>Ga0315310_10000007_pt1 | contig 164578 bp, 137 predicted proteins | sample TDP5_MG_FD_203630 | JGI IMG/M metagenome (GOLD analysis project Ga0315310, IMG submission 203630) | Freshwater sediment microbial communities from Lake Towuti, South Sulawesi, Indonesia - TDP5 | ecosystem: Environmental > Aquatic > Freshwater > Lake > Sediment | place: Indonesia: South...
ATTCGTAAGCGTAGTGGGATTTCAAGTACCATAGCTATTCTTGCCCTGTGCCAGGCTGAATCTGAAAAAGGAGGTGGAGGCGGACCCCAATCTTCAGAAATTTCAGATCTTTCTCTACCAAAGCAATTCTCACTTGGGCAAAGCTTTCCTAATCCGATGGTCTCTGAGACCCGTATTGATTATGCCTTACCTGTGGCATCCACAGTTGAACTTACAGTTTATAACATATCAGGCCAGGTTATAAGGAGGCTAATAGATAAATCTCAGATGCCTGGTCGTTATTCTGTGCGCTGGGATGGTAGAGACGATAAAGGTTTTTATGTTCCTGATGGGGTCTATTTCTATCGGTTGAATGCTGGAGCCTTCACCGAAACGAGAAAATTGGTGGTGGTTAAATAACGAATTGAAAAACTATCCAATGCTCAAGTTGAAATAGAGCTAAATTGTTTTTAGCTGCCCAATTCATTGGGGTATTGGATTATTCATCCGTGTTGAATAATTCAGGTCATGAGGTGAACCAGCATGCGCTCAAATTCTTGTTTGACCGAGTCACCCATTTCTTTGGTACTATAAATCTTTGAATTCTTATCAGCGATGTCGGGTGTTCTATATCCCTGCTCGAGAACATTCTCGATGGCTTTTTCAATTGCCCTGGCAATATCCATATTGCCAAATGAATATCGAAACATCAATGCTACTGAAAGGATTGTTGCCAGGGGATTTGCCTTGTTCTGTCCTGCGATATCAGGCGCACTGCCATGAATTGGTTCATAGAGTCCTACCCCGCCACCAAGGCTTGCCGATGGAAGCAGTCCGATTGAACCTGCAACCATTGCTGCCTCATCGCTGAGGATGTCACCAAACATGTTGTTGGTTAATATAACATCAAATTGTTGTGGATTTCTTATGATCTGCATTGCACAGTTGTCTACATATAGATGGTTAAGTTCAATATCTGGATATTCTTTGTGAATTTCAGTTACAACATTCCGCCAGAGAAGCGATGACTCTAAGACATTCGCCTTGTCAACTGAGGTTACTCTCTTCTTGCGCATCTTTGCTATTTCGAATGCGAATCTTGCAATACGTTCGACCTCATTTCGGTAGTATACCTCTGTATTTAAACCTTTCTCACCCCTTGATGTCTTTTTTATACCCCTTGGTTTGCCGAAATATATTCCTCCGGTGAGCTCTCGGACGACGATGAAATCTGTTCCTTCAACCAATTCTTTCTTTAATGGCGAGGCATCAATAAGTGGTGTAAATATCCTGACCGGTCTGAGATTCGCAAAAAGCCTCAATTCTTTACGCATTCTGAGTAACCCATGCTCGGGCCTTATACTATAGTCCAAACTATCCCATTGAGGACCGCCCACCGCACCAAGTAATATGGCATCACTCGATTTGGCTTTTTTAATAGTCTCATCCGTGACCGGTTTACCTGTAATTTCTATAGCCGCACCACCAATCAGTCCCATTTCAATATCAATATCCATTCTTTTAGTTTGCGTAACCGCATCAATAATTTTTTTTGCCTCTTCGGTTATTTCTTTACCGATACCATCACCAGGTAAGATAAGTATCTTTGTATTCCTTCTTCTCATTTTTGCCTCCGAAATTTCAAGATGTAGTTCATTAAACCTCCAGCCGAAATGATTTTTTGGAGAAAAGGAGGAAAGGGCTGGATTTCAAATTTTTTCTCTGTAGCAGGGTTGATTATTATCCCTTTTAAAAGGTTGACATGCAGTTTCTCTCCTTCTTTTATAAACGCAAAGAGTTCCGAGTTTTCTATTACCGGTAGACCGGTATTGATTGCATTACGAAAAAATATCCTGGCAAAACTCTTCGCAATCACACAGCCGATGCCGCACGCCTTGATGGCAATGGGTGCGTGCTCCCTCGATGAGCCACAGCCAAAATTTTTGCCGGCAACGATTATATCACCAATTTTAACTCTTTTAAAGAAATTAGGTCGGATGGGTTTCATGCAATGTTTACCGAGATAATCCGGATCAGAGGAATGTAGATAATGTGCCGGTATGATGATGTCGGTATCTATATTATCACCAAATTTCCAGACTCGACCATAAAGTTTCATTTTTTGTCTCCTTTATTTCAGTTCATCGGGGATACCTATTCTGCCTAATACCGCTGAGGCAGCGGCGATTGCGGGATTGGATAGATAGACCTCACTCTCAGGATGTCCCATCCTGCCGATAAAATTTCTGTTTGTAGTAGCGATAGCACGTTCACCCTTTGTCAGGATGCCGAGATGCCCTCCCAGACATGGACCGCATGTTGATGGACAGACAATTCCTCCAGCATCGGCAAATACCTTGATTAACCCTTTACTAAGTGCCTGCCTGTAAATCTGGAAGCTACCGGGAAAGATTAGAAGCCGCACATTTTTCGAGACCTTTTTCCCTTTCAGTATATCGGCGGCAATTTTTAAATCCTCAAGCCAGCCATTCGTGCATGAGCCGATCACGACCTGGTCTATTGCTATGCGACCTATTTCATAAATACTTTTGGCATTTTGTGGTGAATGGGGAAATGCTATTAAAGGGTCTATCCTTGAGCAGTTATATGCTATGGTCTTCACAAATTTTGCGTCCGCATCGCTCTTATAAAATCTCGGTTTTCTTTGACATCTTTTTTGAATGTAGCATTGTGTAATTTCATCTGGCTCAAAGATGCCATTCTTTGCACCTGCCTCGATTACCATATTTGCCATGGTAAATCGTTCAGGCATTGGCAGGTTTTTGATTGTCTCTCCGGAAAATTCCATTGCCTTATAAAGTGCCCCATCAACACCGATGTCACCGATAACCTTAAGAATAAGGTCCTTTCCATAAACCCATCGTTTTCGTTTACCGTAGAAAATAGAACGAATCGTCTCGGGAACCCTGAGCCATATTTCTCCGGTAAGCATTGCTGCCGCAAAGTCTGTACTGCCAATGCCTGTCGAAAATGCACCGAGCGCACCATAGGTGCAGGTATGGCTGTCGGCACCAATAATCAAATCGCCCGAAGTTACAATTCCTCTTTCTGGTAAGAGGATATGTTCTATACCACCATTGGTGTTTTCGTATAAGTGGACTATACCGAATTCTTTTGCAAAATCGCGCACTATCTTGCACTGCCCTGCCGAGGGTAGGTCTTTGTTGGGAACGAAATGGTCCAGGACGAAGACGATTTTCTTTCGATCAAAAACTTTTTTTCCTTTTGCCTTCTTAAATTCCTTTATTGCGATTGGTGCCGTAACATCATTTGCAAGTGCCACATCTACCTTAGCCATCACAAATTGTCCCGGTTCAACAGTTTTGAGTCCAGCATGGGTGGTGATTATTTTCTGTGTAATAGTCATTCCCATTTTAGAACTCTCCTTTGGTATTTTTACTTACTTTTGAGGATTTCTTGTATCCCAGCCTGTTCAATGCATTTACATAGGCCCTGGCACTGGCAACAATTATATCTGTATGGGCACCGCGCCCAATCATCGTTATACCATCTTCCTCAAGTTGAACGGTAACCTCGCCCATCGCCTCGGTCCCTTTTGTTATGGAATTTACTGAATATTTCACCAGACGGCTCTTTGTTTTTGTTATTGAGGCAATTGTCTTATAGACCGCATCGACCGGTCCGTCTCCTTTGCCTGAATCCTTTATGATACTGTCAGCTATTTCCATTTCTACGGTAGCGGTTGGTAACATCTCGGTGCCACTTGCAAAATTTACACAGCGCAGTTTGTATGTATCAGGTGCCCTCAAGATCTCTTCTAACACGATAGCCTCGAGGTCTTCATCGTATACTACCTTCTTTTTGTCTGCCAATGCCTTAAAGGCATTGAAGGCCTTATTGGTCTCTTCTTCGGATAATTCATAATCGAGGGATTTCAGCCGCTCTTTAAATGCACGCCTGCCCGAGTGTTTGCCAAGAATCAGGGTGTTAGAATGCAGGCCAATGGCATCGGGTGTCATAATCTCATAAGTTTTTCTGTCCTTCAGAATACCATCCTGATGGATTCCCGCCTCATGCGCAAATGCATTTGCGCCCACGATTGCCTTATTAGGTTGAACTGGTATGCCGGTTATGTGCACCAGCAATCGGCTCGTCGGATATAATTGTTGTGTCGTAATATTTGTCGTAAAAGGGTAGATGTCCTTTCTTGTCCACAATGCCATCACAGTCTCTTCGAGTGAGGCGTTACCAGCACGTTCACCGATACCGTTTATTGTGCATTCTATCTGTCTTGCACCGGCTTCGATTGCCGCAATAGAATTTGCTACTGCCAGGCCAAGGTCATTGTGGCAATGGATGCTTATCACTGCCTTCTCTATACCTCGAACATTATCCTTTAGATATTTTATGAGTTTGTAAAATTCCTGTGGGACGGTATAACCTACCGTATCAGGAACATTAATGGTTGCGGCGCCTTCATTTATTACTGCAGAAAAGACCTGACCGAGGTATTGCCAATCGCTTCTTGTCGCATCCTCAGCGGAAAACTCAACATCGTCAACATATTTGCGGGCAAGCCCGACACCTTTGATAGCCCTTTCGACTGCCTCGTCCCTCGATATTTTAAGTTTTTTTTCGAGATGAATATCTGAGGCTGCTATGAAGACATGGATTCTTGGAGAATCAGACTTCTCTAATGCCTCGGCGGCTCGTATGATGTCGGCATCATTCGCCCTTGCCAAACCTGCTATCTTTATTCCCTTTATCTCCCGGGCAATGGTTTTTACCGCTTCGAAATCACCTACTGAGGCAATGGGGAAGCCGGCCTCGATTACATCTACATGGAGCCTCTCGAGCTGCCGCGCCATCCTCAATTTCTCCTCGACATTCATGCTAAACCCGGGTGCCTGTTCACCATCCCTTAAGGTTGTGTCGAAGATGATTATTCTATTCTTCTGCCCGTTTATATTCTTCTCTTCTTGCATAATGTCTCCTTTCTTCAACCGATGGCTGAAATAGTAATAAAAATAAAAAGCCCACCATTTTTGGTGGGCTTTTCTTCCCTTAAATAATTAAATCATAAAGGAGGGCGAAAAGCCCATTTAATGCCAAGAAGTAATATATAACTAATCATGGTATATTATAGCCATTAAATTAAAGTTGTCAATACAGTGATAAAACAGATGCGATTTGGCTTTTGTATCTGAGGAGCCAAAACCCTTAACAGGAATCGCGATCTTCTTCGAAAGGATTTTAGCCAATTTTTCTTCAGGTATTTTGCAAATTGATATCCCTTTTATTTTTGCATATTGTAGAAGATAATCTATGTGCCAGAACCTCTTCTTTCTCTTGCCCATATGCCTTGCGATTCTTTTTATAAAGTTTGTCTTTGCTGACCCAACATAGATATAATTTCCTTTTTTAAAATAGAATCTCCCAAGTTTACCAATCGAAATTGTTTTGCCCTGACTAAGATGGATATGAAGAAGATAGGTGGTGAACAAATCTTTATTCATCAATTGCAACTTCCCTTAAATATTTATTTTTTAAATTTTCAAGCCACTCTTTTCGGTTCTCTTCGTTCCACTCATAAGCGAATTTCTGGGCGTTGCGCATGGAACCGATATAAAACCGATTAAAGAGAAATCCAAAAATCAGACCGGCATCAATATACCGTTTTTCCTTTACTGCATTATAGAATAGAAAACCAGTTCCAAAGTTTAAAAGGAAATCAATCACGCCTGATTTGATATTTCCTGCATATATCTCACCGGCACCAGGACAGACAAATGACAATAATGTTGCAGTTGTTATAGATTTCTTTGGTTTCTTAAGATAATTATTTATTTCTCCTACCAGCCCATATTCACCGATGAGGTCAAAATTATTGCGTGCATCATAAAGATTGTTGTTTAGTAAATAAACATAGCCAAGCAGTTTTTTTTCATCTGTTTCCGAGAGAATATTTGCCGCCTCAGAATAATATTCAACACGGATATAGTATTTTGCCATTGTCAGTTTTGTCCGGGGTCCAATATCGGGAAAATCTTCAGCGATTTTTTGGAATTCGGCGATGCCTTTAATAGAATTACACTTCAAAAGCGAGGTAGCATAGTGCAGGCGTAAATTCTTATCTGTATATAATTGTGGATAAAAATAGAATAGTCTCTTATACTCAATTGTTGTAAGACCATAGTAGCTATTTGAATATAAGGACTCGGCAAGATTCGATTGTGAAATCAAGAAAAATATTAGACTAATCATTGACCTCGATGACCTTGTTAAGATAGTTTAAATTTTGATAATAGTTGTAGTTTCGAACTGCATTTATGCCACCGTAGATATTGCCAGCATAGAATAAAATTGAGACTCCAAGGGCAATGCCAAATTTTAAATCTTCTTTACGATTGTAATAGTAGTAAGTGAGTGCCGATGCAGTGCCAACAACGAAAAATGAATAGATTCCATCTTCTATTCGGCCGCAATAAAAATGGCCACCTCCAGGAAATAGGGCAAAGAGCCCGCCGAGTGTTGCGCTTTTATACTTGGGTTTAGGAAATGACATAAGAATATATGAACTTGCTTCATTGAAATTAAACTGATGGGCATAACCCAAGCCGATCAATCGCCGGGCATCGCTTATATAATATGGCGCCTTAACAAGGTCCAGATAGATGCGCGATGAATCAAATCTGCCAGCCGAAAAATAGACCCAACCTTTTGTATAATTTCTTTTGTCAATATCATCAATCCTTGCGGTCTCTTTTATTGCCTCATTAAATCTTTCCAATTTTATGAGACAGTCAATTATCCGTTCGTAGATTTCCTGTTGAACTGAATCGGCAATAAATATGTATCTACGGTATTCATTCAATGCACCAGAAAAGTCCTCTTCAGCATAGAGATGATGGGCAAATTTTAAGACATTTTCCGGTTGGAACATTTCGGTCTGGAACACTATTAACAGAATGGTCATCAAATGCGGTGGGTTACAAAAGGTTATCAGAAAACCAGAATATCAGTTTTTCTGTTAACCCGGTCATCTTGTATCCTTGGCCCTATGTTTCTCGTATGCTGGTGTTCTTTCCCATATATAATTGTTTTTAGGTGGGTCATAGAGCCTGCCGTCTTTAATCTCTCGATAGTATATATTGTAGTATTTATAAGCGCCCGGCTGGCAGCGCATAAGTCTATCGGCAGTCATTAAGGAGCCCCAGAGAATACCATATTCTGAGATTGATTGCCTGGCAAAATTTGAACATGATGGTGAAAAGTTACACACATCGCCCTGTGCTGATGAAATAAGTTTCTGATAAATATTAATTCCGGCATTTACTACAATCTTTACCGGATTGGTCTCTCTGGGAGATGGTGTGAATAATAATATTAATATAAGATACATAAACAATTTTAAACAATTTGAACCCAAAATCAAGAGGATATTCATATTCGGCTTGATTTTTTTGGAAAATTGTGTATGCTAATCCATGATTGGAGAGTTCATTAACGAATTTAAAAAATTCGACGGCGAGTCTATCTTTATTGTTGTCTATTCGACATTTATTCTATTAATTTCGACATTTCTGCGAAGGACCTGGTTTTTCTTTCCGCGTGAGCCTTTTTTAGAAAAATTGTTGTTATTGGGAATAATATATGGGCTCGCGCCATTTTTACCGTTTTTCTTATTCAAAAATAAGCCAGGAAATTATGGAATCAATTTTGGAAATTTTAAAATCTGGATAAAGGATGTGGTATTCTTCTATATTATAATGGTAGCAATTCTCTTTGTAGTATTCAAATTTACAAATGTGGGTCAGTTTTATCCTTTGTATCGCAGGGCAGGCATCAGGATAAACTATTTTCTTATTTATCAGGTGGTTCAGCTCTTCCATATGTTCTCCTGGGAGTTCTTTTTCAGGGGTTTCATGCTATTTGGTTTAGCAAAAAAATTGGATAAACAGACAAGTATTTTGATACAGACGATCCCATTTGCCCTCATGCATTTTCGTAAGCCACCGCTTGAGGCGTATGGTTCAATAATTGCCGGCATTTTTTTGGGTATTATTGCGTTTCGTGGTAATAGTTTTTTACCATGTGCAATACTACATTTTCTTGTTGCGATTACCGCGGATTTATTGGCATAGAGGGGACAGGTATAAACTTTTAAACTTTTTCATCTTATTTCTTTAAAACCTTAATCACTGCCGTTGCAGAAACTTTAAATAGCCGGGCAATCCAAGCCGCAGATAAGCCGTACTTCTCTTCCAAAATCACAAACGCCTTATGCCGAAGCTTCCGCAAGGGAGTATAATAAAAGTTGTGTATGAAGCTCTTGAAAAAGATTAAAAAATTGATATAAAAGAGAAAGCAAGTAAAAGAAAGGAGCAAGCATGAAGGAGAAAAGCGCAAACCCAATGGAAATGATGGCAAAAAAGGCCATCAAGGAAAAAGTGGCAGAAGTGTTGGGAAGCCCAGAGGAGCTGCCATCTCTATCTGTATCAGCAATAAGCATTCTGCTTGCTGTACCATCGGTGCCACTTGGCAGATACCACTTCTGCACAAAACCACTAAAGAGAAAGGTTATTAATAACAAATAGAACATAATAACCTCCTATTTTAGAACGGCGATTTTCTTTACTACAGCCAGGGGGCAGTATTTGATACTGCCCCCTATTTATTATAACCATCCCTACTGTAAAATCAAGAGTTTCGTGCAAGCACTAACATCGTTTGATTCTAATCTTACGAAGTATATTCCGTTGGGCAGTTTTTTATTTGCCTCATCAGAGCAATCCCAGGTGATTTGGTTTGATTGTCCTATAGTCCGATAGTTCCATTGTCGAACCAACCTACCCGTTGCATCGTAGATTTTCAATGAGATTTCGGATTTTGGATTGCGAATTTAAGTGTGGTTTTAACGCTGAATGGATTGGGCGTAAGAACCAGTCGATTTTGCGATTGCAACCCACTGCTGAAGGCTGATTGAGGCCCTCCCATCTTTTCGTCAATCAAGCGATAGACCTTTAGCTTGGCAAGATAGACACCAAAAAGTAACAAAACTAAACGCCTGCCCCTTTCATGCGTGAAGATTCTGCGTTTACTGCAATACTGTTTTTATCTTGCTAATTCCACCGCCCTTTTTTCTCTGACGACCGTTACCTTTATCTGGCCAGGATACTGGGTTTCTTTTTCAATGCGTTGGGCAATTTTTCGTGCCAGGTCTTCAATTTCGTAGTCAAAAATCTTTTCGGGCATTACCATTACCCTTATTTCACGACCAGCCTGAATTGCAAAAACCCTTTCTACACCATCGAAGGATGAGGCAATATCTTCGAGGGTCTTCAATCGTTTAATATATGCCTCAATCATCTCGCGCCTTGCACCAGGTCTTGAACCAGAGATTGAATCAGCAATTTCTGCAATGGATGCATAAAGTGAAGTTGGTGGAACCTCTTCGTGATGCGCCGCAATCACATTCACGATGAGCTCGCTTTCACCAAATTTTGAGGCAATCTCGGCACCGCTCAGGGCATGCGAACCTTCGACATTTACATCAGCAACCTTACCCAGGTCATGTAATAAACCTGCCCTTTTTGCAGTAATCGGGTCTAAACCCAATTCCTGTGCAAGGAGTGCTGAGAGATAGGCGACCTCTTTGGAGTGCTGTAATAAGTTTTGTCCGTAGCTCGTTCTAAATTTCATCCTTCCCAAGTATCTAATTATTTCTGGTGCAAGACCCATGATGCCCAATTCCAAAGCTACCTCTTCACCGGCATTCTTGATTACGCCTTCGATCTCTTTCTGGGCATTCTTTACGACCTCTTCGATCCGTGCGGGATGAATGCGCCCATCAGAGACCAACTTTGACATTGCTATTCTGGCAATCTCCCGGCGAATGGGGTCAAAACTCGAAAGGGATACCATCTCTGGTGTGTCATCAATTACTACCTCGACACCAGTGAGATTTTCGAAGGCTCGAATATTTCTACCTTCTCGCCCGATGATTCTTCCTTTCATCTCCTCAGATGGGATTGGGACAACCGAGATTGTTGTTTCAGCAGTATGGGATGTAGCGCACTTCTGAATTGCCTGAAGAATTATCTCGCGTGCACTTTCTTCTGCCTTTATCTTCGCATCTTCCCTTATTTTGTTGATAAGGGATGCGGCTTCGTGACGAACCTCAGCATCGAGATTCTTCAAAAGTGCATTCTTTGCCTCTTCCCTTGAAAGATTTGCAATCTTCTGAAGCGCCTCAGTCTCTTCTTTTATTAACTGGTCAAGCCTTTCAGATTTAGCCTGGATTATCCGTTCTCGATTCTGAATAAGATGTTCTTTGGTCAGGAGTTCTTTTTCTTTATCCACGATCAGCCGTTCACGCCTTTCCAATGCCATCTCCTTTTCGAGCAATCTCTTTTCTGCCTTTTCAATTTCTTTCCTTTTTGCGAGGGTTTCCTTTTCAAAGTTTAACTTTTCTTGATACCATTCTTCTTTTACAGCGATTTCAGCTGATTTACGATATGTTTCTGCTTCCTTCCTTGCTTCCTCTATGAGCTTTGAAGCCTCTTTCGAGGCATTTATTATCTTTGTCTGACCTAACTTCGTATAGAGAAAAATAGCTAAACCAACTATTAAAGCCAAAAGGGCTATTGTTATAAGTGTTGATACTATCATAACAACTCCTTTCCTCCTTTAAGGAGGCAATTCCTGAAATGTTCCCCGCCTGTGCCGTGTGGGAAAAAGTCTTTGAACCCAGGGTAAAAGTGGGCGCCTGTTGACTATAGGGCAAAACCCATAGTCAAACTTGGCTCCCTCACGATGGGTGTTGGCTCAAGACTTTATACCCATCACGGTCACCGCAGGGAACAATTTAAAGAACAGCTTCGTCAATTTTTTGACTAAGAGCCCTAATTCTATCTTCCATCTCATTAATTTTTTTATTAAGCTGAGTCTCGTGCTGGAGATATTCGTCTACCAAATTTAGACAGGCTAAGATTGCAATCTTGGTAGTTGAGGGCAAGGGCAATTCCCGATGAATTTCCCTCATCTTCTTATCCACGATCTCAGCAATTTTTTTTATTCTTTCTAAATCCAAATCTTCGGAAGTGATGCGATAATCATTTCCGAAGATATTTACAGTGACTTCGTTTTTCAAGTTAGCTCCTAAATGAGAAGGCTATCAACCTTCCCGATTAAACCGTCAACCCTTCTCCTAACTTCATATTCTTGAGATTTTAGACGGTTATTTTCATCTTCCAGGGTTTGTACCCTTTGCTTCAATTCATTAATTAACCCAATCATTTTATCGATCTTATCTTCAAGTTTTATTAATTCGTCCAAGTTTTCTCCTTTGTTCTTAAATTTGCTTTAAATCTTTCGGTCACTTCGTTAACAATCTTTTCGATAAAGGTATCTACCTCCCTGTCGGTAAGGGTTCGGTCCGGGGCCTTAAAGTATAAACGGAAACCCAGACTTTTTTTACCCGGCGGAAGATTATCCCCTTTATAGTAATCAAAGAGGTTCAGTTTATCTAAAACTGGACCACCGACTTTTGTAATTAAATTGCTCACATCTGGCACCTCAATGCCTTCATCTACCAAGAATGAAAGGTCCCTGATACTTGCCGGGAATTTTCCTGGTGGCATGTAGAAGGGCTCGCTAATGAATTGCTCTATTTTATCAAGGAATAATTCAAGGTAGAAGTATTCATCTTCACACAGCGACTTCTCGACACAACCCAAATTACCAAGTTCAGTTCCCGCGCATATTATTTTAATAGCCTGACTCAAGCCCGCTCTCTTCGTTTCTTTAAATTCGATGTCCTTTATATGAAGCACATGTAAGAGCCCTTCAACAATTCCTTTAGCGTCAAAATAGGTAAGCCGGGTGTCTTTCTGGTCCCAGAAATTAGGGTTTATCACCCCACCCATGATTACACCGAGCCGTTTCTCCTGAAATGGCTCATGGTGAAGTGATATATTCCCCATCTCGAAAAGTTTCAATGAATAATTACCCTTTGAGCGATTATAATTTACACAATCCAACAGACCAAGAAACAGGGTTGGTCTAAGCCCATCGAATCGTTCATTTAAAGGGTTTTTGATCCGAACAAAATTTTTGTAACCTAAGTCCTCAAGCCTTTTACTTGAAACTAAGGAAAGGTTATAGGTTTCATTGAATCCCTGACCAACAAGATAATTCTTTATTGCCTCTCTGTATTTTTGGGTTTTATCTAATGTTCTATTAATTGCCCATCTCCGGGGCGATGTTGCTGGAATATTCATATAGCCATAGATGCGCGCTACCTCTTCATAGATGTCCTCTTCGATCTGAAGGTCCTGGCGATAAGAAGGAATTTTTGCTATAAGAGTCTTATTGACTGTTACCTGGATACCTGTCTTTATCAGTATCTTCTTGAACTGGACATCGGTGAGGTATAAAGAGAGAATCTTGTTAAGTTGTTCGGCAGAAAACTTCACGGTCTTGGGTTTTGCGACTTTACCGACACCAATGAACTCAATCTCTTCTGCCTGTGTGTGCGCTTTGAAATATTCGCCAGTAATCCTTGAGGTCTCGTCAACCATTAAAATATCAGCCCCCCTCTCAAATCTCATTGATGCCTCAGTCTGTATCCCAAGCTTTCTTCGTGTGTGGGCGATTCGGATGGGATTGAAATAGGCGCTTTCTAATAATACCTTCCTTGTTGAATTGGTAATCTGGGCACGCCTGCCACCAATAACACCAGCAAGGGCAATTGGGCCATCTTTGTCAGCAATGATCAGGTCGCCTTCATCAAGTTTTAAGAGGGAACCTTCCAGGGTAATGAACTCTTCGTGCCGATGTGCCTTTCTAATAGTCACCGGACTCTTTAGAAGGTCTAAGTCGAATGGATGTAGAGGTTGACCATAAAGTAGCATATTAATATTTGTAATATCCACAATGTTGTTAATTCCTTTCATCCCCATACAGTGGAGCCGCCACTTCATCCAGAAGGGAGAATCCTTTACATTCACACCATCAAAGATTCGTGCAGTATATCTTGGACATCCCGCTATGTCTTTTATTATCACCTTTCCTTTACCTGCACGATTAAACTGCTTTGGCTTAATATTTTTTTGTGTGGATTTGATTCCAAAACCAATTGCGAATTCCCGAGCAATGCCTATCATCGAAAGTAAATCAGGTCGATTTGCCGGGGTTTTAATTTCGACAACCAAATCGTCAAAATGTTCCTTAAATTTCTTTCCCTCTTCTTCCTTATGGAGGACAATTACACCCATAGACTTTGCCGCCAATCCCAGTTCCTCTTGGCTCACCAGAACACCAGCAGATTTGATGCCCGCAAAATCTTTTTCAGCAACTACCTCGTCCTTTAATTTTTTGCCCGCTGGTACCACAAGCACACAGTCACCTTCTTTTATATTTTTGGCTGCGGTAACGATTTGAATTTTTTTATCAGTTTTTACATGAAGAATGCTCAGGTTCTTTAAACCTGGGTGTAGCAGAATGCTTTTAATTCTTCCAATGACTATATCCCCAGGTGCAAGCCTGAACTCTTCTTCAATTTCCAAACCCAAATTTAATGCTACCCTCTTCAGCATATCTATTTCTAAATCTGTTTTTAATAATTCTTCAAGCCATTTAACAGAGGCTAACATTTAAAATTGCTCCAGAAATCTAATATCATTATTATAAAATACCCTGATATCATCAATCATATACTTTATCATCGCTACCCTTTCCACACCCATGCCCAGGGCATAACCAGAATATTTCTTCGGTGATATCTTCACATTCTTCAAGACCTGGGGATGAACCATTCCGCAGCCGAGCATTTCAAGCCAACCACTATTACCGCAGACTGGACAGCCCTCGCCACCACATACTGTGCAACTGATTGCCAATTCAGCGGAAGGCTCAGTGAACGGGAAGTATGATGGTCGGAAGTCGAATTTTACCTTTGGTCCAAAGATTGCACTAATGAACTCGGCAAGCAGCCATTTTAGTTCACCAAAAGAAACGCCTTCATCAACACAGAACGCCTCAACCTGATGGAAGACCGGCGAGTGACTGGCATCGAAGGCATCGAATCTGTAACAACGACCAGGGCAGATAATCTTTATCGGTGGCTTTCTCTTCTCCATTACCCTTATCTGGATTGGTGAGGTATGGCTTCTGAGAAGAAGTTCATCCGTGATATAAAGGCTCGAAAACATATCTCGTGCTGGATGGTCTTTTGGAATATTCAATGCCTCAAAATTGTACCAATCAAATTCAATCTCAGGCCCAGTAGCAACAGCAAAACCATAGGTTTCGAAGAAGTTGATAATTTCATCAAAGATTTTGGATAATGGGTGATGATGCCCAATATAGCCCATTTTTCCAGGGAGGAGCATTTCAATCTTTGATGATTCGGTCGTTAATGTAGCGAGATACGCATTTAGACGTTCGGTAAGTTCATGCTTCAATCGGTTAATTTCATTGCCAAAGACCCTACGCTCTTCAATAGAGAGATTGGTTAATTCTTTTAACAGATTATTGATTTCACCTTTGCGCCCGAGATACTTTATCCTTATCGCTTCCAATCCATTTCTGTCCACTATTTTGGACAACGATTCATCTATTTCTATCTTCAGTTTTTCTATCTGTTCACGCATCAATTTCCCTTCTCTGATGATTTACAAAATTGAACTAAAGAGCTGAACTCTTCTGGATGTTCATAGGCAAGCGCAGCCAGGCTCTTGCGGTCGAGTTCAATATTATTCTTTTTTAGATTATAGATGAACTCAGAATATTTCATACCTTCCCTCTTTAGGGCGGCGTTGATTCGTGTAATCCATAGGGCACGAAATACCCTTTTCTTGCGCTTCCTTTCACGGTAGGCAGAAAGCCACGACTTCATAACCGCGATGCGGGCTGTCTTGTATAGGCGATGCTTGCCACCCCAAAAACCCTTGGCTGCCTTTAGCCACTTCTTTCTTCGTTGTCTTGTATATGGTGTATTTCTTGTCCTTGGCATACTCTATCTCCTTTTGTTATCAGCTTACCACTTGTAAGCAATCATTATTGCAGGATTATAATCAGTATTAGGGATTCTGTCAAGTATAGCGCAACCCCCTAATCCTTCTCATGTCTGCCTTTGATAATTGGGCTGGTTTGCTGAGTCTCCTCTTCCGTTTTTTCGACTTTGAAATGAGCAGATGCCTTTTCCCCGAATGATGTCTTATTATTATTCCACTCTTTTTGATTTTCACCCTTTTTGCCCAGCCCTTCTTTGTCTTCAGTTTAGGCATTTATTCCTCTCGCTTCCTCTTCTGTGGAATAAAGGTAGCTATAATCATCTGGTCTTCTTGCTTCGGCGGACTTTCGAGTTTTGCCATGGTTTCTAAATCGGCAATCACCCTTTCGACGACCTTCATTCCTAAATCGGCATGCAACATCTCCCTGCCTCTTAGACGGAGCTTCAATTTAACCCTATCACCATCGTTGAGGAATTCCTTAATCTTCGTAAGTTTAACCTGATAATCATGCTCACTTATCTTTAGCGAAATTCTCATCTCCTTTACTTCAGGACGGTGTTGACGCTTCCGTGACTGTCGTTCCTGTCTCTTCTTTTCATAGATATACCTGCCAAAATTTAATATTCTGCAGATTGGCGGATTAGCATTAGGCGCAACCTCGACCAGGTCATAGCCCCTATCCTGGGCGAGCCTAATTGCACTCTGAATATCAAACTCTCCTAAAAGTTTTCGATTTTCATCTATTAATTTAACACGTTTGCTCCTTATTTCATAGTTTACCCTTGGTAAATCTTTAATCTTCACCTCCTTGTTCAGGTTTGAGCATATTAAAGAAATCTTCTACTCTCATTTCACCAAGATTGCCTTTTGAATGTTTGCGCACCGAAATAGTTCTATTATTTACTTCATTCTTACCAACAACAAGGATATAAGGTATCTTCTTAACCTCTGCTTCCCTTATTCGATAATTTATCTTCTCAGATTTTTCATTCAATTTTGCCCTCAAGCCATACCTCACACATTCATTAAAGATTTCTTTTGAATAGTTCTCTTCCTTTTTGGTTATCGGCATTACCACAACCTGAACTGGTGCCAGCCATAACGGGAATGCACCGCCGTAGTGCTCGATGAGGCAACCGATAAACCGTTCCAGTGAGCCATAAATTGCCCGATGGATTACAACAACCTCTTTATGCAGACCATCGCGGTCCATATATTGGATATCAAATCTCTTTGGCAGATTGAAGTCGAATTGGATGGTTGTTGCCTGCCATTTTCTATCGAGGGCATCCAGAATCTGGATATCAATCTTTGGTCCATAGAATACCGCCTGACCCTTCTGCTCTTTAAAATTGAGCCCTTTCTGCCTTAGAGCAGAGGCGAGCCCATTTTCAGCACGTTCCCATTCTTCATCACTACCCAGATACCTTTCCTTTGCCTTAGGGTCACGGACTGATAGGTCAATGAGATAATCCTCAAAACCAAATTTTTTCAAAATTCTCTGGGTCAAATCTAAGAGATTACAGAGCTCATCAACAATCTGGTCAGGACGGCAGAAGATGTGGGCATCATCCTGGGTAAAACCCCTAACCCTTAAGAGACCTTGGAGTGTTCCCGAGAGCTCGAAACGATAGACGGTTCCCAGTTCAGCATACTTTATTGGCAATTCTTTATAACTATGAACCTTCGACTTATAGATGAGGATATGACCAGGACAGTTCATTGGTTTTAAGACATACTCTTCGTTTTCAACCGGTAGTGTGTACATCTTGTCTCGATAGAATTCATAATGTCCAGAGCGGTGCCAGAGATTACTTCGAGCAATATGGGGGGTAGAGACGATATCGTAGCCATTTTCGAGATGGACCTTTATCCAGTAATCTTCTATCAACCGTTTTATTACAGTTCCCTTCGGATGCCAAAGAACCAATCCCGCACCCGACTCTTCGAATATAGAGAATAATTCCAATTCAGTGCCAAGCCTACGGTGGTCTCTTTTGATTGCCTCTTCTAACTTCTTCAAATAGTCCTTCAATTCTTCTTCAGCCGGGAATGAAATTCCATAGATTCTTGAGAGCATTGGCTGGGTTGAGTCTCCATGCCAGTATGCACCGGCAAGACTGAGCAACTTGAAGGCACCAATGCGTCCGGTCCTTGGAATGTGTGGTCCTAAACAGAGGTCAACGAAGTCCCCATTACGATAAAGGCTTACCTCTTCATCAGGAATCTCGTTAATGAGTTTAACCTTATAAGGCTCATTTTGTTGCTCAAAAAACTTGATTGCATCTTCTCTCTTCATAGAAAATCTTTCAAATAACACATCCTTCCTGATAATTTCCTTCATCTTCTCTTCTATCTTCTCAAGGTCTTCGGTTGAGAAAGGCCTTTCGGGTTCAAAATCATAATAAAATCCACGGTCAATAGCAGGGCCGATTGCCAATTTGGTTTGTGGGAATAATGCCTTTACCGCCATTGCCATAATATGGGAAGAGGAGTGCCAATATATCTGTTTCCCTTGGTCACTGGAGAAGTCAATCAATTCCAGTTCGCAGTTCTCAATAATGGAATAGGAGAGGTCCTTTAGTCCACCATTAACCCGGGCGGCAAAGAATTTATTATCAGTCACCAAATCAACAATCTTGGCGCCTTCCTTCGCTTTAATAATCTGACCATTGAGTCTAATTTCAACCATCGTTCAATTATAAATCATTTTTTTCCTTTTGTCAAGCAGAATAACGATGAGGGTGCACAGGGTTATTTTTTTAATTGACATTTGATTTTGATGGGCTATAATTAAGGTTATGAAAGAAATTGTTGAGGGTTTAAAAAGTCTGGCGAGAGGTTGCGGCAGGTTGAATAAATTGTTGAATCAATATACCAAGTTAAAAGAGAATCAAGTTGAGAATGCGTACCTTCTTGAAAAGAGATTGACAGAAATTACAAAGGCGGCTGAGGCCTTACCCAATTTTACCACAAAAGAACTACTTAATAACTGGATTTATCAAGAGAAGGAAGGGTTGAATAAAACTAAAGAAGATTTTCGTTTCATTTTTGGTCAGCGATTGAATGAACTATTTCAGCAGGATGGTATACAGATAAGGGGACAGTATCCTACCTTGAGAATTGGATTTTATACAGTGAAATTAAATTTCGAATTTGGTGAGGCAGCGTTCTATTTTGGTCCGGAAGTTGAGAAGATCAAAGATAAGATTTCCCTTAAACCAACTTCAATTTATGAAATAATAAATAAATACGATAATGAACTCAAATCATATAAATTTAACCCCCAGGAATTCTTTACTGACCTTTATTATGCCTATCGAAGGGAGATAACTACTTCAAATAAGTCAATGGGTGAAAAGATATTAATTATTGATGTTTTGCATGAGTTTGTTATCTTGAAACAACCCCAGCAATTCTTTATAGACCCGAGAAAAGAAAATTTTCGAGAATATCCGAGGGTTAAATTATCATATTTTCTTTATCTATTGAAAAAATCTGACATTGACTCAAAGGGTTTACATTTTTATGTCGCGACATTTGATGCTACAGTTGACAAGAAACAGGCAATCTGGATACCGGAGAATGAAGAGGGAGAAGGGACCTACTATTCATACATATCGTTTGAAAAAGTCCCAAATACCTAAATGCCTAAACACCAATCTAAATCCCAAAAACAATGACCAAAATTAAAAACATAAGATGCAGATTCAACGACTATGGATTTTTGAATTTAGATATTTGGGGTTTGGTGCCTGGGTTTTGTAAGTTTGACCAAGTGAAGCGAGGTTGTCCTGAATGGATTCTAAATTAGCAAAGGCAATAATCCACAAATTGGGTAGTTTTGGCACCCCGCCAGAATTTGGCGTTGAGTATTTTAGCGTTGGCCTTGAACCATATCTAAGGGTTATTGAAGAGGAGTATCTTGAAGATACATTAAAATATAACCTCTCTTCTTTTAAACTTATAACAGGTAATTATGGTGGTGGTAAGACCCATTTTTTATTTTTGATTAAACATCTTGCATGGAAGCACAATTATGCAACAAGTTATGTGGGCTTGAGTGCGACTGAGTGTCCATTTGATAGACTGGAACTGGTATATAAAAAGATTGTTTCGAGTATATCCCCGCCATTGAAAGAGCACGAATATCTTCAACCCTGGGAACTCGGTATTGAGACATTGTTAAGGAAATGGTATCAACAGGTAAAAGAAGATAAAAAATTTCTCGGACTTATAAAAAATCTTGAAAGCACAAGTTTTACAAATGCATTAAAAGGTGCACTAATAAATCTCGCAAATGATGATGAAGAAGGGTTCTATGCACTCTGCCAATGGTTAAAGGCTGAGGATATTCCCAGGGAGTTGAAAATTCGCTATCGCATCTCGGAGCGTATTGACAGGACTACTGCATTCCGTATGCTAAGGAGCCTAATCCAGTTTATCAATTCGATTGGATATACTGGATTGACCTTGTTCTTTGATGAGGCAGAGCGGGGTATTAGTATGTCATCGGCAAAGGATAAACGGCGGGCACTCGATAATCTAAGGCAGATTATTGATGAATGTGGTAATGCCAGATTGCCGGGTGCTATGTTCTTTTATGCAATTCCTGATGAGAACCTTCTGCTTGAAGGGAGTGGCGGTGTTTATGAGGCATTGAAACAGAGGTTGCGCTCAACATTTACAAAGGTTAATCCATTGGGTGCAAAGATTAATCTTGAAGAGATGGGAATAAACCCCGAAGAGTTCCTGGGCAGACTGGCAGAAAAACTTTCCAGCATCTTTGAAGATGCATATTCATTCGAATTTAATAAAGAGATACTCACAAAATCAATCAAAAATTTGATTGGCGCCGCACTCGAATTGCAGGTGCTCGATATCAGTTATCGGAGAATATTTGTCGTTGGCATAATTGAGGTATTCCAGAAGTTGAGGGAGAATGATCAAATAATTGATAAACATAGTGCGCGAGACCTTTTGCGTATGACCACAAAGAGGCTTGTTGAAAAGGAGCGGGAAGAAGTTGAGCGTGAAGAGTTCTAATATTGTTACCCACAATATATTTGGTGAAGGTGTTATTCTTGAAACACGATGGGATGGTGCAGAATCCCGTGTAAAATTTAAGAGTGGGCTCTGTTTGTGGCTACCAACAAAGTGGCTCAAACCGATTCAGGCTGAAGAGCGTGAATTAGACAAGATCTCGGCAAAACGTATCCTCGAGGCATTTCGCATGGGTGTCGTGCCCCATCAGGACATTGAATACTTCACATTTGGGCGGGCATATGAGATTGATTTTCTTCAAAAAGGATTGGAAAATCTAAAAGACGGAAGCGGTGGTGTCTATCTGGTTGAAGGTGGGTATGGTTCAGGCAAGACACACCTTTTAGAGTATGCCCGACATTTATCATTGAGGATAGGGCTTGTGACCTCTTGCTGCGAATTGCACATCCAGGAGACACCGCCTTACCGACCAAAGAGGATATATCATGAGCTTGTCTATAACCTGCGCTATATAAAAGATGATTATGAGCATGGCTATCGCGACCTGTTAAGGGCGGCAACAAGGGTTAAGATTAATGACCACTGTTTCTTGACACCGGTCTTAAGAAGGCTGAAAGAAATTGATGATAGTGATTTACGCAGTGAGGTCTTCTGGCAGTGGATTGAGGGTGAGTCAACAAAGGAATACGCAACCGACCCTTTTTCTCCTTACCGGGTAAAAGGCGGTCAGGCGATCCCTGCGTTGTATGACTTCTCGACCGCAGCCGACTTTTATAATTATATCTTAAGCGGACTCAGTTTTTTAATAAATTACCTTGGCCTTGGTGGTCTGGTAATCATCCTTGATGAGTTTGAGACGATTGAACACATCTGGGATAGTCGTCTCTATCAACGGGGCTTGGGCTTTCTGGAAGGATTGATAGGAATTGGTTTCAATGACGCGGGGCTAAAATCAATCAACAACCGCATGATGCATAATCAGGTCCGGCCGACACCATATGCTTATAAGGAATCGTATATTCTATTGATTCTGGCAACAACGCCTTCAGAAAGCACACTCATTACCGAGCGAATTGAGAATAAGATCTATCTCCGTAGATTCAGCCGTGCCGAATTTGAGACTATCTTTGATAATCTGTTGAAGGTCTACAAATTTGCACATCAGGATTTTATGATTGAAACTAATCTACGAGAGAATATCTTTAATGCCGCATTGAAACGGAATCGTGAAGAATTGCGAGATTTTATAAAATTCTGTGTTGAGGCATTCGACTGGGTGAGATTAAAGAAAGCCTAAATTCTTATTTCAAATTATGAACCCTCAGGAAATAAAGGGATGTCTTCACCGAACCTGGGTTCCATTTTTTAGTCGATTCGGTCATTTCACACAAATCCAAGAGCTCACAATTCCTCATATTCTCAATGGTGAAAATGTTGTCATAATCTCGCCGGCGGCAACCGGTAAGACCGAGGCGGTGATTGCGCCGCTCCTTGAGAATCTCTTGGCAAAAGGAAGTCTCGAAGGTTTAAAAATTCTTTATATATCACCAACCCGTGCCTTGGTGAATGACCTCTATCGCAGATTGGAAGAGCCAATTTCATACCTCAACCTATCATTGGGCCGAAAGACTGGCGACCGTCCCAAAATTGACCCACGAGAACTCCCGGTCGTTCTTTTGACGACACCGGAATCCTTTGATTCACTCCTTACTCGCCAGTCGAGACTGTTCTTAAATTTTGAAGCAGTTGTTCTTGATGAAATCCATCTACTCGATAATACACCAAGGGGAGATCAGTTGCGTATTTTATTAAATCGTTTGAGAAAGATAAATAATAGACTCCAGTATTGTGCCCTCTCAGCAACGATTGATGATTTAAAGATTGGTGAAAGGTATTTTGATAATTCAAAGGTCTGCCTATTAAAGGTATCACGGGAGATCGAGTATATTTTAATTCCCGACAAACTATTTATTCCAGAACTTTTTAAACTGATCAAGGAACGAAGTTTGAAAAAAATTCTGGCATTTTTCAATGCCCGTAGCTTCGCCGAGGGATTCTCTCAAAAATTGAATAGACCCCCATTCGAAGACTCGGTTCTGGTTCACCATGCAAGCCTTCCAAAGTCAAGACGTGAGGAGGTGGAAAAGGTTATGAATCAGAGTGACAAGGCAATACTCCTTGCAACCTCAACACTGGAATTAGGCATTGATATCGGCGATGTTGATTGTATTGTTCTCTTTCGTCCACCATTTAATGTTTCCTCGCTTTTGCAACGGATTGGAAGAGGAAATCGGCGCCGTGAGAAGCTCTTTGCATTGGGAATCCATGTAAATAACTGGGAGAGGATACTCATGGAGACATTCTTTGAGTGTGCCCAGCATGGACAATTATATGAAAGGCGCTATCAGCGCACAATGTCGGTTCTTCCTCAACAAATTTATTCATATTTATATCAGCGACGCAGGATTGGAACAACATTAAAAAATCTCTATCAGGTATTAACACCCATCTATACGGAGGCAGAGGTTAATAAGATATTCAAAAAATTACTCGATGATGGTGCATTAAAAGAGGGACGTTCAGGTATCTATTTCCTTTCTTACAATCTGGAGAACAGGGTTCAATGGGGTAAGATACATTCGAATATTGCAGAGAAGACATTTGGTGAATACGATGTCTTCGATATAACCCAGGGTAATCTGATAGGCAGAATATATTACTTGGCTGAGAAGTTTATTCTTGGTGGCAGGTGCTGGCAAAAGATTCAGGTTCAAGAGAAAGAGAAGAAGGTTTATGCAAGGTATATTGGCAATGCACCATTGATTGCGAAGGTATTCGAAGGCAAGGGTGCCGGAAATTACAACTATCTTTTATCTTCAGTTTTGAAAAACAAATTTTTTCCAAGGCTGGTTGATGAAGGATTTCCTTATAGTTTCGATGGCACAAATACGCATATCCTCCATTTCTTTGGTTCTCTATATGGTTTCATCATTGCTGATGCCCTTTATGAAGAAGGGATTGATGCAATGGATGTTGAAGGCAAGTTGCTTACACTCAACAAATTCCAGATGCCGGATAATCGATTTCCTATTCCAAAAGAGAATTCAATAAGGAAGGTAATCCATGAGAATATCATAAGGCTTGAGGATGCGCTCGGCAGTGGTGCATATTTTTACGACCTACCCCTTGAATATCAGATTGAAGACCATTATTGGGGTCTTGATATTGAAGGTTTCGTAGATTTTTTACTTTCCATAAATCTCGTGGAGATAGATATGAAAGAAATGCAGGAGGTTGTTAAAAATATTGGTTCTTAAGAACGGTGCGTCTGGAATATTTTTAGGTTCGATTTGTATTAATAAGTGAAAAGAAAAAAGGAGGTATGAAATGGCAAAGGCTCTATTAATCGGAGTCATAACTGCATCACTCGGGACTTTTTTTGTCAACCTTTTTCAAGTAAGTGATGCACTGAATCTCAATATCCCTTTTGAAGGGATGAAAGGCAGGGTTGGCCGGGTTGTGATTAAGGTCCTTGACCCTGAGGATAGTGTGCTGGGAAGTGCATATCATCTTGTCTTTGTAAGTAAAGACTACTACTCGCTCCCGGTAAAAATCAAATTAAGTAAAAAGCCTGAAGACTATGACCTGTTGCGTGTCCAGGTGATTTTTGGCGAGACCGAGAAGGTATATTCACTCCATCAACTCCAGGACCGCATGATTGTAAAGATTCTCGGACAGAATGAATTTATCAAAGGGACACCAATCAATTATCGGATTATTGTTCGTAATCAGAGGACAAATGAAGCGATTGAAGGCGCCGATATTAAAGTTATGCTGAGGGCAAAGGATTCCGAGCAGAAAATCTTTGAAGGAAAGACCGACAACTCAGGCACCTGTAATATGGGTTTCGATATATCCGAGGATATCCAAGAGTGTGAATTGAGTTTTGAGATCGCCTCCCAATTCGGTCACGATAAATATGAAACAAAGATTAAAATAACCAGTGGTAACATCACCTATCTTGTGACTGATAAACCGATTTATCAACCAAGCCAGACCATTCATATCCGTTCTTTATCTTTGCACAAGCCTGGACTTTCCGCAGTAAAGGGTGGTGAATTGGTCTTTGAGGTTGAGGATAGTAAAGGAAATAAAGTCTTCAAGAAAGCAGTAAGAGCCGATGATTTTGGTGTTGGCTATGTTCAATTCCTCCTGGCTGATGAGGTAAATCTTGGTGATTATACAATCAGGGTAATTCTTGATGGTGAAAAGGTTGAAAAAACTGTGAAGGTCGAAAGGTATGTCCTACCAAAATTCAAGATTGTGTTAACGACTGAAAAGGAATTTTATCTACCCGGTGAAAAGATGGAAGGCGATATTGAAGTTCAATACTTTTTTGGGAAACCAGTTTCTGATGGCCGGGTGAAGATTACGGTCTATAAATTTGATATTGGCTTCAATGAAGAGGCAGTGATTGAGGGCAAGACCGACGAAAGTGGCAAGTATCATTTTACATATGCCCTACCTGATTATTTTGTGGGCGAACCGTTAGAAAAGGGCGATGCCTTTGTTCGACTTGATATTGAGGTAATTGATAACGCAAATCATAGTGAGAAGATAAGTTCAAAAAAGAAGGTAGTGCAGGATGTAATAAGCCTTTCGATTGTTCCTGAGGGTGGTTCACTCAAGCCGAATCTCGAAAATCGCATCTATGTGCTGGCAACATATCCGGATGGAATGCCCTGCAATGCCAATATCGAAATGAAGATAGATGATCAAAAGATGTCCGGGAAGACGGATGGTTACGGTGTTGCTGAGTTTGTCTGGATTCCAAAGGATTCCAAAACTAAGATTGAGGTTACGGCAAAGGATGAGAAGGGCGAAACAGCAAAGATGGAAAAAGAATTTTCCCTTGACATAGACCGTGACCAGATAATAATGAGAATGCTAAGGGGTATTTATAAAGTTGGTGAGGCTATTGAGCTCCAATTTTTGACAAATAAGAAGACGGGCAGGGCTTATCTGGATGTGATAAAGGATAACCAAACAGTCCTTACAAAATCAATAGATATTGCCAATGGCAAAGGCAGTTACCGATTGAATCTCAGCCCTGAACTTTCTGGTTCAATCTGGCTCCATGCCTATATTGTGACGCCAGGCAGTGACATCGTCAGGGACACGAGATTCTGTTATGTCCATGCAGCAAATGATTTGACCATTAATGTGAAGCCAGACAAAAATGAATATCTACCTGGTGAGGATGGTGAAATTCTATTTACTGTAACTGATAGGAATGGTAGACCAAGGATTGCTGCCTTGTGTATTGCAATTGTTGACGAGGCGGTCTTTGCCGTCTCAGAACTTCAACCGGGTCTTGAAAAGGTATATTTCACCTTAGAAAAGGAGATCCTGCAACCCAGGTATGAAATTCATGGATTTAAACCAATGGATATTGTGAAGAGACCAGGAATTGAACCGCGTGCTGAGAATGTGATGTTCTCAACACTCACACCAAAAGAACCATTCCCGGTAAATTATACTACACCACAAGAGGTTGATCAAAAAATCAGAAATACATTCTATCAAAGGCTTTCCCAGACAAAGGATAGGATATATGCGGCGATAAATAAATATTACGAAAGGCATAATGAATATCCAAAGAGGGAAAATGCACTTAAAGTTTTTATAAATGAAGGTTTCATAAAAGAGAAGGATTTGTTAGACCCATGGAAGAGAAGGTATCGTATTACTTCCACAGAAGAATATCTCTATGATTTTACAATTGTTTCAGCAGGTCCAGATGGTGTCTTTGATAATGAGGATGATATCAGCGAACAGTGGCGATGGAGAGCTGTAATACCTGAAGAGGATAGGGAATTGATTAGACTTGCTGCGCCGGCAGCTGGGGTAGTAGCTGATAGAATGCTTGCAAAACAAACGATTGCGATATCTGAGACAAAGGCGAAGAAACTCGGTGAGGAACCCCGTGTGCGTGAATACTTTCCTGAAACCTTTATCTTTGAGCCGGCACTGATTACCGACTACAGTGGCAAGGCAAGACTTTCTGTCCCAATGCCCGACGCAATCACAACCTGGCGCCTCACTGCATCTGCCTCAACCCAGAATGGCGAGCTCGGTTCAACAATCTCCCAGATTAGGGTCTTTCAGGATTTCTTTGTAGACATTGATTTACCTGTCGCATTAACCGAAGGCGATGAGATATCAATTGCGATTGCCCTTTACAATTACCTACCAAAAGAACAAGGTATTAAAGTTGTGCTACAAAAAGAGGAATGGTTTGATGTTCTTGAAAATACTGAGATTAACAAAACACTCAAAAAGGATGAGGTATCGGTTGTCTACTTTCCAATAAAAGTGAAGAAGATTGGTGCTCATTCAATTCTTGTAAAGGCATACGGCGAGGTAAAATCTGATGCGATAAAGAGGCAGATCACAATCTTACCTGATGGCAAGCGCTTCGAAGATATAATATCCGATCGACTAACCGAGGGTGTCATTAAGAAAATTAACTTCCCAAAGAATGGAATAAAAGATGCGAATTCGCTCATCCTGAAGATATTTCCTGGGGTATATTCGCAGGTCGTTGAAGGACTCGATAAACTTCTTGGCATACCATTTGGCTGTTTTGAGCAGACATCATCTGTAACCTATCCGAATATTCTCGTCCTCAATTATCTGCGTCAGACCAATCAGATAAAACCCGAGACCGAGATGAGGGCAGAGGAATATATCAGCATCGGTTATCAGAGATTATTGTCGTTCGAGGTCAAAGGCGGGGGTTTCTCCTGGTTTGGCGATGAACCAGCAAACAAAGTTCTTACGGCATATGGTCTTATGGAATTTAATGATATGGCAAAGGTTTATGAGATTGATGCGCGGGTGACGGAACGGACTGCACAGTGGCTGAAGAATCAACAGAATAGAGATGGCTCATGGTCCCCGGACAAACAATATCTCCACGAAGAATCATGGGGAAGGATTCAGCATAATGAAGTTCTACCAACAGCATATATCTGCTGGGCACTCGGGGAGGTTGGTGAAAAGGGAGATGCGGTATTGAAGGGGCTTTCATATCTAAAGAAGAATCTTAGCGCAATAAATGACCCGTATATCATGGCACTTGTTGCCAATGCATTTGTGGCAGTTGAGCCAAAAAGCGAAACAACTACCGAGGTTTTGAAGAAACTTGTGGATATGGCAAGAGAAGAGAATGGGGCAATATACTGGGAATCGAATATCCCTTCGATTACCTTTACAAGGGGCAAGGGCGCAGATATTGAGGCAACCGGACTCGCTGCCTATGCCTTGGTAAAATCTGGCCGGTATGGTGATGTTGTGAGCAAGGTTCTTACTTATCTCATTCGTTCCAAGGATGCCTCAGGTCTATGGTATACGACCCAGGGGACGATAATTGCGCTCCGTTCACTCATTGTCGCACTGGGTGGGATTGGCGAGGAAGTTAATGCCCAGATTACTGTTATTATGAATGGTGAAAAGGTGAAGGAATTGAAGATTGATAAGGGAAATGCCGATGTGATGCATCAGATTGATTTGAAGGAAAATCTTAAGGGTGATAATACAATCGAGATTAATGTAAAAGGCGAGGGCAACTTCTTATATGAACTGGTTAGCGCCTACTATATACCATGGCATCTTGTGCCCAAACCACCTGTGCCGCCCTTTATTATCTCAGTGAATTATGACCGCACAAAACTTGCTATAAACGATCTGGTCAATGTTGATGTTGATATCAAAATCACAAGGCCAGGCACTGCCCAGATGGTTATCGTTGACTTAGGTATTCCACCAGGATTTGAAGTTCAAACGCCAACCCTTGATGAGCATGTTGGCAAGAAGATTCAGAAGTATAGCCTTACGCCAAGGCAGATCATTATCTATCTCGATGAGGTCTCTTCGGGAAAGCCAGTTTCGCTTGCATACAGTCTCAAGGCAAAGTATCCGATAAAGGCGAAGATTCAATCATCACGGGTCTATGAATACTACAATACTACAGATGAAGGCATCGAGGCACCAATCGAGATGCGGGTTTCGCTGGAGAAGTAGTTAATAAATATATTTGTAGGTGATTGATTTATCGAACTTTATCGATAGCGGAAAGGGTTATCTCAGATGCTCATAACCTGATGGATGGAGGCGCTTGATCTTCCCATTTAACGAAAGATAAATTCCTTTTCCCTTTAAGACCCTTCCAATATTGAATATCTTTAGACCGGTGATTTTTGGTAATTTACAGGTGGTAAAGAGCAGTTCAAAATCTTCGCCTGAAGAGAGGATGAATTTGAAGCGATCTATTTTTTTGATTGCACACAATTTTTTTACTTCCGAATGGATTGGTAACTTATCACCATCAATGATAATTTTAACCTTGCTTTCTTCGCCAATATGATAGGTATCGGTTGATAAGCCGTCTGATGTATCTATGCAGGCAGTAGTATAGGGTTTTATTTTCGACGCCTCAAAGATTCTTGGTTTAGGAAAGAGATGGCGCCTTACTGCTACGGGGAATAACTTTTCAGGTAATCCTTCTTTCATTACTATTCTACCCGTTTCGGCAAGCCCAAGATAATTCGTCACATAGAGTGATTGACCAGGCTTGGCACCAGAGCGGAGCAGGGGTTTCTTCACATAACCAATCACGGTTATTGTTATACCCCAATATGGACTCTCAATAATATCACCACCTGATATATCTACCTCAAAATCTTTGCAGATATCTTTAAAGCCATTATATAATTGAATAACCTCATTCTTTTTTATGACTTTAGGGAGATAAAGTGAAATGAGTGCAGATATTGGTTTTGCGGCCATTGCTGCCAAATCTGAAAGGCTTGCTGCCATCGTGCGATAGCCCAGGGCATAAAACGAAAAATATCTGAGGTCAAAATGGACACCTTCAACAAAAGAGTCTGTTGAAACGACCATGCCATTCTTAAAGACCATCGCATCATCACCAATGCCAATTAATATTTCCTTGCGTGTTTTAGGGAATTTCTTTCTGATGAGCTTGATTAGAGACAATTCACCCATTGAAATTATCGTTGTTCGTTATACGATTTCGCAGCCCGCTTCGTTTGTTGTTTTTCGTTTTTTCCGGATAACGAAACCATAGGACGAGACGGGCATCGCTGACGTAAAACATTTAACGAAACTTTTTTTCCACTATACATGAAACTCCACAATATCGCCATCCTTCAGCACATAATTCTTTTCTACCCTTTGTCCACTGTATTCTGAATCATTCCAGAGCCTTGTAAACCGTAATTTATGTTTAAAATCTTTATGAATATGCTCTGCCGCCTCGAGGACGGTTGAGCCGATCTTCAAAACAATCGGGTCTTTTTTGACCGATGGTTGACCGACCTTTTTGGTATAGACCCGGATGATATTCAAATTCTTAAAAATTTCTTTCTTTAAACTTTCGATATTTTCACCTGTCTTGATGGAGACCGGAATAATGGAGAATTGATTGGTATATCTATCCATGAAGGGTCTAATGTTTTCCTTTGCACCGGGTATATCTATTTTACTCAAAAGAATAATAGCCTTAATATTATTTAAGGACGAATTGTCAAAGATAATATTGCGTTCATTCAATTGCTGTTTTATCATTTCGAATTGTCCAATTGCTTCTTTCTCCGCCGCATCAATGATTATCAAAACGATGTCTGCGAAGCGATATATTGCATATAGCCATGGCTGACCACTATCTGTTAGGGGCGGTGTATCAACAATTTGAATTTTTATATCCTCGAAATTCATCATGCCAACCTGAGGGGATAAGGTTGTAAATGGATAGTCGCCAACCTCAACATTGGCGTTTGTCAAATAATTTAAAAGCGAAGACTTACCGCAATTTGGTAATCCGACAAGGACAATCTGTCCTGCACCCTGTTTATCAACCTGATACCAGGCAGTTGATGCACCACCACCCTTTTTACTCTTTTCCATTACATCCTTCAATTTCGAGATCTTGGTCTTCAATTCTGCCTGAATCTTCTCGGTTCCCTTATGTTTAGGGATAATTGCAAGCATTTCCTGAAGATAAACCAGTTTCTCCTGAGGGATCTTTGCCTCGCGATACTTCTTCTCTATCTCAAAATACTGGGGTGGTAAATTGGCCGGCATATTAGATATATTTTATACAAAATTTCATTTTGGTCAATATGCCCTTGACTTTTACATCAATTTCGATAAAATATTATTGATGTTGAACAAAATTGAAGATGCCATAAAGGACATTAGAAAAGGCAAGGCGGTTATCGTTGTAGACGATGAGAATCGCGAAAATGAGGGCGACTTTATTATCCCTGCAGCGAAGATTACGCCTAAAACGATAAATTTTATGGCTACCCATGGTAGAGGTCTTATCTGTGTTTGTTTAACACCCGAACGGCTTGAGGAGTTAGATATACCAATTATGGTTAATGATAATACTGCAAAATATAACACACCATTTGCAGTTAGTGTTGATGCCCTGAAAGGAACGACGACCGGCAGTTCAGCATTTGACCGAGCAACGACGGTAAAGGCACTTATCAACTTGAAGACAAGGCCGCCGGACCTTGCCCGGCCAGGCCATATTTTTCCCTTAAAGGCCGCAGAAGGTGGTGTTTTAAGGCGTGCCGGACATACCGAGGCCAGTGTTGACCTGGCAAGGCTTGCTGGTTTGTATCCAGCTGGTGTCCTCTGTGAAATTATGGATTCTGATGGGCACATGGCACGGCTTTCTAAACTTAGAAAAATTGCCCAGAGGTTTAATCTTAAGATTGTCTCTATAAAGGACCTGATTGAATATCGACGAAAAAAGGAGAAATTGGTCCGGAGGATTCTGGAAACCGAATTACCAACAAAGTTTGGTAAATTCCATCTTATCCTCTACGAAGATAAAATTACTTATGAACACCATATCGTCCTGGTTTTAGGTGAGATTGATGATAAGAAGAATGTATTGGTTAGGGTCCATTCGCAATGTCTTACAGGGGATGTTTTTCACTCTCTAAGATGCGATTGTGGTGGTCAGCTTGACAAGGCGCTTAAGCTTATTGCCCTGAATAGAAGTGGGGTCTTTCTTTATATGCGCCAGGAAGGCAGGGGTATCGGTCTGGATAATAAACTAAAGGCATACAGGTTACAGGACCGAGGACTCGATACGGTTGAGGCAAATCTGGTATTGGGTTTTCCTCCGGATTTAAGGGATTATGGTATAGGTGCCCAGATCTTAGCAGATTTGGGGCTTTCGACGATTCGCCTTTTGACCAATAACCCCAAAAAGATTGTGGGTTTGGAAGGCTATGGCTTAAAGGTTGTTGAACAGATTCCTATCTTTGCTCCACACAGGCATAATCTTCCATATTTAAAGGTAAAACGGGAAAAACTTGGGCATCTCATACCCGATGCAATATTGAAGAGTGAGTATGGCGACTTTTAGGCATTTAAAGAATTGGAGGTAATATGAAAGAGATAAAAGGAAGCCTGATAGGCAAGGGAAGGCAATTTGGCATAATCGTTTCAAGATTTAATGAATTTGTTTCGAGGCGATTACTTGATGGGGCATTAGATTGCTTAATAAGGCATGGTGTCTTAGAAGATGATATTACAGTCTATTGGACACCGGGTAGTTTTGAAATTCCTGGTTTGGCAAGACGATTGAAAGGGAAAAAATACGATTGCATTCTCTGTCTTGGCACAGTTATAAGGGGTGATACACCCCATTTTGATTATATTGCAAGTGAGGTGACCAAGGGAATAGCGTCACTAAATTTAGAGGCAGGACCTCCAGTTGTATATGGTATAATTACGGCTGATACAACTGAACAGGCAATCGAGCGGGCAGGGACAAAAATGGGCAATAAAGGTTGGGATGCAGCAATTTCTGGACTGGAGATGGCGGACCTTTATACCAAGGTAAAATAGATGGGTAGGAGATTAGCACGGGAATTAGCACTGAAGATTCTTTACTGTTATGAAGAGGGACAACACGATTTTAAAAAAATTATGCATAACATCCTGGACATGAAAAAGTATACAGAAAGCGATAAGGATTTTTCCAGAAGATTGATAGAAAAGACCCTCAATAATTTAGGTGAGATAGATAAAGAGATTATAAAGGTTATAAAAAACTGGGAATATAATCGAATTTCAGTGATTGATAAATTGTTGCTTCGACTTGGAACTTGTGAGCTTCTCTATTTTACTGATATTCCACATGAGGTCATCATAAACGAAGCAATTGAAATAGGGAAGAAATATAGTACTGAGGAATCGGGTAGATTCATTAATGGTATCCTCGATGCGATTGCGGTTGCATCTCGTAAAGAGCGTGAACATGAAGGCAGCAATAATAGGTGATATACATTCGAATTTAGAGGCCCTACAGGCGGTGATAAAGGATATTAAGAAGCGCCGCATAAAAAGTATTTTTTGCTTGGGAGACCTTGTTGGTTATGGGGCTGATCCTAACGAATGTATTGATTTATCTTTTAAAGAGTCAGATATAATTATTGCTGGTAATCATGACTGGGCAGCCGTGGGTAAGACCGATGTCTCATATTTTAATCCAATTGCTGCTGAGGCGATACGTTGGACTCATAAGCAGCTCAGCACCAATAATACTGAGAGGTTGAAGAACCTTGCATTGACTCACAACACCAATGATCTATTCTTAGTTCATGCAACACCAAATAAACCTCAGAAATGGGAATACCTTTTCTCTTTAGAGGAGTTTGTTGCTGAATTCGGTTACTTTAATAAGCAGATCTGTTTCATCGGTCATTCCCATATTCCCAGTGCTGTATTCCAGGACGAAAATGGTTATTCAGACTTTATAAATGAAAATCCATTTCCCATAATTAAAAGAAGGAAGTACATTGTGAATATCGGTAGTGTGGGTCAACCGAGAGACCTTGATCCAAGGGCATGCTATGCAATTTATGATGGCAATAAAAACTCGATTGAGATTGTTCGTATTGAGTATAACATTCCCCTTGCTGAACAGAAGATTATTAATGCCGGATTACCCGAGGCGCTGGCGGAGCGATTATCCGCAGGAAGGTAGTCTTTTCTTTGTATGAGCCTAAACCTTATTTATAGATTTTTTGTCTAAATGATGAAAAATCTTGGTCTTTGAGGAGAAAAAGATGATAAGAAAGGGACCAGTAACAAGGTTGAAGGAAACCCTTGCTGAGAGAGAGCAAGAGATAAAAGAAGTGAAAGATAAATACTTGAGGGCACTCGCAGAACTTGAGAATTACCGAAAAAGGATGGAACGAGAATTTGAGGAATTTAAAAAATATGCAAATCTTGAATTTTTTATGAAGGTTATTTCAGTTCTCGATAATTTTGACCGAGCACTGAGTGGGGCTGAATTAAGTGGGAATTTTGAGAGTTTCTATAAAGGTATGGAAATTATCTATCGTCAATTGAAGGATACACTGCAGTCATTGGGTTTAACCGAATTCTCAGGGCTTGGTGAAACATTTGACCCGGCACGCCATGAAGCAGTGGCTGTGATTCCAAACAGTGATAAACCGGATAATACCATCATCGAGGAGATAAGCAAGGGATACATGGTGGGCGAGCGGATAATAAAGCCGGCACAGGTTTTGGTCTCAAGGCAGAAAGAAGGGGGTGAAGAAAATGGCAAAAATAATCGGGATTGATTTAGGAACAACAAATTCTTGTGTCGCCGTAATGGAGGGTGGTCAACCTGTTGTGATACCTAACCCAGATGGTGGCAGGACCACACCCTCGGTGGTGGCATTCACAAAATCCGGAGAACGTTTAGTTGGTCCTCTGGCAAAGAGGCAGGCGATTACAAACGCCCAGAATACGGTCTATTCAATCAAACGTTTTATGGGTAGAAGATTTGGTGAAGTAACGAATGAGGCAGCCCGGGTTCCATTCAAGACTATTGAGCATGCCAATGGCGATGCCTGGGTTGATGTTACTGGAAAACAATATTCACCACCAGAAATATCAGCAATGATTCTGCAATACCTGAAACAGGCAGCAGAATCGTATCTCGGTGAGAGAATAACCAAGGCGGTAATTACGGTTCCTGCATATTTTAACGATTCACAGCGTCAGGCCACAAAGGATTCGGGTAAAATAGCTGGACTTGAGGTCCTGCGCATCATCAATGAACCGACCGCTTCGTCTCTGGCTTACGGACTTGATAAGAAGAAGAATGAAAAGATTGCTGTTTATGATTTTGGTGGCGGGACGTTTGATATTTCTATTCTGGAAATTGGCGAAGGCGTCTTTGAAGTAAAGTCAACCAACGGTGATACCCATCTCGGTGGTGATGATATTGATGAGCGGATTATGAATTACCTTGCGGATGAATTTGCTAAGGAACATGGAATTGACCTGCGCAAGGATTTGACTGCCCTACAACGATTAAAAGAAGCAAGTGAGAAGGCGAAGTGTGAGCTTTCGACGACTATGGAAACAACTATCAGTCTGCCTTTTATTGCCTCAGATAAGGATAAAACGCCCTTACACCTTGAGATAAGATTGACCCGGGCAAAACTTGAATCCTTAATAGAAGATTTGATCCAGCGTTCAGTTCCGGCGGTTAAACAGGCATTATTGGATGCAAAATTATCACCTAGAGATATTGATGAGATTGTTCTTGTAGGCGGCCAAACGAGAATGCCACGGATTCAACAAATTGTTCGTGACTTCTTTGACAAAGAACCCCACAAGGGTATTAATCCGGATGAGGTCGTTGCCGTGGGCGCAGCAATTCAAGCCGCAGTTCTTGGTGGCGAAGTAAAAGATATTCTATTACTCGATATCACACCTCTGACCCTTGGTATTGAGACGCTTGGTCAGGTTTTGACATCAATAATCCCACGCAATACCACAATTCCAACAAAGAAGTCTCAGATATTTACTACTGCTGATGATAATCAAACAGCCGTGACTGTTCATGTTCTTCAGGGTGAACGACCAATGGCATATCAGAATCGAACGCTTGGTAAGTTTGACCTTTACGGTATTCCACCAGCGCCAAGAGGTATACCACAGATAGAGGTTACCTTTGATATTGATGCGGATGGTATTCTACATGTTTCAGCAAAGGATTTAGGCACGGGTAAAGAACAGAAGATAAGGATTACGGCATCAAGTGGTTTATCGAAGGAGGAAGTAGAGCGGATGGTTCAAGATGCAGAGGTACATATGGCTGAGGACCGTAAACAGAAGGAGCTGATTGATGCCCGAAATAAAGCTGACAGCGTTATCTACTCGGTCGAAAAGACATTAAGGGAATATGGTGAGAAGATAACATTTGAAGACCGAAGCGAAATTGGAAAGAAACTGGAAGAATTGAAAAGGATGAAGGATGGTTCAGATATTGGCACAATTAATAGGGCAATTGATGACCTTCAGCAGGTCGTTTATAAATTATCCGAGGCGGTTTATCGTGAGGCAGCACAGACAAGAACCGGTGGTCCTTCAACAGAAAAACCACCTGGAGAAGAACCAAAACAGGAACCACCTAAAGAAGAAGGTGGCACTGATTATCGGGTAGTAGAATAGTAATAGGTATTCTTCTGCGTTGATATCCATGTATTATGTAACATGAAGAAAGATTACTACGATATTTTAGGCGTTCCCAGGAATGCCTCCGCTGAAGAAATAAAAAAGGCATATCGTGAATTAGCCAAAAAATATCATCCTGATATGAATCCCGATAACAAAAAGGAGGCAGAGGAGAAGTTTAAGGAGGTTTCCGAAGCCTATGAAGTATTGATGGACCCACAAAAGAAATCACTCTATGATCAATACGGTCATGAAGGCGTTTCCCAGACATTCCGCAGCGGTGGCTTCACCTGGGATGACTTTACACATTTTGATGATCTTCAGGATATTCTTGGTAACCTTTTTGGCGGTTCGCTATTTGAGGATTTTTTCAGTTTTGGTGAAAGGGGCACACGCCAGCGCAGAAAGGTTGGTGGAGATATACATGTAATTTTAAAGGTATCGCTTGAAGAAATTGCATCTTCGGCAAAGAAACAGTTTAAAATAAACAGGCATGAACCATGTCAGGCCTGTTCAGGAAAAGGTGGTTATGATTCTTTATCCTGCCCGCAGTGTCGAGGAAGTGGTCAGGTAAGAACACAGTCCCGCAGTTTCTTTGGTTCATTTACAAGTATTTCAGCCTGTCCAAGATGCCAGGGCAGTGGCGAAATTGTAAAAAATCCCTGTGTGAAGTGTGGTGGGTCAGGCAAGGTCAAACCCCAGAGGACGATTGAAATCAGAATACCGCAAGGTGTCGCTAATGGTCAATATATTGTTCTTCGGGGAGAAGGGCATTATGACCGTGGTGGGCACGGCAACATTATAATCCAATTTGAAGAGAAGCCCCATGAATACTTTGAAAGACGTGATGATGATTTATATTTAAGGATTTCGGTTCCCTATTCGAAGTTAGTTACGGGTGGTGTGGTTGAGATTCCTGGTTTAAACGGCACAATAGAGAAGATAAATATACATAAAGGGAGCGGTGCACCTGAAATAATTCGGGTAAGGGGTAAAGGGATGCCCAGACCAGGTGGCGGTTGCGGTGATTTATATGTTGAGATTGACCTGAAACCATTAGAAACAACAGATAGGAATTTAACAAAACTAATAAATGAACTCAAACAGTATGAGGGGGAACCGACACCGAAGAGAAGGAGCACATAGTGGTTGAATTAGAAAATAGAAAAATTCATAATCTCTTTTATACCCCCCCTGAAAAAATTACTAATCGCGAAATAATCATTGAAGGTGAGGATACACATCATTTAAAGGATGTGCTGAGGAAAGGGTCTAAAAATGTTATTTATATAGTTGATGGGTGCGGTAATTGCTATAAAGTTAGAATATCTAAGATAATAAGTTCAATAATCAGGGCGGATATTTTAGAAAAAGAATATATAAAGAAGAAGAATATTGTAGATATCGAACTTGCCTTTGTTCCTCTAAAGGGCTTGAAGAACGATTTTATTATTGAAAAAGGAACTGAGCTCGGTCTTCGAAGATTTTTTCCATTTATATCTAAATATTCCGTGTTGCCAGATTTGAGTCAGAATAAGATTGAACGTTTCAAGAGGATTGCCATTTCCGCAATGCTACAATCCCAGCAATACTACTGTCCCGAGATTATTTTTCAAAATGATTTAGACAAGTTTCTTGAGAAATTTAAAGAATTTGATGTTGTGCTTCTATCAGATAGAAACGGCTCTCTTGAAATTCCTGTAGGGGCAAAGTCAATTCTCTATATTGTTGGTCCAGAAGGTGGCTTTGATGAATCAGAAATTGAGCTATTGAAGGAAAAAGGTGCCCGATTGATTTCATTAGGACCTAACCGCCTCCGTAGCGAAACCGCAGCAATAACCGGTCTCATCAAAATTCTTACTGTATACAAGGCAATATAATATTGAAATCGGTTATCATATAACTGGCTTCGGGTATTTATCTCAACAATACCACCTTCTCAAACTTTTTATAATCCTTTGTCTCAACCGAGACAAAATAGGAAATAGGTAAACGGTTCTAAAAATAATAAAATTATTCAACAAATAATTGCAGTTGCCCAATTTTTAAAAATTAAAATTAATAAATAATAAATATTCGCTATTTTTTGATTTCGTCCCACATTGACAAAATGTTCGATTTCCATACAATAAATTGATGCGATTAATTAAAGATTATCCCAGGTTTCTTATTATGCTATTCTTTATTGGCCTTTTGCTCAGGGTTGTGTCTATCTTTGTTTTAAAAAATTACACTTCACCAAGGGATTATGAATATGGTGAGATTGCCAGGAATATAATAATTGGCAAGGGATTTGCCCGGGCAACAGACCATGGGGGAGGGGTTGTGCAGACTTCAAGCCATGCGCCACTTTATCCCTACTTTTTGGCACTATTCTACAAATCAGGTTTAAGCCCAAAGACATTTATTATGATACTACTTATTCAAGCTATATTTTCGGCACTCACCATACTGGTTTTTTACAAAATAAGTTTGACTATTTTTAATACCTTAATAGCAAATTTAACGGCTATAGGAATTACCTTCTATCCACCATTTTTATATTACACTACGAAACTTGTGCCGACAACACTCTTCTTATTTCTATTAAGTTTGACAGCTCTTTTGATTCTTATGATAAAAAAAGATGATATACGTTCAAACATAGTACCTGGTATTGTGTTCGGTATCACATTGCTGTGTGACCCCATTACGTTTGTAATGTATCCTGCATTGTTACTCTGGCATTTTGTAAAAAAAGAATTTACCATTAAAAATTTTGTAGTTATCATTCTATTTTCTATAATGGTCCTGCTACCATGGACTGTGCGCAACTATAAAATACACAATCAAATTGTTCTAGTAACCACCCAGTTTGGTGTAAATTTCTGGATTGGTAATAACCAAAATGCAACAGGCACTGATTATTATAGGGTCTATTCGATTGACGATGAAAATTTTGTTCTTATGACTCAAACCATCACCAGGGAAGTTAGAGAAAAACTCGATAAGATGAGTGAAATTGAAAGGGCAAAAATTTTCATGAACGAAGGACTGAAATTTATTCGCAATAATCCAATTAAATTTTCAGAATTGTTAGTGAAAAAATTCTACTACTATTGGTGGTTTACGCCACAGGAAATTAATGGTTCAATTGATGCTACGAGGTATCGGAATTCTTACATCATTTTTTATTTACCAGTCCTTATTCTTGGGATTTTAGGGATATTGATGTCTTTGAGTTATAATTACATAAAAATTGCCTCACTAATAATTTTTGTAATAATTTCTATTTCTGCTATCTATATAGTCACGCATGTTGGTTTAATTAGATACCGGCTACCAATCGAAGGCTTTTTATTAATGTTTAGTGCATTTTCAATTGTCTCTTTTTTTACCTTTAAGAGCCAAATGTAGTTGGACTATTTATGGCGTATTAAATTCTTAAAAAAATAGCGGGGGCTGGACTCGAACCAGCAATCTTTGGGTTATGAGCCCAACGAGCTACCACTGCTCTACCCCGCGATTACTTTAATTATATTCAAAAAAATGACATTGTCAACTGGTGTTTACCTTAATATTTTTTAATTCCTCTTTTGTAAATCCTTTAAGAAGATAAAATAAGAATGCATAGCTAATAATGCCTATCGCAACTGATATAATAAAATGTATATTGCGGAGAAAAAAAAGTATCACAGCCATAATCAATGTGGCAAAAAGTATTTTTTCAATATTTTCTAATGCCTTAAACTTCACATATCTTTGTAATTCATTTTTCATTAATATTACACCGATAGACTCACTGATAAATAAAGCAATGCCTACCCCGATTCCTCGGAAGTTTATCCCCAGGGCGACGGTCATAATGATGTTCAAAAATGAAGTAATAACGATAACCTTGAAAAATTGTCTCTCCTGACCAATGCCAACCAGACCGTAGCCAAAGAAGGTATTAAGCGGGGTAATGAGAAAATATAATAAGAGTATGCGAATTATAAGAATTGCATTCTCGTATCCACTTCCATAGACAAACTTTATCAGGTTAGGTGCAAGGATGATTCCACCTACCGTTATAGGCAGGGTTAAGGCAAGAAGCAGCCGGGTAAATATCATAAAGCTTTTATCTAATTTTTCTGGAAGGTATGCATGTTGTCGTGAAATAATTGGAAAGAATAGGTAATAAAATATTCGCTCAATTATCAGCAGAAATATTATAATTCTATATGCCGCGCTAAAGCCTCCAACATCAACCGATGTGTGGAATGAACCTAATATAATGGGTGCCAGATTTATTGAGATCTGATTGAATAGTGTAGCAAGACCGACGGGGATGGCAATATTTAAAAGATTTCGCACATTCTCTAATGAAAGAACAATATGAATTGCATTATATTTTTTTAGGAAAATTGCAACCAAGAAGGTGATAGTAAATATATAACTGATAAGGAAAGAAATTGGAACGAGAGAAATCGACCATTGATTTTTCACAAGGAGAAAAAGTAGGACGATATAGCTGCTATATTGGATAAAACGTGAGATGGCGATGTATTCCATCTCTTCTCGGCCTTGAAAGACAAATTCCAAGAGTATGGCGAAGGGGAATAGTAACAGGGAGTACAAAAATATTATTTTTTTGGTTTCTGCGTTGCCAGGAATTAGTAAAATACCAAATACAAAACAGATAAAAATAATCACCGCAAGCAAGATTCTTGCACCAATAATTTCTTCGATTATTTTTAAATTGTAATGGTTCTTTGAGATCTCCCGTGCCCCGATTGTCGTTAGCCCAAGATTACCAAATAGCAATGCGTAGCTTAAATAGGCAATGGCATAGTTTATTATGCCAAACCCGCCTATTCCGAGTAATCGTGCAAGATAAACTGTAGCAACGAGACCCAAGAGGTGACCGACTATCTCGCTGGAGAGTAGAAAGATGAAATTTTTAGTAATTTTTTTCAAAACAAAGATTACAACCTTATCTCAAATAACACTTTCAACTTATTGAAATATTTTTTGCTACGGGTTTTGTTTACCATGCAAAAGACCAATTTCCCCCACTTGGCACCGATAAGTGGTGTTATAAATTTCACTCTCACTATGTCTCCTTTTTATAAGTATAATGAAAATTAGTAAAAAATCAAGGGTCGAGGTGCTGGATTGACTTCGATAAATTTTTGATTATAATAAGGATGTAAGGAGGCATAATGAAATCATTCAGGAATGAGAAATATATTGATTTTACGAAATCCGAAAATCGGAAAAAGATGGAGAAAATTCTTGCCGATGTTAAATCCCAGTTTGGCAGGGAGTATAATATAATTATTGGTGATGAAAAAATTAAAACAGATAACAAATTAAATTCTTATAACCCTTCGAGGAAGGGTGAAATTGTCGGGATTTTTCAAAAAGCAGATGAAAAGGCAGCTGATAAGGCAATAGAAGTTGCCTTAGAGACTTTTAAATTGTGGCGTTATACACCGGCTAAGGTCAGGGCAAATTATTTATTTAAAATGGCCAATATTATGCGTCGCAGACGCCTTGAACTTGCTGCCTGGATGGTCTATGAGGTGGGTAAAAACTGGCTTGAAGCTGACGCCGATGTCGCTGAGTCCATTGACTTCTGTGAATATTATGGATGCGAGGTCTTGAGGTATGATAAGGGTCCAAAATTGCCACAATATCCAGGGGAACGGGATGTGCAGATTTATATTCCGCTTGGCGTTGGTCTGATAATTCCGCCATGGAATTTTCCTCTTGCGATTTTAACTGGCATGACCACTGCGGCGTTTGTGAGTGGTAACACCGTGATTTTAAAACCTTCAAGTGATTCACCAGCAATTGCGGCAAAGTTTATGGAGGTAGTTGAAGAGGCGAAGGTTCCGGTGGGCGTCGTGAATTTTATGTCTGGTCCCGGAGCACTTGCTGGTGACTATTTAGTTCGGCACCCAAAGACTAGATTTATTGCATTTACGGGCTCAAAGGATGTTGGTTTACGTATTGTTGAACTTGCGGGCAAAACACAGCCTGGTCAGATCTGGATAAAAAGGGTTGTTGCTGAAATGGGCGGTAAGGATGCAATAATTGTTGATTCAGAATCAGATATTGATAGTGCGGTCAACGGTGTTCGAATTTCGGCATTTGGGTATCAAGGTCAAAAATGTTCTGCCTGCTCAAGACTAATCCTTGATGACAAAATTTATGATAGATTTATGGAGAAATTTATTCCGACAGTTGAGGCGATAAAAGTTGGACCTGTGGAGGATTATGAAAATTATATGGGTCCGGTAATAAATGAGAATGCCTATAATTCAATCTTAGATTATATAAAGATTGGAAAGGCTGAAGGCACCCTATATTGTGGTGGTGAACCAGCACCCGGCGATGGTTGGTTTATCAGACCGACAGTAATTACAATCAATGATTCAAAGGCAAGAATTTTCCAGGAAGAGATATTTGGTCCTGTACTGGCGGTAATTCGGGCACGGGATTTCGACCATGCGATAGAACTGGCAAACGATAGTGAATATGGTCTTACGGGCGCGGTCTACACGAAAAACCGAAAGAAGATAGAAAGGGCAAAGAAAGAAGTTTTCTGCGGCAACCTTTATATTAACCGTAAATGCACGGGTGCACTCGTTGGTGCACACCCATTTGGTGGTTTCCATATGTCAGGAACTGATTCCAAGGCCGGTGGTCCAGATTATCTTTTATTATTTACGCAGGCAAAGGCGATTGCTGAGTTTGTGGGCACAAAGAGGAGGAGGAAATAAATGGTCGAAGGCGAATCGAATATTTTCAATACCTTAAGAAGGAATAAGATAGTCTTTATTGACCTTTGGTTTTCAGATATTCTGGGCTCGGTGAAGAATGTAACGATTCCTGTTGAGCAGCTTAGGAAGGCATTAAAAGATGGTATCTGGTTTGATGGTTCTTCAATTGAAGGTTTCGGTAGAATATGTGAAAGTGATATGTATTTAAAACCAGACCCGAATACCTTCGCTATCATCCCCTGGGGTGAAGAAAGGACTGCCCGATTTATCTGTGATATCTATGGTCCGGATCATAAACCGTCGAGTGTTGACCCACGTGGTGTTTTGAAATTTAATCTTGCCCGATTGGCAAAAAAGAATATGGAATTCAAGACTGGAGCCGAACTCGAATTTTATCTGTTGCAACGCGATGGTAATGAAATCTTGACACTTCCCCATGACCGAGTAAGCTACTTTGACCTGGGTGGTGACTTAGCATTGAGAATTAGAAAAGAGATGTGTCAGAAACTTGCTGCATTTGGTATTAAAGTTGAGGCCGGACATCATGAGGTAGGAAAGAGCCAGCACGAGATTGACCTTATCTATACCGATGCCTTGTGGCTTGCGGATAACATCTTAACTGCCCGGATGGTTATCAAAAGGATTGCTGAAGAACATAATCTTTATGCAACATTTATGCCGAAGCCATTGTTTGGTGCACCTGGTAATGGCATGCATATTCATCAGAGTATATTTAAAGATGAAAAAAATCTTTTTGCAGATACAAATGATGAATATGGACTTTCTGATTTGGCATATAATTATCTCGCTGGATTACTGAAACATGTTAAAGAAATTCTGGCAGTAGTCTCACCATTGGTTAACTCCTACAAAAGATTAGTTTCAGGATTCGAGGCACCGGTTTATATATGCTGGGGCAGGATGAATCGTTCCGCATTAATTCGTGTGCCTCAAATAAGTAGGAATAAATTGGGCAGCACCAGGCTGGAGTTACGTTGTGCCGACCCATCTACAAATCCTTATCTTGCACTAGCACTAATTCTTAGCGCCGGCGTTGAGGGTATTGAGAAAAAACTGAAGTCACCAAAATCTGTTGAGGAAAATGTGTATAAAATTGAATTGGTAGATTTAAAAAAGATGGGAATCGAATTGCTGCCCCGCTCTTTATGGGAAGCACTTCAGCATTATCGTAATAGTAAACTTATTAGAGAGACTCTTGGTGAAACGCTGTTTGAAAAATACTACGAGATTAAATTGAAGGAATGGGACGAATACGCCATCCAAGTCTCGAAATGGGAGATTGATAAATATTTAGAGTTATACTGATAGTTCTGCTCCCCATGTATTATAGGAAGTGATCTCTTTTATGGATTTGCGTGTTCGGGGAGGGATACCGCCAATCCCTTCAGGCGTTGAATTATCTGCAGGATAGCCGAGTACAACAAGGCAGGCTATATTCCAATTGTGGGGAATGTTAAGGAGTTGTTTTAATTTTTTTTCATTAAACCAGCCAATGTAGCAGGTGCCGATTCCAAGTTCGGTTGCGGCCAAAACCATATGGGTCATGGCAATCGAAATATCAACAAGATGATTTTGGTGGCCATATAAACCTGCTAAAAAATGGGTCAATGCCTTTGTGTAGCATCCAACGATTACCAAAGGTGCGTCTTTAACAAAGGAGATGATGTTTCGTGTGCCCACCATGACTTGTTTTGGTATCTCTTCAATTGTTGACTTATCATCAATGACAATAAAATGCCATGCCTGACGATTGCTTGAAGACGGCGCAAGCCTTGCCGCCTCCAAAATTTGTAGTATTTTTTCTCTTTCAATTTTTTGCGGCGAAAATTTTCGGACACTCCGGCGCCACTTTATTGCATCAATAACATCCATAGGTCTTTACATGATCCCGAATAATCCATAAAAACCTAAGAAGGCGAGGGCGATGAGGCTTGTGGCAAGAAAGGCAATAGGATATCCTTTTAAGGTAGGGCTGACAGGTGCAAACTCAAGTCGTTCCCGCAGGGTCGCAAAAATTATGATAACCATTGCAAAGCCAGCACCAGTGCCAATAGCGAAGATAGTCGCCTGCAAGATGTCAAAATTGCTTTCCGTAATTAAAAATGTTACGGCCAATATTGCACAATTTGCCGTGAATAGGGTTAGATAAATACCAAGTGTGTTGTATAACTTTCGATACAGTCTTTTTAGAAGCATTTCAAGAAGCTGGACAATTATAATAATCAGAAGTATAAATGAAGCAGTTCTTAGGTAGACTAAATTTAGGGGGAATAATATACCATGAAAGATTATCCAGGTAAGCCATGTTGAGATAATCATTACGATGGTTGTTGTGATACCCATATAAGCCGAAGTTTCAATCGTATTTGTAATACCAAAACACGGACATAAACCAATCAATCTTATCAATATGATGTTATTTACCAGGAATGCACTCCAGAATATTAATGCCAGATTCTTCATTTAGGTTTCTTGATATATTTGTTGAATAATCCCATCAATATCCCAACAGCAAGAAATGCACCAGGTGGAAGGATCATAAATGTTATGGGAAATCTCTTAAAATCTCCACCAAAAATAGGATTTCCCAGGAATGTGCCATGACCCAGAATTTCTCTGATTGCGCCTATCACTGCTAACATGAGCGTGAAACCTATGCCGGCAGCAAGTCCATCAAGGACAACATCAACAACAGAATTTCTTATGGTAAATGCTTCAACCCTACTGAGGATGATGCAGTTAACAACAATCAAAGGCACAAATATACCCAATGTCTGACGCAAATCTGGGTAAAAGGCCTGCATGAAGTAGTCTACGATTGTAACTACAGTAGCAATAATAATGATGGATATATGTATTCTGATTTTATCGGGCATAATCTTCTTTGTTAATGAGAGAATGGTGTTTGCTAAAATTAGTACAAAGCTCGTCGCAATACCAATGCCAAGGCTGCTACGCACAGTATTAGTTACTGCAAGCGCTGGGCACAATCCTATCATCATTACGATGACAGGATTCTCTATGATTATTCTTTTAGCAGATATAAGCCACTTACTCATTTAAGAAACTTCTTGAACCTTTCGATATTCCTCTTGACGGCATTAATTAATGCAGTTGACGATATTGTTGCACCTGTTATTGCATCAGGTATTCCCTCTTTAAATTTATCGAGGAATTCCTTATCCCTTATCCTTTCACCAATTCCATCGGTTTCCTTCGAATACAAAATATTAATGCCAATAATTTTACTCTTTCTATCCATACCAACCATAAATTTAATTGAATCTAAGTAACCAAAGGTTATACCGATGAATATTACACCCAGTGTATCGCGACCACTTAGTGCGTACCAGAGGGTATCCTTTATTATTTCCACGAAATTCTGGGCATTAAAGAATAGCTGTTTCTTATTGTCTTTTGATTCAATATATTTTGAATATTGTTTGATGCCTTTTTTAATGCCATTGCAGACTGCGCGGGATGAAATTGTCGCGCCTGTTACTGCATCGATATCACCGCCATCGGTTTTGAGTTTTAGAATTGCCGCGTGCTTGCCAATGAATTGCTTTGTGAAATCGAGGTCGGCTACCCTTGCCCCAAGCCCAGGTGTCTCTTTCAGACCTTCTTTTGAAATTTTTATACTTGTAATTTTTGCATCGGAATCGAGACCTACAGTAACAGGAATTAAACCACCAAATCCTTGAGGGTGAACCTGAAACACAATGCCTACGATATTATTTAATGAATCGAGTGCCTGCCATAGACTATCAGGAATTATTTCTTTAAATTGCTGGGCGTTCATTACTTCCTTCAGGTTTTCAATTATTGAATTCTTTTCTGCCTCGGTAATGATCGGTTCAGTAAACGCATAGACTAATGAAAGGGCAGCTGCGCAAACGATACTTACAAAAAAAGACAAAATAGCACATTGTATCTTGACCATTTTTTATCTACCCTCTTTGGCAACATGGTTACCGAATATTCTTTCCTTAGTCAGATAGTCAATTAGCGGTGTGAATACATTCATCAGAAGGATTGCATAACAGACACCCTCAGGATAACCACCCCAGGTTCTAATAATAACGGTAAGGATGCCACAACCGACACCAAAAATCCATCTTCCCATTTTTGTAACAGGTGATGTGACCCAATCGGTTGCCATGAAAAAGGTACCTAAAAAGAGACCGCCCGCAAAAAGATGGAACAAAAGGTGGCCTTTAGTCGGTAAGATTGAGACAAGTATTACGAAGCTACCAAGATAACCAACGACAATACGATAGTCAATGATTCCAATAATTATTAAAAAGACACCGCCAATCAACAACAATAGGGCAGAGGTTTCACCGATACAGCCACCTACTTTGCCAAAAAATAGATTCTTTATTGCTGCTGGTTGATTTAAATGATTAATAATTATTTTTGGATCCCCAAATATTGCAGGGTATTTAAGCAATGTGAGCGGCGTTGCTGAGGTGATTGTATCAATACCCGATAATGTTCCGCTGGTTGGTGAAACCCAACCCGTGGTCATAAATGACGGCCAGGATGCCATCAGGAAGGCCCTGCCAGCCAGTGCCGGATTAATAAAATTGTAACCTAATCCACCAAATAGTTGTTTTGCAACAATAATGGCAAATGCGCTACCCACGATGGGCATCCAGAAAGGAATTAAAGGTGGTAAATTGAAGGCGAGTAATAAACCAGTTAGAACTGCACTTCCATCAGTAATTGTAATCTTGCGACCCATTAGTCGCTCCATGACCACCTCACATCCAACACTTGAGGCAATACTCAATAGGACAACAATCAAAACACGCCAACCAAATAGATAGATACTGAAGATAAATGTTGGTATGAGCGCAATAATGACCAGTCTTATTGTCCAATCAATACTCATCTTGGCTCGTATATGAGGCGGTGCTGAAACTATTAATAGTTCTTTCACTTTATTCTTTGGCCTTCACTCTTACCATATTTAAAATGGTGGACAAGCGGAATCTTTGAGATACAGACATATCCACAGCAACCACATTCAATACAATCGAGCAAACCGTAGTTATAAGCTGATTCAAATTTTTTATATACTATGAATTTATAAATTTCACAGGGCATAAGGCCCATCGGACAAACATCAACACAATGGGAACAGCGGACACATGGCCGCTCCTTTTCCTCCCTTACATGAGAAAGGACAATTATCCCCGAGGTCCCTTTGACAACCGGCACATCTTCTGAATACTGGGCAGTTCCCATCATCGGACCACCAAATATGATTTTTATCGGCTGGGTTGTGTATCCACTACAAAAATTTATAATGTCAATTACAGGTGTGCCAATCCTGACGAGTAAATTTTTGGATTCTTTAATGCCGCTGCCGGCTACGGTGACAACACGCTCGATCAATGGTTTTTTGAATCTGACTGCCTGAAAACCAGCATAGCAGGTCGCAACATTTTGGACAACGCATCCTACATCCATTGGTAAGCCGTCCCTTGGGACCTCGCGATTTAGAACTGCCTTAATTAACTGTTTTTCAGCACCTTGAGGATATTTTGTCTTCAGTATTTTTATTTCGATACCTTCTTTTTTTAAAACTTCCGCCACATCCAATTTATTGTCTTCGATTACAATGATGAGCTTCCTGGCGTCTAATATTTTCTGAAAAATGTGTGCACCCTCAACAATTCCAGTTGGATATTCGAGCATTAATCTATAGTCCCCAGTGAGCATTGGTTCAGATTCACAACCATTGATTATTAATGTATCAATCGTTTTACCTGGTGGTGGCGAGAGTTTCACATGGGTTGGGAATACAGCGCCGCCCATACCAACGAGGCCGGCTTCTCTGATCAAACTTATCAGCTCTTCTTTAGTTAAGTTTTCGTAATCCTGTCTTTCCTTTACAACATCTTCCCATTCTTCGCTGTTGGTGGATTCTATCACACAACAGTGAGCGAGACCAAGCGTCGGATGTGGATGATTGGTAATGGCGGTTACCCTCCCTGAAATACTTGAATGGACAGGCACCGACATATATCCATTGCTTTCAGCAATCTTTGTTCCGGTCTTAACAATATCACCTTTTTTAACTAAAGGGGAGGCGGGATTGCCAATGTGTTGTAAAAAATGGATGTACACCCTTTTAGGGTGCGGCATTATCTCTATAACTGCATTCTTTGTCCGCTTATCTCCTGGTAGATGTATACCACCACGAAAAATATTGAACACAGGTCTATTATATTCAGTTCTTGGTCGTTAGTCAAGAATTAACATATTATTTTTTTATTTTTAAAAGATAGAATTCAGGTCTTCTGGTTTGGAAAATGAGTTCATAATTTTCCAAGTTTTCTTCTAGCACGGGACGGAGATAACGGTAGGTTGTGCCTGTCCAAAAGAAATTATCATAGAGAATATAATCACATTTAGTGATTGATTCTTTTATTTTATCCCTATTATTAGTGAAGGGATAACAGAATGATTTGTGATGGGAAAGGAGATAAACAAACTCGGGTTTTCTTGCTATTATAATCTTATCGTTAGGGATATTAATTTTTATCCATTCGATGGTTTCAAAATACCGCCGCCAATCAGGGGTATACCCGGCGTAACGATCGCCATTTACATAAGCAATGTTATTTGTTATTGATGTCTTTGCCTGGGGAATTATTTCTAATAAATTTACAAAAATAAAAATCGCAGTAACAACCGAAACAAAATATTTTGATTTTATTTTTGTCTCTAACCAGAAAAGACCCAAAAAGATGTAAATTATTAATACGGGTAAAATGGGCAATAAGAAGCGATCTGAGGACCACACCTCTGGCCAAGTGATGATAACAATACCTGAGAAAATTATATACAAATCTAAAAAATCAACTTTTTTAAATCTTATTATTAAACCAATAATGACCAATGCAATTAATAGCAAACCAGCCATTGCTAATATTTCTTTAGATATTATTCCTGATAGGATAGATAATGGGAAAACTGTGAATATATACAGATTAACATTATAGCCAACCCTTCTCAATAAATCATTAAAACCAATCTGCGGAGATTCTTCTAAGTAGGGATTTTTCTTTAAGAACCAATACTCATAGGTTTTGGCACCGGGGATCGATGCATTTCTCAGCGACCAAGGTATAAACACTGCGAGAAAAATTAACAAAAAAAGTGCCGCCCTTTTGAATTGTCTCTTGTATAACAAAAATATTGTTATTGCGCCTATCAGGGTTATTCCAGCAGACCTAATTAAAAATGCGTATGTTGAAAATATCGCGCAAAGAATAAAAAAAATATTAGGGGACTTATCTTCTAAAGATTTCAGAAAAAAATAAATACCGCCAAGCGAAAAGCAAAGATAGGGGATCTCAGAGAGAATCCAGTGATTGTTAGTGATTAAAATAGGTAAAAATAGATTAAGAAGAAGCGGTGGTAAATATTTGTTTTTAAAAATTATTTTGAATATCAGAAATGAAAATAGAAATGTGCCAATACCACATAGGAAAGAAACGAGTTTCAATAGTAAAATATTACAATTAAAAATTGTGTAAATAGGCACCAGCAAAAGTGGAAATCCGGGTGGATACAATGTATATGGTGATTCTTCGGGTGAATAAATTTCTTTGTAACCTTTGCCTTTCGCTAAAGATTCTGCGAGTGCAATATATCTTGCATTATCACCACCCGTAAATAGTTTTGGGTCAAAAAGTAGAATCGATAAAATAATATAGATTAGGAGTATCCAGACATTTAGATTTCTTTTACTAATCATAATGCCATTATATATAGTTTTTTAATTGGTGTCAAGAAATGTGCTATATTTACGCTGGACTATTTTTCAACTTGCGTCAGTTACAAAATTACCTTCCTTAACACCGGTTAAACTAATGCTTGCCTCAAGGGGTTGCTTTGTATCACCATCTATTACCTTAATAATTAACTGCGCCATCCAGAGCGTATGCTAAAAAAGGGATTGATAGTATACTCCGTTCCAAAATTAATATGGATAATTAATAGAAACATTATCATTTAAAAATCACTGCCTTTTTTTATTTTCTACATTATAATAAAAATTATATTTTGTCAAGTGAGCATTCGTTTACTTTGTCTCTTATCAATTGAAGGCTAATTCTATAACTTTTTTGCAATAACAACCAAAGACATACCACAGGGTATTTTGACATATCCTTCCAATTCCTCCAAAAAAGGCACAAACTTATCAAACAGAATTGTTTGCCAGTATGAAAGTTCCTTCTTTCGTTGTATTTTACTATTGAAAAACCAACCAAACATAGCTATAAAATTACTATAAAAAATTTTTTCTATGTTAAATCCAATATCTTTGAGTAATTGCCCGAGATATTTTTTATTATATCTGCGAAAATGTGATAAATTTCTATCAACCGAGCCATATAAAAATTGCAAGGCAGGAACATATAAAAGTAGTCTACCTCCTGTCTGAAGCAGTTCAAACATATTTCTTAATGCCTTTTTGTCGTTTTCAATATGCTCTAAAACATTAACACAAATAACAGTGTCAAACTTTGCTTTTTTTAATATTAATACCTGCTCGTCAGCAATATCGTATTTATAAAAATTTATATCGGGAAAGTCAATTTCCATGTGGGCAAGATAAAAGTCGGAAATATCAATACAACTTAAATCTCCAAAATGTTGTAAATAGAAGGTTAAATTGCCAATGCCGCAACCAATTTCAAGAATTTTTTTGCCAATATAAGGTGAAAGAAGGTTTATAATCCAGATATTATAATTGTGGGTAAGGGAGAAAGTTTTTAAGGTCTCGTGGGCTATGTCAATAATTGATTTATCTCGAAAATTTTTTATTGTACTACCATTTTTCATATTATTATAGTATATATAATGATATTGAAAAGTCAATAAATATTGAGATAAAAGATAGTATTGCATAGGATGATGCTATCTTACTTGATTAGAAAATGGTATGTTTGACAAATTAAAAAAAATAAGTATAATAGAAATAAAAATGGGCATTAAACTAAAGAAACAGCTATTGTCTTTTGAACTGGATAAAAATAAACAAACTAAGCTGAGAAAATATGTAATAATTCTTACCTTATTTTTAATTATTTTATTAGCGACAACGCTTCGTTTTTCAGGTATTGATTGGGGTATCCCTCATCCACCGGTGTGGCGTAATTATCTTCAGGACGAGGCGTGGGTTTTATATGTCGTTTTACAAATGGTGCCAGCCAAATTTGACTTTAATCCACATAACTTTGTTAACCCGAGTCTCCATTTTTATACAATGTTAGGTGCCCTTGAAATCAGCGCTATATTTTCTTATCTTAAAAATTTCCATTTACCAATTTATGTAAATCCGCTAGGTGAAAACGAATCTTTTCAAAAGTTGCACGAATATGCAAAGATGTTTAAGGTTGGTAGAATTCTAACCATGCTGGAAGGAACTTTAACGATACTTCTTGTTTTTTTTATAGGCACACATCTATATGGTTCGATAATTGGATTAATTGCGGCTTCCTTTATGGCAGTAGTGCCTCCACATGTATACCACTCACATTTTCTTGTTTATGACCAAGCAACGGTTTTTTGGTTAGCACTTGCTTTTTGGTGGCTTACCACTAATGTCTTTGTGCGTCGTAAGCCACTTTGGTATATTATTACTGGTATTTTAATAGGATTCGCCGTCGGTGTCAAATACACCAATGTTTTTTTGTTTTTTGCTTTTTGGATTAAGGAATGGTGCTCGTTAAAGGATTTTAAAAAAGGTCGGAAATTTAATTTGCGTGAGTTAGTGGGATTAATTTTTTCAAAGAATTCATTAATCACAATTGGCGTCTCATTTGTCACATTTTTCATTACCACGCCTTACGCGTTACTTTCGCCACATGAATTTCTTATTGGTGATGCCCGTGGATGGGGTGGTATTTTTGGTGAGCGTGGTTTATTTTTCTATATGAATTTCCCACCTAGTCTTACAAAACCCTTTCTTGTTGGCACTTATCACATGTTTCGCTTACCGCTCTTTCTTGTCGCTATGATTGGATTTATTCTTCTCTTTATTAGAAGAAAAAAAGGGGAAATTATGTTATTGTCGTTTATTATTCCATATTACCTGACTTTAATTTATCATGCGTCGCCCCACGCTCGCCATTATATACCATTGGCACCATTCTTAACAATTTCTGCAGCCTTAGTTGTGACACGAGCACCCCAACCCTTTAAAAAACTAAAAAACCAGTTGAAAATTTTGATTAGTGTTTTACTTTTTGTGATTCCATTTATTTTTTCTTTAAATTTTTCAGCCGGACAAGTTACACGGATGCAATTTAAAGATACAAGGGACGAATGCAGAGAGTGGATAAATAGAGAAATATCACCAGCCGATACCATCGGTTTGGCTTCATTCTTTCCTTGGGCATACACACCAGCAATTGAGAAAAGCCATGCCAATCTGATGGTAACAGGATACAATTATGACCGACTTTCTTATTTTAAACCGAAGTATTTTTTAATTACTCAATATGAGTTTCAGGATCTACGACAGAATATGGAAAGTCAGTTTACCGCAGAGATTTTTCTTGAAAGACTTTTTTCTCAATATGAATATAAGATAGTAAAGACCTTTTCACGGCAGTATCGAGGTTTTCTATTTAATTATAGTCCTAATTTCCCAAGCATGGAATGGGACGCAGTTAGTCCCGTTATATACATTTTTAAAAGAAAATAAAAGCTGCAATTTTTCACAATGATAAAATTCTTCTATGGCAGTTTAATCAATCATCGGATTGGTTTTCTATATATGGTTTTCATAGTAAACAAATTTTATTTCTTTACTTGATTTTTATTATATACGGTATCAAACTCGGTATAACCTAACTTTCCACGCACCTTGTTAAAATTGGTTTCTACGGGAATCTTTTTCTTTAGCACCGAGGCATGAGGATGGGGTCGATATTTATGTTTTAGTTTATATTCGTCCTTTATCGGTTTTAATAATCGCTCCAGGGAAGAATTTCTTGAGTGTATTTCTTCTTCCGTCCACGCTTATGCACATAGGTAACGGTTGGGTCGCCAACTAATTTGAAACCCTGAGGCGTATAATAGACCTTGCCGGTTTTCTTGAGCAACACCGTAAGGTGCTTACGATTAAGATGCGTGGTCTGCACTAACTCATCAAGAATTTGGGTCTTTAATTTTCGTCCTGCCTTATGATACAGAACAGCATTTGCTTTAACTATTGACCTTTTGGTCTGCATTGTGTATACTTCCTCCGGTATATTTATTGCCATCATAGGTGCTCCTTTCAGTTCTAATATATCCAGGAGCACCTATTTTTTCAAGAGAGTTGTTGAGAAATTGATTTTTGATTAAACCACCCCATTTCGGTAAGATTATTTGATTTAAAACGGCCTCTTGACTTTTTTTATATTTTGATTATAATTTACTATGATTAAATGGAATAGATGTTATAAACGAGCCTTAAGTCTTATAATAGGAATCTGGATAATTACCCAAGCCCAGGAAATCGGTGCCCGGTATTTAATAATTACGCATGATAATTATTATGATTTAATTCAACCCTTAGCAAATTGGAAGCATAAAAAGGGTATGAGGGCAAAGATTGTGAGGCTTTCGCAGATTGGCGGGACCGCCGTAGAGATAAGAAACTACATTTTTAATGCCTATAATACATGGCCGTGTAAGCCTGAATATATACTATTTGTGGGCGCCCCCAATTTTCTACCATTTCCACAGGTAGGCACAACCTATTCAGACAATTATTACACAAACATGGATGGTGACATCTACAATGAAATCCTTTCGGGAAGATTGACTGTGCACAGCACCTATGAAGCCCAGACTGTAGTTAATAAGATTCTTCTTTATGAAAGGACCCCCGACACAACAGATTCACTGTGGTTTAGGAAGGCGTGTTTGATTGTGAATACTTGTGGCAATTCCTTTGATGATTCCATATATTGGTCAGATGCCCGCCATGCAGCAGGGTTGATGGTGAATAACAACTATTGTAGAATTGATACCCTATCAGACATCTATGGTCATAATGCAACAACCATAATTAATTCAGTAAATGATGGTCGGTCATTTGTTATGTATCGAGGTTCTGGTCTTAATAACTGGTCTGACCCTTTCAATGTGAATGCTGATTTGACTTCAAATGGCACAAAGTTGCCTATCGTCCTCTCGATAACCTGTCGAACAATTGGAACCAGCGCTACACCCGCATTCGCTGAAAAATGGCATTTAACAGGTGGTCCAACATCACCAAGGGGTGCATCAGGATATTTTGCGACCACGACGGTTGTTACTGAACAGGCATATTTGAGAAGTGCAGTTGCCAAGGGGTTTTTTAATACTTTGTTTGTTGAAAATAAGAAAACTTTTGGTGAGGCATGCGAGGGGGGTAGATTAAATGTTTATGCAATGTATCCCTATCAAGGCGGGGATAAGGAGTATTATGGGTTTACTACCCTTGGCGACCCGGAAATGAATATCTGGACGGGCACACCTTGTCTGCTGACTGTTAATCACCCACCGAATATTCCACTTGGGAATGCCAATTTCTCAATGACGGTTTTGAAAGCTGGCGATTTATCACCTATTAGCAGGGCAATAGTTTGTTTGTTGGGTAAGATAGACTCAACGGTCTACGCGGTTGATACAACAGATACTAATGGTTATGCTTATTTTTCCATAATTCCCCATGTGATTGAAGATACTATTTATGTAACAGTAACGGGAAGGAATCTCAAACCCTACGAGGGATTTATGATTGTCAGGGGAGCGAATACACCGTATATTCTATATTTAAGATCAGTAATTGATGATTCGCTCAGGGGTAATAATAATAAATTAATCAATCCTGGTGAAACAATTAATCTTCCTTTGTGGGTGTTAAATTGGGGAGATAGCACTGGTTTTAGTGTTACAGGTCTTTTAAGGACCAATGATATTTACACGACAATTACTGATTCGTTCAAATCATTCTTGTGTGTTTTTGGACGTGACTCTGCCTTTACCGGTGAAGATGGTTATAAATTTTTTGTTGCTGAATCATGCCCTGATGGGGAGACCCTTAGTTTCGAATTGGTTTGCCGAGATATTAATGATTCAGTTTGGGTATCCCATTTCAATAAAGAGGTCCATGCAGCCGAGTTGGTTTTTCAAGAGGCTATAGTTAGCGGTGGGAATGGAAATACTAATTGGGAGCCAGGTGAAACCGTAACGGTTGTTGTGACTGTTAAAAATGAAGGAAGTGGCGCAATAGATAGTGTTAAGGCGCTGCTTAAAAGTGCTTCGCCCTATGCAGTAATTATCGATTCGGTGGGCAGTTATAACCATATAGGGTCTGACAGTATTGCAGATAATGTTCTTAATCCATTTATAGTATTTGCTGATTCTGGGACACCTCAAGGAACAATCGTAGATTTTCAAATGACAATTAGTGCAGGTTATTATCTTGATACGCTAACATTTTCATTGGTCATTGGTAAGAAAGATTACTATATCTGGAATTATGACCGCACACCCATACCTGGTCAAAACATCCATTCAATATTAACTGCCCTTGGTTATAATGGTGATATAGGACCAAATTTAACATCAGACCTCAATCTTTATCAGGTGGTGTTTGTTTGCGTCGGCGTCTTTCCTAATAATAATATAATCTATAATAGTAGTCCGGAGGCAAATGCCTTAGTGAATTTTCTCCAAAACTTAGGTGGTCATATATATCTTGAGGGTGCTGATGTTTGGTACTATGACCCCCTTTACATGGGAGGGTATAATTTTGGACCCATCTTTAGGATAAATGCCACTGGTGATGGTAGCTCAGATATGGGACCAGTGGTTGGTCAACCCATAACCTTTACCAATGGTATGAATTTTGCATATAGTGGCGAAAATAATTTTATGGACCATATCAGTCCGGAAAATGCTAGTGCATTCTTAATCTTTCATGATGGTGACAATTATTATGACTGTGGGGTTGCCTATAACGCAGGTACCTATCGAACTGTTGGCACATCATTTGAGCTTGGATATCTTATTGATGGCACACCACCCTCAACCCGCGCGGCACTACTCGATTCAATAATGCATTTCTTTAATGTTTCAACGGTTATTGCTGAGGAGAATAATACAGCAGGGCCTTGCCTTATCACATTCACAGTTTCTCCTAATCCATTCAGTAGCAAAATTGTTATCAAATTCGAAATTCGAAATCCGTTTGCCCCGTTAGGGGCGAGTGCATTTCAGACGGGGAAATCCGAAATTTTATTAAAAATCTATGATGCCTTGGGCAGATTGGTAAGACGATGGGACTACGAGACGATGAGACAAGGAAACCAGATTTCCTGGGACGGCACGGATCATCGTGGTAACAAACTTCCTAAAGGTGTATATTTCATACATTTTAAACACGGCGAATTTAGTAAGACGGAAAAGGTAATTTATTTAAGATAAGGTATTATATTTTAAACTTCCAACCTAAGTAAAGTTCCCTTACCTTTGGATCATTAATCAATGTTTGGGCATCCTCGGAGAGTAGGACCTTTGCATCATAAATGAGATACGCACGGTCAGTAATTTCTAAAGTTTCGCGAACATTATGGTCAGAGATTAGAATTCCAATACCTTGTTGTTTCAATTTTAAGATTATTTCCTGAAGTTCAGTGCGGGCAATTGGGTCAATACCGGTAAATGGTTCATCAAGGAGCAGAAATTTTGGGTTACTTATCAAGGCGCGGGCAATCTCTACCCGTCGTCTTTCACCACCAGAAAGGGTATAGGCCTTCTGGTCTTTGACATGGGCTAGATTAAAATCGGTAAGTAGCCTTTCGGATTTTTCTTTTGTCTCTGCGCCTTTTGCCCCGATGATTTCAAAGATGGCGATGAGGTTTTCTATTACGGTTAATTTTTTAAAGACACTCGGTTCCTGACATAAAAACGATATACCCATCTGCGCTCGCTTATACATAGGTAATTTAGTGATTTCCATATCATCGAGAATTATACCACCTTCATTGGGTTCAAGGAGTCCAACAATCATATTGAATGTTGTAGTTTTGCCAGCACCATTTGGACCTAAAAGTCCAACGATTTCGCCCCGCTCGATTTCTAAATCTACTCTGTTTACGACTATCCTCTTCCCAAATATCTTTGTGAGACCTTTCGTGGCCAACATTTTATTCTTTTCTCTTGAGAGTGAGGGTACCTTTGGGCTTCCCCTGGATCATGATTTGGGATGCCTTACTATCTTTAAATAAAATTTTAATTGTCTGACCTTCAACAATATTCCTTGACCCTTCCTTTGTATAGTATTTTGCCCAGCCTTTTTCGACGGTGAAGGATTCAAGATTCTTTTCCTTCATTTTGAATTGGCCATAGCTGCCAAGGAGTTCATTATTTTTTTCCCTGACAAGTGGTTTTGATAGTTCGCCACACTCGCTGGTTAAGTTGTAAGAAAATGTGTCACAGTAGATAGTGACACTATCAATTATTGCGACCACTGAATCGAAGCCATAGAATCTATTTTCATTATTATTTAATTGAAATGCCTTCGCCTCAACCTTCATCGGTTCTCTATCTTCACGATTAATCAACAATCGTGGGTTACTCACCAACCTGCCCATTTCCCTATTTAAATCGTACCAGCCTTTATTTCCATGGGCTATCAAATTATTTTTTTTATCCTCAACCTTTATATTACGGAACATCTCAACAAATCTATTATGACCATCGTAACTTAATGAATCTGCGTTTATGGTTTCCTTTTCACCTGATAAAATAACATTTCCTTTTAAATAACCTTTTTTTTCTTTGAAATAATATAGTGCATTTTCGGCAAACATCTCGCTTTTATTATCTTTTATTTTAACTGCCCTATTGAGAACCACCCTTCCTTCTGTTTCATTCAGTATCGCTTCCTGGCAGGTTATTTTTGTGCTCTCCTCTTCAATTGTTACATCCCCAAAAAGATAAACAATGCGACTTCCATTTTCTTTTACAATTTCCACCTTATTCGCATTGAATGGCGTAAATGTCAGAATAATCAATAAGAACATAATTTGTCTTCTTGGGGTCCTCTCTGAACCTTCCTTGAGCCCTCTTGAGCCATTTTCATTTTATCTTTGGTAATTGTATCGGCGAAGTTCCTTTAACATCACCAATGATTTCGATCTTTTTCAAATCCGGACTGGTCTTTAGCCCTTTACCTTCAATAACCGTGCTGTCACTTTTTAATATCTTAACATGGGCATCGGTCAATATTATTTGAGAATCATTTTGCCAGAATAACGAATCTGTAAAAAGTTTTGTTGAATCGCTGGTAAAGAGAGCAACATTATCTTTGACAAGGATATTATGTGTTCTATTATTTAACTCACCAGCAAGTGCTTTGAGCTGAGCAAATTCTTCTTGATTTTCATTGTAGAATCTAATCTTTACCGTATCAACTTTTATTATCTCGCTATACACATTAGCTATTGATGCATTAAGGGTCCACAACTTTTTTCCTGTCTTCGTCTCGGTAAGACTGAATTTCTCAAGTGTGATGCTTGGCAACTGTTTGGGAATCTTCTCTTCAAATTTTTCTTTTTCGCAATTTAGAAACCAAAATAAAATGAAAAACAAAGTCAGACCCGTCTGGATATCAAGCTTCTTCGTTATCATAGATTTTGTTATCTTCAACGCCCCCTTGAGCGGTAGAACCATACATAATCATAAGGTCTTTTTTTAACCAGGCTGTCGAGGTCACAATTGATTTCCAGAACACCTCTGCCGTGGTCTTGATAAGCGGCAAAGCTTGTTAGGGGCACATCACAGATGTAAGAGAGCTTCTTCACCTTTTCAAATTTAGCATAGAATGTATCACCATCAACGAGGACACCCAGTATTCCGCCATTCTTTAAAAAATGAACAATTTTTATTACATCATCTTTATAGAAAATCCCTACGCCATTGCGACTACGGAGGTGTTGCAACATTCTATCCGCTATCTTACCGAGTAGATTGCCGTTATCACTATAGCGATTGGCCAAAATGGCGATGTTGTAACCGAGTTTTTTTAATGTCGGGGGCACCAATTCCCATACCCCAAAATGAAATGAATAGAGAATGCCGCCTTTTTTTAATTGTACCAAATCACCTCTGATTTGCAAGTCGTGTGATTGTAACATTAAACTCACATTGCGTGCAACTCGGTAGAGATTGTATATTGCGTTAAGGACAACTCGCTTTTTAAAAAATTTTCGCCTTTCTCGACTAAGAAAATAAAGTAAAAATAACAGAGAAATTATAATTGGCTCTAAGAAAATATTCACTAAAATTTTTTAAGTGATGTGTGAATAAAGTGGTAAAATATAGGATTGGGTGATAATGGTCTGGAAGTAAATTCTGGATGGAACTGGGCGCCGATAAAGAATGGATGTTCGGTAATTTCAGCAATTTCCATCAATCTATTATCAAATGATTTTCCCGAGAAGGTTAGTCCTTTCTCCGTTAAAATCTTAATATACTTGGGATTAACCTCATAGCGATGGCGATGCCTTTCTCCTATTATATCTTTAACGTAGATCTTCCGTGCCAAAGTCTTTTGCTCCAGTTTACACTGCCAGTTACCTAATCTCATTGTTCCACCTAAATCTTTAATCTTCTTTTGCTCAGGCAATAGGTCAATGACCGGATGAGGTGTGCCGTCATCAAATTCTGTAGAATTTGCACCTTTCAGACCACAGATATTTCTGGCAAATTCAAGGACAAGGCACTGCATACCGAGGCAGATGCCGAGGAGCGGTTTTTTCATCTCCCTCGCATATTTCACTATTTTGATCTTACCTTCTACACCGCGCATTCCAAATCCGCCTGGCACGAGGATGCCATTAACATAAGAGAGTGTATTACTTAAGGCAATGTCATCTTCGATTCTATCGGTATCAATCCATTTTAATTTCAGCCGGGCATCGTTTGCTACTGCGGCATGGTATAACGCCTCAATAATACTCTTGTAAGCATCCCTCAGTTCAACATACTTACCGCAGATAGCAATCTCTACCGTCTTAGAAGGTGATTTTGCCCGCTGAACAAAAAGTTGCCATTCAGATAAATCAGAATCTTTTCGGTCAATACCAAGGTTTGCCAAAATTAGTTGGTCAAGTTTTTGCTGATGAAAAATTAATGGAATTTCATAAATACATTCAACATCAACTGCATCAATAACGGCATTTAATGGAACATTACAGAACAACGAAATCTTCTTTCGCTCATCTTCAGTAAGCCAGGCTTCGCTTCTACAGAGAAGGATGTCTGGCTGGATACCGATCGCACGCAATTCTCTAACCGAATGCTGGGTAGGTTTTGTCTTAAATTCTCGGGCGGCCTTGATGTAAGGGACCAAGGTCAAATGGATATAAAGGGTATTATTCTTGCCGTAATCGAGCCGCATCTGTCTTACTGCCTCAAGGAATGGCTGGCCCTCAATATCTCCAACAGTTCCACCAATCTCCGTAATTACAACATCCACTTTATTTTTATCAGCGAGTTTCATAATTCTCGCTTTGATCTCATCGGTAATATGGGGAATAACTTGAACCGTTTTACCCAGATATTCACCATGGCGCTCCTTGGTAATTACTGAATAATAGATTTGGCCAGTCGTAATATTATTATCCCTTGAAAGTGGTTCATTCAGAAAACGTTCATAATGGCCTATATCGAGGTCGCACTCGGCGCCATCAACTGTGACAAAGACCTCGCCATGTTGATACGGGTTCATTGTTCCAGGGTCAACATTAATATATGGGTCTATCTTTTGCAGGGTCACCTTTAAACCATAAGATTTTAATAATAACCCAATTGATGCGGTTGCAACCCCTTTACCCAGAGATGAGACGACGCCGCCAGTTATAAAGATATACTTGGTATCCATGTATGAAAGTATAATGAAAAATAGTATAGTGTCAAGTGACGCAGTGTTTACTGCGAATGGGGAGATTCTGTGTTTCTTTCTATTCCATATTCTTTTATCTTCAATCGGAGTGTATTGCGATGGATGCCGAGTTTCTTCGCTGCCTCGGTTAGATTCCAATCGGTCTTACCCAGGATTGCCTTGATGTGTGCCTTTTCAATCTCAGAAAGTTTTTCGCTGTAATCCATTTTTTCTATTTCACCTTTTAATGGAATATCTCCTACATCAATCCAATCCCCATGACAAAGGACAATCGCCCGCTCAAGTATATTTTCTAATTCCCTTACATTACCAGGCCAATTGTATCTTAATAATTTACCTAACGCCTCTTTAGAGATGCCACTAATTCTCTTACGGCACTGTTCCGCAAATTTTTTTATAAAATATTCAGCGAGTGGTTTGATGTCTTCCTTTCTATCTCTTAAGGGGAGGATTTCGATTGTAATCACATTTAAACGATAATATAAATCTTCGCGAAACGTTCCCTGTTTAACCCTCTGGATTAAATCCTGATTAGTCGCCGAAATTAATCGCATATCAACCGTTATGGGAATATTGCTACCCAATCGCTCAAAGGTGAACTCTTGTAATACACGCAGAAGTTTAACCTGAATAGAAAGAGGCAGATCACCAACCTCATCCAGGAAGAGCGTTCCCCTGTTAGCAATTTCAAATTTTCCTATTTTTCTCTTATCGGCACCTGAGAAGGCGCCCCGTTCATAACCGAAGAGTTCACTCTCAAGAAGTGTCTCCGGGAGTGCGGCACAGGAAATAGGTACAAAACGGTTATCTTTTCTGGTGCTCGCATCATGGATTAGCCGGGCAACCAGCTCCTTACCCGTTCCGGATTCACCTAGTATTAAGATTGTGGAATCCGATTTTGCAATCCTTGGAATTAGAGAGAGTATCTCTTTCATCTTCTTGCTCTCGGTAATGAAAGACTCAAACTTAAATTGTTCTTTTACCTCTTCTCTTAGTGCCTCTAATTCTCGATGGATATTTTCATCCTCATGGACTCGTCCAATTATCAATTCAAGCTCGTCGAGATTGATTGGCTTATTTATATAATCGTAGGCACCAAGTTTCATTGCCTTTACTGCTGATTCAATCGTCCCATAACCCGTGAGGATAATGAAATATGTGTGCGGGTCAATTTCCTTCATCTTTGTCATTGTCTCAACGCCATCAATCTCCGGCATCTTCAAATCTAAGATTGCTAAATCGAATTGCATTGTGCTGTTCTTCTCGATTGCCTCCTTACCAGAGGAAGCAGTGGTTACGGTGTAACCTTTATTTTTAAGAAAACCAGCAAGAAGATTACGCTGTGCCTCTTCATCATCAACAACGAGAATATGCATTTTAAATTATACTACCTTCCTCAGCCATTTTTCTTTAATTTGCTTAAGGGGCAACTTAACCAATTTTTTGCGGCCATAAAAAATGGTTAAACTTTTTTCTTTTTTTGTTTTACCGATCCGGGCAATTGGCAGACCTTCGAAAATTTCCTCTATTTTTTTCGCATCATTCTTTGTGACCTCAACCAGGAATCTCGTATTCGATTCCGAAAATAAGACAATGTCGGAACGGACATTGGAACCAATAATTACCTTTTTCAAATTAATTTCACAGCCTATATTACCACTAAATGCCATCTCACTTATTGCCAAACCAAGGCCACCTTCTGATAAGTCATGACAGGAGAGGACTATTCCTTCAGTTATCGCGCTATGCAGTCTTTTCATTGTCTCGGGTGACCTTTTAAAATCAATGATGGGAATGTTGCCACCTCTAATATTTAGAAGCCTAAGATACTCAGAGCCACCGAGTTCTTCTTTTGTTTCACCAATGAGATAGATTAAACTGTCTTCTCTTTTCAAGTCTATTGTAATACAAATATTCACATCATCAATAATACCAATGGCAGAAATCAATAAAGTTGGTGGAATTAAATGGCTACTACCTTTGTTATCAACCCACTCGTTATTTAAGCTGTCTTTACCCGAGATGAACGGAACGCCAAATGCCTTTGCGGCATCATAGCAACCCCGGGCAGACATAACTATGTCACCCAGGACCTCTTCCCGCTCCGGTGATGAGAAGCAGAAATTGTCGAGTATCGCTGTCTTGCTGATGTCACCACCCGTAGCAACAAGGTTACGCAGTGCCTCATCAATTACAGAAACCGCCATATTATAGGCATCGTATTTGCCATAATTGGGATTTATACCGCATGAAATTACTATGCCTCTATTCTTATCGAATCTCGGTTTTATTACGACTGCATCTTGGGGTCCATTCAAATCTATTCCCACAAGTGGCTTTATGACACTTGCACCCTGAACCTCATGGTCATACTCCCTTATCACCCATTCCCTTGAGCAGCAATTTAAACTACCAACAATATCTAAAAGCACCTTATTGAGATCTTCAGGCAGTGGGATATCAATTTCTTTGTATGGTTGAGGCTTCAATCTTGCCTTCTTCCTCGGCATGGGTAAGCCGTTATGCAAAAAATCCATATCCAGGTCGCATACTTTTTTATCTTTGTAATACAAGCAAAGCCTCTTGTCTTCCGTAAATTCGCCAATTACTGTCGCTTTAACATTTTCACTTTCAAATATTTCGATTACCCTTTTAAGATTATTTTGGGGCACTGCAAGAATCATTCGCTCCTGCGATTCAGAAATCCATATCTCCCTTGGTGTCAGTCCGGCATATTTTAAAGGAACCGTTTCAAGAGATACCTTGGCACCTATCTCTTTACCCATCTCCCCAACTGAACTCGATAAACCACCACCACCGCAATCGGTCACTGAGTTTACTATTCCTTCCGCACCCACCTTTAGCAGGCAATCCATAACCCTTTTCTCCATTATAGGATTACCGATCTGGACACACGATTTTTCTGCCTCAATCGAAAGTTCTACCGATGAGAATGTTGCACCATGAATGCCATCGCGGCCGGTTGTGCCACCAACCAGCAAGATTGCATCGCCTGGTTTTGCACCCTTCTTTATGCGGTCCTTTCTTATGATACCCACTGTGCCACAAAAGACCAATGGATTATACAGAAAATCTTCATCAAAAATTATTGCCCCACTTGCTGTAGGTATGCCCATTCGGTTACCATAATCCCTTACACCCTGAATTACACCTTTAATGATTCTGATGGGATGTAAAATGCCCTCGGGTAATTTTTTATAGTCAAGATTGGGTAGCCCAAAACAGAAAACATCAGTATTCATTATAGGTTTTGCACTAATGCCAGTCCCTAATATATCTCTTATCACGCCACCAATACCAGTTGCAGCACCACCATACGGTTCCAATGCTGAGGGATGATTATGGGTTTCAACCTTAAAACACACACCATATTTATCATCAAAATCTATTACGCCTGAATTATCATGAAAAACAGAGAGGCATATTGGATGATTAATTTGTTCCGTTGACTTCATTATGGTCTTCTTCAAGAGATTATCAATCTCCGCGCCTTGGAAGTCTATTTTGCCCAAAAATGTTTTATGACGACAATGTTCGCTCCAGGTCTGGGCAATGGTCTCAAGTTCGACATCGGTCGGCTGTCTTCCTTCTTTTTGAAAATACACCTTTATCGTCTCCATCTCAATTTTTGAAAGGGATAGACCCATATCATGACTCAATTTGACCAAATCTGTTTCGAGGTTGATTTCTAAAAGATGCAATTTATATTTTTGGGATTGAACGGGTTCCTCTTTACCATACCTGATGTGCTGGATGAGTGGATTATATAGAAAAAGGGATGCGCACTCCTTTACTCTTTTTTCATTAAATTTACCTTTCAGAATATAATTTGTCGCGGTCTTTACCAAATTGACCTTAATCCCCAAGTCAATGATTGCCTTTTTGATACTATCCTCTTTAGGGTCCGTAACACCTGGATTGTAGAGAATCTCAAAGCCATTGCCTTGACCGATAAAATACTCTTCAACTACCGGGTCACAGAGAAGTTCTTCAGCAATCAATTTTACCTGTCTTGTTGACAGATTTTCATCTAGGTAGTATACATCATGGACCTCTACATCTTTGATGTCACGGATCCCAAACGATTCAAAATCATTCTGCACAAATCTACCGCGGGGATCATCTCTTCTCTTTATCTCGATGCGGTGCATGGAGCTCCTTTTTATACAAAATATAAATTAAAATGTTCAAAATATCCACTTACTATTATTGTCCTTGGTTTTATGTGCTTTTAGGTTTGTAAAAACCTTTATTAAGATTACCACCACTAATAACAAGGCCAGGCCTGCTAAAATCAATAAGAGTTTGAGAATACCTCTGTTTTCCTGTCTTGGTGCCTCACTTCTTTGTGAGACGAAAAAGGTCTTTTTGTTCCTTCGCCTCCTTTAGCAGCTGGACTGCCTTAGCAACAAGGGGGTCATTTTCAACCCTGATTCGAAAGCCCTCTTTTTGACCCCATAGATTAGTGAAAATTTCTTGCTTTAACATCTGGGAAAATATTATTCTCGATGAATCGAATTGTGCCTCAGAAGGTTCTAACTTTTTTTCACGAAGATAATTTAAAAATTCGTTAAGCACCTTCTCATCAACCACAAATGCTTTATCAATATTTTTATGGATGTTTGTATAATAGAGTGTAAAGTCAAAGAATAAATTTTTAATTGCTACCTCAGTCTCAAGTTTTGTCCGCTTTGGAGGTTCAACTACCATGTCGGCATTTATACCACCTCTTCCGTAGACCTTTCTTTTTAAAGGGCCTAGGGTAATAAAAGCCTTTTCTTTTAAAGTGTCAACCTTGGTTTCAATAACAATTGTCTCCTGTTCAGCAAATGGTTTGTCAATGCATCTTCCTGATGGCGTATACCAGCGGGCGGTCGTCAATTTTAACGCACCACCGTCCTCCAAAGGGATTACATTTTGGACAGAGCCTTTACCAAAAGTATGTGTCCCCATTATCAGACTTCGATCCCAATCCTGCAGTGCGCCAGCGACGATCTCCGATGCAGATGCTGAGCTACCGTCAACCAGGGTAATCATTGGAAATTCTTTATATGAATAAGATTTTTGGACTTTAAAAATTCTCGGCGGCTCCACCCTTCCCCTTGTTGATACAACATCCTCTCCTTTAGATAGGAAAAGTTCACCGACTGCTACTCCTTCCTGCAAAAGGCCACCGGAATTTAATCTCAGGTCGAAGATGATCTTCTTCGCACCCATTATGAAGAGCGAATCAAGTGCATTCTTTAACTCAGCATCAGCAGTACGTGAGAATGTGGCGAGATAAATATAACCAATATCGGTGTTAACCATTCCAAAGTAACGAACCGCATTAAGTTTTATAATTGCCCTTACAATTTCAACATTGAACGCTTCGGGCATGGTTTCACGCTGGATTGTCAGGACAACCTTTGTTCCTGGTTTACCTCTGATTTGTTTAATAACTAGCTCGACACTTTTGCCTTCAGTCGGCATACTATCAACCATCAAAATTATGTCCCCGGGTAATAATCCTGCGCGATAAGCCGGTGTCCCTTCGAGTGGCGAGATGACAGTGATCTTTTCGTTCCGTTTTCCGATTGATGCACCAATGCCGCCAAATTCTCCTTCGGTTGAAATCCTCAATGCCTCATATTCGTCCTTTGTCAGGTAGACAGTATGAGGGTCTTTAAGTGATCCAATCAGCCCTTCAATTGCCCCTCTTACCAATGAGTCACTATTTACTTCATCTACATAGTTATCTTCAATATCCTTCAAAATTTTATTGAAGATACGTAATAGCTGGTATGTATCAGGATTTGCCCATAATCTGCTACCAATGAATATACCACAGATTAAGGCAATTAATAATAATGGAATAAATACTTTCTTCATAATTTATACCCCTTTCTAATCAATAAATTTGTAACATGTTTTATAACTTCTTCTTTTAATACATCAATCGGTTTTTCGCCATTAAGCAATTTGATTCTCTTCTTTGCTCGATGTGCTAATTTTAGATAACCACCCCTCACCTTTTGGTGATAATTTTCATTTTCGGTTTCCATCCGGTCGCTATATTTCCCCCTTTCATGCCTTTTTGTTATATCGGCGTCAACGATAAAGGTTAAATCAGGTTTCAAACCTGCTGAGGCAAAGCGGTTAAAGATTGATATGAGACGCTCGGGTAAATTACGGGCATAGACCTGATAGGCGTAGGTTGAGTCTGAAAAGCGATCTGAGACAACAATTTTTTTTGCTTGTAATGATGGAAGTATCTTTTCATAGACAAGCTGACTGCGCGCAGCAAGAAAGAGCAAGAGCTCACACCTTGGATGGATTTTACTCTGCGGGTTGAGTAGGATCTGTCTTATCATTTCACTTACCGAGGTGCTACCTGGTTCTCTAACAAAGATGTGCGGAATATTTTTTTCTTTCAACCATTCAATAAGTCCGTTTGCCTGGGTTGTTTTGCCTGAGCCTTCAACACCTTCAAATGTGATAAGGAGACCATGCTTCAGTCTGGACATTACTTTTTGCGTTTTTTTGTCTTTACGGTATATTTCTTAATAAATGCTTCGGTCTTTTCGCGGCAAATGTGGTCAACATATTGTATTGGTGGTGATTTAAAGAAATAGCTTGATGGTTCAACCATCACCCCGCTAAGTTTATTATCCAATGCCAATTTTGCACATCTAATTGCATCAATAACCACGCCCGCCGAATTGGGTGAATCCCAGACCTCAAGTTTCAATTCGATATTCAAGGGCACATCCCCAAAGGTTCGACCTTCAAGCCTCATATATGCCCATTTTCTATCTTTGAGCCAGGCGATATAGTCACTTGGACCAATATAGATATTCTCTTCACCAATGTCATATTTCAGTAATGAAGTAACAGCTTGGGTCTTAGAGACCTTCTTCGATACTAATCGCGAACGCTCAAGCATATTCAAGAAGTCAGTATTACCGCCAACATTTAACTGTGATGTTCGTTCCAATTTTACCCCCCGGTCATTGAAGAGATCAACGAGAACACGATGCAGAATTGTTGCACCAACCTGAGATTTTATATCATCACCAAAGACGGGCAGACCTCTTTCAATAAACCGCCTTTGCCAGTATTTCTGGCTAGCAATGAATACAGGAATACAATTGATGAATGCACATCGGGCATCCAGGACCTGTTCGACATACCATTTTGTTGCCTCTTCACTACCGACTGGTAAGAAATTTATTACGACATCGGTCTTGGTTTCTTTTAACAATCTTACAATATCAGCCGTTGGTCCGGGTGCCTTCTCGATAATCTGTGATAGATAATACCCAAGTCCATCATGCGTCATGCCACGGACAACTGGTACATTCAATTTTGGGACATCACAAAACTTATATGTATTATTTGGCTTTGTATATATTGCATCAGCGAGGTCTTTACCCACCTTATTCTTATCAATATCAATTCCCAGGGTAAATTCAATATCACCAATATGGTGGCTGCCAAGACGCGTATGCATAATACCAGGAATAACGGTGCCTTCTTTCGCGTGTCGATAATAATAAATTCCCTGAACTAAACTTGATGCACAATTGCCAACACCTATAATTGCAACCCTAATTTTAGCCATCCAGCCTCCTTATTTCATTATTTTACTCTTTTTTTTGCAAAAGTCAACGGGAATCTGAATCAAGCGGTAAAATCATTGGATTACAGTAGTAAGTAAATAGCAGGCAATGGTTAACGGATTTTTTTGCTTTTTTCCTTACGGGGTTTGCTTGTTTCAGATAAACGGCATGCTTGACATATTTAAAAAATGGAATAAAATATGTGAATGTCAATTTTAATTAAAGATGCCTCGGAGGTCCTGACAATGACCGAAGGGGTTGGTGTTTTAAAGGATTGTTCAATCCTGGTTGAAGATGGCACAATCAGAAAGGTCGGGAGGATTGAACATTATGATTCAAATGTCGAAGTATTAAATGCCCAGGAACATACAGTCTTACCTGGTTTTGTTGATGCCCACACGCATTTGGTCTTTGCTGGGACACGAGAGGACGAATTCACAATGAGGATGGAAGGGATTAAGTATGAGAAGATTGCTAAAGAGGGCGGTGGCATTTTTAGAACAGTTATTAAAACTCGTGAGGCAACAGAAGAAGAGTTGTATCACCTTGCCCAGGAAAGGATCAATAATTTTATAAAGGAAGGGACTACAACGGTGGAAATTAAGAGCGGTTATGGACTAACATTACCCGAGGAGTTGAAGATATTGAGGGTTATAAAAAAATTAAAAAATAATTCACCGATTGATATAATTCCTACATATCTTGTGCACGCCATTCCACCCCATATGAGGCGGCGTGATTATGTTGATGTGGTCATCCATGAGATATTACCTGAGGTTGCTAAAGAAAGGCTTGCGGTATTCTGTGACATATTTTGTGATAAAACAGCATTTTCAAATAAGGAAAGTGAAAAGATTCTATTGAGAGCAAATGAGCTTAATTTTAAACTTAAGATTCACTGTGATGAGTTGTCAAGCTCTGGTGGTGCAAGATTAGCCGCAAGATTGGGCTGTGTCTCTGCCGATCATCTGATATATACAACTTCGGACGGGATAAAGACGATAAAGAATTCAGGTATTGTTCCCGTTCTTTTGCCTGGGACTTCGTTATTCTTAAAGATGAAGAAGAAACCAAGAACTGAAGATTTCCTCAAACTAAAGTTGCCAGTTGCGATCGCTTCAGATTTTAATCCTGGGACGTGCATGCTCTACTCGATGCCCAAGATTATATCCCTTGCCTGTCTTTTATACGATATGACTATTGAGTCGGCAATTCTTGGCGCAACGAAAAACGGAGCGAAGGCATTAGTCTTGGCAGAAAATATTGGCATTATCAAGCCTAACGCCCTGGCAGATTTGGTAATTCTTAAAGTAAATAATTATAAAAAGATACCATATCAATTTGGTGAGGATATTGTAAAGGTAGTTATAAAAAAAGGGAAGATAATTTATGGTAAGAATAGTTGAATGTGTCCCCAATTTTAGTGAGGGAAGAGATAGGTCTAAAATCGATCAGATTGTGAAAGCAATTGAGAGCGCGGGGGTAGATATTCTCGATGTAGAGTTGAATCCCGACCACAATCGGGCAGTGGTCAGCTTTGTTGGTGAGTCAGAGCATGTATTGGAGGCTGCATTTCGAGGAACAAAGATAGCAGCGGAGTTGATCGATTTAACAAAGCATCAAGGTGAGCATCCGAGGATTGGCGCCACCGATGTCATTCCATTTGTGCCGATAAGCAATATCTCAATGGAAGAGTGTGTTGAACTTGCCCGAAGGTTGGGTAAAAGGATTGCTGAGGAGTTGCGTATACCCATCTATCTTTATGAAGCAGCGGCAACAAAACCAGAAAGGGAGAACCTTGCCAATATAAGAAAGGGTGAATTTGAGGGTTTGAGTAAGGAGATCGAAACAAATCATGAACGGCTTCCTGATTTTGGTGAATCGAAGATACATCCTACTGCAGGTGCAACAGTGATAGGCGCACGATTTCCGTTGATTGCTTATAATATAAACCTTGGTACAACAGATGTCTCCATTGCGAAAAATGTCGCAAAGGCGATTAGATTTAAGGACGGTGGATTTAAATATGTGAAGGCATTGGGATTTGAGTTGAAAGAGCACAACCTCGCCCAGGTTTCTATAAATATGACCAATTATCTGGGGACACCGCTCTATCGGGTCTTTGAGGCGGTACGAAATGAAGCACTGCGATATGGGGTAAGCATAAAAGAGTCAGAAATTGTTGGCTTGGTTCCTGAGAAGGCATTGATTGATACCGCAATCTATTACCTTCAACTACATCGTTTCAAAGAGGAGCAAATATTAGAATATCGGCTTCGTAATAGAGGTGGTAGACAAGAGGGGGTGCTTGAATTCCTGATAGCATTAGCAAATACAACACCAACCCCTGGCGGGGGTAGTGTTGCCGCATTACAGGGTGCATTAGGTGCTGCACTCTTATCAATGGTTACTGGTTTAACCTTAAAGAAGACCGAAGACCCTGAGTTGAAAGGATTCCATGGATTTTTGAAGATGGTAATGAATGAATTCTATGAGATGATTGAGAAAGATAAGAACGCATTCGATGCAGTAATGAAGGCATTTAAGTTACCAAAGGATACAGAAGAGGAGAAGGAGAAACGGAGGGTTGCGATTCAGGAGAGTTACGAGATTGCTGCCCAGGTTCCGCTCGGTGTCTGCAGGAAGATTGTTGATTTATACCCCTATGCAAAGATACTTGCATTGAAAGGACTGAAAAATGCAATTTCTGATGTTGGTGTTGCAAGCTATGTGCTCCATAGTGGGTTTTTGAGTGGACGAATGAATGTTCTTATTAATCTACTATCTATCACTGATGAGAAATATAAAGAAGACTCGAGAGCCGAGATTGAAGGGCTAAAAGAAAAGGAGGAAAAGTTATATCAGGGGATCGAAAAAATATTCTTGACAAATTTATAAAAACAGTTATAATTTATAAGGTCGGTAAACAATGGGCATAGATAATTTAGAAAGAAGCAGAGACTTTTTAAGAGAAGGCAAAATTGAAAAGGCGCAGATTATTTTGAGGCGGGCGCTTGATGAAAGTCCAAACCATGCAAGGGTGTTAGAACTTTATGGTGACCTTGAGGCAAAATTGGGCAGGTATGAGGAGTCCATCGCACGGTATGAACATGCAAGTGAGAATTATACACAGAACAATCAATATGCCGAGGCGATAATCTGTCTTGAAAAGATTACAAAGATGAGTAAGAACGATGAAACAATTTTTTTTCGCCTTGCCGATTTATACCGATTCTTTGGTATGCCCAACGAAGCAGTTAGAAAAATAATTGAATTCTGTTCCTGGGCGTTGGAGAATAAAGATGAGGGTTTATTTATTGCGGGCCTAAGAAAGATCGTTGAGTTACAGCCAAAAAATTTAAGTTTAGGACTGTCCTTTGCCAAGATCTTGCTTTCGATTAATCGTATTCAGGAAGCACATGACGAATTGAAGAGATTAAAGGTTATCGCCGAAGAAGTGAATGACGAAAGGATACTCAATGAAATCACGAAACTCTCTACGCAATACGATGGTGGTGAGGAGCTCGATCCAAAGAGTCGTGTTGAATTGGGTAATCTTCTTTATGAAATTGGTTCCAAGGATGAGGCGATAATCGAATTTAGTAAGGCCGCAAGTGCACTAATCGAAGAAGGTAAGATTGAAGACGCACTCAGTGTTCTCAATCGAATGATTGAGATAGATCCGGGCAATGCCGAGGCGTTAAGTAAAATAAAAGAACTTAAAGCCAAAACCGAAGTCAAAGAAGCAGCACCTGAAATAAAAGAGCGGCCGCCTTTGGTCCCAAAAGAAAAGAAAATACCCGAAGTTGAAACAAAAGAGAAAATTCCAATTCAAGAGGACATTAATATTCTGCAGGAACTGAGTAAAGAGGTTGAGGGTTTCATTATAACCCCTGAATTCAAAAAGGAAGAGGCACGGCCAGCTGAGATAAAACCGAGTGCTGCTAAACCCGATGAAATTCCACCATTGGAAGGACAAATTGCAGATATTGAATTTCTCCTGAAGGAGGCAGAAGCGCCATCAGCACCAAGTTTTGAATTATCTCAGCAATTTGATGAATTTCGGAATAATATTACCTGGGAGAGCGAGGATATAAAGAAAAAAGTTGAACTGGCAAAAATAGCATATAATGCTGAATTATATGAAACAGCGCTGACCTATATCAAAGACGATAAAGATGATAAGCAGGGGTGGCCATTATCTTTGGAGATAATTGGTGGGTCATTGGTTAAATTGGGTCATTACAGTGAAGCCATTAAGACAATCGGCCCAATGATTCTACTTGAAGAAATTCCTGAATCACAGAAAATTGAGCTGCGATACTTACTTGCATCTGCTTATGAGGGATCAGGCGATTTTGAAAATGCCCTAAGAGAAATTGAACATATTATTGCCGTCAACCCTAATTATCGCGATGCCCGAGAAATTTATGAACTTTTAGGTGGTAAAACGGTAGTTGAAAGAATGGAAGAACAGGTAGTAACAAGGCCGTTGGTCAAAGAGGAATCGCCGCCGCCATTCCCTATTACACGAGAGATTGTTGAAAAACCAAGGGAAGAGGTATACCCAGAATTTGTTGAAAAGAAAGGGGAAGAAGCATACCCAATTATTATTGAAGAACCCTTGCCACGAGAGAAGGCGCCTCCCAAGCAGGTCGTAGGGGAGACACCAGAAATTGAAGAGAAAGGTGAAAACATTGCTTTTCTATAAAATCAGGAGGATAAGTGGGATATCAGGAATTTTATCAATTAAAAATTGAGCCGTTTACAAATCATCCCGATCCAAAATTTTATTTCAATTCACCTCAACACGCGCTTGCAAAAGAGTATCTGCTCCATGCCGCAAGAGGGACACGGGGCTTGGCTGTACTCATAGGCGAAATTGGAACTGGTAAGACGACACTCGTGCGAAAAATTTTGTCAGAATTACATTCCTTTGGAAGGTATATGGCTGGTTTGGTTGTTTTAACGCATTCTGAATTTCCTCCGGGTTGGCTCTTTTCAAAGATCGCGAATCTTATAGGTTTGAGGGATCTGGGGACCTCAACAACTGAAGTTATTTCCCGTATATCAACCCGCCTCAATGAAATCTATTATCGAAATGAAAAGACGGTTGTTATTATTGATGAGGCTAACAAAATAAAAAGTCCTGAGATTTTAGAAGATATAAGGGGTTTATTGAATCTTGAAATAGGCGACACCCGCCTTATATCCTTCATTATGAGTGGACTACCTGAACTTGAGTCTTTTTTACTACAAAATCGTGCCTTATATCAGCGTATCGCCGTTAAGGTAAAATTGAAACCTATGGGTAGTGATACAATTAAGGCATATATTACCCACCGTTTAATTATTGCTGGCACGCAAAAGCAACTTTTTACACCCATGGCACTGGAACTTATTTGTAGGTACTCTGAGGGGCGACCAAGGTTAGTAAATATTATCTGCGATAATTCACTTTTAGAAGGTTATGTCGAGAGGAAACAAACTATTGACGAGATATTAATTGAAAAGGTTGTGGGTAACTTAGGTTTGCGGTACGAATAATGGCTGAGCTTAGTGTAGTAAAAAGAAAGATCGCAGAATTTGAATCAAAAGGTGAAATTGACAAGGCCATTGTCGAGTTAGCAAAGGCAATACAGGAATTCCCTAAGGAAGGTTCGTTATATAATAAATTAGGGGATCTGTATATAAAGGTTAATCGCCAAAACGAGGCACTAGATGTTTATGAAAAAGGTGCCATAGTCTTTAAGGAAGAAACGTATTTCTCCAATGCCATAGCATTGTGCAGAAAAATTAATAGACTTGATAAAGAAAGGGTTGAGATTTATTATCTTTTAGGTGAGCTTCACAAAGAATTGGGTCAGCGGGTTGAGGCTGCCAATTATCTCCTCGAATATGCTGACCGGAAGATGAAAGCTCGTGATTTAGAGGCAGCCCTTAATACATACAATATCATAAAAGAACTTACCCCTAATAATCCTAAAATTCTTCAGACTATTTCTCAGATATACGCACAATTGGGCAAAAAGAAACAAGGTGCTGAACTTTTGAAAGAGGCGAAAGAAATAGAAACCAAGCAAAAAGAATTGAAGGAATCGATTATTACGACGCGGAAAGTAGAAGAACCACCAATCAAAGTTACTGAAGAAAAAGTTAAGGAAGAGATAAAAGAAGCAGCAGTTCCTAAACAATTTGAAGCGGAAGAAAAAGAAGAGGTGATTACTAAACCTCCAAAGAAGGAGCAAGAAGAACTTTCTTTGGAAGATATATTCTCGCCAGAGGTAGTTCAGTTGTTGCAGGGTGAAGTAATAGCCGAGGCAAAAGAAGTGGTCAGCGCTGAAGAAAAAATTGAAGAGATTTCAACAGTTGATAAAACAATAGAACTTGCTGAATTATATTTAAACTTAGGTTCTGAAGAGGAGGCAATCGATTGTTTTCGCAGTGCCGCAGCCGAGGCGTGGAAAGAGAAAAATCTTGATAAGGCCCTGGATTTGAATAAAAAGCTTGCGGAATTGAGGCCTCTCGATTTGGCCTGTAGACAGCGCCTGGTTGAAATTGCTAAGTCAAAGGGCGACAAGGAGTTACAGGTAAATTTTATGCTTGAATTAGCAGAGGCACTCAACCGCAGGGATGCAAAAAGCGAGGCTTATTCTTTATATGAAAAAATCTTAGAAATTGATTCTGAGAATGTTAAGGCACATGAAATGCTTGCTTCATTTGAACGGCCAAAAGAATTTATTGACCTTGGTGAGGTTTTAAGAACTGAATTAGAAGGTGAAAAGAGACCTGAGGGTATCCAGAATATTGATGAACTGATATCCCGATTCCGTAAAGAGGTCTTCGAATCTATTGGTGAGGGTGATTATCACTCTCACTATGATCTTGGTGTGGCATACAAAGGGATGGGCCTTCATCAGGAGGCAATTGAAGAATTTGAGATTGCGGCAAAGGATATAAATCTTAAGTTGAAGGCATATGAAATGATTGCGTCCAGCCTATTAGAACGAGAAAAGGTCGATGAGGCAATTAGGGTGTTGAATGAGGCTTTACGGTTGGCAAATCGACCCACCACTGAATATTTTGGCATTCATTTCCTTCTCGGTAATTGTTTTGAGATACAAAATAATTGGACTCAGGCACTGAGGTCATATGTCAATGCCTACAATATTGATAAGACAGTGCCGGATCTAGCGAAGAAAATTACCGCGCTAAAAAATAAAATTCTTGAAGAACAGAAGAAGAAGGTCAAAATAGCAGCTCCGCCCAAGGTGGAAGAAAAGAAACCCACAGAGCCCGAAAAAGTAGTTGTCAAGAAATCGAAGGTAACTTATCTATGATTAAAGATAGTATTAGATCATTGGGGATTGCGGTTCATATCGTCGAAGGATATCGTTATACAATTAAAAAGAACATAATAAATCAAACGATGGATTTACAGGATAAGTATGGGATACGAGGCATTTTATAAATTAAAGGAACATCCCTTCAGTTTTACAACCGACGAAAAATTTTATTACAACTCACCACAACACTCAAAGGCATTATTGAAATTAACACATGCAGTTGAAACTGAAAAAGGTCTGGCATTATTGATTGGGGATATTGGTACCGGTAAAACCACCCTTTCAAGAAAATTGTTGGATCAACTAATCAATGATGGTGCAGAGGCGACGCTCTTAGTTATTATCCATTCGGAAATTACTTCATTATGGTTTTTGAAAAAGATTGCATTGATGCTGGAGACGCCTGTTGAATCCGAAAATAAAATTGAAATAATTACAGCAGTCTATCATCGTTTGCTTGAACTTACTAGCAAGAATAAAAGGGTGGTAATTCTCATTGATGAGGCAAATATGCTACAGAGAAGAGATTTGATGGAAGAGATAAGAGGACTCCTTAATCTTGAGTCAGAGAGGGGGAAACTATTAAATTTTATTCTATTTGGTCTCCCTGAAATGGAAGATTATCTAAGACTTGATCCCCCCTTGTATCAAAGGATTGCGGTCCGTTGCGTGCTTGAACCACTTGACCAAGAATCAACCCAGAATTATATTATTCATCGTCTCAGGGTTGCTGGTTGTTCAAGGCCTTTATTGACTGGTGGTGCGATGAAGAGTGTTTACACATATTCAAAAGGAATCCCTCGTATAATAAATGCAATATGTGATAATGCACTTCTGGAAGGGTATCTTTTGAAGAAAGAAATTGTTGATGAAAAAATAATAAACGATGTTTGTTACGACCTTGGACTCATTTCAAAATAGAGTTGAGTGACTATTCGGTTGATCTTCATATCCATTCTACCTTTTCTGATGGTCTCTTAACGCCATCAGAGATTGTTAGGCTTTCCATAGATTCAAAACTTGAAGTAATTTCAATAGCTGACCATGATTCAGTAGCCGGTATTGATGAATCAATAAAGGCTGCTCAAAATAAGATTGAGATAATACCAGCGGTGGAGCTTAGTTCAAATATTGGTAAGAAAGATATACATATCCTTGGTTACTACATTGATTATCAACTGGATGAGTTATTGTCCTATTTAGAAGAATTTAAAGAATATCGTATTGAACGAGTAAAAAAGATTGTAGCGAAACTTTCGTCAGATGGTATTAAACTCAATTTTGAGCGGATTAAAGTGATGGCTAAGGATGGTTCTTTAGGAAGACCGCATATTGCTGAGGCACTATTACAAAGCGGTTATGTTTATTCAATAAATGAAGCCTTTGTTAGGTATCTCGGCTATCACTGTCCATATTATGAGTCGAAGAAAGAAGTTAAGCCAAAAGAAATAATCCAGAAAATTATAGATTGTAAAGGCATTCCAGTGATTGCTCATCCGGGGACACTTGGTGATTCAAGTATAATTTATCAATTGATCATGGATGGTGCAGTGGGTATTGAGGTTGGACACCCCGAGCATACCAAGTGGCAACAACAACAATTATATGAACTTGCTAAAAAAAATGGATTATTGAGAACAGGCGGTTCTGATTATCACGGTTACCGTTATAGCCGCTGTCAAATTGGCAAATGTGGTTGTAAAAGGGAAGATGTTCTGATGTTGAAGGAATATAAAAATAAAAAGAGAAACTTTTAAGTATTTAACCCGTTTAGATAGCGAACTATCTATCGGTGTTTAGGTATTTTCATAAAGGAGGTTCTATGATAAATATTGAGGAGATAAAAAATATTCTGCCGCATCGTCCGCCTTTTTTATTTGTCGATGAGGTTTTGGAACTCGACGAAAAGAGAATCGTTGCAAAAAGAAAGATTGAATCTGATGAATACTTCTTCAGTGGACACTTTCCAGCAGAACCAATAATGCCTGGGGTATTGATTGTTGAAGCAATTGCCCAGACTGGAGGAATTTTGCTTCTTCGCAAGTATAGAGGGGCGATTCCTCTTTTTATGGGCATTGATAGGGCAAGATTTCGCAGAATTGTCAGACCAGGTGATATACTTCTTATTGAGGTAGAATTGTTACATGAACGTGGCAAGGTTGCTAAGGTATCTGGTGCGGCAAGGGTGAATGGAGAAATCGCCTGCGAGGCAGTCATTATAGCAGGTATAAAATAATACTAATTGTTATAGTTGATTATTAAAATAAAAGGTTTAGAGATGATAGATAAAATCATCAGTAAGAATGCAAGGATTGACAAATCAGTAGTTATTAGTAGTTACTCAATAATTGAAAATAATGTAGAGATTGGTATGGATACCAAGATCGGTGAGTATGTCTTAATTAAAAAAGGCACAAAAATCGGTAAAAATAATACTATCTGTTCAGGTGCTCGAATTGGTATAGACCCTCAGGATTACCATTTCCATGGTGAAAGTTCTGAATGTATTATTGGTAATAATAATATAATACGGGAATATGCTACTATTTCAAGGGCAACAGGCGAAAATAAAAAAACTATTATCGGTAATAATAATTTGATTATGACCTATGTTCATATTGCCCATAATGTAAAAATTGGAAGTAACACAATAATTGCCAGTGGCACACAACTTGGTGGTTATGTAGAGGTTGGTGATTATGTCAATATTGGTGGGCTCTGTGGTGTTCACCAATTATGCCGCATCGGTAAATTTGCAATGCTAGGTGCAAAATCTTATCTCAATAAAGACCTGCCACCCTATCTTCTTGCACGAGGAAACAGGGCAAAGATTTACGGCGTGAATACCAGGGGTCTGACACGAAATTCATTTACCTGGAAAGAAATTGAGGAGATTAAAACAATTTTTAGGCTTATCTATAATGTCCCATTTAGTTTAATAGAGTGTGTCGAAATTTTAAAGGAAAAGAATCCGAACAAATATGTAAAAGATTTTATAAAATTTATTGAAGAAACGAAACGCGGTATCCTTCTGAAATCAATAGTGCAGAAACCACAGGGATTTCTCCGTGAATGGCGCGAAAGGCACAACAATCGTTGAGGTAGGGACACGCTATGGCGTGTCCCTACTAATTTTTATCCTTACTTTCTCTTATAGCGCTCTCTTTTTCTTCGCTTCTTAAATTTATGCCTCTTTATTTTTCTCAATTTTCTCTTCCGACCGCAAGGCATATCAATAACCTCCTTTCATTTTCATAATTAGTATTACAAGAGTATATATAAATTTGCATATTTGTCAATTTCTTCAGCCATCTATTCTTCACCCAGCGCATTTAATTTCGTGACTGATTGGTCTTTCAAAGTTGGTGATTCAGCAATCATATTTGCCCTAAGATAATATTCCTTTGCATTCTTTTTATCACCAATTATTATTGATGCATCGCCAGCAAGGATTAAAGCCTTTGCTGCCTCATTTCGCTTCTGTTTGAATTCTTCACAGGCAAGGAGATAATTCTCACGGGCATTAAAATAGTCTTGAATTTCAAAATAGATATTACCAATTTCAAGATATATTTCAGGCCTTTCACCCATTTTCTCGAGTAGTTCTTTCATAAGGATATTTGCTTTTTCATAATTCCCGCGATGTCTGAATGATTCAGACTTTAATAAATATGCATCTAATAAAAAGATGGAATTGGGAAATTCCGAAATAAGTTTATCAATCATTGTCACTGCCTCTTCGTATTGTCCCAATCTTTTGTATATTTGTGCGATTTCGAACAGTGCCATTTCGCGATAATTATTATAATTTAATAAAATATTGTAGTAATATAGTGCCGAATCGTATTTCAGCTCATGCAAGTACTCCATCCCCAATTCATTCACTGCGTAAGGATAGTATTCACGCGCATCATTGCGTAATAATAATTGTCGTAATGAACTTTTCATTTCATACATATTACCAATTTTTTTGCAGACCTTTGACCTTTCAACAAGTGCCTCATTTGTTATAGATAATAGCGCATAATTTTCGATGATTTTATTGAGCTCGGCAAGACTTTGATAATACTCCTTTTCATCAAATAAGATTTTTGCAATGCGTAGCCGCGTTTTAGGAATCAGCTCTACTGAAGAGTTTGAGTTCTCTTCGATAAATCTTCGTAAGGCATCGACCAAAGATAGATATCTTTTTAAATGATAAAGTGTCTCGTAAATTTTCAGCTTTGTTTCCAGGTCGATGCTTTCTGGAGGCTTATATTCCTTAACTTTTCGATAATTGCCGAGCGCCTTTTTATAATCTTTTAATTCAAAATAGGCATCAGCGATGCCTTTTACTGCTGTAATTGCATAATTTGAATTAGGAAGAAGCTGAACGAGCTCCTGCCAGAGAGTTATTGCCTGGGCATATTCTCTTCTTTTAAAATTTATTAAACCAAGTAAGTATATTGCACGGTCAGCATAGACCGAACCTGGAAAAAATTCTCGATGTCTCATCAACTTCTCTTCCGCGCTTCCCCATAAACCGCGATAGTAATCATTTTTTCCAATATAATAGAGGTATTCATCTATTGTGTCAGGAAGCTCGTTAAAATAGTATGCCGCAGAGTCATATTTACCTTCGATAAAGAAAATTCTACCCATAAGGTATTGGGCATCGATGCCTGATGAAATCTGTAAATGTTTTCTCAGACAATATTTTGCCTTGGGATAATTGTTCAAAAGAAAATATAGCCTACCAGCTTCGTAAAATGTTTTGGCGAGGAAGTCTTGGGAACCATATGGGTTTATCTTTTTATAAAAAAGTTCTTGGTTTTTATTATAATTGCAAAATAGTAGCAGAAAAAGGATACTACTCAAGTGGTACCTCAGATGTAAAGATTGCAATCAATTTATTTGAGTTTATGTCAAATACGAATTGAATTTGATACCCTGCATAGAGTGGATGATCTGGAATTCGCGCAAAATATCTTAATATAAGATAATTTCTTTCCCTGTCAATTGCAACAAATTTGAATTCGTAATTTAACTCCTCTTTGACTGGAAAGAATCTTTTTGTTATTGCTGGTAGCAGGTCAATATTCTTCTCAATGGCGGAACGAAATTTTTTAGTTAGACTATCATATTCAGCACCCTGGCCAATATACTCGGGTCTACCGCGATATGTTTCTTGTTTAACAATATCAAAATTCCCAGCCCTCAATTTCTGCCATTCACTGCGGGTTCTACAGACCAATGTTATTAACAATAATAGTAGCATAAATGTAGTGCCAATATTTTCAATTATTTGTCTAAATTTTTTATTATTTTTAATAATTGGTAATCGGTCATCGGTCATCGGATATTTGATTTTCATTCAGCCCTCGGATGAGCTCTATTGTAAATTTTCTTCAGCCATTTTGTCGTGAGATGAGTATAAATTTGGACAGTTGAAAGTGAGGCATGCCCAAGGAGTTCTTGCACTGCCCTTAAATCAGCGCCCTTTTCAAGCAGGTGCGTTGCAAAACTGTGCCTTATAATATGGGGATTTGTTCCTGAGACTTGGGTAACTTTAATTAGATGTTTTCGCACAATCCTCTGGAGTGAGCGTGTGGTGAGACGACCACCACGATAGTTTAAAAATAATGGTGATTTACCATTGTCTCTTTTAGCTATCCCCCGTTCTTGAAGATAAGCTATAATCGCATGCTTTGCTGGGCTACCCAAGGGAAGAATCCTCTCTTTATTGCCTTTACCCCTGACCTTCACCTCATCGCGATGAAGGTCAACATCACCAATATTGAGCCCTATCAATTCGCTTGCCCGAAGTCCACAGGAATAGAGAACTTCAATAATTGCGCGGTCCCTCTTATTTTCAATTAGTAGGCACTTCTCTATTTGAGAATAAGTGAGAAATCCTGGAAGGTGTTTCTTTATTTTTGGTGTCTTTATTGCCTCGGCGGGATTTTTTTTAACAAGACCAATCTTTTTTAATGCCTTAAAAAATGATTTTAATGCCGATAACTTTCTTGCCGTGCTTCGTGCATCGAGTCCATACTTTATCAAGAACGCAATGTAATGAGAGATGACCCGATTATTGATTTCCGAGGTGCCTTTTTCTTCCAAAAATTTAAAGAAGGCCTCAAGGTCACTCCGATAATTTCTTAGGGTGTGCGCCGAATAATTCTTCTCTTTCCGTAAATAGGTAATAAAATCCTCAATTTTGCCAAACAAATATTCACACTCAATGCTCATAATAATATTATAATTTGATTTATTGCGATGTCAATGTTTGAAGCTGTTGAGAACATTCCTTAGGCAAATTTTTATGATTAATTTTGGCGAAGTATCGTTTCTGCTTTTTTAACATATTTATTAATTTTGTTTTTATCCAATGCCTCACCTATAATTCTAATTATTGGTTCGGTTTTTGATGGCCGGATGTGTAACCAATAATCTTTTGCTCTTATTTGTATACCGTCGGTTAGATTGGTCTTACCTTTAAAGATTTTGGTAATTTCTACTTTATTTTTTTCGAACTGGGCTTTTGACAATTTTATTTTCCGTTTTATCATATGGTATTTTGGATATGAACTTATAATCTCTGAAGCTGTTTGATTGCGTTCGCTTAATAATTTCAAAATAATTGCCGCACCAGTTAGGGCATCACGGGTAATATTTATTGTAGGATAGATTACGCCACCATTTCCTTCACCGCCAATCACTGCACAAACTTTTTTCATTTTTTCAACAACATTTGCCTCGCCAACTTTGGTGCGATAGAGTTTACAATTATATTTTTTTGCAATGAAATCCATTAAGGCAGTAGTGGAATAATTGGTTACTATATTACCCTTTTTCTTACTCAAAATATAATCGGTTGCTAAAACCAATGTATTCTCTTCACTGATGGGCACGCCATTTTCATCAACAATTGACAATCTATCTCCATCAGGGTCCAGGGCAAAGCCTAGGTCCAATCCTTTTTCTTTCACAATCTGGCACAAATCACCAATATTCTCTGGTGTTGGCTCTGGACTACGTGGAAATGTTGATTTAAATTCACAATTTAATCTATAAACCTTGCAACCCACCTCTTCTAAAAGTCTGGGTAATGCCTTGCTACCTGCTCCATTTACTGCATCTATTCCAATTTTCAATCCTAAATTTCTTAATTTCAAACTGGCGATTATTTTTTTTATATGTTCTTTTAAAGGGTCTCTTCTGATTAAACACCTGCCACCGGTATAAAACGGGAAATATTTTTCATGGTGTGATATTGGTTTGTAATGCTCAACGAATTTTGAAAAAGAAGAGAACTCTTTTTCATTCAAAAATTCTGCCTGATTAGAAATAAACTTCAATCCATTCCATTCTTCTGGATTATGGCTTGCGGTAACTACAACTCCTCCATCAGCTTTTAATTTTCGCACCATAAAAATAACTGTAGGTGTTGGAGCAATTTGTAAGCTTATTACATTACAATCAATTAAATTTAGACCTTCTCTTACAGCCGCACCTATCATGTCGCCGGACTTTCTGGTATCACATCCAAGTACAATGCTTTTTGCCTTCAGGAATTTACCAAATGCCTGGGCATAGAAACAAACATCATCATAGGTCAAGTCCTTATATGCAATTCCCCGTAACCCTGAAATACTGAACATCAGTGCCATAAAAGATTATAGTCTTAAAAATTTAATTGTCAATCAAAGACAAATCTATAATTTGCCTCGATAAATAACCGAGATTTTTACATCTTCGGTTGCCCATATTTAATTTTATCAATTTTTGTTTACTTGCCAATGGATATATTAAAATTTGCCTTCCGATTTTCTTCTGTATCTGATGCTTTTCTCTGATACCTGAAATAGTTTTGGTGATTTGAATGATATCAAAAATTCTTTGATCCGCTTTTCCGCCAGTTTTACATATCGTTTATCTATATCATAACCAATATAGTGGCGATTTAATTTTATTGCGGCGATGGCGGTTTGACCGCTGCCCATAAACGGGTCTAATACAACTTCTCTCTCATAAGTATAGAGTTGAATTAAGCGAAGGGGTAATTCAACCGGGAACGGTGCTGGATGACCGACCTTTCGTGCCGATTCGGCTGAAAAGGTCCAGACACTTTTGGTTAGTTCAAGAAATTCATCCCTTGTCATTGTGCTTCTTGCATGGTTTAAACTCTTTCTTGTCCATGTTCCTTTTGAAAACACAAGAATATATTCGTGTATGTCTCTCAAGGTTGGATTTGCGGCAGAAAGCCAACTGCCCCAGGCAGTTGATGGACTTCCGCTGCCTGCTTTGTTCCAGATAATTTCGCCCCGCATCAGAAATCCTAAATCAAGCATATCTTCAACGATAAAAGCATGCAAAGGGATATATGGTTTTCTTCCAAGATTTGCAATGTTTATACATGCCCTGCCGCCTGGCACAAGCACCCTTTTAACTTCACTCCATACTCTTTTCAAAAATGTCCTGTATTCTTTCAAGGTGAGATTTGCATCGTAATCTTTTCCAACATTATAAGGCGGTGAGGTTACCATAAGATGAATACTATTATCAGGTAATTCAACCATATTTTCGCTTGTCTTGCAAAAAATCTTATCTAAGAATTCAGATGGTATAGGTTTTTCTTCGTATTTAACAATCTGTTCTTTAGGCAATCCTTCATATAACCTGCTTGTATAAAAACGGGTAGAATCGTGATTAATTCTACCTGGTGAACCAAAAGGACTTGTTTTTGTGCCTCTTTTTCCTCGATTAAACGCCATTTTAATCTTCCCTCCAGAGGTCAACCCATCTTTTATAAGGATTAAAATTTATATGTGTTTTTGCCATTTTATTTGGATACTTTTGGTTGCCTTATCGTTTATTAAAGACGATAAAGTCTCTTTAGTGATTTCAACACCCCCTGGATTCGTCCCTGGTTTAGGGAATCTAATATATTTATGTCTTCCTAATTTGTCATAAAGCCTTTTTTGTGCTTCTAAAGGAATATAATAGAATCCGCCAATGTCATTCCAGCATATCTGCACAAGTATAATATCACAATGAGGACTATAACCCTCGCGGAATTCTTTCGCCTTCTTTGCGTCAACAGTCCAAATCAATTTAACACCGCTAAAATTTTCCCCAGTAATTGTTTTTATGGAGACCGGTTCGTTAAACAACCTGGCATCAACAGCAGGTTCAGTAATTGGAATCTCTGTTTCGACATTTGCCTCGCCAAATTTGTAGATAAGCAACTATTATCTTTTCACGCACTGAACCGACCTCCATCCCGACCTTACCCGCCCTGGAACTCTCTAATTCAGCAAGTTGAAACAAATACGGCAGGCGGTTTTTAATCTTCGTTATAAGTTTCTCGTCTTCGAATATTTCTATTAAGCGTGATGACATTTATTAAACCTCCTCAGAGTATACCCAAATTACCACACGAAGTCAAGGAACTGATTCTGAATTGATGTTACAATAGCGAATAAATAACCCTTGATTTTATCTTTATAATCGTTATACTTTGTTTCTGCGTGAATCCGCACTTGTCAAAGGTGAATTATCTGCGTATTCCGCAGAACGGAATAAAAAGGAGATGTGATGCAGGGATATTATCGGTTTCCAACCATAAATAAGGATACAATTATTTTTGTTTGTGAAGATGATTTGTGGATGGTTTCAGCTCAAGGCGGTGTTGCCCGCAGGTTGACCTCAAATCTGGGACGGATAAGCCATTCTTCTATTTCGCCGGATGGTGAATATGTGGCTTTTACCGGTCGTGAAGAAGGACATTTTGAAGTCTATTGCATATCAATAAAAGGTGGGGTTGCTAAAAGACTAACCTTTCTCGGGGCAAATACCAGGGTATTGGGCTGGACCAAAGATGGAACGAGAATATTATTCGCCAGTGATACTAAACAATGGTATCCTGGTTATCAGCTAATATATTCAGTTAATAAGAATAAAGACATCCCAAAGATTGTGCCAGTTGGCATGGCGAACAGAATATCATTTGGTCCTAAAAAGGGTTTGGTGATTGGGCGCAACAACCGTGACCCGGCGATTTGGAAAAGGTATCGAGGCGGCACGGCCGGCGAAATCTGGATTGACCCCGAGGGCAAGGGCAATTTTAAAAAATTGATAAACTTGAAAGGAAACCTTGCTGACCCGATGTGGATAGGTAATCGTATATATTTTATCTCTGACCATGAGGGCATTAGCAACATATATTCGTGCACACCTAAAGGTAAGGATTTGCATAGGCACACAAGCCATAGAGATTTTTATGCCCGCAATACCAAGACCGATGGCAAGAATATTGTATATCATGCAGGTGGTGATATCTATATACATTATACAGAAACAGATGTGACCCAAAAAGTTAAAATTGATTATTGCAGTCCGCGGGTTCAGACCCAGCGTAAATTTGTTGAATCATCAAAATACCTTGAAGATTACGCTATCCACCCAAAAGGAGGAATGGTTTGTGTAACAAGTCGAGGCAAGGTTTTTTCAATGCAAAATTGGGAGGGGCCAGTTATACAAAATGGTTTAAGACCTAATGCACGCTATCGTTTAGGACGATGGCTCAGCGACGGTAAAAGATTGGTGGTTGTGACCGATGAAAAGGGAGAAGATACCTTGCAAATTCATGCTCTCGATGGTAAAGGTTTTGTGAGTTTGCCGTTAATAGATATTGGCCGACCTATCGAACTCGAATCATCACCCAAGGATTCGGTTGTTGCTTTAACAAATCATCGCTTCGAGTTGATTTTGGTCAACCTGCAATCTAAGAAAAAATTGTTGCTCGATAAAAGTAAATACAATAGAATAAGTGGTATAACCTGGTCACAAGATGGACAATGGATTACTTATAGTTTCTATGATTCAGAAAGGACCTCGTGTATCAAACTGGCAAATGTTGTTGACCGGAAGACTTATGTAGTAACAAGAAGTGTGTTGTTAGATTTTGCACCGAGTTTTGACCCTGAAGGCAAATACCTCTATTTTCTATCAAATCGGCACTTTGACCCGGTCTATGACACGATGCAGTTCGAATTGAGCTTTCCGGCAAACATCAAACCCTATTTAGTCCTGCTAAGAAAAGATTTACCATCACCGTTTAAATATACCAAAACTGCACCTGCAGGCCTGGAAATGGGTGAGATTAGCAAAGAATTGCTCCAGCCAAAAAAGGCAATGAAGAAAATAAAGATAGACCTTGACGGTATAACTGATAGAATTCTACCTTTTCCAATGCCCCATGGAAAATACACCCAAATTTATGGGATTAAGGACAAGGCGTTATTTGCAACTTTTCCGATTGCTGGAGGAAAGGCATCATGGTTTTTAGCAGAACCACCATCAGACGGCACACTGGGTTTTTTTGATTTTAAAGAACAAAAAAGCGGCGTAGTTACAAGTGGGATAAACAATTTCAAGGTTTCTCGAGATGGCGAAATTCTCATATACCAGGCGAAGAATCAATTAAGAATTATTAAACCGGTTGAGAAGATTGACCAGAAACTTGAAAAACAGCCACCAGGACCCAAGAGTGGCTGGCTTGACCTTTCAAGGATTAAGGTTTTTGTCGAGCCAAAAATTGAATGGAAACAGATGTATCGAGATGCCTGGCGTTTGCAGCGTGACCATTTCTGGGCTAAAAATATGTCTGGGGTTGACTGGAAAAAGGTCTATGAAAGATACCTACCCTTATTGGAACGCATTGGGACACGCTCAGAATTTTCCGATTTAATCTGGGAGATGCAAGGTGAACTTGGAACATCGCACGCTTATGAATGGGGCGGAGATTATCGTGACGAACCCCAATATACCCAAGGGTTTCTGGGGGTCGATTTTGAATATGATAAAAAACACGATGCGTATCGAATCAAAAAAATTATAAGAGGAGACCCTTGGGATATAAATGCTACTTCACCATTATTAACCCCTGGTCTTAATGTGAAAGAAGGTGATTTGCTCATCGCCATTAATGGTATTAGTGTAAATAGACGCATTCAACCAGGTGAACTTTTGGTGAATCGTGCAAACACCGATATTTCTATTACTGTTGCTAATCGAGGCGGCGGTAATAGACGGACACTTTCAATCAAAACATTGCGTGATGAATCACTTGTCCGTTATCGTGAATGGGTGGAGACAAATCGTGCGGTAGTTCATAAAGCGAGCAATAACAAAATTGGTTATGTTCATATACCGGATATGGGACCGAATGGTTTTGCTGAATTCCACAGATACTTTTTGAGTGAAATTCAGTATCCTTCATTGATTGTGGATGCGAGATTCAATCGTGGTGGCCATGTTTCTGAATTACTACTGGAAAAGATCTCAAGAAAAAGAATTGCTTATTGCATAAGTAGATGGATGCAACCACAACCCTATCCCTATGAATCGGTTCTAGGACCAATGGTCTGTCTAACCAATGAATATGCTGGTTCAGACGGTGATATGTTCAGCCATTCTTTTAAATTATATAAACTCGGGCCATTAATTGGTAAACGCACCTGGGGTGGTGTAATTGGCATTTCTCCATATTACTATCTCTCTGATGGTGGATTGACTACCCAGCCTGAATACTCAATGTGGTTTGTTGATGTTGGTTGGGGTGTAGAGAATTATGGCACTGATCCGGATATTGAAGTAGATATTAAACCTCAGGATTATGTTAGAGGTAAAGACCCGCAGATGGCAAAGGCAATAAAAGAGTGTCTGAAATTGATGAGAAAAACAAAGCCTAAAATCCCTGATTTTGGTAAACGCCCAAATTTGAAACTACCGGAAAAATTATAAAGAGATGGTTCATCCGAGGCAAGGAATCTCAAAAAATATTCGATTGACAATTCTTGATAATTTCAACATTTCAAAATTTTGAAATGTTTGAATGTTAATAGATTGATTGTTATAAAAAGGAGATAATCTATGGGTCGTCAGCACGGAAAAACTACATTGCTTCTTGGATTGTTGCTTTCGATCTTGACAATCCAGGCGCAGACTGTAGATTCAGCGAGAATCTATATTCAAACTGCCAACACAGACTTAACTAAAGAGGAATATCTGAAGATTCGGATTCAGGGCAGGCGTAAACTTTTTAAACTTTTCTTACTTGTTCGCAAAAGTGGAATGACTTTTTTATCATAGTTTTCTCATTTTCTCGAGAAAGTGAGAAAGTGCCTATTTATCCTCTTCCGCGTTGATTCGCAAGAACCAGCGTAGGAGCCATTCCTGAGCAAATTTGCGGTTTTCGCAGAAGATGAACTGAACCCCCGGGAACAGTACAGCTAAATCCGCTAAAATATCTGCCACGTAAGATGCCGCGTATGGTTTAATTTTTTTTGGATCCAGAAAATTACTATAAGGAGCTTCAAATACTATTGTTTTGTGAGGATAAACGGAAAGTTCCTGCAGTTTTGTTTTGAATACATCGTATATGCCGATCTGATGCAAAAAATCGTCCAAGGTTTTCCGCTCGGCAACGGCGATTATGTTGTCTCCCTTTCTTATTGCATAGTCACCGACAGGTAAATTTTCGCGTGTTATGTGGGCATAGCCAAATTTGTAGGCATAACGTTCTCGTTTATCAATAATAATCTCTAACCAACTGCCTTCTTTAACTTTCGGTATATATGCACCGGGCCGTCTTGTTATTGCCGACGATTGCGTGATCCAGAAGACTTGGTCGTAGAACTCACCGGGTTTTGTTTTGTACTCTTTTTTCAAGAAAAGGAACCAGCATCTTTTTTTGGTTTTGCGGTCAAGAATTATATTAAGTTTTTTACCATAACGCTTGAGTTTTACTATATTACATATTTCAAGGGGTTCGTCTTGAGGTATATCTGTGGCACTGCATTTTTTTTCAATAAGGCAATATATTTTTTTGTTCGGTCCTGGCCAGCGGTCTTGAACTGCCAGGCACAAAAATTCGTTGGGATTTTCCTCAATGCAAAGCAAGTATGGAAACTTTTCGCTTTGCTGTTTGAATAGAATCCAACGCTGTGGCGCAGTATCTGCCATAAATTGCATTTGTAGAATTTTAATCAAATAATAGAAAAAATCAAGAATCGAAAAAGCGGACTGTTCTGTTATTGATTTCAGATTCCCGACAGATTTTCACTTTTAACTTATGATTTGGTAATTTAACCTTTTCAAGGGGAAGCGAATGACAGGTGCAAGAAAAAAACTTTACGAAGCCAAATATTTCTTCAAGCGAATGATTGAAGAAGTAGCAAACCGACGATTCACGGCAGGCGTAAACTCTCTTAATTTTTGTTCTCAAAACTTCATGAAAAATTGTGGCTTTCTCACTTTCTCGAGAACGTGAGAGAAAAGTATAGTGGGTTATGAGTATTTTTTTCATGAAGGAGATATTCTAAATTGTGGTAGTTGTAAAATCAACAGCATTGTGTATAATGAAAGTGATATGAAATATCGTTGCTCAGTAATTTTACACGGAGGGTTATTAAGATAATACAAAATATTCCTTGCGGAAAGGTTGCAACTTACGGCCAGATTGCCCGGCTTGCCGGCAATAATCGTGGGGCAAGACAGGTTGCCTGGATATTGCATTCGTCGTCAGGCAAAGAAAATTTACCTTGGTATCGGGTAGTAAATTGCGCAGGTAGAATATCACTGCCCAGAGGCGCGGGATATGAACACCAGAAAATGCTCTTGCTTGAGGAAGGCATAACTTTCAGCAAAGATGAAGTAATCGGTCTCAAGCGTTTTCAATGGAAGCCTAATAATTTTAAAAATTAGGTCCCAATTTCCAGACAGGCAAAAGTTTAAGACAAGTTTAACCTTTTATTCAGACAATATGTGCCCAATTTTAGAAAAGGTGAGATGGAATGGTGGAATAACAGTATTAAAGACCAACGATTCCAGCAACTGGGAGACATTGGAGTTATAGAAAATAAAAGCACAAATGGATTACAAACAAATAAAATGCGATTGTGTTTGGTGAAAGATGGATGTAACGGTGTGAGTATCATTTTGACAATTGTCAAAATGACAAAACAAAGCATACCGAATGGCTTGGCGGAATAAGATTATTATTTATGTATATAAACCAGTGTTCCTCTTTTGAGTAAGTTAAATAATTCAATTATATCACGGTTTTTCATTCGTACGCAACCGTGGGATGCGGGTTTGCCAATCAGGTTTTCCTGTGGTGTACCGTGGATATAGATACATCGTTTATATGAATCAATGTCCTCTCCTTTATTAATGCCCTTTTCTAATCCCTTAAGTCTTAATATTCGAGTGGTTATAAGGTCTTGTTTTACTCTTTCTCTATTGAATTTTGCTATCTTTTTTGTCCTTCTGCGTGACTTAAAGACCTCACCAATTCTTGCATTTTTGCCAATTTTACCGACGATACGATGAAGTCCCAAAGGAGTTTTATAACTCCCTTGTTTATTACCGATACCATACTTAGATGTAGAGACTGGATATCTCTTAATTATCCTCTTGCCTTTTATAAGATAAAGTTTCTGTTTAGAAATACTTACCACTATTGCATACTGATTTGAATGAATGCAAAAATGAACCCAACGTTTTTTGATATTGAAAGGTCTTTTCATGATATTATAATAAACATTAATTAATGCTGGTCAAGTGTTGGAATGAAACAGGACTGTCCTGATCTGGAAGGTTTTCTGCTTGATCTTAATGCAAAAGCTATGTCTGGATTTTTTGAACGAATATCAATAATGAATCGTTCGAACATGCAATATTTATTTAATGCTTTGGGGTTTTTACTGTTCTATTATTCTACAATTCTAAAACTATCGAACAATCAAAATAGAAATCATTTTGATCGTTGGGTCATTGATTTAATAAGAATTTCAATTATAATTACTCTAATTTATGAAACATAAAAGAAAAATTAAAATTCCGGTTTTCCAGGTAGATGCCTTCACTGATGAACCTTTTAAAGGAAATCCGGCGGCTGTCTGCATTCTGCCACACAGATTTAAAGACCGAATTTTACAGGCGATTGCCGCCGAAATGAATCTGTCAGAGACTGCCTTTTTATTTCCCTTGGAAAATAAGCCCCTTAAAAAAAATAAAATTTTTTCTTTACGATGGTTTACACCAACGGTTGAAGTGCCGCTTTGTGGTCATGCAACCCTTGCTACAGCGGCAGTTCTATTTTATCAAATTGATGTCTTAACGAGTGAGGTAAATTTTACCACGAAGAGTGGAAAACTAACTGCCCGAAAAGATAAAAAGGGGATAATCCTCGATTTTCCAGTTTATGAGCCAGTCCCGATTAAACCTCCTATTAATATCCTTAAGGCATTGCAGATTCATAGATTTAAAAAAGCACTCTATGAAAATAGAATGAAAGTAATTTTGATTCACCTGTTTGATGCCAAAGATGTAAGAAATTTAGTCCCAAACTATGATGTGATGAAATCTATTAATAAAAATAAGGGATTTCTTGGAGTGATTGTAACTGCCAGAGGCCAAAGGCCGTACGATTTTATCTCCCGTTTCTTTGCACCCTGGGCGGGCATTAACGAAGACCCGGTAACCGGAGTCGCCCATACAATACTGGCGCCATACTGGTCAAAAATTTTGGGCAAGGATGAGATGCAATGTTATCAGGCGTCACTAAGAGGCGGTGAGCTCATAGTTCGTTTGCTTATTAACAAAAGGGTAAACTTAATAGGTAAGGCAGTAATTGTATTGAAGGGTGAACTATCTGTGTAATTGTAACAAAAATCACTGTTCTGCAAAGCGAGATTATTTTGATAATGCCTGCGGATAAGGCAAAAGACAAAAAGTGGAGCAAGTGACTACTATCAAAAAGATACGAAAGTTGTCGTTTGTCCTTTCGTGTTCTTTATCCATTGTTATTGTAATCTTTACGTCTGTTTTATCATTACTCTATGCAGCTGCTGCTGAGGAATGTCATTATATTACATCGGTTTTGAAAATCTTAAACAATATGTACCCGATTTTGATAAATATGAAAATAGGTTATGATGAACGACACCAAAGAAACAAAACTCTTGACAGACAGCTGGATGGGGAATATTATATATTATAATGAAGATTTGTTACCCAATTTTAGCAATGACAAGCAAACTCGGAGTGAGATTATGATTATACAAAAATTAGCCAAATATACTACATGGTCAATAAATATGAAAAAGATCTATCGGGCAATATTATTGGTTTTTTGTAACTCTTCTCTCATACTTATATCACATAGTTTGCTATTAGCGCAATGGCAACCCGACTACCGGCTCACAACAAACGACAGTCTTTCAGTTACCAATATCAATAACGCCTGGTGCATTGCCAATGGGACAAACAACGATGTTCATGTGGTCTGGTTTGACAAGCGCGAAGGCAATTGTGCAATATATTATAAACGTTCCCTGGATAATGGTTTTACATGGTCTGCAGATATGCGGCTATCATTCACTACCGATTCCTCTATATACCCCGCTGTGGCAGTGGGAGATTCTGTTATTCATGTTATCTGGCTCGAATCTCCATTCTATTTGGCCGAAGTCCATTATAAACATTCATTCGATTGCGGCACCACCTGGGGGCCGGACACTACTTTTGGTTTTTACGTTCCATCTTATAACAATGCCTGCATATCAGCTTCAGGGCGGTTTGTATCTATCGCATGGACGCACGGTTCATCCTCGATTGGCTGCATATGCTCGCAGGATTACGGTGTGACTTGGTCGAGCGGCACCTTACTCACTGGATTGGATTTTCCCTCGGTTGCGGTGCATGATAGCGAAGTGCACGTGGTCCGCAACAGTCCAAACCGCTACTACTTATTGTATAACAAATCTACTGATTGTGGTGCAACTTGGCTGCCGATGGATACAATTTCAAGCGGCAATGACATAAGAACTCCCAGTATAGCGGTTTCTGAGCCTGATTCTATCATCCATATTGTCTGGCGTGATAATCAAGGGGGCTGGGTGACCAAATACATACGATCGACTAACGGAGGTAGCACGTGGCCAGTCGAAGCGGTGCTAGGCCAGGGCATTTATCCAAGCATAACCTGCATTGACAATAATGTTTATGTCATCTGGGACGGGAGAGTGGGTCTTTTATACAGATGGTCGTCAGACTTTGGTGTTACTTGGTCTGCTGAAACCCTGCTCACAACTCCATTGGGCGGCAACTTCCCTTATCCGTCCATTGACTGCACAGATTCGTTAGTAAATATTGTTTGGCGGGACGCAAGGGACGGCAACTCCGAAATTTATTATAAACGTAATCCGACAGGCAGTGTCAGTGTTTATGAAAAACACATAAGTACAAACAAACAGCAGTTGAAAATAACTGTTCTAACATTTATAAGAAACATAATCTTTGTGAAGTTCAATGAATCTCTTACTGGCTGTGTTCAGCTAAAATTGTATAATGCTTATGGTTCCTGTGTATGGCAAAAGCAAATTCGATGTAATGGGCAAAACATCGCTGTTATGGACAATACAATCGCTGGATTGCCAATGGCTATATATTTTTTATCCATCAAATATGACAGTGATACAGGTCCTGCCAAAAAATACAAGACAGTTAAAATAAAATATTAGCTACACATCAATATGCAATGAAAAACTTGGCACGGGTTTGATCTTTTGCAGCTTAAATAGTTCGCTTTTACAAAAAAACGATGTGTTTCCTTTCGCATTTGGATATTGACAATTCTTCTATTGTAGTTATACTGCGTTATAAAAATTTAAAAGTTTATGGGATAGAGAAACTATTATATCATTTATATAATTATAATAGCTTACGAAAACATTTTTGGATGCCGGGTAAGTCCAGGTGGCAATATACTCGATCCAGACGGGATTTGCATTTGCTATGCATTTTATCATGAACGGCGTCCGCAAACGACCAAATAGAACCAGCGTTAATCTTTAATGGAACCAATTATGTTATGATTTGGAAGGATAAGCGTAGTGGTATAAATTACGACATCTATGGTGCGGAATTAGACTGGATGGGTAATGTTGTAAATCCTTTTGAGAATAAGGGTATCCACAATAAAAAGGAGGATATGACTGACTTACCGTTAGGTATTTACTTCGTCGAATTGAAAACCAAATCAGGCTTGGCATTCCAAAAAATTATACTCTTAGAATAATCAGTTTTTAAAAAAGACAAAAAAACAGAATCAAGCATTTATAGTTTATTTCAAAGAACCAAGAAATGGCATGGGAACAAGAACCACGGTGGGTTAAATTTTGATTATTTGACATTTTTCAGGAAAACAGATGATTGATACAAGATAACCTTGTCATGCTCTCTGAAAACGCCAAACTCCGGCATAATATTTAAGCGACTCGAAAACCAACAATTTACGCTTTGCGCAAATAGAGAGTGGTTTAAATAACGGATGTCTATTTGTTAATGCAAAAATTGCTTTTGGACTATAGATTGCCAAGCTGAGGGAAATTGAAGATATTGAGCTATTTCGTCTTTCCAGTCTTTCTTAAATATGCATCAATAAAGTCGTCTATCTCTCCATCCATTACTTCTTCAATCAGAGATGTTTCATAGTCGGTGCGATGGTCTTTCACAAGTTTATATGGGTGGAAGATATATGACCTAATTTGATGCCCCCAGGCAATGTCCGTCTTCTGATCTTCAAGTTTACTTAACTTCTCTTCTTCTTTTCTTTTGTAATAATCGTACAGTCGTGAGCGAAGGACTTTCATTGCATTCATTTTGTTCTGGAATTGTGAACGCTCATTCTGGCACTGGACAACAATGACGGTAGGTATATGGGTTATTCTTACTGCAGAGGAGACCTTGTTCACATTTTGACCGCCATGTCCACTTGCCCGAAATGTCTCTATCTTTAGATCATCTTCATTTATTTCAAAGTTTACTTCTTCAATTTCAGGATAGACAAAGACCGAGGCAAAGGATGTATGGCGCCGGGCATTTGCATCAAAAGGGGAAATGCGGACTAAACGATGGATGCCACTTTCTGCCTTTAGAAGACCATATGCATAATCACCAACAACCTCGACCGTAGCATCTTTAATGCCAGCAACATCACCGGGTAGCAAGTCGAGAATGCGATAATCGAATTTCTTTGACTGGAGCCAACGGAGATACATCCTGAATAGCATCTCTGTCCAATCGCACGACTCTGTGCCGCCGGCGCCGGGATGAATAGTTAAAATACAATTCTTTTTGTCATCCTCTTCATTCAACAGAAGTTTCAATTCGAGGTCCTTAATTCTTTTCTCGATAATCTTTGCTTCTTGGATTGTTTCGTTTAAGGTTTTTTCGTCCAGTGCTGTTAATGAGACCAATTCAGTGAGTAATTCGAGGTTTTGCTCAATATCCTTTGCTGTGTCAAGCCAGAATTGTTTTTGACTTATTGCCGACATTATCTGCTGAGCCCTGGACTTGTCAGTCCAGAAATCTTCGGCAGTAGTCTGCTCTTGTAATTTTTTCAGTTCCTCGCCAATTTTTTTAAGGTCAAAGATGCTCCTTTAGAAGACAGAATCTATTTTTCAATTCTTTGATCTTACTGGTCGGTAAAGGGTTAACCGAGGCTATTTTTTTCATTTTCTTTATTACTCCTTGCTCTTCTTTCGCTTTGTTACTGTCTTTTCCTTCTTTGAATATCTCGCTAAGAATTTTTCTACCCTGCCGGCTGAATCCACAATCTTTTGCCGTCCGGTAAAGAATGGATGACAGTTGGAACAAAGATCAACCGAAATCTTTGGAACGGTGGACCTCGTCTCTACTTTATTGCCACAGGCACAGGTAATTACACATGGTACATATCTAGGATGAATATCTTTCTTCATGTTACTCTCCTTCACTCATTGATTCAAGAAATTCCTTATTATTCTTTGTGCGGTGCATCTTCTCAATAATAAACTCCATCTGTTCAATAGTATTCATTTCGGATAAGAGTTTACGTAGAATCCATAACCGATTGAGTTCGAATTCAGCAAGCAATAACTCCTCTTTTCTTGTCCCTGATTTATAAAGGTCGAGTGCTGGAAAGATTCTTCGGTCTGATAATCTGCGGTCGAGAATAAGTTCAAGATTGCCCGTGCCTTTGAATTCTTCAAAAATAACTTCATCCATACGACTGCCAGTATCAATTAATGCCGTCGCGATTATTGTCAGGCTGCCGCCTTCTTCAATCTTACGCGCTGAGCCAAAGAATTTCTTTGGCTTCTGGAGTGCGGTTGAGTCCAATCCACCGGAAAGTGTTTTGCCTGAATGGGGAACAACTGCATTATGGGCGCGGGCAAGTCGTGTGAGACTATCGAGTAATATTACAACATTCTTCTTTGCCTCAACCATTCTTTTTGCCCTTTCAAGAATAATTTCTGCAACCTCCACATGTCTTTCTGGCGTTTCGTCGAATGTTGATGATATGACCTCAGCCTGAACCGACCTTTCGAAATCCGTCACCTCCTCTGGTCTTTCATCAATCAAAAGGACGATAAGGTAAATCTCGGGATGATTTGCGGTTATTGAGTTTGCTATCTTTTGAAGTATAATTGTCTTGCCAGCACGGGGTGGCGAAACTATGAGTCCGCGCTGGCCCTTTCCTATCGGCATAAAGAGGTCAATGACTCTCATTGAAAGGTCATTCTTAACTTCAACCTCAAGATGAATTCTTTCATTGGGGTAGAGGGGGGTTAGGTTATCGAAAAGGATCCTTTCGTGCAACTCAGTAAGTGAAATATCATTGACATATTCAATCCTTATCATTGCGAAATACCTTTCACCTTCTCGGGGTGGTCGGGCAAGTCCTTTAATACTGTCACCAACCTTAAGATTGAATTTACGAATCTGCGAGACCGATAGATAGATATCATCCGGACTCTGAAGGTAATTGTAATTGGGTGACCTCAAAAACCCATAACCATCAGGATGAATTTGTAAAACACCATCCACAGGCACGAGTTCCGCCCGCTTCGTTTCTGCCTCAATGATTGCGTGAATCAGGTCCGGCTTCTTCATATCGGTATAGTTTACTAGACCCAATTCCTTCGCGATTTCATGGAGCTCAGAAACCTTTCTCTTTTTAAGTTCAGTTATTTCCATATTTCACCTGCCATTAATTATTAAATAAATCTTTGTAGAAATTTTGGTGCTTTCATTCTCGAAATGCTGCTAAAAAACAATATTTAATAACAGTTCACATAATCCTGTATCATCTAAACCACTCGTTATTCCTAAAAAGACCTATCTGTTTTCAATCGCCGTCTACGAGAATATTTCCAATACCTATATGCTTGTGCAAAAATACTTTATTATCCATTCCAATCCGCCTCACCAGTCAATAGTCACTCGGTTAACCAAGAATAGTTAATTATATTCAAATAATGATTTTTGTCAATACTACGTACTAAATTGCAATCATCCTCTCTATTGCAGATAATGCCTTGTCTCTAATATCTTTTTCAACAGCAACCTGAATTTTTAAATCCTCTAATGACCATAGGATTTTTTCTAAGGTTGTCAGTTTCATATTCGGACATAAGGCATGTGGATTACCGAGGATGAAATCCTTATCAGGAATTTCTTTCTTCAGACGATATAACATGCCTGCTTCGGTACATATAATAAAATGTTTTGCATTGTCATTTTTTGCAAAACCAATCATCTGCGAGGTTGAGCATATGCCATCGGCGATCGCCTGGACTTCCAATCTACACTCAGGATGAACAAGCACCTTTGCCAGAGGATATTGGTCTTTCAATTTTAATATACCTTCACGTGAAAAGAGCATATGGGTTGGACAATAGCCATTATAGAGATAGAACTCCTTATCGGTCACCTGTCTCGCAATAAACGAGCCGAGATACTTATCAGGCACAAAGAGAATTTCTTTTTCTTTTAACGCCTTTGCTACTTTTACACCGTTTGCTGAGGTGCAACAAATATCAGATAACGCCTTTACATCGGCAGTTGAATTGATATAAGTCATCACTGGGGCATGGGGATGTTTCTCTTTCTCTTTGATTAATTTTTCTGGTGTTATCATATTTGCCATAGGACATCCAGCATGAATATCCGGCATCAGAACCATCTTATCTGGGTTGAAGATTTTTGCTGTTTCAGCCATAAAATGGACACCACAGAATACAATGATTTTTGCCCTAACGCTATGTGAAGTTCTCGCAAGCTCTAAAGAATCACCCACATAATCAGCGATATCCTGGACCTCTGGTAATTGATAGTTGTGTGCTAAGATAATTGCATCTCGTTTCTTTTTAAGCGCATCTATCTTCTCAATAATATTTTCCATCAATTAATCGGTAATTGAGGGATTGGTTAAAATAAAATTGATTGGGTCAACAGGTATCTGTGATACCCGCACTTCGTAGTGTAGATGGGGACCGGTTGTCTTGCCCGTATTGCCAACATAAGCAATTATATTGCCCCTTTTCACAACCGTGCCTGGGTTTACTACAATCCTCTGGCAATGGGCAAAGAAAGTTACATATCCATAGCCATGGTTAATTTCTAAGCATAAGCCGAAGCTACCTCTTCCGCCAGCAAATTTTACTATGCCGTCAGCCGGTGCAATGATGGGTGTGCCAATTGGCGCTGCAATATCAAGACCTTCATGCATCTTTACAATCTCTGTAAATGGATCCATTCGATAATTGTAGCCACTCATGGTCCAACCACGAACAGGAATTATAGAAGGTGTGTGGTCTCTTAGATGCTGTTTTTCATCGAGCTGGGCAAATAGTTCGTTAAAACTTTTGCACTGCAACTTTGCACGCAGTAAAAGGCCATCGAGTGTCTGCGAAAGTTTTGTCATATCCTTTGTTAAATCCTCAGGCAATTCTTCTATCTCAGTTTTTCCACCTGTTCCCATTCTCCTTATACCTTCATCAATTGGGGTAAGAGAGGCATGGGTGCGAAGTTTTCTGTCGTATACATCCAGACTATCTATAAGGTAACCCAATTTCAAGACCTCTTTTTCTATCCTTGTCAACTCCTGACGCACAATATCGTTCTCTCTTCTTAGTTGATTTAGTCTGTTGCGGTCAATCTCATTTGTGGTATAATGGACAAAACTATAGACAAACGCAACCAAGATTGTAGCAATAACAGCCATCACAAACACTATAAACCAGAAGCTTATAGTAAAGTTAATCGTTCGATTCTTGTTTGTAATTAAAATTATATCCAAGCCAAACTCCAATTATATTATAATAAGACTTTTAAAAAAATCAAGATTTACCAGGATATGGTTTTGATTCAGATTTGGGATTTTCATGTTACCTTGCCATGGGTATCTTTAGCCCCCTTTCCTTTACGAATTCGATTGCTTCTTTATATCCGGCATCATAGTGCCGGGCAATGCCGACCCCTGGGTCATTTGTGAGCACCCTTTCAATCCTTTTATCCAAATCCTTTGTGCCATCACAAACTAACACCTGTCCGGCATGTATTGAATAACCAATACCAACACCCCCACCATGATGGACCGAGACCCAGGAGGCGCCCGATGCTGTATTTAATAGGGCATTGAGAATAGGCCAATCTGCTATCGCATCTGAACCATCGAGCATACCTTCGGTTTCTCGATAGGGCGATGCAACCGAGCCTGTATCCAAATGGTCACGACCAATGACAATTGGTCCCCTAATTTTCTTTTCTCGAACCAGACGATTTATTTCGAGACCAAATTTATCCCGTTCACCATAACCGAGCCACATAATTCTTGCGGGCAAACCCTGGAATGGTATCTTCTTCTGCGCTAATTCAATCCAGCGCCGAATTGGGACATCATTACCAAAAATCTCTAAGACCCTTTTATCGAGGAGATGGATGTCACTTTTTTCACCTGATAAAGCTGCCCAGCGGAATGGACCTTTACCTTTACAGAATAGCGGGCGGATATACTCGGGAACGAATCCTGGAATAACGAATGGGTTTTCAATCCCTGCCTTCTTTGCCTGTCCTCGAATGTTGTTGCCATAATCGAATGCTATCGCACCGCTTTTCTGCATCTCAATCATTGCCGCCATCTGTCGGGCGATCGATTCCAGTGCCCGTTTTCTATACTCATCGGGATTACGACTGCGAAGTTCAAGTGCCTCATCGAGGGACATCCTTCCCGGCACAAAGCCATTCAATTCATCGTGGGCTGAGGTCTGGTCAGTCAAGACATCAGGTATAATACCCCTCCTTACTAACTCGGGCTCGATGTCTGAGGTATTGCCCACAAGGCCGATAGAGCGTGGGATTTTCTTTTCGACAGCCTCGAAGACGAGTTTCAATGCCTCATCCAGATTTTCAATCATTACATCGCAGAAACCCTGCTTGATTCTCCTTTCGATCCGCCTTGGGTCAATCTCAATATTGAGTATCACACCTTCATTCATTGTAACTGCCAAAGGTTGGGCACCGCTCATGCCGCCCATACCACCGGTAAGGGTCCATTTCCCTTTCAGTGAACCATTAAAGTGTTTGTGTGCGCAGGCGGCAAATGTTTCATAAGTTCCTTGAATAATGCCTTGTGTTCCGATATAAATCCAACTACCAGCAGTCATCTGACCATACATTATGAGCCCGAGGATTTCAAGTTTTCTAAAATAGTCCCAGGTTGCCCACGCTGGTACCAGAAGTGAATTTGCTATCAGTACCCTTGGTGCATACTCAAATGTCTTGAAAACTCCCACGGGCTTTCCTGATTGGATTAATAGCGTTTCGTTGTTTTCTAACTTTTTTAACGACTCAACAATCGCATTGTAACAGTCCCAATTTCTTGCTGCCTTTCCCGAGCCGCCATAGACAATCAACTCTTCAGGATTTTCTGCGACCTCGGGGTCTAAATTATTCTGAAGCATTCTTAATGCGCCCTCTTGTTGCCAGCCTTTACATGAAATTTCAGTGCCGCGCGGTGCCTTGATTGTTTGATATAAAAATTTTTTTATTGTTTTTGTCTTTTTCATCAAACCTCCTACACACATATATTATACAGTAAAAAGTTATTATGTCAATAAACCCATCCCAAGACAATAATTGCAACAGCAGCGCAGATTATACCGATAATATTGTAGATATTTATATTTTCTTTTAAAAATACGACCGAAAGTGTTACAGTTATAAGAAAGCTGAGCTGGATAATTGGCACTGTAATACTTACCTCGCCTTTGGATAACGCAATAATTAATGCGAGGGTGCCAAACGACATCAATAGACCATTAAGCGGTGCATAGATGAAGGTCTTGCGAGGCATCGAGAATTTGCCGGAAACGATATTATAAAGAATAACCATTGAAGTAAAAAATATTGACATAGCTAATAAAAATGAAGGCGATGAACTATTATGTAAGGCGGCCAACTTTAAAATAAATTGATAACACGCAGCCAATGCCATAGCGATAGCCGCGAGAATTACAGCCCTCTTTGAAATGGTCTGTATCGCTGGTGTATGGAAGAAAATGAGAATTGAAATGATTGCAATAATGATGCCCAATATTTTTGTGCTTCTTAGTGATTCATTCAAGAATATAATTGCGGCCGCGGATGAGAATATAAAACTTAATCTAAAGATTGCATAATTTATGCTTGCATAACCATGTGTTAGGCTGTGCAGCATGAGCGTAAAGGCGGCAAATGAAAAGATTGCACCGATGAGGCTGTATAAAATGTCATTTAGGGTTATATTAATGCCGGTTGATAAAAGTGTAATGATTATTATTATACAGAAAAAGACCGAAGACTGAATCAAAAGATAAGATGCGATCGGGATTCCTACTTTTCGGGCGACTTTATTGATGACATCCCCTGCACCGATTAGTGTCATAGCAAGTAACGCGTATCCTAACATACGGCTGTTCGTTATTGTTAAATAAACGGGCTAGCGACTACTATCTACTGTGTACCTAATTAACAACAACCACCTTTCCCTGGACTTTGATATGTGAGGTTTCGATAGAATAGAAATAGACACCCATCGCAAGATTTTTGACCTGATATATTGGTGCTATTGGTGGATGTTTATTCAAGAAGACCATACGTCCATCAACAGAATAGATTTTTAGTTTTGAACCTGCGGGCAGCTTCATAAAGTAGATGCATCGCCCTTTTGAAAAGACATAACCATGCCAGTCGTCTTTGATTGCTTGCCTATCTTCTTCTGAGATGTAAATTATCGAGTCCTGATATCCGTATGCGATAACCCGATACCACGGCATAGAATCAATACCTGTTTTTATAGGCCAGTAGGTTTCATGATTACTTCCAATGATTACAGAACCTGTGAGTGGATTGCCATAGGCATTAAGTTTTGATATGCGTAATGAATCCGCCCTCCAGTAACTATAGTAAGTAACTGATTCAACAAGACAGGGAGAGGCTCCCCAATTCATCATCCCTTGGGTCTTGGTGGCTTCTCTCCAGACCATGTTTGTATTCTCACCGCGTGCCAATGCGGCAACAAGGAATGTTGTATAATTTATGCCGCTGTCAATACCTGATGCTACAAATGCCCCATCATCGCCGCCGATTACCTTTATACCACCTAATAATGCAGTATCGGCCGCAGTTCCTCCTGTAAATGCCTTACTATTTTTTGTTTTAAGTATAAAAACCGCCTTCTGCGAATTCCAGTAAAATTGGCTGAAGGGTCGGTCTCGGGGCGAACTCGTAATAGCCTTTTGCCAGTAGGCTCCAGCATAGATGTCCCTTAATAAAACCTCGGGGCTGTAAGACTGCCAAGGTGTCCGCTCGAGGTCTTCAGGCGCAACATCGCGTAAAAAGGCAAGGGCAGCCATTCTCAAAAGAACAAAATGGACTGGTTGTCCTGAGGAATCGAAAAACGGTCTTATCCGGTTATTTGTATAACTGACTTCTGAATGGCCAATGGCAAAATTGATGATGCCGTCATAACCCCGCAAGGCGTTGTAACCAGAAAAAGGAACAAGTGATACATATTTTGATTCATTGGGATTGGCATGTTGCCATTCAGTTAGAATCATCGGTTTTTGTGTTGATGCGCACTGATTTGCACCAGTAAACACCCATTCGCCATAGCCATTCTGTCCAAAGTATTGATTGGTGATTCGAAAATCGAGCGTGTCCCATGGTTGATTTGGGAAAGACGGATGGTCAAAATAGGGATGGGCATCAACAACATCAACTATATCAACCCAGGCACGCTGATGGAGCTGGCTCGACCAGAAATAAGACGATGTAATTAGCGAATTGACATGTAGGGTATCTCTGAGCAGGGCAATAATACGGTTGTAAAAATTCCTTTCTTTATCATAAAAGAATCGAATCTGGTCAAAGAGCCGATATGGACTATAGTTATAACGGTTCCCCCAGTTAATCAATTTGATTGTTCTTGTAGACAGACTTTCACCTGGGTCCAGGACCTTTGAAAATGGGGCACGGCGAAATTGAACTGCATCAATCCAGACCCTGCCGGTGTCACTACCAGCATTAAAGGTAAGCTGAACTGTATCAGATACTGAAACATAGAATGGAATCACAAAAGTTTGCGGTAATGTCGTGATACTAATCGTAGTATTAAAGTATACATTCCAGGGTGTGCGGTCTCGCTGAACCACAATATCAAGTGGGCGGTTACGGGTAGCCTTGGCCCTGAATTGGATTCGATAAGTAGAATCGGTGACAATGCGCATGCGATTTTGCCCTAATTGAATATGCCATGAATACTGACCAGGGTTTGTTACATTGATAAATACGGCGGGTTCGGTGCTCAACCCAGCATTTTGAACCCCCCATGTTGCATTGCCACTGAATAGATTGAAGAACCACGAGGTTGGAATACCATTCGCCGTATCAGAAAATTCGCCATTGATTATAAGATTTTGTCCAGCGGAGGTATCGCCTGACCACGCACGAATCAATGTTGTATCCCAGTAATATTTATTATATAACCAATCATTCCATTGATTCTGAAGTTCTATTTTGTAGAATCGAGGTAGGTAGTATTCACTTGAGGGATTATCCCATTCATTCCAGAAGTAGTGGTCTACCAATGTGCCTTCATTCATAGGATTGATGAAGACCAAGGCCGGCTCATTCTTATAAGCAAGTCCGGTATAGGGGTTGAGGTGAGAAAGGAGGCTATCAGGGTAATCTCTAAATAGGGCATAGGCAGGTTGATAAAACATGAATACCCTTTTTATCATGTTCATAGAACGGTTAAGGCTATCATAGTAAGGGATACCATCACCGGATTTAAATCGCCTTATACTGTAGAGGTCAATTGCCGAATATATACCTCTTTCTTTTAATCGGGCAAAGTAGTAATCCAATTTATCGAGGACCTCATGATTGAGTCGGCGTGATGTATTGGAACCCGGGGCACTGGTCAAGGCATCATCAAGGTGATGAAAGCGCATCATGTTGAAGCCCTGCTTGGCAATATGGGCAGCCGCATTCGCCGCGGTTGTTTGCTGGGGATAGGTAGCAGAAAAGCAGGCATTAGTGCCAAAGAATTTTGCCCTAGTGCCATCTTGAAAATAGAGATGACCATCGGCTGATGTAAGAACTTTACCATGATGACCAGCCGGTGGGTCAAGTGTAAATCGTCCAATGTGGGTTGGGTTAACAGTAGTATCAGGGAATGGCGTCGCAAATGGGAACCAGCCATTTTTCGGTGTAACATATTGCCCATTTAATATGCTGCCACAAACTATCATTCCTAAAATAGAAGATATTATAAATTGACCATTCAATATTCTTGCCAATGTATCCTCCTTATTAAAAATTCTATACGAAAATGATACTTAGTCAATAAGGCAATTTTCATCAGAAACAATTTGAATCACGAAAAAAATCTCTTAATATTTTATTGAGTTTGAGTCGGAAAAGTTTACTTTACCAAGCAGCTCCCCCCTTTCTAAAATTTCAGGTAATTCATCAGGCATAATTAAAATACCTAAAAGTCCAAAATGCCTGAATACCTAAAAATTTACTATGAATTGAATAACCACTGCCCAATAAATTGGGCAACTACAATTATTTGTTGAATAATTTTATTATTTTTGAACCGCTTACCTATTACTAAATTACAATATGAAGTCAAGAAATAGATAACGATGGCAAATATACTCTATTGTGTGGAAATTGCTCTTGAAATTGAAAGAAAAAGGTTTATCATTACCCCGTACGGAAAACATTGACATTGCTGTGTAGGTGGATAAAATGTCTATAAAAAGGAGGATTTTATGGCCCATTTTAAAGGCATTTTTCTATTTGTAGGATTTTTGGGTTTACTTTCGGGTCTTCAAGGTAGTGGACCTGACCCGATAATTGGTGCCCGATATCCAGCGCCATCCCCGGATGGCAAGCAGATAGCATTTTCCTGGTTAGGTGATATCTGGACAGTATCAATTGATGGTGGTGAGGCAAAGCGTATCACTGTGCATACGGCATATGAAGGCTGGCCCTGCTGGTCTCAGGATGGGGCATATATTGCATTCGCATCAAAACGATATAAAAACTATGATGTTTTCTATACACTGGTTAGTGGCGGTGAAGAAAAACGGCTGACATTTCATTCGGCTGATGACATACCAATACAATGGCTATCGAACAAGATTATCTTTCTTTCTGACCGTTACACATTTAGGGACGCAAATTACGAGGTATATGAGGTAATGGCGGATGGCGGCTCACCAAAATTGCTTTTTGATTATCCGGTCTATACTGGCTATCTTTCACAGGACAGTAAAAAATTTGTCTTTATCTCCCGTCCCAGCTTTTATACGCAGTGGTGGCGTAGAGGTTATAAAGGCGCGGGGAATTTAAGACTCTGGATACAGGATGTTTCCAGCAACAAGATGGCATTGATTACCGATGGTGATTATAATGATATGTGGCCCATGTGGGCTGGTGATATTCTATATTTCGTTTCGGAGAAGGATGGCTCAAAAAATATATATAAGATTATGTCTGGGGCTGAGTCTGTTCAGCTTACACACCATACTGGTCGGGGTGCTGAATTCCCCGCTATTTCCCACGATGGCAGGGTAATAACCTACGAATGCGAAGGTAAGATTTGGGTATTGAAGACCGCAGATGGTGCATACAACCCGATTGATATATTTGCTGTCAGCGGACCGAAAGTTAATAATATTGAAAGAAAAACATACGAGAGGGAGGCAACTGAAATGGCGATTTCACCGAATGGAAAAGAGATTACATTTGTTGTCCATGGCAAGACTTTTATTATGAATAAAAATGGCGGAGAGGCGAAGAGACTCACTAAATATCCTGGCCGTGAATCGCAGATTGCCTGGTCACCGGATGGCAAAAAAATCGCATTTATCTCTGATAAAAGTGGCTATGAGGATATCTTTATTGCAAGACCCGGTGGCAACGACTCAACATTTACAGATTGTATTGAAACCAATATTACACAAATTACCAACTCAGAAGAGATTGAAGGAAGAATGAGCTGGTCGCCAGATGGAAATAAGATTGCATATCTGACCAGGGCATCAGACCGAATACATGACTATACCATTGGATATTTGTATACAATAACATCCGATGGCAAAGAAAAAAAATTGGTGGTTTCTAAATCGGTTATTGGTGAATACCGCTGGTCACCAGATAGCCGCTGGCTTGCCTTCACTTGTCTTAGTGACCTAAGAGATGTTGAGATATTCATTGTCCCGGCAGATGGTGGTAAGTTGGTTAATATCAGCAAAAACCCTGAAGAGGAAAAGAACCCAATATGGTCTTCTGATGGTGCGACGATTTCATTCGTATCAAAAAGATCTGGTAATTTTGATATCTATCAGATTCCGCTCTTAAAATCTAAAAAGTTAACTTCAGAAAAGGAACAGCAAAGACGCAAGGTTGATATAGATTTCGATGAAATCCACAAGAGGGCGACTTCAATTACCCAGACCAGGGGCGACGACGAATTTGTAGCAATCTCACCCGATGACAAATTCTTTGCCTTCAAGTCGAATGCATCAGGCGTTTCTGAATTGTATATCGTCCAAACCGATGGTGCTAATCTCCACCGACTGACAGCCTGTGAGACATGGAAGTTCCACTGGACTCCGGACAGTAAAGAAATTTTCTATATTAATGAGAGGGGTGAGATATTGAAGATTGGTCTTGATGCATCAGAACCAGTTCGTGTTAATTTTAAAACGACAATTGAAATCAATCATAATGAAGAAAGATTACAGGTATTCAATGAGGCATGGAACCTTCTGGCAAATTATTTCTATGACCGGAATTTTCATGGCGTCAACTGGTATGAAATAAAGGCGAAATTTCTTCCATATGTTCAATCATGCTACACCGAAGAAGACTTATGCGATATCCTGTCGCGAATGATAGGTGAACTCAATGCATCACATCTATTTGTATACCCAAAGGAAATGTCGCCTGAGGAACAGACTGGATATCTTGGTTGTTGGATTGAGCAAAATGAGAAAGGGCAATTTATTATTGGGCATGTATTATCCGATGGTCCGTGTGATACCCCTGATTCCAAGGTGAATGAAGGTGAATATCTTTTTGAGATTAATGGTATTGCATTGACGCCGCATGTTAATTGCGATTCTTTACTAAATTTTAAGGTCGGCAAGGAGGTAAGACTGAAGGTTGGTAAGGATCCCTCGGGCAAAGGGGCAAGGAAGGTAAAGGTAATACCCATCGCAAAGCGATGGGCATTTTTGGGTCTCTGCTATAATCATTGGGTCAAACAAAGAAAAAAATTAACGGAGGCATGGGGCAATGGTAGAATTGGCTATATCCATATTCAATGGATGGGTAAAGAAAGTTTTGAATCTTTCAAACAACAGCTTTTCTCAGAGTTATTCTCAAAGGAAGCACTGATAATTGACATTCGTGATAATCCAGGTGGATGGCCTCCCCAGGAGATCTTCGATATTATGCGCCGCAAAGACTATTTTCTGGACATAGTGGCCGACAGAAAATTCCAGGAACCAAGTCAACGATGGGATAAGCCGACGGTCTTGCTGACGAATAGGTTTGCTAAGAGTGCGGCAGAGATGACCTTCTTTGCATTCAAAGAACTTGGACTGGGTAAGGTCGTTGGCGGTAAAACACCAGGCTATGTGATTGGCACCGAGTATGTAGACTTACTTAATGGAATTGGTTTCAAAATTCCGCTTGAAGGGATATATTCATTGAAAGAAAAAGATTTAGAGAACTGGATTTTAGTGCCGGATGTCTATGTCGAAAATGCCCCTTATGAAGACGGGCTATTTGCAGATTCAGATACTGAGTTGAAGACAGCGGTTGATATATTAATGAAAGAGATAGAGAAGTGAGGTGATATTAAAAATTTTGTCATACTTCATAAAAGCGAATACGACTGTTTCCATTCAATAATGAAGTCGAAGTGGATTTTTTATAAAAAAAGGAGTGACAGCACTTGTGTTGTTAGAAACTAATTTAATATAATGCTATAAGGGGGAAATATGAAACTGCAAAACATAGGCACAATAATCTTAGGAATTGTGTTAGCCATTGTCGGCATAATCTTAATTGTAAAGGGTGGCACGGGCGGAGTGATTCCACTACTTGTTGGTGTATCACTCTGTTTTTTAGGCTGGCGTGGTGACCGCACTGCCCTCGTTATCTTTGGGCACGCCTGCATCGTGCTCGGTTGTTATTTAATTACCTGGGGCGTTTATCTCGCGCCTTATGCCAAACCAACAATGGGTTATATCTTTGGCATGCCGCTCTTCTGGGGCTTCTTTTCATTGTTTGGCGGCATCTGCGCTATCTATCATGGATTCTGTAAGTGTGTTTATATGAAAAAATTCTGAATTATAATTACAAATATAAAACTTAAATCTTCTATTGCGAAATCATGCGGTATTGACAAATTAGGTAAATTAAATACAATTTAATGTGAAGCATTGGTTACGGGTCTTGTTCATATTGCTTTTATCGCAGTGTCTGACTGCCGGAATTGAGGTAAAGAATATTTTCCATTATCCAGATAATATCTTTTATGTAAATCCACCAGCAGGCGAAATAAAATTGCAGGCGCTTAAAGGCAGTCTTAAAGAGGCGTATGTCATCATTGACTCGAGGTATACAAAAATGGTGTTGGTGCATCAGGATGATAAATTTGATTATTTTGTTGCAGATTTTGGCAGGTTAGATACTAATATTGTTTATTATTTTATATTAAAAGATGGTGTTGATTCTTTGCGATTTCCTACTACCGAAGGTTTTCGTCCCCGTGGTCCTCTGTTCATACCACCTGGCTGGGCAAGTTGCAAGACATATTATAACATATTTCCTGATGGATTCCATAATGGCGATGTGACTAACGACCCTAAAAAGATACTCAAATGGGGTGAGAAACCGGAGAATTGGTTTTCCTATGGTGGTGATTTAAAGGGGATTGTCCAGCGACTTCCTTATCTTGATTCACTTGATATTGATATAATAATTTTACAGCCGATATTTACCGCTGCTTCAAATCACAAATTTAACTCGAGGGATTACATCACAATTGACCCGGCATTCGGTGATACGAGTGCTTTAGAGAATCTGATAAATGAAGTGCATAATCGAAAGAAGAAGATAATTCTTGCGGTGATGTTGACCCATACAGGCATTGATTTCCCAGCATTTGCTGATATTCTAAAAAATGATAATAAATCGAGATACTTTAATTGGTACTCAATCCATACGACACCAGTGAGATTGTTGCCACAGAGCTATGATTGCTGGCGTTCAGATTATCGTTTTCCCAAATTAAATTTGAAAGAATCACAAGTGAAAAGTTATCTTATTGGTTACTTAGAATACTGGGGTGCATTTGGCTTTGATGGTTTTTATATTGGTGAGGATGATTCTATTGATACCGGTTTTATAAGCGATTTGCGTATTCGCTTGAAAGCAAAATATCCAAATATCCTAATATTGGGTAGCGATACCCGTCGACTTACTGGTAGTGGATTTGATGGCAATGCAAATCAAAATTTCACACAACTGTTAATAAATTACTTCATAAAAAATACAATCGCAACTACTGATTTTGACCGTGAAATTCGGAGAATGCTCAATTCAAATCCATCACAGGCTAATTGTATAAATCTCATAAGTCCTTCCAGTTACGAACAAAGGATAACGAGTGTCGCTACTGAAGATGTTTTAAAAATAATTTATGCATTTATCTTCACCTTCTGCGGTTCACCAGTGATTCTTTTTGGTGGCGAGGTAGGGATGGTAGATGGTGTATCTTTAAATCTGGGCAGTTTCCCGTGGAGTCTTGAAAGACAAAATCGTAATCTTCTACAGGAGATAAAAAGACTCATCAATATACGAAAGGTAAACCCTCCGTTGACATCTAAATATTTTTTCACGCTTTATGTAGATGATATTAATAAGATTTATGCATACGACCGCGGTGGTATAATAACTATCTTAAACTCTGGAGATTCCCAGTCAGTAATTGTTCTACCTGCCTTGAGTGGCTCATATATTGATTTGATAAGCGGCGATAAGTTTACCGTATTCTCACAACGTTTGAAGTTGTTAATCAACGCCAGATCATATCGGATTTTGAAGCATGGAGTTTAAACTCCATTCCAATTTTATACCAAAGGGCGACCAGCCAGAGGCAATCGAGCAGCTCACCGAAGGGCTCAATAATGGCTATAAATTTCAAACCCTTCTCGGGGTTACTGGTTCAGGTAAAACCTTTACGATTGCCAATGTCATTGAAAAGGTTCAAAGGCCAACCCTCGTTATATCACATAATAAGACACTTGCCGCCCAGTTATACGGTGAGTTCAAATCATTTTTTCCCGAGAATGGTGTTGAGTACTTTATCTCTTATTATGATTATTATCAACCCGAGGCATATGTCCCGGAGACAGACCTTTACATTGAGAAAGATGCATCAATAAACGAAGAAATTGAGCGATTGAGGCTGCGTGCTACATCGGCATTATTAACACGAAATGATGTTATTATTGTTGCCTCAGTTTCCTGCATCTATAATATTGGTTCACCAGATGAGGTTCGCGAATTGATTGTTTTAATAGAAAAAAGCAAAGAGAAGGGGAGGGATTCGCTTTTAAATTCTTTAGTGGCAATCCAGTATAAGCGGAATGACATCGAGTTTGCGCCTGGGACTTTTCGGGTAAGGGGTGATATTATTGATATACATCCTGCTGATGAGGTTTATGGTATCAAGATTGAACTCTTCGATGACTTTGTTGAGAAGATTCAAATATTCGATCCAGTTACCGGTCATATAAGGGAGGAACTGGATAGTATTGTAGTATTTCCAGCGAAACATTTCATTACAACAAGACCAAGGATTGAGGAGGCGGTCAAGAATATTGAGAAAGAGCTTGAGGAAAGGGTTAATGAGTTGCAGGGTCAGGGGAAGCTCCTTGAGGCACAACGTTTATTGCAGCGCACAAAATTTGATATTGAGATGCTTTTGGAATTGGGTTACTGCCCTGGAATCGAAAATTATTCGATGCACCTTTCGGGTCGCAAGTTAGGTGAACGTCCATTCTGTTTGCTCGACTATTTTCCAAAAGATTACTTGATAGTCATTGATGAGTCCCATATTACTGTTCCCCAGATTGAAGGAATGTATGAAGGCGACCATTCCCGTAAGTTGACCCTTGTGGAGTATGGATTTAGGTTACCTTCAGCGTTGGAGAATAGACCGTTAAAGTTTAACGAGTTTGAATCTTTAGTCAATCAGACAATCTGCATTTCAGCGACACCGGCTGAATGGGAAATCGAAAAGTCAAGGCACCGCATCGTAGAACAGATTGTTCGCCCGACCGGCATTATTGACCCGAAGGTTACAGTCAAGCCTGCAGGTAATCAGGTTGATGATTTGATAAATGAAATCCAGAAGCGGGTCGCAAATAAGGAGCGTGTCCTGGTTACAACATTAACCAAGAGAATGGCTGAAGACCTTGCCCAATATTTAAATGAGATTGGTATTAAAGTGAGATATCTTCATTCAGAGATTGATGCGATTGAGAGGGTGAAGATCTTGCGTGGCTTAAGGCTTGGTGAATTTGATGTTCTGGTTGGCATTAATCTTTTGAGGGAGGGGCTTGACCTGCCAGAGGTTGCACTCGTAGCAATCCTTGATGCAGACCGTGAAGGATTTCTGAGAAGTGAGCGTTCATTAATCCAGACCGCGGGAAGGGCGGCACGCAATGTCCGGAGTGAGGTGATATTATATGCCGATGAGATAACCGATTCAATGAAAAGGGCAATTGATGAGATGGGGAGGCGAAGAAATAAGCAGATTGATTATAATATAAGACATGGTATTACACCCCAGAGTATTGTAAAAACAACCGAGGAGATTTTAAAGGCTACCTCAGTGGCTGATACCTATGAGATTAATGTATTTGAAGATGAAGTTAGTATTGAAGGAATTGGGCGACTTTATAAAGAGATGGAAGAGGCAGTTTCTCTGCTCGAATTTGAACGAGCAGCAAAGATTCGTGATAAAATAAAGATGATTAAACATAAGTTAGAAATGAACGAAGGGAGGAAACATCACAAGGAAACTAACACAAGAAGAAAAGCTTGAACAGCATTTTCGCAAAATTATTAAGGCGGCATTAAAAGAGGATATCGGTCGGGGTGACATTACGACTGAGGCAATTGTTACTGATAAAGAGCGTATATTGGGTGTAGTATTCGCTAAAGAAGAAGGTGTTCTCTGTGGCATTGATATTGCCCGTATGGTCTTTGATGAAGTTGATAAATTGGTTACTTTTGAAGCGAAATTGAAGGATGGAGATTCATTCACACCCGGAATGACAATTGCAGTTGTTATTGGTCCTGCAGCAGCCTGTTTGAAGGCTGAAAGAACCGCGCTCAACTTCCTCCAGCATCTCAGTGGTATTGCAACCCTGACAAAAAAATTTGTTAATGCAACAGAAGGAAAGATAAAGATATTGGACACACGAAAGACGATGCCCGGCTTGCGGTTGCTGGAGAAGTATGCGGTCCGTATTGGCGGTGGCTTCAATCATCGCTTTGGGCTCTATGATTTGGTTTTAATTAAAGACAATCATATTCAAATCGCAGGTAGTATCACGAATGCGGTTCTGGCAGTGTGGAGTAAAAATAAAGATATCTTTGTTGAGGTAGAGGTAAAAACATTTGAGGAGTTGGCAGAGGCTATTTCCCTTGGTGTTAATCGGGTGATGCTTGATAATATGACGGTTGACCAGATTCATCAGGCTGTGCAAATAGTTCGCGAAAGCGGCAAGCAAGTTGAGATTGAGATAAGCGGTGGTGTGAGCCTCAACAATATCACTGAACTTGCTGAGACGGGCGTCAATTTCATCTCGGTCGGTGCAATAACCCATTCTGCACCAGCGATAGACATCGCCTTGAAGATGAAGCCCTTGACCCAATCCGGGACTTGATTAACGAGTACTGCAAGATTCGACTAATACGATACTATTTGTAGTATTCGTTATTAATATTCGTGTAATTCGACAATTATGAATCTTCATGAATTTTTGAACGCTCTAATCAACTATGAAAAAATTCCGGGTTACAATTACGACCTCGATGCTTACAAAAAATTTTTAGAGAAACTTGGTTCACCTCATAAAAAATTAAAAAATGTAATATTGATTGCGGGCACCAAGGGCAAGGGTTCTACAGCGGCAATTATAAACTCCTGTCTCGTTGCCAATGGTTATAAGGTTGGACTTTACACCTCTCCCCACCTAAAAAGAATAAACGAAAGAATTAAAATCAACAATCAAGAAGTCTCAAGTCAAGAAATCAAAAAATATATAAGAGTAATAAAACCACAAATCAATTTTAAAACCCGTATTGGTGCCCGGACATTCTTTGAGGTTCTGACGACCATCGCCTTCTTACACTTTTTAAAAAATAATGTTGACTTTACAATTCTTGAAGTCGGTCTTGGTGGCAGGCTCGATGCGACAAATGTCACCGAACCATTATTTTCCATTATTACGCGAGTTGGTTATGACCATACGAATCTTTTGGGGAATAAATTATCCCAGATTGCGTATGAAAAAGCGGGAATTATTGCTGATAACAGATGGCCGATGACAGATAGACAGCAACATGTATTAATCACCATCCACCAGCGTCAGAGTGTTGAGAGTGTCTTAAAGAAGATTGCTCGAGAACGACATAACGAAATTATATATGCTGATGACCTGCACCAAATAAAAATTAAAAGAATGACGCTTTTCGGAACTGATATCCAAATCGATGGTCCATTAAAAGAGTTTCGGACATCACTGCCCTTGATCGGCAGGCATCAGATTGAAAATCTTTTACTTGCATTGACCGCGCTGAATGTATTAAAAGAGATGGGATTTGGTATAAAATTATTAGCATTAAAAAAAGGCGTTGCGAACACGGAACTGCATGGCCGTTTTGAAGTTATCTCAAAAAAACCTTTAATAATCTTTGATGTTGCCCATAATGAAGATTCATTTCGGGCATTAGATGATAATCTTGAACTCTTATGCCTCGCTAAAAATCTCATGCGTTTCCCCTTTTATAAAAAAAAGAAAAGAGGATTCTATTTAGTCTTTGGTTGTAACAAAGACAAGGATATAAATTATGCAATAAAAAATATTTTTCCCAAAGCGAAGAAAGTCTTACTCGTAAAGGCAAACAATCGCCGTGCAATGGAACCGATAGAAATTTATTCAAAAGCAAGAAGATACCAGAGAAATATTCTAATTGCTGGTTCAGTAAAAAAGGCGATTGAATATTTAAAGTCAAAGACTGAAAACAACTCGGCAATCATTATTACTGGTTCTTTTTATTTGTGGAATGAACTATGATTGACATTTTTCTCATCTATAGCATTTCATTATTAAATCGTCCGCTCTTCAATATTTCTCTTGTGCGTGGGGGAAAGATTAAATGATTTTTCAGAAAATAATTCTCAAAAAATTAAGGATGCGTGATAGAATTATACGTTACAGTGTGGCTCTGAGTGGTTGTCTTGCTGGGACTGGGTGTTATTATGGAGTGAGTCTTATTATCTTGTATTCAATATGTCAGATTAAGCCTAAAATATTTACTGTCAAACTTGACGATGGTTGAAAATTGATTATAATAAAAAGAGAATTGGAGTTGATATGCCTTTTAAAATTGGGTTAGCTGAAAAAAGAAAAAAATTATTGGAAGAAGAACTAAAAAGAATTATTCCTAAGATTATTGAACTTGATGTAAAGAAGATCATCCTTTTTGGTTCACTGAATTCAAATGTTATTCATAAAGCAAGTGATATAGACATTATTGTTATAAAAGAAACTGATAAACGATTTTTTGATAGATTGGAAGAAATTTATCAACATATTAAACCAAATTTTGCGCTTGATTTATTTTTCTATACACCGGTGGAGTTCGAGGAGATGAAGAAAGATAATCGGTTTGTAAAATTTGCCTTAAAGAATGGGAGACTCATTTATGAAAAATAGTATTGGAGAAGCAGGGAGATGGTTTTTACAGGCCATTCAAGATTTAGACGATGCGAAATTTAATCTTTCAGGTAAAAGATATAATGTTGCTTGTTTTCTGGCACAACAAACCGGAGAAAAGGCCTTAAAGGCATATCTTTTCTTGAAGGGCGCCGAAGAAGTGTGGGGACATTCTACAGCAGAACTGTGTAAAGATGCAGTAAGTTTTGATAATGATTTCAGGGCAATAGAATCTGAAGCCAGTTCGCTTGATAAATACTATATTCCTACTCGTTATCCGAATGCCCTACCCGGAGGCATCCCAGCACAGGCATTTGATGAGAATGATGCAAAGAGGGCAATTTACCTGGCTGAGAAAATAATAGACTTTATAAAATCAAAGCATCAAGAATGGGATAGATAATAAAAGTCCCTTTTTTATCCCAAAATTGATGCTACTTGCGGTATTGAATAATTATGATAGCACAAACCCGGCATGGTGCCCTGACCCGACACCAAAGCAGGCAGGTCAGAATGCTATCAGTCCGGTTAATTGTCTTGGATAAAAATTATGATTGCCATTTTCCTCATCTATAGCATTTCATTATTAAATCATCCGCTCTTCAATATTTCTCTTGTGGTAGGGGAAAGATTAAATGACTTTCAGAAAATAATTCTCAAAAAATTAAGGATGCGTGATAGAATTATACGTTACAGTGTGGCTCTGAGTGGTTGTCTTGCTGGGACTGGGTGTTATTATAGCTGGAGAAGTTCTCTAAGGGGTGACCTCAGTGCTGATGGGTGTATTTGGTCGGCCGCTATGATAGTAATTTCCCTATGCTGTTGGTTCAGGCTATTTGGCAGGTTATTTTTACACCAACTTTCCACTTTCCAAAGAAGAGATTGCAATTTTAAACGGCATCATAGAAGATTACAATAAGCTAAAAAACAAAGAATAGCAGTTTTTATTATTTCACTTTTTCGAAAAAGTGGAATAGAATATCCATATGTATTTCTTCAAATTAAATCCCCCTATTTTTTAAAAGAAGCAACGGGTTACTTCAATTTTGTAACATTGACAATTCATCTATTTTTACTATAATATATATTATTCAATAAAATCTAAATTCAGGATTAGATCCTGTTAAAAAAGTTTCTAACAGGATAAATAACAGTTAGCAACAGTTATTTGGGTATTTTAATATGAAATATGAAAAGGAGGTTTTATGGACCGAAGAATAAAATCTGTTATTGCTCGGGAGATTTTAGATTCGCGTGGTAATCCAACAGTTGAGGCGGAAATTGAATTGAACAATGGCATAAAGGCCATGGCCGGTGTACCTTCTGGTGCGTCAACTGGTGTCCATGAGGCACTTGAGTTGCGAGATGGTGACAAAAAACGCTATGACGGCAAAGGGACGCTCAAGGCAGTTGAAAACATAAATAATATTATTGGACCTGAACTCCTCGGTAAGGATGTGCTGGAGCAACCACATCTCGACCAATTGATGATTAGACTCGATGGAACACCAAATAAGTCGAAACTTGGTGCCAATGCAATTCTTGCGGTTTCTCTCTCCATTGCCCGTGCTGGTACTGCATATCTTGCTATTCCACTCTACCGCTATCTTGGCGGCTCCAATGCTGTGGTCCTACCAGTTCCAATGATGAATGTCCTCAATGGTGGCGTTCATGCAAACTGGCAGGGGACGGATTTTCAGGAATATATGATTGCACCCCATGGTGCAAAGAGCTTCCGAGAGGCATTGAGGTGGGGAACTGAGGTATATCATGAACTAAAGAAATTACTTAAGGAGAAAAATTTGAATACAAGTGTTGGTGATGAAGGAGGATTCGTGCCCCGGGTATCTACAAATGACGAGCCTTTACAATTTATTACTGAGGCGATTGAAAGGGCAGACTATAAACCTGGTGCTGATATTGGTATAGCCCTTGATACGGCATCGAGCAGTTTTTATGGTGACGGAAAATACAACCTTCGGACTGAGGGCCGCTTGTTGAACTCCGAAGAGATAATTGAGAAGTATGCTACACTGGTTGGCAAATATCCAATATTCTTGATTGAAGATGGATTGGCTGAGGATGATTGGGAGGGGTGGAAGGCATTGAATAGGAGACTCGGTGATACGATAGAGCTTGTTGGTGATGACCTCTTTGTCACAAATGTGGAGCGCATTGCCCGCGGAATTAAGGAGAATGTTGCCAATGCGGTTTTAATCAAACTTAACCAGATTGGCACAGTGACTGAGACGATTATGGCAATAAATATGGCACGAAAATCTGCCTGGGGTGCAATGGTTTCTCATCGTAGCGGTGAGACCATGGATACATTTATCTCTGATTTTGTTGTTGCGATGGGCACAGGTCATCTTAAAACAGGTGCACCCTGCAGGGGCGAACGTGTTGAGAAATATAACCGTCTTCTCAGAATTGAGGAAGAGCTTAAGGATTCAGCAGTCTATGCTGGAAGAGGCGCATTTGTTAGATAAACAAATTCAAATTAATGAAAACCCGATATAGATGCAACCTTTTGGTTGCATAAATTTTCAGCAAGAGTACCTATGTGGTTCCACAATAACCTTTATTGACTTATCTGCCCGGGTAACAAGGTCAAACCCTTTCTGAATTTCATCAAGACGAATACGGTGTGTTATCATATCATTAATATTTATCTTTTTGTTTTTTAAAAGTTCAATTGCCTCTTGTATATCCTTTTCTACCGCCGCATAAGAGAAGATAATTTTTACACCCTTGAAGTATAAATCATAAAGGGGTAACGGCACTCTAATTTCTGGAGCGCTTGGAGCGAATAGAAGCAGTGTGCCTGCTCGGTCAATTGAATTGAATGCCTGTTCAAATGCAGGGAGTGCCGCTGTACAGACGATGACGACATCGACAAGGCGGGCATTTACTTTCTTGACAATGTGGGGCACATCTTCACTTGCATTAATTACTACGTCAGCACCAAATTTCCTTGCTGCATCGAGCCGATATTCATTAATATCGGTAGCAATAATCTTTGCCGCACCTTTTATGCGCGCCAGTTGAATATGGAGCAGACCAGATATTCCTGAGCCGATAATTAATACTGTATCACCACTCTCTACGCCAGCGAATCGCTCGCCCCGAATAACACACCCCAATGGCTCAACAAATGTCCCTTCCTCAAAAGAAACCCCATCAGGCAATATAAAGGTGCCGAGTCGCACATTTATTTCAGGAATTCTGACAAATTCGGCAAAACCCCCAGGGTCAAAATTGGTTGTCCTCAATGTTTCACAGACTGTTTGATAGCCTTTAAGACAATAGCGACATTCATTACATGGAACATGATGTGATACGAAGACCCTTTGGCCAACCTTGAAATCTTTTACATTTTTACCAAGTTTAAAAACTTCACCAGCAATTTCGTGCCCCAATGTCCTCGGGGCACTTTTTATCCGATACCACTCCATCACATCACTGCCACAGATGCCACTGGCGATGACTTTGACCAGCATTTCCTTATTACCAATCTGTGGAATTGTTCTTTCTTCTATTCTGATATCTTTATTGCTATAATAAACAGCAACACGCATAATTAGCTAAATTCCAAGGACCAAATCCCAAACAAATCATAAATCCCAATCCTTAATTGTTAGTCTCGTTGTAGCATCCTTCCCTGGTTTATCGCCAGGACAGGCTTTAGAGGGACGAAAAATTATCGTCCTCAACCCATTTACACTTTTCCTTTTTTCTGGAAGAGCTCATATGCCTCATCAACCGACGCCTTTTTGTGCACGATTGCCCTTACTGCCCGAATCATTGCTACCGGGTTCTCTGATTGGAAAATATTTCTACCCATGTCGACACCCACCGCACCTTTATTAATTGCATTGTAGGCAAGTTGCAGGGCCTCCTTTTCAGGAATCTTTTTACCGCCAGCGATTACAACGGGCACCGGACATGTCTCGATTACCTGCTCAAATCCTTCGCAGTAATAAGTTTTAACAAAATGTGCACCCAATTCAGCAGCAATGCGACAGCAAAGGCTCAGATATTTTGCATCCCGTTCCATCTCGCGCCCAACCGCAGTTACTGCAAGCACCGGGATACCATACTCTTCGGCTTGATTGATCAACTCGCTGAGGCTGAGCAGGGTCTCTTTCTCATGTTCCGAGCCAATGAAAATGGAAAGGGCAAGTGCTGTTACATTGAGTCTGACTGCGTCTTTTATTGATATTGTTATTACCTCATTTGATAAATCCTTGGAAAGGATACTTGTGCCACCAGAGACCCGTAGGACAATGGGAATATCAGCTTCTGGTGAGACACAGTTGCGGAGGATGCCGCGGGTTAACATTAATGAATCGGCATAGCGTAATAACGGCTTGATTGTCTTTGATGGCACCTCCAGTCCAGAGGTCGGTCCTAAAAAATAGCCATGGTCCACGGCAAGCATCACAGTTTTGCCGGTATCGGGTCTAATTATTCGTGATAAACGATTATTTAAACCCCAATCCATAAAAGTCTCCTTTGAATCTATAATAATCAAAAAAATTATATTGTCAACAATTCAAAACGAGCGCTCTGAAAAAATATTCATTGCTCTCAAGATTTCTGCGCTTTTTTAGAAATCTCGGTGTCGTTACTTGACTTTGCATCTAAAACGGTTATTCTTAGCCATGGGCCTATCAAAATTTAAAACTTTCTGGGAGATAGAAAAGGAGAAGACCTGGCGGATTTATATCGTCTTTGGATTTCTGGTTTTATTATATTTTATAACCATCTTTTTGATATGGCTTTTGATAAAGGTCAGTATCCATTTAAGACCAGCTATAATTTCGCACGAGCCCTTTCGTTTATTTGATAAAGATCTATTAATTGTTTTTACTATTGCGGTCATAATTGCAGTTACCCACTGGTATTATTCAAATGCTACAGTAGTTAATAGAATACTGCAATTACTCAGGGCAAGGCCGCCTGACAAACATGATAAATATCACTATACTTTTGAGAATATCGTTGATGAAATTGAAACAGCCGCAGGTGGCTTACCGGTAGAAAGGTATGTTCTACCGACAGGTGCAATGAATGCCTTTGCCTTGGCTGATTTGAAGGGAAGGAAGGTTATTGGTGTTACTGAAGGGTCGGTTTCCCGTCTCAGCCGCGAGGAGCTTCAATCCGTAGTTGCCCATGAAATGGCTCACATTATTTCTAACGATTGTCTGTTGATAACAATAATCTGCTCCCTCTTCAATATATATAGCGAAACCCTTGCGCAATTCAGTAAATCACTTAGCCGAGGCGAGCCTCTTTCTTTTTTGGCTGAGGCGAGGCCGAGGCAGGCAGTGAATGTAGTTTCTTTTCCGATATTAATGCTCCTTTTTGTAGTAGAGATCCTCAGCCAGTTACTTTATGTGTTTATATCACGTGAGCGAGAATATCGAGCAGATGCATCAGCAATCAAGCTAACCCGTGACCCATTGAGTTTAGCGAGGGCACTCTACAAGATTGGAACCCATTGGCGTGGGGCAGGTTATGGTGGTGAGTATTTATCACCTGTTTTTATATTAAGCCCTGAACTAAATCAACTTGAAGAATCTGAAAGTTTTTATGCAAACCTATTTTCAACACACCCTCCACTCATCAACCGACTACAGATAGTCTGTGACCTTGCCCATGCAGATATCGCGCAAATTACAGAACATCTGCAAAAAAGTAAGAAAGTAAAGACAACAACCGAATCCATTCAACCGCTACCAAAATTTTTTGTAGAAATAAATAATAAATTTTTTGGTCCATTTACAATCCTACAACTCCAGACCATTGATGGTCTTAAACCAGATTCAAGAATTCGTATGGAAGGATGCACGGAAATAATTTCTGCAGTAGAAATTCCGGCATTATCACATTATTTTATATTAAAAAGTGAGCCGATGTGGAGGATTCATCGGATATGTCCGATGTGTAGACAATGGCTGGTTATTCAGGAATATGAAGGTCTATACCTCTGGAGGTGTGCATTCTGCAATGGAATTTTGGTGGAAAAAGATAAATTGCCCAGAATATTTGCCCGCAAGGAGAAAGGCTTTTCTGAAGAGGTTCAACGTATCGCTAATTTGCTTAAGGAAGATGCAAAGAGGAGGCATCCCCACCAAAAACTTCTAATTCGAACAATGCTTCCTCGATTTTGTCCAAGGTGTGGCAAGCCAATGGTTCGTAGACTTTATAGTTATGCCTATCGCGTCGAGATCGATGAATGTCCAAATTGCAAATTGATGTGGTTCGACGCGGATGAACTGGAGATTCTACAGTGCCTGATTGAGCAAGAAGAATTGACTCAATAATAGGCGTTTAAAATCTTTGATTGTAATAGGTTTATAAAGGTAATACAGTTGAGATAAAGATCTATCTATTCATCTCCTTTACAATCTCAACATACTTCTTTGCCTCGTCCTTACCGATCCATTCAAGACGGACAACCTTCTTATCAAAACCCAGCAGGTTTAAGGTTTCCTTTAGAATCCCCTCACGCGCCCTTGCCCGATAATTGCCCTTTGCATAATGGCAGGCATCGGGATAACACCCGCCAATTAGGACACCCCTAACCTTCCTATTTAATGCATAGATAATGTGTGATGGTTCAACCGCACCACTACAAGGAACCTTTATAATCTTCACATTTTCTGGGTAGTCAAGTTTCTCGTATGCCGCCATATCTGTAGCATTGTATGCCGACCACTTACACAGCAGCGCAAGGATATCGCCGGGTTTAATTAAATGTCGTATGTGACTGGTCAGACTTGCTGGCGTAAACCATTCTAACTGACTTGCATAGGCCGGACAGGTGCTTGCACAGATACCACAGCCCATACAGAGGTCTTCACGAATCTTTATCTTTTCATCAACGATCAAAATTGCATTGTATGGACAGGCACTGATACACATACGACAGATACTGCATTTTTCATCATTGACCAGTGAAATTGGATGTTTCGTTTCGATTTTTTCTCGATTTATAAGGCTCAAGACTGAATATGCTGCCTTGCGTGCATCAATGAGGGTCTCGGCAACACCGCTTGGAAATGTTGATGAGCCAGCGGTGAAGACTGCCCTTGGTAATTCAGGGTTGCCGAGGTTGCTATTTTCAAAGTAGACCGGGAAGTTTCCATCAAGTTTGATAGAAAATTTTTCAAGGGTATTCTGGTCAGGGATGAATCCATTGCTCAAGACGACCGCATCTGCCTCAATCTCATAAAGTTCATTGGTGTATAAGTCTTCGGTTCGAACTATAAGATTACCTTCGCGCTCAAAGATTTCCGAAGGCTTTCCCTTTATAAAAGATATACCCTGCTCCCTTAATCTATTGTAGAAGTATTCAAAATTTCCATAACTGCGCATATCCATTGCCACAACATTAACCTGGGTTTCAGGATAACGGTCCTTCACAAGCTTTGCTTCTTTAAGGGCAAGGAAACAGCAGATTTTTGAACAGTAGACAAGATGATGGCTGTCCCGTGAGCCTGCGCAACATACAAAGACGACCCTTCGTGGCTTCAAACTGCCACTTGAAATTGCCCTTTCAAATTCTAAATGTGTCATTATACCTCTAAATCTTTTGTAACCATACTCACCAACCCTTGTTACATCGTAAAAATTTAGACCGGTCGCAACAACTGCGGCACAAGCCACTGCTTCTTTCACGACCGATTTTTCATTAAGATCGATCTTACCTGGACAGACCTTTACACATGCATCACACCTGGTGCAGGTTTCAAAATCTATTGCATACAGATTTGGATATGTAGGAATGTAATAAATAGCCTTGCGTATTTTACCTTGGTCATTTACTTCGATCGGACAGACATCAAGGCACTTGCCACACTGATTACACTTGATGACACCCCGGGGCCGGGTAATTATCTCGAATTTGTAATCACCAGGTGCACCCGATACCTTGGAGACCTCGGCATTAAAATGGAAATTTATATTATTATTTTTTAATAAGGCATTAATCAAAGGAAGAACAGTATGGCTGTATGGCGTGCCTTCGGGATAGAGTCGGTCAAGTTTTGCCACAGTGCCACCTAAAAATGGCGTCTTCTCGATTATAATTACAGGGATTCCTTCCTTTGCTATTTCGCGTGCCGTTTCTATCCCTGCTACACCACCACCAATGACTACTGCCTGTTTTTTATTTATCGGAAATATCTTAATTTTTACCGGCACTGAAGTTCTGACCTTTTCGATTGCCGCAGAAATTAAATCCTTTGTCTTTGAAACGGGATGGCTTACCAAAAAGACATGTTCCCGCAGATTCACAAACTCGGCATCAATATTGGGGAAGAATCTTTCCATAATTGTCGGTGAACAGCCTGCGATGACTACTTTTTCATCTGGATTGATTTGTGGTTGTTGCTGGCAAAGATTATCATATCTTTCTAATTTTATATCAACACCAAAATCGAAATCAGGGAGATTCATTAGGCCATTACAACTGCATAGAATCACTCTCATTCTTTACTCCTTTAAGTTAACTTTTCTAATATACTATCAGTCTTTATGCGATTAAATTTTAAGCCCACCGCATCCTGTGACAAGCCGAAACCGAGCCCGAGTAATTGGGGATAATACAAGACAGGGATTCCGAAGGTTATATTAAACTTTGCTTCTACCTTTCGCTGATTGTCCTCGTACATCACGGTGCAAAATGGACAGATGGAGATAAGTGCATCGGCGTAAGCCTTTTTGGCAACCGATAGTTTATGATTTGCCAGGGTTAAGGCAAGGCCCTCGTCCACACCCAGAACAGAACCACCACAACACATCTTCTTATCCAGATAATCAATGGATGTTGCCCCGGTCGCATTTATCAGGTCATCAAGGGTATGGGGATATTCCGGGTCATCAAAACCATAGAGATAAGACGGTCTCATATAGTGGCAACCATAATGGGCAATAACACTCAGACTTTTTAATGGCTTTTTGATTGCCCTTTTTATATTCTCAATGCCAATGTCTTCGTAAAGCATACGCACAAAATGTCGCACCCTAATTTCATTGGGATATGAGAAGCCAAGGTTCTTAAATTTGTAGTAAAACTCCTTCGATTTCAATTTCAATTGTGCATCTGAGAGCGTGGCAGTGCAGGAATTGCACAGGGTAACTATGTCGAGGTGCATCTTGCTTGCCAACCCTATATTCCGTGCCGCTATTAACAAACTTGTCTCGGCATCAAGTGCCTTTATTGGAAAACCGCAGCATGAGGCATTGGGCATATCAACAAATTCTATATTCAATTCCTTCGCCACACCACGGGCTGCAAGTTCATAGTGTTGTGCCCTGACCGGAACCGTGCAACCCAAGAATAGCGCATAATTTCTCATTGCGCCACCTTTTTCAAGACCTTTGACCCTTCTATAATCTTTGCGATCTCGGGAATTCGTTTATCAATTGGTGGAAGTCCAAGTTTCTGGCGTTTCTTCAAGTCAAATTCTTCAACCTCATAGAGCCTTCCTTGATTATTGAGGAGATTGAGTTGTGCCTTTAAGCCGCTCGGATAATATCCTTGAGCAACTGCGTAATTTTTTATGCCATTTATTAACTCGGCAACCTTTATGCCCTGTGGACACCTTTCTGTGCAGGCATGACAATGGGCGCAGAACCAAAGGAATGGTGATGACAGGACTTCATTCTTTATGCCTATTAAAGTGAGGCGTATAATTCTTCTTGGATTATACCGCTCATCAAAATATCGCACTGGACAGCTTGCGGAACAATCACTGCAACCAAAACATTTGAGTAAATCCTCACCACCTTCCTGTTTTACTATCTCCCATTTAAAGTTTGGGTCAGTATTTTTCAAGTCAATCATTCAAACCTCCAGATATGTTTCTCAATAGTTGCATTTTTCATAGCAACGGCATTATATCCATTATAAAGACGAAGTCAATTACCTAATGGGGACAACCCTTATGGTTATCGAATATTTCTTATTTTTTATAAATTACTATATTATCATAATATACTACACCACCACCTTGGTATTCGGTGGCTACCACAAATGTGTGTGATGTGTCTCGAGGTGCGGCCTGTAGGTCATTTGCAATCTGTTGATTATCCAACCATACATCCATGCGAAGGCTATCATAGTCAAGTTCAACCCTTAAACAATACCATGTGTCTTCATACCATGGGTATCCTGTATTCTGCGGGGTGGTTCCCCTTACATATATATTCTTATCGGCATGGGCAAAAAGAACGCCATTAAAAACTTCACCTAAGGTAGGGCTGATGCGCACAAAAAAGCCAATGAGTGCACCAGTTGAGCTATTGGGAATCATAATTGCAAACTCATAGGTAAGCCTTTTCACTCCACTCAAAGATAGCTCAATGCCATCGGCCCTTGGCAATTCAGATGAACCAGTCAACCTAAAGCTTTTATTGCCTTCATACGCAATCCCACTTTGGACATAGGTGCTGTCCGCACCCTCCCATATCTGATACCATCCACCACGCGCCGGATACTTTCCCTCAAAATAATACTCAAAATCATCAGCGAAGAGCGTAGCCCCGTTGTTCACGGTTACTGTTGTAGTATCCGAAGTATCGGCCCTTACATCCCTGTCCCAGGCTATCACACATATTCTATGGGATGAGTTTTCTATAAGAAAAAAGGTACTCCACAGACAAACATATGGCTCTGATAATGCGGTATATTCAAGAGAATCATCAATAAAGAATTCAACCCTTGTAACCGAGCCATCGCTGACGATCTCGGTGGAAATCATGACCATACCCTTTACGACTGACCCACTGTTCGGGTATGTTATTTTAATTTCAATTGGTTTATTTCCGCAATCAGTTAAAAATAGTGCAATTAATATTCCTGCGAATAATACCTTCTTCATTATTGATCTTAAAATTATAATTAAACTCTTTGCGAAGTCAAGGTAGGGGTGGATTTTACCCTTGATTCTCTATGGAAAGTCAATTGACACAGAGGGACGGGGGTTGACTTTTGGGCATAATTGGCTATACTCTTTGTATGATTTAGGATTAGTGCGTAGGAGATAAAAGAATTATGAGAAGGTCGCGGGTTACCTATAAAGGTGCCTATCATCATGTGATGAGTCGGGGTCTTAATGGTAAGCCGATTCTATCTGGTCGTGAAGGTAAGGAGTATCTGTTGCGTCTTTTGCAGGAAGCCCAGAAAATTCAACGGCTTAGATTATTTGCCTATTGTCTCATGGATAATCATTATCATTTGATTCTGTAGAATTCATCAGGGCGGCTGGCTGATTTTATGTGTGAGGATTGAAAATGGTGTTTAAGAGCGGTGGGAAAATGCTATGCCAAAAATTCAACCCCCGTCCCCCAAGGTTGAGGAGGTCGAAATGGTTAAAATTATCTTTTGTGCAGTAATCATCGCTGGTTTATGTTTGGGACAGTCGGTAGAAGAAAAAAAAGAACCAGAACTTCGCAATGATGGTTATACAAAATATCTGGCGTTAGAGATTTTTGGTGGCAAGCGCTTTACATACTATCATTATATAGAATTTTCAGGCATAGGGTCACCATGGACTGAGGTCAGCTATCCACAATTACCTTATTCTTTATGGCAGGGTGGAATTAGTACTGAATACCAATTTATTCCCCATCTATCATTTTCCTTAGACGGTAGTTATAGTTCAACTAAAAACCTTAGTTTTTTTTGTTATGCAATTATTGTTCCCCCTGTATTTAAATTCACTCTTACCAATGCATCTTTTACGATCTTATATGATAATCGAATTCTGCGGGTTATAGGTTACCAAGTTGGAGCAGGAGTTGGTTTTTTCTATATTGAATTGTTCGGAGATGATGTAGGTATCAATAACAATGATACAATAGTGAATGCTATTTGCTTAACGCCAATGGTTAAAGGAAGCTTACAATTAAATATAGCTTCTCCTTTGTATCTAAAAATTCAATTAGAAAGCAATTTTCATCATTTTATAAAAACTGGTGCAGAGTGTTTTCATTTAGATAAATGTTTCCCCACTATTTCTGCTGGCATGGGGTATAGATTTAATTTAGAATGGAGGAAACAATGAAAAAATTATTAATATTTACAATATTATTAATAGCCAATCTCGGTGTCGCAGGTGATGCACTTTATTATTACGCCGGAGGAAAGAAAATATACTTCTCCCAATGCGAGGACATGATTTCAATTAAATGGCAAAAGGATATGAAGCACGAAGAAAAGACGAAGATTTTGAGTGTAGAATCATCAATCAAATCTTGGTTTGATGTCTCAAAATACCAAGTGACCATTTTGCAAGTGGATGCAGAACGAGCGAGTGAATTGTTAGATAAATTAATCTCTTATTCTAAAGTAATCTGTGCACATTTTTTACTCTATACAATACCCAATGATACACTTATAATTACGGATGAATTAATAGTCAAATTCAAGTCAGGATTAACTGTAAGACAGGTTGAACAGACTTATAAAGTAAAGTTGCTTCGTGAAGATCCTTACAGCGATGATTATAAAATTTTTACGGTTTTCAATGATAGCCCGCTCAATGCATTAGAAATTGCCAACATATTAACAGAAAGAGGTGTGGTTCAATATGCTTGCCCTAATTTTCTTCGTAAATTACATTGGCATTCAAACGACACCTGGTATTCCAATCAATGGGCTCTACCCAAAATAGATGCGCCTTTAGCCTGGCGATATACCACAGGTTCACCGAATATAATAATAGCAGTGTTAGACAATGGCGTAGATTTACCACATCTTGACCTTTCGCCAATAATTGTAACTGGCACGATTGAGAATGGGCAAATTTCTTCTTATCCTCAAGGAGTTGTCTTTGGCAGTTTCTTAAGGCAAAAACTTTTTGCCTTGTGGACTGAAAAAGTGGGGAGTAATTACTATCTTGTGCGGAAGATAATCAATTTACCACCGCCTTACGCAAATGTGAGAACCGTTGGACAATCTGATATTCCTGAGGCGACGGCATATAATAATAGCCGGCGCTTAATACATGATGCAAATAATGTATTACATTTAGCCTTCACCAGTGGTGATAATATTTATCACACATGCCTGCAGGATACTGGCTGGTCAACACCAGTTCTGGTTGGTGCGGGTAGATATCCGGCATTATGTGCCAATACAGACAATAGATTATATTCAACCTTTGCCTTGAATACCACTGCACCCGATTTTCGTGAGGAGCTGTGTCTGGCGGTAAAAAATGGAAATAGCTGGACCCAGCCTATGCCCATTGCCCATAACTATTATTCATACCGCTGGGGGATTGGTGCCCCTTCTTTTGTTACCAATGATTCAATGGGCTATTTCGTCTTCGAGACTGCCTATGGTTCAACCTATCATCAAGGGCCTGATGTGCCTTTTCCACCAATTGTTATCATCCATGGCTACGGCATTGTTTATGGTAAATTTCCCCTTGCTTATCCTGAAGATTGTCAGTGGCAAATGCTCGATACCGTGCCTCTCCATCCAATCCCGATTGATACCTCAATTTACCAAGATTCACTTGTTAATAAACTAATATCGCCTTCGATAACGGTTGATGCTGAGGGTGTGGTTCATATCCTCTGGGAGGGCATGGGTGATTCACTCTACTATTATCAGATTAAAGAGCCACTTATCATTAGACAGGTTTTACCTGGGACCGGGATTGACTATCCATTTATCACCATGCGGGGTGACCAGATTGACCATATCTGGTGTGCGGCGAATGTGATAAAACATCGTTATGGCTGGACCGGTATTACGGCGTTGAGTGGTGTCGAAACGATTGCTGAGTGTGAGAATCCATTTTCCAGTGGCTCATATCTTACCTGGACAAAGAAAGATAATTTCTTATTCCATCTCTATTATGGTGTAATTCCAGCAAGTGGCGCAATTGAGCCAATCGAGATTAATTACAGCACAGATTTGATTGCCTATCCGCAGATTCTATTTAATCCCAAACCCGCATCGCTTGATTTAGTCTGGACTGAGTATAGTCTTGCTGACAGCCTTGGTTATATCTATTATCTCAATCTACCCATAGAAGAACCACCACCGCTTTATGCCTTTGATATGGGGCAAGAGACCCCGGTGCCGATCTGTATACAGCGTGATGGATTTATGACCCTTGGACCCGAAGACTATCAGACCTTTGACTATGATTCTACCGAATTGGTTTATCATCTGACCTTACATTCACCCCATACAAAATATAAAATCCGCTGGACCTATTATCATCAGGAGCTTGATAAATTGAAGTTGCAGTTAAGTGTTGATGATATTCTACACCATAACCGATGGGTTAATCCTGGCGAAATTGTGGTTGAAGAGACGTATCTGCCTGATGTCACGGTACAAGACAATGAAATAACCATCAGAGTCAAGGTTTTGGAGGGCACGATTGCAGTATTTTCAGGTTTAGAGATTGAGACAGAACAAGTCGGCGGTGGTGGTCCAATGGGCGAAGAGGCGCCGATTGTAAGTCCATTCTTCTTTGCAAAGATGTATCCGAATCCAACAAAGGGTGTTCTAAAAATCAGATTCAATTCCCCTGATGAGCGCAAAGTTACAATAAAACTGTATGATGTTTCAGGAAGACTCGTCCAGCAGGAGGACTTGCTAATCGCCAGAGTGGGAATGAATGAGGTTTTGATTAAACCGGAAGGTTTGTCCGCTGGTGTCTATTTTGTCTCGGTTGAGACAATAGGCTATAAGAAAGTGGAAAAAGCAATATTGCTTAAATAAATAGCTAAAATCTAACAGATTTTTATAAAATTCTAACGAATTAAATAGAAACCAAATGTAGTTGACTAATGCTTTCTATTTAGCATCGTTGCGATGGTGAAGTAATTAATAACCTTCTGTTTGGTCCTTTCGTATTGATACAGAAAACGGGGTTTCTCAAATATTTTTGTCTTCAAGGTATTGAGGTTTTCAGTGATATAGATTGCCTCCTTTTTTATTAACAAATTATTAGCGCCGTCGCCGCCAAAGCCGTATTCATAACCTGCTTCCCGTGCCTTCTTTACAACAAGTTCACTCACACGATTGAAGGGGTAAGATATCGCATTTATAGGACCGAGCATCCCCTCAAGGATTCTTTTCGATTCTATTAGTTCATATTCAAGTTCTAAAATACTCAAGGTAGTAAGATTACGATGGGTCATACCATGGGAACCGAATTGGATGCCTGAATTCCTCATATCGGTTATTTCATCCCAGGAGAGGTGCTCGGTTCGCTTACCGGTCAACGATATATCCCACAGATTCTTCTTACCGATATAATCAACAATCAGAAAGATAATCGCCTTTATCCCAAATTTTTTAAGAACCGGAAATGCATATTCGTAAATAGACCTTTCGCCATCGTCAAAGGTTACAATGATTCCGTCACTATCTTCGCCAGGAAGTATAATTTTTACTTTTTGGGTGGAAAGGAAATGTAAAAACTCTTCAAACTGACCCGGGCTATTCCAGGTTCCACAAAATTGGAAATCAGGTAGAATCCTGTGGAATTGCAGTGCCTTTAACATTTGTCTTTATGAACCAGCCAATGATTGTCAGACTGGCGATGAAGATGCCAAATAGGACAAAAAGGAATTGTTTACTTGCCAATGTTGACAAAGAACCAACAATCAATGCGCCCAGCACAAAAGAGCCATTTAATACCCAATCCCTCAGAGAAAAAATTCTACCCCGGATAAATTCGTCTGCATATTGGTGAATTAATGTATCCTGAATAATAAATATCGGGGAGATTAGGGTGCCACAGATTAAACATATTAACGCAAACATCCAGAATTTATTTAAGAATGGGAAGACGACGAGAGAAGCACTAATTAGAACAAAACAGCCGAGGACCAATGTCTTGAGGTCATAGTGGTGGCCAAAGACACCTATTAAATATGCGCCGAGTAACAGCCCGATAGTTCCAATTGAGGCCAGAATTCCGACACCGCTAGTTCCCCATGCCTTCTCCTGCTGGACTGTAGGTATTGCCAGAACATATATGACACTACCCGCAATAATTAAAAGGAAAATGGTTCCTATTGCAAAGGTAAGGTTTTTTTCTTTAATTATAGAATGTATGGCGTGTTTCAATTCCTCCCACATCCTCTTCAAGCCGCTTTGAACCAAAAGGTAAAAGCCTTTCGGTTTGAGGTGTGTTTCCTCCTTTGCGTGCGTAACTAACTTTACCTTCATAAGATAAAGCATTATTGCCGAGACAAGAAAGGTTATTGCATCAATAATAAAGGCAACTATCCAACCTTCTGTGTGGAAGACCCGGCGCCATATTTTTAAGTCAATGATGATGCCGCCAAAGAACATACCCAGAAAAGTAGCCGCCCTCCCTACAAAATTTATTACTGAATTGGCATTGAGGATTCTCTTTTTTGAAACTAAATTTGGTATTATTGCACAGCGAGCTGTATTAAAGAGCAACGCCAGGAGAAACATGATAAAGACAATTGTAAAAACAGGATAGATATTATGGGTTATGAGGAATGTAACTGGAATCATAAATGCACATAACATTCTCATCGAATCAACAACAATCATCACCTTTTTTTTATCCCAACGGTCAACGAGGACGCCAGCGATTGGTCCAAAGATTATTACGGGTGTTGTAATGAAGATTGCAAGTTGAGAAAGTAAGAAAGGCGTCCGTTCTTTCGGGAATAGACCAATGAGGGCGATTAGGGCAATGTAGTCCAGTTTGTCACCAAATTGGCTAACTGTCTGGGAAAATACAAATATGGAGAAATTTTCGATCTTTAAAATGTGCCAGAAATTAGTCTTTTTTATTCAACACCTCACTATAAAAATCCAAGACTTGTTTCGTAACAATATGCCAATCATATTTCAGTGCCTTTTTCCTTCCGTTATGGCCCATTGCCATCATCACTTTTTTATTCTTTAGTAAATTGATGAGCTTCTCGGCGAGTGAACCGGGGTCACAAGGCTTGGCAAATAGACCTTCTTTATTGTCTTCTAAGATAGTGCGGTAGCCCGGAATACCAGAGGCAACAATCGGTCTGCCGCTTGCCATTGCCTCAAGTAAGACGATGCCGAAACTTTCTGCACCCGTAGCGGGTGAGCAAAAGATATCACAGGATGCATAATACCTTGGTAGGTCTCCGGGGGCGACCCGACCAGCAAATATTACATTCTCCTTAATGTGCTCTTCGATATAGCGACGATAATAATTCTCGAGAAAACCACTGCCAACAACAACCAGTTTTGCATCAGGAAATTCTTTTATTATCGTCGGGAATGCCTGTAGAAGATACTTCAAACCTTTTCTTGGTTCGAATCTGCCAACGAATAATATCTTGAAAGGATATTTTTCCAATTCTGCTATCGGTTTAAGGTCAGGTCGAAAACGATTTGTATCTACACCATTCGGAATGATACGATAATTACCAGGAAAGTATTTTGAGACTGAATCGCGGGCAACTTCTGATACGGCAATCAAACCATCGAGCTTCCGGAAATATTGCTCCAATACAGGTTCCCATAGAATATAACCAAAGCTTTCCTCATGGGCTGAATGGAAGGTGATAAAATTTTTTGACCTGGAATACTTCAATGCGAAATACGGTAAGACAGGTGCTACAGGACCATGGATATGGATAATATCAAATTTTTCTTTGTTGAGGAATCGCCTCAATTTCCAGGGGATTGTAATACCAAAGGTCAATACAGAAAATGATTGATTCTTCGGTATCTTTATCGCCCGCCCCATTCTTACTATGTCCTCATCGACATAAGGATAATTCTTACCAAAGGAAGGCGCCAGTATCAATGCCTTATATCCAAGAGTCTTCAAATTCTGCCAGAGATAAAACATATGTTCCGAAACGCCGCCCGTATGTGGATAGAATATGTCTGAAACAATCAAAATCTTCATTTGTTCCTTTTTATTCCTGAACTGCCAAACCCGCTGCTTCCCCTCATGGTTTGTTTCAAGATTTTAGTAGGTTGAAATTGAGCACGCACGACCTGATTAAAGATAAGTTGGGCGATTCTATCGCCCTTATTTATTGTAAAGGGTCTTTTGCCAAAATTGAAGAGTATTACCCGTATTTCACCGCGATAGTCTGCATCAATGGTTCCTGGTGAGTTCATAACGCCAATGCCATAATTCTTTGCCAATCCACTGCGCGGTCTTACCTGTGCTTCATAGCCAACTGGGATTTCTATTCTGATGCCTGTGGAGATTGTCGAAAAACTGCCGGGCTCAAGAACAATCATTTTATCCACATCAGCATAGAGGTCGCACCCCGCCGCATACTCGGTTTGATACCTGGGGATGAACTTCCCTCTAATTTTTATCTTGATACTATTTTTAACTTTAGATATTTTGGGATTTAGATGTTTGGGTGAAATTCTTTTCATTCTATCCACTCTGGGTGGAAAACAAACCACTGGTCGGGATAACGCCTTATGACACCTTCAAATTTTTTTACCATGAACTTATTAAATTCTATTTCATCATTGAAAAAGAGTGGAGACTCAATCACCCCTAAATACCGCTTTTTTTTGTGTCGCAAATTTAAAACCATATAACCAAATACTACGGGCAATTTTTTTTTAATTATAATCGGCGCGAGGTTTCTCGGTATATTTCTTTTACCTGAGAAAAATTTTATTGAAGTGCCATTCATTGTGATATCGCGGTCCGCAAGCACAGCCAAGATTCTGTTGTTTTTTATTGTATCGAGGAACGCATAGCCTGCCTTTGAGATGGTAAATGTTTTTAAACCGGTTCGCTCTCGATGTTTTGTATATAATTCAAACATTCTTGGTGTTGTCTCCTCGACGAGTGCATTTATCGGTAAACCTAATGCCGCGAGATAAGCGCCAGCATAATCCCAATTGCCAATATGGAGAGTTATTAACAGACACCCCCTTTTGAATTTTAATGCCTTAGAAACATTTTCTATGCCAATTCCTTCAACATTCTCAATAATCTCTTTTCCTGTAAGATATCCGAGTCTAAAGAAATCCACCATACTACATGCAAAGTTTTCAAAGGTTTTCTTTACGTATTTATTATAACGCTCATGACATATTCTTTCTGATGAAAATATATAAGAGAGATTTGTCCCGATTAGTCTTCGTTTCTTTTTTAGTAAAAAACAACATAATCTGCCAATATTGCATGCAATTCTATCGACAAGTTTTAAGGGCAGAATTTTGGTAACAAGGATACCAAAATATTGGAGTTTTACTCCTAAGTTCATCGGTCAAAATTAGGCGTATTTCTTCTTTTTATAAATTTCGAGTCCAATCCCTAATGCCTCAACCGCTTCCTTGATATCCTGTTCCTTTAGTACATATGCAATTCTTACCTCATTCCTGCCCTTTTTAAGCGAAGAATAAAAACCATTTGCTGGTGCAAGCATTATTGTCTTGTTGTTGTAATGAAAATCGGTGAGAAGCCATTTGCAGAAATGATCGGCATCAGCGACTGGGAGCCTAAGCACTGTATAAAATGCGCCCTCAGGTTTATTACCGTAAACACCAGGAATTTTTCCCAAACACTCAAATAGCACATTGCGGCGATGTTCATACTCATCAATCATCGGTTTAATATATTTATCAATGTTTTTGTATGCGGCAATTGCCCCGATCTGTTCAAGGGTAGGCGGACACAATCTTGCCTGACAGCATCTTAAAATTGTGTCCATTACATCGTTATTCCGGCTTATAATTGAACCTATCCTTGCACCACAGGCAGAAAATCGTTTAGAAATAGAATCTATTATAATTACCTGCTGTTCAATGTCCGGTGATGAGAGGGCACTTACCTGTCTCTTGTCATCATAGACAAATTCACGATAAACCTCATCGGAAAGTAGAAAAAGGCCATATTTTTTGCAGATCTTATTGAGAATAAACATTTCTTCTTCTGTGAGCACGGTTCCTGTTGGATTGTTAGGTGTATTTATAAGAATTGCCTTTGTGCGTGAGCTAATTTTCTTTTCTATTTCCTCTTTTTTGGGAAGATGGAAACTACTCTCTACCTTTGTTAAAATAGGAACGAGCCTTACATTGGACAGTGTAGCAAATCCATTATAGTTTGTATAGTAAGGCTCAAAAACAATTATTTCATTTCCGGGATCACATACCGTCATCATGACAAAGATTATTGCCTCACTGCCGCCAGTGGTAATCCAGACATTATCTAAATCTATATCAAAACCTAAGTTGCGATAGTATTCCGCAACCGAAAGTCTGAGGTCGAGAAGTCCACCGGATGGTCCATAACCTAATACGAGTTCTCGGTAATTTGCTATGGCCTCAAATATCTCCTTTGGCGTCTCAATGTCTGGTTGACCGATATTAAGATGGAAGACCTTTACTCCCCTCTTTTTGGCTTCATCGGCATAGGTAGCTAACTTGCGGATAGGAGAATAAGGCATCTTGTGTGCTCTTTTTGATAATGGGATCCTTTTAATCCTTTTTGAGACTTCGCCTTTAACCATATTTATATTATATCCATACCACCTTAAAAGTCAACTCATAGACATTTACCGCTTCTTGACAAATTTAAAAAATGATATATTATTATAGGTTAAAAGGAGGCAAAAATGAAGAAACTGGCTTATCTCTGTCTTTTGCTAATGGTTTCTTGTGAGACTGGCGTTCAGGTAAACCTCCAATGTGTGCTCAAGCATACTGCCGAGGTTGTGAAGCTGGAAAGCGGTTTACTGGGAACAGAGGAAAAGGTATTTGTTAATCTAACCTGGGATTGGACCTTTCAAAAACCTGAGGGCGATGCAGTAATTGTGAAACGGAGCATTGGCGATTCCCTTAACTTTGTTCAGATAGATACAATAATGCCTATAGACACAGTGATGTATTGTATTGACAGCGATACAATTCTCCATGCGAATGGTTTGGTATATTACAAACTTGCCTTTCTTAATGGTAAGGCAGTTGATGATTTTATTACCACTGAAGTTAAAATCCCAGCGAGTCAGCATTTCTATTCGCCATCCGTTGATACAATAGGCAATGATACAGTACAGATTACCTTCGCAAAATTACAGGACTTTAATGACTACAGTATTGGAATTTATAAGGCAATCTCAACCGATATAGAGAGCCTTTTGAATTTCACAAATCCTCTTTTCAGTACGGCAACCTCTGATACCACAATTATTGTTTCAATGCCCGACAGCACATACCCTGATAATACACCATATACAATAAAGGTTTCCTCCTCAAAATTATTGCCATTAATTACTGACACTTCGATTGGTTTCCGGGCATTCTTCAAAAGACCTTAGCTTTTATGGCTCAGGTCAACCTGGATGTCTTGTTAGAAGAGCTCGTTCTAAGTGAGGGTTCAGACTTACACCTCCGCTTTAATGAACCACCTATCTTCCGTATCACTGGTAATTTAGTAAGAAGCGACTATCTTGTATTAAACGATAAGGATTTAGAAGAACTCATTTTTGGTCTGATGAAGCCAATCCAGAAAAAGATATTTGAGGAGACACTGGAATTTGATATGGCCTATGAAATACCTGGGGTTGCAAGGTTCAGGGTTAACTGCTTCAAACAGATGGGTCATATTGGTGCCGTTATGAGGATTATTCCATTAAAGATTAAGACAATTGATGAATGGGGTTTTCCACCGATATTTAAGAAGATTTCCGAACTCCCCCGCGGCCTTGTTCTGGTAACTGGACCAACCGGGAGTGGCAAATCTACCACATTGGCAGCAATAATTGAACATATAAACCAGACCCAGAAAAAACATATTATTACAATTGAAGATCCTATTGAATTCCTTCATCGTGATAAGTTTTCAATTATTGAACAGAGAGAGATTGGTATAGACACGATATCTTATGCCGAAGCCCTACGCCGCGCAATAAGACAAAACCCAGATATTATTTTGGTTGGCGAGATGCGCGACCTTGAAACTATGACCCAAACCATTACAGCTGCAGAGACGGGGCATCTCGTCTTTTCGACACTTCACACAATTGATGCCGTTCAGACAATAGATAGAATAATTGATGTATTTCCACCAGCACAGCAACAACAGATTAGACTGCAACTTTCAACCTGCCTGCAGGCTGTGATAACGGAGAGCCTGGTGCGTAAAAAAGACGGCGCAGGAAGGGTAGCATCATTTGAGATTATGGTCTGTACACCAGCCATTAGAAGTGCAATAAGGGAGGCAAAGACTTATCAGATATACTCAGCAATCCAGACAGGCTCTAAATTGGGAATGATTCAGATGGACCAATATCTAAGAAACCTTCTTCACCAAGGTCTCATTGAATACGAAGAGGCAATTGCCCATTGCGCAAATCCTGACGAGTTTGAAAGGCACGCATAGCATGGTGAAATTGTTAGAACTTTTAGGCATTCAGGTACAATCTAATGCCTCAGACCTTATTCTAAAGGTAGATGCGCCACCGATTTTGCGAATTAATGGTGATTTAAGTCCACTCAAATTTTCACTCATAACTGAGATTGATATTGAAGCGGGGGTTGTCGAGATTTTCCACAGGAACAAGATTGAAGAATTTAAAAGGGCAGGTGAACTGGATACTTCTTTCGAGATACCCAATTTGGCGAGGTTCAGGGCAAATATATTTCGCCAGCGAGGTAGTATGGGCGCTGTTTTTAGGCTCATTCCAGCTCAGATTCCAACCATTGATGAACTCGGTTTTCCAAAGGTTTTAAAGGAAATGGTACTGAGGCCGCGCGGTTTGATTGTTGTTACCGGCCCATCAGGTTGCGGAAAATCCACTACCCAAGCTGCCTTATTGAATTATCGTAATGAGAATGATACGTGTCATATTGTAACGGTTGAAGACCCAATCGAATTTATTCATAAAAACAAAAAGGCATTGGTAACACAAAGAGAGGTTGGTCGCGATACCCACTCCTTTGCCAATGCATTAAAATTTGTATTACGTCAGGACCCCGATGTTATTCTTGTTGGCGAAATGAGAGATTTAGAGACTATTTCACTTTCAATAACTGCTGCTGAAACCGGACATTTAGTCATTACTACACTCCACACCTCAGATTCAATTTCGACACTTGACCGAATAATTGATGTCTTTCCACCCCATCAGCAGAATCAAATAAGAATGCAACTCTCTTTAAACCTACTCAGTATCATTTCGCAGAATTTATTGAAGCGAATGGATGGCAAGGGTCGGATTGCTGCTTATGAAATCCTTATTGCAACAGGTAGTGTCAGAAATTTAATTCGTGAGGCGAAGACACATCAACTTTTATCAATCTTGCAGACCTCACAGCAACAGGGTATGATTACATTTGATGCCTGCCTTGCCAATTTTGTAAAGTGCAAGATTATTACATTAAAAGAGGCAGAATCTAAGGCACTTAGTCCTGATACCTTTCACAAAGAGATGGAGCAGTTATCTTAAGAAAAGTTGTGGTCAAGAAACCCTTTCTCCATTTAGACAGCCCAATCCAGTATATAAAGGGCGTTGGACCCAAAAGGGCATCATACTTTAAGAAACTCGGTGTTGAAATTGTTAAGGATCTTCTATTTTTAGTGCCCAGGCGTTATTTAGATTATTCTACCGTCCTCAATATTAAAGACCTAAAAGTAAATGACGAAGCAACTATTATTGGTAAGATTCAATTGGTTGATGTCAGGAAAACGAAACAGCGTGGCGACCTGGTTAGTGTCCTCTTGTCTGACAATACGGATAAGGTAGTGATAAAATGGTTTAATCGACCAGACTTGAAGAAAAAATTCAAAATCGGTGATTGGCTCATTGTCTCTGGAAAGTTGACTTTCTTCTATGGCAAACAGTTTATAAATCCGCTCTATGAAATTGTCGGTGAAGAAGATTTATCACAGAAGGCGTCGGGTTCAATTATACCAATATATCCTTTAACTGAGGGTTTGAGCCTGTGGGATATAAAAAGGGCAATCAAGATCGTAATCGAGGCATGTATTGATGAAATTGAAGAGTCACTACCTTTCTATTTGTTAAAAAAGAACAATTTATTTTACTTATTCGAGGCAATTAGAAATCTCCATCTTCCTAATAGAATCGAAGATGCTATCAAGGCACGGCAGAGATTGGTTTATGACGAGTTCTTCTATTTTGAGTTAACACTTGCCAAACGTAAGAAAAAAATAGAACATGAAACAGGAATTCCATTAAGAAAGACTGGCATATTAATTGATAAATTCCTTGAGCTACTCCCTTTTAAACTCACACCCGATCAAATGGATATCATTGATCAAATTTCTTTTGATATGGAAAAGACGAGACCAATGAATCGACTGCTTCAAGGTGATGTTGGGTCTGGAAAGACGGTTGTTGCACTATATGCGATGCTCATTGCTGTTGAAAACGATTGCCAGGGTACATTAATGGTGCCTACCGAAATTCTCGCTGAACAGCATTATCTTTTTTATGCTGAATTATTAGAGAAGCTCGGTGTTAGTGCTGTTCTTTTAACAAGCAGCATAAAAGGTTCCCAACGGGAGGAGATTGTTAAAAAAATTGTCAATGGTGAGGCAAGGATAGTCATTGGCACACATGCCCTTATCGAAGAGCAAATTACATTTAAAAAACTTGGTCTTGTTGTGGTTGATGAGCAGCATCGCTTTGGTGTAATGCAAAGGGCGGCTTTAGTAAATAAAGGAATAAATCCAGATTTTCTGGTTCTCTCCGCAACTCCGATACCAAGAACAATCGCCCTTACCCTTTATGGCGATTTGGATATCTCAACACTTAAGACAAAACCCCCAGGCCGTGGCGAAGTTTTCACTAAGATTGTTCGTGAGAATATGAGAAAATCTACCTTCCAGATTATTAATCAGCAATTGCTTGAAGGAAGGCAGGCTTTCATTATCTGTCCGATCATTGAGAAATCGGAGAAATTGGAATTGAAGTCGGTTAATGATGTTTATCAGGAGGTTGTGGCAGTATTCCCCAACTTTTCCGTTGGTATAATTCATGGTAGGATGAAGACTGATGAACGAATCAAGATCATGGATGAGTTTCGTAGGGGTAAGATAAATATACTTGTTGCAACGACAGTAATAGAAGTTGGTGTAGATATTCCCAATGCCACCGTAATGATTATTGAACACCCAGAAAGATTTGGTTTGGCACAATTGCATCAATTGAGAGGCAGAATTGGCCGAGGAGCAGAAAAATCATATTGCTTTCTATTCTTAAATCGTTTTGTTGCACCTGAGACTTATGAAAGGATAACATTTTTCACTAATAATAATGATGGCTTCGCACTAGCGCGCAAGGATATGAAATTACGAGGACCCGGTGAAATTCTGGGAAAGAGACAACACGGTTTACCGGATATCAAGATTGGTGATATAGATAATGACCAGGATTTGCTATTTCTGGCTCGCGATGATGCATTTGAGATTGTGAAGAAAGATCCAGACATTAATCTTTCTGAGCATCATTTTATAAGAAGACAATTGCAGAAATTTGCCACGAGAGAACATCTTTTAAGGATAGGATAGAGGAGGCGCTATGAAATATAGACTTGGCTTTGTGTTATTAATGATTTTACTATTTTCTTGCTTCAAATTACCCACGGCAGTTGGTAAGAGTAGGAATGTTGTTATACTTTCATCAAGTATTGATACCACCTTAATTATTAATAATCTACAGATTTACAATTATTTTCCTCAGAGAGAACATAACTTCATATTTTTGTTCGCCCATGCTACAGTAATCAAAAAATTCAATAAATTTCATACCCTTTTTCTCTATGGTTCTTTGCAGGATAATTCCATAAATGTACTTCTCAATGAGGAGGCAAAAGAGGCAACAAAAAGAGATACCTTTAGTCTATTCAAATTGAACGACCTTTGGGCAAAGAATCAACTTGTGATCGTTCTTGCAATTTCAGAACCTCATTACATTTCTCAAGGGATTATGAAATATAGCAATATAATTAGAAAAATTCTGGAGGATAATTATTACTTGAAGGTCAAGGAAAATTATTATCAAGAAGGCATAAACCAGAAAATAAAAAAAACACTGGAAAGGTTTGGGATAAGTTTTGATCTCCAAAAAGGATGGCTGATTGACTCAACATATAAGATGGAGAACTTTATATCTGTTCATGCCCATTTTCCAGACCGTAGTGTCTTCTTTTACAAAGAGAAAAAGCTATTAGAGCCAACCGATTCTTTTGCTATTGCCAAACGTAATTTTTTGACCAAAAAATATTATGATGGCGATTATATTTTCAAAGATTTAATCCATACAGAAAAAATTGAATTTCATAATATGAAAGGCATTAGATTGAGAGGTGTCTGGCAGAACGACTCACTTGTTGCCGGTGGCCCATTTCTCTCTTATTTCTTAACTGACAAAGACACACTCTATATAATCGATGGTGTGCTCTTTCTCCCTGGCGAGCGGAAGACTGAGTTTTTTTCCAGAATCGAGGTTTTAATGAACTCCTTTAGGATAACTCACTATTGACAATTTTTAAAATATGAGTATTATATATATGTGTGGAGGCAGATATGGCTGAACAAGATTTTTCCGAAATTGCCAGATTGAGTGAGCGTTTTAACAAAGACCCGAAATCACGGATATTTGTCCAGCTCGCTGATGCATATCGGAAGAATAATATGGTTGACGAAGCAATAGAGGTATTGAAGCAGGGTCTGCAGTTCCACCCACAATATCCGCTGGCTTACCTGATAATGAGTAAGTGTCTCTTTGATAAGCGCATGTTTGTCCAGGCCAAAGATGCTCTTGAAAAGACACTTAAATTTGATCCACAGAATATTGTGGCGTTAAGAACGCTCGCACAGATCTGTGAGTCAATGAAAGACGAAGCAGGTCAGCTCGCTGCATATAAAGGTATTCTTACAATTGACCCCTTTGATGCAATGGCAAAAGAAAAGTTGACGGCTTTGGAAGCAAAACAGAGAAAAGAACCTTTATATACCATAACCATGGCTCAGGAATATGAAAGACAGAATAACCTTGTTGAGGCGTTGAAGGTCTATGAACATCTTTCTTTCACTGATCCATCAGATCTTGGCATACAGGAGAAGATTGGAGAGTTGAGACAAAAATTGGCACCAAAAGAAGAAAAGAGAGAAGAAGAGGAAATAAGTGTGGGGCCGGTAATAAAAGAGGAGCCAATTAAAGAAAAACCGATTCCTGAAGCTCCAGAATTAATATCTGTGGCAGATTTTCTTTATGAAAAACCAAAAAAGGAAGAGAAACCTGTAAAGACTGTAGAGAAGAAACCCGAAGAGAAAGGAGCAGTTGAGCCGCCTGGTGAAAAGGCAGTACCTGAACATGAAATTTTATCCCTTGAAGATTTTCTTCTTGAAAAACCTAAAGAAGAGAAGATGCTTAAAGAAACGATCGAGGCCAAACCGGAACAGCCCTCGATCGTCGAGTCAACAACAAAAGAAGAACCAGAGATAAAACCATCAGCACCCGAACCCGAGGTTTTGTCTTTGGAAGATTTTCTCATTGAAACCCCTAAGGTGACAGAAGAACAGCCTAAAGAAGTATTGGAGGTCAAACCCAAAGTAGTACCAACTATCGAACCAATGATGAAGGAAGAGCCAACGTTGGAACGATTGATACCCGAGACTCTAGAGTCCCAACCTTCGGAAGACATTCTGTTGAAGATTCCTCCAGCCGAAGAGCAACATAAGGAAACTGTGAAGATTACCCCTGAAATACCTAAGGTTGAAGAGGTTGAGAAAGAGAAACCCCGAGAGGTGATAGAAGTTAAACCGGAAGAGGAAGAAAAACCAGAAGCTATTCGTCCTGAGGAGCAAAAAGAAGAGAAGAAAGAAGAGCCAAAGAAACCGAAAGAAGAAGATTTTAAATCATTTCAGGATTGGTTATCAGGTTTGTTAAAATGAAAATCAAAGATATCGAAAAACTCGTTAAGATATTAGAAAATAGTATAATTACAGAAATTGAGATTACTGATTTTTGGGGTAGAAAAATTAAAATAAATAAATCAGATAATAGGGCAAGAGAAATTGTTCAACCGCAATCAGAAAATGTGGTGGTCAAAGAGGGAACTAGAGTTGTTGAAAGACAAATTCAGGACGAGAAGAAGGTAGAAAGGAAAAATTTAGTTGCAATAAGGTCACCGATTGTTGGAACTTTCTATCGCTCTCCAGCACCTGATGCACCACCTTATGTTGAGATTGGTGATATAATAAAACCCGGTCAGGTAGTTTGCATTGTTGAGGCGATGAAGCTTATGAATGAGATAGAATCTGATGTCGCAGGCAGAATTATGGAAATTCTGGTGAAGAATGAAGAACCGGTGGAGTATAATCAAGAATTATTTTCAATAGAACCATTATAAATAAAAAAACATGGAACTAAGAACACTTCTCGAAAAAATGATAAAAGTAAATGCCTCAGATTTACATTTGAAGGCTGGGGCACCTTCTGTTTTTAGAATAGATGGTCGCTTGGTCGTTGAAAAGGGTGAATCTTTAACTCCCGAGGTCTTGAAAGTGATGGCGTATCAGATTATGACACCCTCTCAACAACAGCAATTCGAACGAATGAAAGAAATGGACTTTGCAATCGGTGTTAGGGGTGTTGGTCGTTTCAGGGTGAATATATTCCTACAACGTGGTAGTATTGCAGTTGCAATGAGGGCAATACCTATTTCAGTGCGTAGAATTGATGAATTGAACCTTTCACCCACATTAAAGGAATTAGCGTTGAAACCCCGCGGATTGATTCTCTGCACAGGAACAACAGGTAGTGGCAAGTCAACAACTTTGGCAGCGATGATTGAACATGTCAATGAAAATTCTTCGCGTCATGTAATTACAATTGAAGACCCAATTGAATATCTTTTCCGTGATAACCGTTCAATAATCTGTCAGCGTGAAGTCCTAATGGACACTGTCTCATTTTCGATTGCCTTGCGCCACATTCTTCGTCAAGACCCCGATGTGATATTGATCGGCGAAATTAGAGACCGGGAAACAATGGATGTGGCCCTCAAGGCAGCGGATACCGGTCATCTTGTTATGTCAACCCTTCACACCCTGAATGCTACGGAGACAATCAATCGTATTATTTCCTTCTATCCACCACATCAACATCAGCATATCAGGGTCTTACTTGCCGCAACACTTGTTGGTGTTATTTCGCTGCGGCTATTGCCTCGGGCTGATGCCAAGGGTAGAATACCTGCTGTTGAGATTCTTATTGCCACACCGACAGTCAAAGAATATCTGCTTGACCCTGTAAAGACTTTACTCATTCAATCAGCAATAGAAGAAGGCTACGGCCAATACGGCATGCAGACCTTTGACCAATCAATATTCCGTTTATACAAAGATGGATTAATCTCTTATGATGATGCAATTCAGGCAGTATCTAATCCTGACGAATTTAAACTGCGGCTCGTTGGTATTGAGGCAACTGCTGAACGCGGCTGGACTTCATTCGGAAAGAAATAAACTTTAGACAACACTATATACTTGAATATTACGAATAGATATTAGTTAAATTCGTTGTTATTCATAATATTTGTATTCTATGAAATTTGATAAAATACTCATTGCCAATCGTGGTGAAATTGCGATTCGCATTATTAGGGCAGCAAAAGAATTAAAACTAAAGACTGTTGCTATCTATTCAGAAATAGATGCCGATGCGCTTCACACTCGGTTGGCGGACGAGGCTGTTTGCATCGGTCCACCACCAGCTAAAGAAAGTTATTTAAATATTACAAGAATCATAAGTGCCGCAGAGGTCACGGGTGCGAGGGCAATACATCCAGGATATGGATTTCTTGCAGAGAATCCCGAATTTGCTGAAATTTGCGAATCATGCGGCATAATCTTCATTGGACCAAGGCCTGAGCACATTCGAGCAATGGGAGACAAAATTAAGGCAAAAATGATGATGGCTCAGGTTGGGGTTTCCGGTATACCTGGTAGTGACAATGCAATAGAGTCATTAAGAGATGCAAAAAAAGTAGTCAGCGAGCTCGGTTACCCTGTAATGTTAAAGGCTGCCGCTGGTGGCGGTGGCAAAGGGATGAGGGTTGCCCGTGACGATGAGGAAATAGAGTCTGGTTTTCGGATTGCCCAAGCCGAGGCAAAGGCAGCCTTTGGTGATAATCGAATATATATCGAAAAATTTATCGAGAAGCCAAGGCATATAGAAATTCAGATACTCGGAGATGGTTATGGTTCTGTTTCGATGGGTGAGAGGGAGTGCTCAATCCAGCGTCGTCATCAAAAACTTATCGAGGAATCGCCTTCAACAGCAGTGGATGAGAATTTACGAAAGAAATTGATAACAGCAGCAATTAAAGGGGCAAGCCATATTGGTTACCAATCTGCAGGTACCATAGAATTTCTGATGGACACTAATAAAAACTTTTATTTTATGGAGATGAATACGCGAATCCAGGTAGAACATCCAGTCAGTGAGATGGTTACTGGTGTAGATATTTTAAAGGAACAGATAAAGATTGCCCTTGGCGAAAAATTATCAATTAAACAGGAAGGTATAAAGCTGCGGGGAAATGCGATTGAGTGTCGTATCAATGCCGAAGACCCTGAGCGAAATTTTGTGCCATCTCCAGGATTGATTACATTCTTTCATATGCCACAAGGTATCGGTGTCCGATTTGATACACATATTTTTGCTGGTTATAAATTTCCACCTCACTACGATTCATTGATCGGTAAGCTTATCTGTCATGGCAATACAAGGGAAGAGGCGATTGCCAGGATGGTTAGGGCACTTGAAGAAGTGGTTATTGAGGGTATTCCCACAACTATACCATTCCATTTAAAGGTAATGAACAACGAAAATTTTATTGTCGGGGATCTTTCAACACATTTCATAGAAGAACTCACTTAATGTTTTGGACCTAAACCGGCAATTTTACAACGAAGATTGTTCCTTTATTCAATTCAGTTTTTACTTCAATTTCTCCATTATGGTTTTCAACAATCCGCTTACTGATTGCTAAACCAAGGCCAACACCATGCGTTGCCTCCTTGGTTGTGAAGAATGGTTCAAAGATTTTCCTCATATGCTCAGGTGGAATGCCCGGGCCAGTATCAGTAAATGAAACTTCGACATATTTTTTATCCTCAGATATATTCGTTCTGATTGTTAAATTGCCCTGTCCGTTCATAGCCTCGGCGGCGTTTAGAATAATATTCATGAAGACCTGCTGAATCTGGGCGGGGTCAATTCTAATGAGTGGTAGAGATTGGTTAAAATCTTTATTTATTTTAATATTTAAGAACATTGCCTGGCTTTTTATTAGGGCAAGTGTTGAATCGATAATTTGATTAATCGAAGAATCCTCAATTTCCGGTTCTTTCTGGCGGGCAAAGTCCAATAATCCCTTAACTATCGTTTTGCATCTCATTGCCTCGGTATTTATTTTCTCAAGATTTTTTCTCAAAGGGCTATCCTGGGGTATATTCTTGAGGAGCAAATCGCAATATATGAGGATTCCGGTTAAAGGATTATTTATTTCGTGTGCCACACCAGCCGCAAGCTGTCCAATCATTGCGAGTCTTTCTGCCTCAGCAACAGTTCGACGCGCGCATTCTTTGAGATCCTCATCCCTTGTCTTTATTGATGCAATCATAAATTGGAATGCCTTGCCCAGGTCAGCAATCTCGTCATCGGTCTTTATTTCAATCTTTTCTGGAAATATACCCTGGGCAAGTTTTTTTGCCGCAGATGCGAGGTCACTCAATGGTTTTGTAATATTGGCAGTCAAAAAATAAGAAAATCCAAAGACAATAAGCATGCTCAAGAATGTAATTCCTATGTAGATTAATACAATTTCATTGCGCCAGTCGGTATACTTCTTCTCCAGGATTCCAACATATAATACGCCGATGATTTTATTTTCGATATTTCTTATTGGCCGGTATGCAGTTATGTACCAGTCGTTTACAACAAAGGCACGCGCCGTCCAGAAGAGCCCGTTCTCAATTACTGCATCATATACCTCTTTTGAAATCAAAGTGCCGATCGCCCTTGTCCCATCCTCATTCATGACGTTCGTTGAGACCCTCAGGTCTTTCATAAATATTGTGGCAGTTCCAATATCCTTGCCTTTATATTTTTCACCTAAGAATACAGTATTTTTTACTTTGTCAACAATTTCGTATCTATTGTTGATCAGTTTACCTCCATAAATAATGCCGAGAATTGCTCCTTTATCACTAAAGACAGGTGCTGCTGCCAATATCACCATACCTGATGTCTCTTCGCCTTCCCTTTGATATCTTGCCTTTGGGGTTGGAATTATTTTTATTCGGGCAGAAGGTGTAAGATTACGATTTTCTTGGCCAAGTTCAGTCTCATTGGATATTTCAGTTGAGACGATTGCCTTTCTATTCTCCAGGGTATATTTAATTACAGAATTTTTACTCATGTCATCACCTGAAATATCAGGATTTGTTGCACGCACCAAAACCTTTCCAGTAGCATCGGTAAGGGATAAGAAATCAATAGCCTCGAGTGTTGATACTCGATTCAACTCTTTTGATAATAACTTTCGCTCGTTCTTGAGAATCGCCTCAATTATGAAGTAGCGTATTGCTGTAAAATGGCAGATATCTAAAACCTGTTGTTCAAATTGTTTAAAAATCTCTCCGGCTGAGTTTAGGTCGGCGCTTACACGATTCTGTGCCTGATTGATTATTCCCTCGCCGATAAATTTGCTGCCAATAAATGTATTTATGACACCAATTATTGCTACTGCAAGAATAAAACTGAGTGTAATCTTGGTGCGCAAAGATTTGAAGGCAATAAATCTCAATTTCTTCCTTTTTTTATTATATATATATCTAAACGAAAGTCAATATGTTAACTTTATAATCTTTTTAGTTATACATTTTTCTGATGGATAGAGGATAGAGGGGACAGGTATAAACTTTTAAACTTTTTCATCTTATTTCTTTAAAACCTTAATCACTGCCGTTGCAGAAACTTTAAACAGCCGGGCAATCCGAGCCGCAGATAAGCCATACTTCTCTTCCAAAATCACAAACGCCTTATGCCGAAGCTTCCGCAACACCAAACCACGAGGCTTTAATAATAATTCAGGTTTCACTCTTAACCGCTCACTCAAAACCTCTAACAAATCTTCATCCAACCATGCGTCGTCTTTTTCATCATCAATTGACTCCGCAATCTCTTCTTCAACAAACTTCGCATCCCCGATAATCAAACCCGATGCCTTACGCCAGTCAACCGGGCCATTTTCCACAGCCAACACAAACTCTTGATAACGCTGAGAAGCTGCCCTATCACGACCAAATTGATCAAGAATCACCGCCGGCTTTAAAAAACCCTTTGGCGCTAAACCAATATACGCCCGATAACTTGTCCATTGGTAATCTTTTGGATCACTTATTATCCCAGCCTCAACTGGCTGACGATGAATATAACGCGATAACCATAAACCATAATTATTCGGTTGGACAATTCGATTATTGAACCGCTCACCAAAAACATGACCAACACGCTTAGCCACACCCCAAGCATAGATGTGATGATACAATCTTTTACCCTTTAAACGAGATTTTCTTGGCACTATGCCCAATCATACTCAAAAATAACAACACGTCAATAAGAAGAAGTTTAAAAGTTTACACCTGTCCCTGATGTAGCTGTCCTAACTATTTTAATAACTGTAGTGGGCCGAGTCCTTTTATTTCATCAATAAAGATATTAATTTTCTTCTGGAATTCAATGCCTTCACCTGCTGAAATGAAATGTAAGGCAAGTCTTCTGGTATCAATGCCAAACTCTTTCAGGTATGATTTTAGAAAATGGTATCTCTTAATTGTTTTATAATTGCCATTTATATAATGGCAGTCCCCTGGATGGCAACCAGTAATCATCACGCCATCAACACCATTGGAGAATGCCTTCAAGACAAATTCAGGTTCGATACGTCCTGAACACATCGTTCGGATGATCCGAAAGTTTGGTCCAATCTGGAGTCTTGAAACGCCCGCCAGGTCTGCACCGGCATAGGAACACCAGTTACAGCAGAAGACAACAACCTTGGGCTTAAAGTTAGACATCGTCGCTCCCTAATAGACGCAGTATTTGCAGTATCGCTTCGCTCGCAGTATCGTTCCTGCGGGACTCGCAGTATCGCCTTTGGCTCGCCAACAATTTTTGCGAACGAAGTGATACTGCGTCTTCTGCGAGTGTAATGATCCTGCAAGTGCAACGATCCTGCAATATGTTCATTTCAACGCCTCCACCATCGCCATTATCTGTTTCTTCGTAAACCCATACTGCTCCATTGAACCGGAAGGGCAAGCAGCAACGCAGGTTCCACAGCCTTTGCACAATGCCTCGTTAACTTTGGATATCCTCTTTTCGTCTTTTACAGTAATCTCAATTGCCTCGTAAGGGCAGAGTGCACTACAAACACCGCAACCAGCGCATATGTCTTCATTGACATGTGAAATTGTTGCCTCGGCATAATATTTCCTATGGGCAATGATTGTCGCGGCGCGGGCTGCGGCTGCCTCTGCCTGACTTATTGTCTCTTCAATAGTTTTTGGGCTATGCGCCATACCCGCAATGAATATACCTTCAGTGGCAAAATCAACGGGTCTCAATTTAACATGTGCCTCAAGATAGAAACCTTCATTATTAAGAGGCACCTTCAGCATCTTGGCAAGTTCTTCATTATCCTTCTTTGGTTCAATCCCGGTTGAAAGAACAACCAAATCGGATGTGAGATTAATCTCTTCTTTTAGAATTGGTTCAAGGATTGAGATATTAAGTTTACCATCCACAGTCTCAAGTTTAGGCTTCAAATCTTTGTCGTAGCGAATGAAGATAACCCCTGTCTCGCGTGCCTTACGATAAAAATCCTCTTTTAGACCGTAGGCCCTGACATCACGATAGAGCACATAGATATTTGCCTCTGGATTTACCTCCAATAATTTTAATGCATTCTTTACTGCCTGTGTACAGCAGATACGACTGCAGTAGGAATGGTTATCATCCCGTGAACCAACGCACTGAATCATGACGATAGTCTGATAGTCTGATGGTCTCATGGTCTGATAGTCTAATAGTTTCTTTTCCAATTCCCTTTGTGTGATAATGCGTGGGTCTTTGCCATAGAGATACTCAGTGGGCTGGTATTCTTTAGCACCGGTTGCCACAATCACCACGCCATGTTTTATCTTTAGTTTAGAGCCGTCTTCTTTAACAACCTCTGTTTCATAATTGCCAATAAAACCAGAAATATTTTCAATCTTCGCGCCGGTAAACAATTCTATTCGTCTATTATTTTTAACCTTTTTGATCGTCATTTTTAAGAAATTCTGGATATCCCGGCCTTCAATTGTATGGAAGATATGGCGCAGATTGCCACCAAGTTCTTTTTCTCTCTCGATTAAGAATACCGCAAAGCCTTGCCCAGCCAGCGAAAAGGCGGAGACCATACCAGCAATTCCACCTCCAATCACAAGTGCTTTTTGTGTTACATCAATCTCAACCCTCTTTAGCGGTGTAAGTAATTTTGCCTTGGCAACCGCCATTCGCACCAAATCCTTTGATTTCTCAGTTGCTTCTATAGGCTCTTGCATATGTATCCAAGAGCACTGGTCCCGAATATTTGCCATCTCAAAAAGATAGGGGTTCAACCCTGCTTCTCTTATTGTCTCTCTGAAGAGTGGTTCATGGGTTCGAGGTGTGCAGGAGGCAACGACGATTCGATTTAATTTATGTTCTTTGATCATTTCTACAATACGTTTCTGCGTATCCTGTGAACAGGTGTATAAATTATTTTCAGCATAGGCGACATTGGGTAGTGTCTTTACATATTCAACTATCTTAGGCACATCTACATAGCCACCGATATTTATTCCACAGTGACAGACAAAGACGCCGATGCGAGGGGCCCGGTCTGAGACATCCTGTTCTGGCGGCACTTCTTTCTTAATTATTAAGGTATTCCTTGCCTCAGACAAAAGGCCCATTGCCTTTCCCGCGGCTGCTGATGCCTGGGTTACGGTTTCTGGAATATCCTTTGGTCCAGCAAATGCACCACATACATAGATACCATCGCGAATCGTATCAACGGGTATAAATTCCGATGTTCGACAAAAGCCATGTTCGTTAAGGGTAATGCGCAATCTCTTTGCCAATTGGTTCATACCTTCCTTGGGTGTTAGACCAACCGAAAGAACAACCAGATCAAATTCTTCTTCTTTCAGTTCGCCATCTTCCCCTTCATAATGAACGATAAGATTTTTGGTTTCAGAATCTTCTTCTATCTTGGAAACACCAGCCCGAACAAATCGAACACCATATTCTCTTTTTGCCCTCTCATAATATGTCTCAAATCCTTTTCCAAATGTCCTAATGTCCATGAAAAATATTGTTGTCTCCAATCCGTTCTTGGCATGCTCTTTGGCAATGATTGCCTCTTTAATCGCATAAGTGCAGCAGACGGAAGAGCAATAGCCCTTACCAATCTGTGGGTCTCTTGAACCAACACATTGGATAAAACCGATTCTTTTCGGCACTTTCCCCTCATAAGGTCGAAGAAGATGACCGTGGAATGGACCGGAAGCTGAAAGAATCCGCTCAAATTCAAGACTCGTTACAACATTTTTGAATATACCATAACCAAATTTACTATAGGCCTTGGCATCAAATGGCATAGATCCGGGTGATAAGATGATAGCACCAACATTAATTTCCTCGAGTTTATCATTATCTTTATATTTTATCGCACCAGCAAGACAAATCCTTTCACAAACGCCGCATCCAAGACAATTATCCTTGTCAATTGTGTATATCGCAGGTACTGCCTGGGGATAGTCAATGTAGACGCTTTTCCTCGTGCTCAACCCTTGATTGAAATTATCAGGAATTTCTATGGGACAATGTTTTCGACACTCACCACAACCAGTGCACTTATTAAAATCAACGAATCTTGCCTTTCTCTTTATTTTAACGAGGAAGTTGCCCGCCTCGCCTTTGAGCGATTCAACCTTCGAATTTGACAGAATTTCAACATTTAAATGGCGTCCACATTCGACAAGTTTCGGTGCCATAATACACATAGAACAATCATTGGTAGGGAAGGTCTTGTCTAACATTGCCATTATTCCGCCAATCGTTGGCGCTGAGTCAAGAAGATAAACCTTGAATCCAGAATTGGCTAAGTCTAATGAGGCCTGGATACCGCCGATTCCGCCGCCGATGACTAAGACTGCCCCGACTTTCTGATCATTCATTTAGAATCCATTCAATTTCACCCTCAGCCTAACCCTCTCCTATCAAAGGGAGAGGGATTATGAGAGCGATTAAGACAGCGCCAACCTTATTGATTAGATTTGTATCTTGGATACTCATCTTTTATATCCACCAAAGAAACAAAACCTTTTTCTTGTAAGGCACAAACTTCATTAAAGGCTAAATCGGGTGAAATATCTAATGCTGAAGAAATTTCTGGCACTGAGAAAGTTTTATCTTTCAATAGACGCGCTATCCGACATCTTATAAATTCCTGATAAAGTATCTTTTCTAATCTATTTTTGAACTCGAACTCCGATATTTTTTCGCCATAAACATTTTCCTTCTCGGTCACTTGCCATTCTATGCCGGTGAGGTGGCGAAATACCTCACCGCTGAGAACATCCTTGACTGCTAAGAGTATATTTTTTACTTCATCGGTTTTGGCAATTGGCCCAATCTCTTTTATTTTTCTCACAAAACTATTGACAAGGGTGGCAAATCTCTCACCTTCAGCCGCTGAAACCCAATCTAAGTAGAGCCTTTCAGGCTCGATGGATGTAAAGGCAAGTAGTTTTCGGGTTGCAATTATTCTTTTTTCTGCATTATAATTACCATTTAAATAGTGACAATCACCAAAATGGCAGCCTAATACCATAACCCCATCAATTTTTTTTAAGAAAGCATTAATAATCAAAAGCGGGTCAACACGACCTGAACACATTACCCTGATTACCCTTATATTGGGTGCATACTTGATTCTGGATACGCCAGCAAGGTCAGCACCGGCATAGGAACACCAATTGCAGAGAAAACTCAAGATTCTTGGTTTGAACTCTTTCATATTATCCTGCCAATGCATTAATCTGAGCGGATATTTGCTCATTTGTAAAATGTTTCATTATTATTGCTTGTTGCGGACAGGAAGCAGCACAACTACCACAGCCTTTACAAGAGGCAGGAATAACCTCGGAGCGAAAACCTTTTTCCGTCTTTTTTGCAGTATGGGCCTGATATGGACACATCTTTTCGCAGATCCCACAACCGATACATTTATTCTCATCAACATAACCTACCGCGGGCACTACATCAATATAATCTTTAGCGAGAACAATGCCTGCCCTATTCGCTGCCGCAACTGCCTGGGCGATTGATTCATCAAGGGTTTTTGACGAGTGGGCTAAGCCGCATACAAATATCCCATCGGTAGCAAAATCTACGGGTCTCAGCTTCATATGTGCCTCAAGGAAAAAACCGTCTTCATTTAAAGGAACTTTCAATAATTGCGCGGTTTCTTTATTTGTTCGGTCAGGAACAATACCGGCACTCAAAACAACAAGGTCAGCAGGCAGCACTATTTCCTCATTGAGAATAAGTTCTTTAACTTTTACATAAAGATTTGTGCCATTTTGCTTCACTTCAGGTTTTGATTCGTCGTCGTATCTCACAAATACCACGCCCAAATCCCTTGCTTTTTGATAATAAATTTCGTTAAATCCATAAGTTCTAATGTCCTTATATATAACAATAACTTCAGTATCGGGTTTTTTCTCTTTGATGATTAATGCATTTTTTATAGCCTTATTGCAGCATATACGGCTACAATATCTTCGCTCATTATCTCTTGAACCTACGCATTGAATCATCACGACATTTTGATAGTTAAATGGTTGAATTCCGCCTGAGGCGGATAAATGGTTAAATAGTTTTTCTTCTAATTCCCTTTGTGTAACGATTCGTTTGTCTTTACCATACATATATTCAGTTGGCGCATACTCCTTGGCACCAGTTGCTACAATTACCACGCCATGTTCAATTTCACTTAAGGTATTCCTGGTCCGGATTTTGGCCTTGAAGTTGCCGATATAGCCAGAAATTTCTTGAATTGTGCTCTCAGTATACAAGTGAATATTGGGATGACTATTAATCCTTAAGACAAGTGAATCAAGATAATCTTTCACTCTTCGCCCATCAATGATCCTAAAAAGATTTTTGGCGTTACCGCCGAGTTCTTTTTCTCGCTCGACGAGAAAAACCTCATAGCCTTGGTTTGCTAGCGTAAGACTGGCGTTTAGACCGCTAACACCGCCACCAATAACCAAGCCCTTTTGTGTTACGGGAATGGAAATATCAGGCAAAGGCTCTAAAAGAATTGAACGGGCACACGCCATTCTAAGCAAATCCTTTGCTTTTTCGGTCGCTTCTTCTGGTTCAAGAGAATGAACCCACGAACACTGGTCACGAATATTTGCGAACTCCAGGAGATACCGATTCAATCCTTTTTCTCTAACTGTTTCCTGAAACAAAGGTTCATGGGTCCTCGGCGTGCAGGCCGCGATAACGATTCGATTTAAATTGTGTTTTCCTATCATTTCTTTAATATGTTGCTGGGTATCGTCGGAACAAGAATAGAGATTATCTTCGGCATAAACAACATCGGTAAGCGTCTTGGTGTATTCTACAACTTCTTTTACATTAACGGTTCCCGCAATATTAATTCCGCAGTGGCAAATAAAAGCACCAATTCGCGGTTTCTGACCGGACACGTCAAGTTCGGCCGGGTATTCATGTTTCTTCGTAAGTGAATTTCTCTGTTCTTGTAGCAATTCAATCGCTTTCCCGGCAGCGGCACTTGCTTCAGTTACCGTCTCAGGAATATCTTTTGGTGAAGATGCCGTCCCGCAGACAAAGATACCGGCCCGAGCCGATTCAACCATTGAGAAAGGAACTGTCCTGATGAAATTTCTCTCATCCAGGTCGACTTTACATATTTCGGACAATTTCTTGATGTCGTTCCGCGGTTTCAAACCGACTGATAATACCAATAGATTAAATTCTTCCTTTGCCAATTCACCACTTTCATCCTCGTAACGCACTGTTAAATTTTTAGTATCTTGTGATTCAAAAATGTCACCGATGAGTGCTCGCTTGAATTTTATACCATATTCTTTTTTTGCCCGCTCGTAGTAGGCCTCAAAACCCTTGCCAAAAGTTCTTATATCTATACAAAATATCGTGCAGTCAACATTGCGCGAATGTTCTTTAATTAAAATTGCTTCTTTTACGGCGTAGACACAACACACCGAAGAACAATAAGGATTGCCAAGTTTACTATCTCTTGAACCAACACACTGGATAAATGCAATTTTTTCAGGTTCTTTATGGTCGGTAGGCCGCAACAGCTGCCCTTGAAAAGGCCCGGATGCGTTCAATATTCTCTCCAATTCGATAGATTTTATTACATTTGCATAACGACCGTAGCCATACATGGATTTTAATCGGGGATCAAATGTCTCATAGCCCGGGGCGAGAACAATTGCGCCAACCTTGAGGTCGACGATCCTTGTCTCAATACTGTGGCTGATGGCCTTTGGTTGACAGACCTTCACGCACTCTGAGCATTCGCAACAGATCGCACAGGCGATGCATCGTTCAGCTTCTTTCCTGGCGGTTTCTTCATCATAACCAAGCTCAACTTCATCAAAGCCGGTGCGCTTATCAACTTCTAATTTTGGCATTGTTGCCCGCTGCGACTTTGGTTTATCTTTCAATTCGACTGGTTCTAGTCGTACCTTTTTCCATTCCTTATGCTCAATTTTGGTCCCCCTTAGGTGGGCATCAATTATCTCGGCCGCCTGCTTTCCTGCCGCAACTGCTTTAATGACGGTTTGCGGACCAGTAACGAGATCTCCACCTGCGTATACGCCTTTGACGGTTGTTTCAAGTGTTTCTTTGTTTACGACCAATGTGCCATCTTTCGTTCTCTCAAATTCTTTACTTAACCAATCAATTTGTGGTTTTTGAGAAATTGCCACAATTACATTGTCTATACGAATCTTAAATTCACTGCCAGGGATAGGAACCGGACGTCTTCGACCAGAAGCATCAGGATCTCCAAGTTTCATGCGGATGCATTCTATTTCCTGGACTTGGTTCGTGCCATAGATTTTAACAGGGGCAACAAGAAATTCAATTTTTATACCCTCTTTTTCCGCCTCGTCGACCTCCCAGGCATTGGCCGGCATTTCCATACGTGAGCGACGATACAAGATTGTAACCTTACTGCGCAATCTTCGGGCAACACGGGCAGCATCAATCGCAGCATTACCACCACCGATGACCGCAACATTTTCTCCAAGAGTAATCCTGGCACCAAGATTTAATCTCTTGAGAAAATCTATGCAATGAAGAACGCCATCAAGTTCTTCTCCTTCAATGTTCAGTTTAATTTCTTCATAAGCTCCGGTCGCAAGGAATACCGCCCGATAATCCTTCAACAGTTGCTCAATCCTAATGGTTTCACCTATTTTTACACCAGTCTTAATTTCAACGCCATAGGATTTTATGTAATCAATATCTGCCTTTATCGCACGCCGGGGTAATCGAAATTCAGGTATTCCCAAAACAAGCATCCCACCAATAACGTTCTCCGTTTCGTATACAATTACCTGGTAGTTTCTCCGGGCGAGAAAATATGCACAGGAGAGTCCGCCTGGTCCCGCACCCACAACCGCAATTTTATCGCCGGTTGGTTTCTGAGACGCCATCGGGTATGAGCCCGCTTCAGCAATATACCTCTTGAGCGAGGCAATGGCGATCGGTGCATCGACCTCGCCGCGCACACACTCGGTTTCGCACGGATGATTGCACACCCGCCCGCAGACACTGGCAAATGGATTGGCCTGCCGTTCCAGGTCAAGCGCTTCCTCGTATTTCCCGGCCCGGATGAGCGCGACATAGCCTTGAACATTGACACCAGCCGGGCAGGCGGTACGACAGGGTGCATGTCCAAGTTTCGAAATGGCGAACTTGTTGGGCACGGCTTGGGGAAACGGCCGGTAGATCGCTTTTCTTGAAACAAGATTGCACTCGAATAGATTTGCCGTTTCGATCGGGCACACGAGGTCGCACTCGCCACACCCGTTGCATTTCTCCCAATCCACAAATGGCGATTTCTTTTTAATTTTAACACCAAAATTCCCGGCGTCGCCACTTATTTCCTCTAAATCGGCATACGTGATCAATTCGATGTTCGGATGTCGGGCAGCATTTACAAGTTTGGGTGCCAAAATACACATTGAGCAGTCATTGGTTGGAAAGGTCTTGTCAAGTTGGGCCATCACACCACCGATGCTTGGACCTTTTTCTAATAAATAGACCTTAAACCCGGAATCGGCCAGGTCCAATGCGGCCTGGATGCCGCCGATTCCACCACCAACGACTAAAACTGCACCGACCTTGCCGTTATTTTGACTTTTACTTCCCATATCCATTACTGTTCCTTATACCCAGACAACGATGAGGTGGTGAGGACTTTTTGATTAATTGCATCCCTATCCTCCAGATTCCTTTAACCTCTTAATTATCCTCTCGGGTAAAAATTTCTCCATTTCTGGATATCTCCGAATTAAGCGCTTAATGTCTAACAAATCTTTGTCCCTCTTTAATTCATCACGTTCAGAATCAGAATAAGCCCAGATTTTACTTTTCAAAATATCCTCTTTTTGAGCCACTTTCATGGTGTAGCCCAGTACCCTCCGTGGTCCGGCTCTTTTTACAAACTCCTGGTATCTTTCATCTCTTTGTAGTTGTATTCTCACATCCGATGCTCTATGGATAATCTCCCAGGTATGCGGATGGGTTTTTATCTTAAACTTTCTCTTCTTCAATTCTTCTTTTAGTTCCTCGGTTCTGCCCGCCATCACCACACAATCAAAATCTAAGGTAACCACTGGTTCACAATAGGCATTGACTGCGATACCTCCTATTACGCAGTAGGGTATCTTCTCTTTAATGAGGATTTGCAGAAATTCTTGAATAAGGTCTTTTTTAGAATTGGTAACCCGGGTATAAAACTTATAAGCGATCATTTATTCTCGACTTCTATAATTTGCTTAACTTTTCTAATAGTGCCCTTGTCGAAACACGATTCATTCGCAGTCCCAGCAACTTCTCATCAAGTCCTAAGGCAAGCCCGAGTAGTTGCGGATAGTAAAGTACTGGTAGATTATACTGCTCCCCAAATTTTTGTTCCATCTTTCTTTGGTTGTCGTCGAACATCACACTGCAGAATGGACACATCAGAACCATTGCATCGGTTGCGTTTCCTGATAGGTTTTTTAGTTTTGGCCGGGCGACCAAATAGGCTACATCCTCACTAATTGCCAAAAGCCCAGCACCGCAACACCTAACTTTTTCAGGATAATTTTTGGGATTCGCCCCGGTTACCCTGATGAGCTCATCCAAAGAATATGGATTCTCAGGGTCTTCCGGATTGTCATAGATATTAGTCGGTTTTAAATAGTGGCAGCCATAGTGAGCCGCAACATTAAGATTGATGAACCGCTTTTTTATCAACTGCCTGATTTCCTCAATTCCAATGTCATCGTAAAGAATCTTTGTGAAATGTTTGACCTTAATATTCTTACTCATTCGATAGTCAATACCATGTTTTTTTAATAAGGCAACAATTCTTGTCTTTTCATCAAAATGTTCGATGAGATGCTTATTGATTTCGGTTAGTGAGCCTGTGCAGGCACTGCATAATGTGCAGATATCCAATTCCTTCTCTTCTGCAGCAAGAAGATTGCGCGCTGCCATTAGCAGAAATGTCTCATAGTGAACTGATTTTATTGGAAAGCCACAGCATTCGAAGTCATCCAGGTCAACAAACTCGATACCCAATTCCTTAGCGACTGCACGCGCTGCAAGTTCATAATTTCTGCCTCGGCCTAAGACCGTGCAGCCAGGATAAAGGGCGTATTTCATATTTTAAATCCTAAATTCCCCACCTGTGTCTCGGATTTCTCTTCATTCTTTCGAGAAATTATCTTGTCCAGCCCTGTCATTTCCATAATTCTTTTGGTTAAACCTTTTGCCTTTGCTACCTTTGGAAGTCCAAAGGTAGCCCTTTTGTTATTATCAAAATCATCAATTTCGTATAATCTGCCAAATTGTTTTAGGATATCTATCTGCTGGATGAATGCAGGGGGGATATAGCCTTCCTTTACAGCCAGATTCTTTATTGCATTCATCACATCAGTAAAGCGCACACCCTGCGGACACCTTTCCGTGCAGGCATAACAACTGGAGCAGAACCATATAAAGTCGTTTTTCAAAATTCTGTCTTTCATTCCCAAAAGAACCATTCTTATTATTTTGCGTGGATTATATCGCTGGTCAATCTCTCTTATGGGACAGCTCGCAGTGCAGATACCACAGGCGAAGCAGACTTTTATATTCTTGCCACCTGGTTCCTGGGACACTTCGTATTTGAATTTCGGTGAAAGTTCATTCATTTTCAAAGGCATAGTTATTCGTTTTGCGGTAATACCCTATAACTATAAACATTAGACTTTATCACTGTTAACCTCTATCTAAACATCAAATGTTTCTCTATTTTCTTCAAAAGTGTGGCGGTATCAACTGGCTTATCAATATAATCATCAGCAAGATGGTCAATGGCAATTTCGACACCATAATCAGGTTTTGAGAATTGTTGACCGACCGCAGTGAGCATTATAATGGGAATAGGTCGGGTTTGAGGACTCTTCCTTAATTCATAACAGACTGTGAATCCATCCATTCCAGGCATTATCACATCAAGGAGAATCAAGTCGGGATTTTCATACCTTGCCTTGGCAATCCCTTCTTCGCCATCTTTGGCAGTGATGACTTCATAGCGATTTGCTGCCAAAATTTGCTTTGTCGCCTCAAGAAAATCAGAATCATCATCTACCAAAAGAATCTTTGGCATTGCCCTTTCTTCCTTTGGTGCTGGTTTTACTGCGGCTAAGAGCGCATTTATTTTTTCAAGAAGAATTTGGGGGGTAACGGGTTTATCAAGAAAGGCATCTGCCTTATGCTGTATTGCGATATGTTCTGCATAACTCCCAGGTTTTACGCCAATCGCCGTCAAAAGAATTATGGGAATGGATGAATAATTTGGGTTATCCTTCAATTCCCGGGCAATTGAATAGCCACTTACATCAGGTAGCATTACATCAAGGATTATAAGATCCGGAATAATTTTTTTTGCCTTATCTAATCCTGTTTTACCATCTGGCGCTAGAATTACCTCGTAACCAGCCTGCTCAAGGATTGCCCTGTTCGCTTCACAAAAATCTGGGTCATCATCCACAAATAAAATTCTCATTTTCTTCATTTTACTCCTTTGGCAGATAAAAAATATAAGGCAATTTGAGGTAGGGCGCCATGCCTTGCCTTCATTAAATCTTCAATTGCCATTAATTATCTTTTTTTGTTTTTGGTAAATAGACACTAAATGTGCTCCCCTGGTTCAATTTGCTTCTTATTTCTAATCTACCACTATGAATGTCCAGTATCTTTTTGACAATTGCAAGTCCAAGACCAATGCCAGCAGCGGTTCCTTCTTTTTTAATTCTATAGAATTCCTCACCAAGATTGGGAATTTCTTTCTCGGGTATACCCATACCGGTGTCACTAACATCAACTATCCAAAACTTTTCTTCTTCCTTCAATTCCACAATAACCTTGCCGCCTTCTCGATTGTATTTAATGCTATTATTAAGCAGGTTTATAAACACCTCTTTAATCATTTCTTTATCGCCGTTTACCTTCACGCTGTTACGCATAGATTTTATCTCGAGGACTATATTCTTCTCTTGGGCAAGAGGTTTAACTATGCTGATGGCTTCATTTATTATAAAAGGTAGTGCAAAATCTTGGAATTCTTCTTTTAGTTTTAATTCCTCAATTCTTGAAAGCCTAAGCCAGCGGTCAATAAGTGTAAGGAGTTCATTTAAACGGATTCTCATTCGATTAATAATCTTTGACTGCTCTTGGGAAAGTTCACCAGCAATGCCACCGGATAAAACTTCTAAATACTGCATTACCGCAACAAGGGGTGTTCTCAATTCATGAGAAACAAGCGAAATAAAATTCTGCCTCATCCTCTCTTTTTCTTGTCTTAAGCGTTCTGCTTCAATTGTGATTTGCTTCTTTACCAATGCCCTTTTGGTAATAATTTTGAGCTCCTCGGAGGAAAATGGTTTTGGCAGGAAATCGAATGCGCCCATTTTCATAGATTCAACAGCGGATTCGATTGTCGCATAGCCAGTAATAACAATGGGCACGAGGCTTTTGTTATCCTTTATTTTTTTTAAAACTTCCATGCCACTCATCCCCGGCATCTTTAAGTCAACAAAAACGACATCGGGTTTAAAATCTTCAATTTTTTTTAACCCGGATGTGCCATCGAAACTTGTTTCTATTTTGTATCCTTGTTCACTGAGAACTTGAGAACAGGCATCGCATATTGGTTCTTCATCGTCAATAATTAAAATTTTGGGTTGGTCAGAGTTCATGGGTTTGAAACAATTATATCCAGAAAAAAAGGCGTGTCAAGGAGGCTGTACATCAGACATGCACTTTGTCATTGCGGTTGCACACTTCTACAAGAATGCAGGAGAATCAATCAGCGGTATTAATTCGTAGGAATTTATTAAAGGTGATACCTTAGCGTATGGATTCTTGCATTTAGCACTATGAGTTTATCTTTTTCTGTGCAACATGAAAAACCCACCAGCTAATTGTAGCCTTAACGGTCTTGCTATACCATTATATAGAAAATTTATCCAATATCCAGGTCTGACCCTATGGTTCAAAAGTCAGACCTCGTTCCCTGGTTAGTAGTTATTACAGTAGAACAGCAGAGGGTAAGGTGGGAATCGGTGCCTTGACAAATTGGATTTTTAAACTATAATCTAATGGTGATTTTTATGTTTATTATTTTTATGAACGGGAATGCGAACCTTGTCGATTCGACGAAGGTTGAGGAATTGTCTGAGGACACAGTGCTGACCGATACGCTCAAGAAATATAGAGTTCCAGAAATTATCAATTTTGTGGTCGGTCCAGAGGCAGATTCGGGTAGAGATTTTTATACTGTCGAAGAGATTACCCCGACCATCTACGAACTTTGGCTCGCCGATGTCTTTTTTCGAACACCCTTTACGATATATAATAACGGTCAATCGAATTTCATATATAAAAGGGGTGAAGACCCTCGGCATATGACAAGTCTTTTGAATTATCATTTGATCATCCAGCCTCTTTACGGTCATTTCAATTTGAATTTATTGCCGATCCAATTCTTCGAAAAGACTATCCTATATAATGACCATCCCCTTGATAATTCAGGTGTAATAAATTTAGTTTCAAAAGTGAACAACTATGACAAACCATTTTCTTACATATATTTTACAACCGGCGATTTAAACACAATCTATAATATAGGTTTCACAAGGTCATTGACTTCGAATTTGGGTTTTTATCTAAGCGGTTTATATTCGAGCTCCTGGATTAGTCAGGATAGTTTATATTCAAAACTGAACTCTTTTTATACGAATCTGTATTATAATCAATTTATTCCAATGCGTTTCGATTTTTTTTATTCTGCCAGTAATTATGGTTTCCAAGAAAATGAAAATTTTATTGATGCCTCGGTTGTTTTTGGAGACAAAAACCACAAGGCAGTCTTTTACCAAAATCAAAAT
>Ga0315310_10000009_pt1 | contig 156854 bp, 133 predicted proteins | sample TDP5_MG_FD_203630 | JGI IMG/M metagenome (GOLD analysis project Ga0315310, IMG submission 203630) | Freshwater sediment microbial communities from Lake Towuti, South Sulawesi, Indonesia - TDP5 | ecosystem: Environmental > Aquatic > Freshwater > Lake > Sediment | place: Indonesia: South...
ATTTGGAGGTTGAGTTGATTACGCCGGTTGCGATTGAGCAGGGTTTGCGTTTTGCGATTCGTGAGGGTGGCAAGACGGTTGGTGCTGGTGTCGTAACAAAGATTGTTGAATAAAATAAAATGAGAGTGATTATAAGTTTAGCCTGTGAAGGCTGTAAGAATAGAAATTATACGACCACCAAGAATAAAAAGAAGCAGCAGCGTCTTGAGCTTAGAAAATTCTGTCCCTTCTGTCGAAAACACACTCTACATAAGGAGGTCAAGTGATTATAGCAAATCCTAAATTCGGATATCTAAATTCTAAAACCCAAACTTTGAATATTGAAAAATTCGAATTTGTTTCGAATTTTTCACTTAGGTTTTTGGATTTAATTGTGATAGGCCTGTAGCTCTAACGGGAGAGCACCCGGCTCCAAACCGGGGGGTTGGGGGTTCAAATCCCTCCAGGCCTGCCTATATTCTACGGCGCTAAATAAAAGTGGTTAACAAAGTCGTTAATTATTTAAAGCATATCTATTTAGAGATGCGTAAGGTTAGTTGGCCAACGCGCAATGAGCTTGTAAATTCAACAGTTGTGGTAGTTGTTATTTCAGCCATTGTGGCAGTTATTATCTTTATGTTGGATACAATATTTTCCGGATTTTTGGGTTTTATAATGAGGTAGGCTATGCAGTGGTTTGTTGCCCATACCCTGACCAGTCACGAACATAAGGTCAAAAAGATTCTCGAGAGATTGATCAAAGAGAAGAGACTGGAAATGTATTTTGGTCGCATTGTCATACCAACGGAAAATCTTGTGACACTACGGAAGGGTAAGAAGGTTGTTGAAGAGCGGAGACTATATCCGGGATATGTGGTTATCGAAATGGAGCAGACCAACGAGACGATTCGTCTTGTGAATTCAGTATCAGGGGTAACCCATTTTCTTGGCTCGAAGAACAAGCCGCTACCCTTAAGTGATGAAGAGGTAAACGCACTTCTGTCTCAGGTAGAGGAGTCGAAGACAAAGGTAGTAACGAAGATCCCATTTACAAAAGGCGAAAGGGTCACGGTGATTGACGGTCCTTTTACTGATTTCATTGGCACGGTAGAAGACGTATATCCTGAACGGGAGAAGGTAAAGGTTATGGTAGTTATCTTTGGTCGTCCGACACCGATTGAACTGGGTTTTCACCAGTTGAAGAGCTTTTGATATGGTGAGGAGTAATTAATGGCGAAGAAAGTCATAGCTATTGTTAAATTGCAGCTTCCTGCAGGTAGCGCAACACCAGCACCACCAGTTGGACCAGCCCTGGGTCAGCATGGTGTTAACATTATGGAATTCTGCAAGGCGTTCAATGCGGATACTAAAAATTTTGTTGGTTTGATTATACCAGCCGTGGTTACGATTTATAATGACCGTTCATTCACATATATTTTGAAGAGCCCGCCGGCGTCCGTCCTTTTGAAACAGGCAGCGGGAATTGCAAAAGGTTCTGCAGTCCCTAATCGTGAAAAAGTCGGTAAGGTTACAAAAAAGCAGATAGAAGAGATTGCCCAGCGGAAGTTGAAGGATTTGAATGCCAATTCATTAGCACAGGCAGTAAAGATTATAGAAGGGACAGCACGGAGCATGGGAATTGTAGTGGAGGAAGGATGAGGCATTCAAAGCGCTATCGTGCAGCGAAGGAGAAGATTGAACTCCAAAAATATCCCTTAGATAAGGCAATCGAATTGGCAAAGGTATTGGCGAATGCAAAATTTAATGAATCGATTGATCTTTCAATTAAACTTAATATTGATACAAAAAAACAAGAACAGATGATCAGAGGAACTACCAATCTTCCTTATGGCACAGGTAAGCAGAAGAAGATATTGGTGTTGACGAAAGGGGAGAAGGAGAAAGACGCAAAGGATGTGGGTGCTGATTATGTTGGACTCGAGGAATATATTGAAAGGATCAAGAATGGCTGGTTAGATTTTGATGTTGTTATTGCTACACCTGATGTGATGTCCGAAGTTGGCAAGCTCGGTAAGATTTTGGGACCAAAGGGTTTGATGCCCTCACCCAAATCAGGAACGGTGACATTCGAGGTATCCAATCAGGTTAAGGCATTAAAAAAAGGCAAGGTCGAGTTTAGGACGGACAAAGGTGGTTGTATTCATATTCCAGTAGGCAGGGTCTCCTTTGAGCCAGAGAAATTGCGGGCAAATATATTGACCCTCTTGGAAGACTTGATTGCAGTAAAACCCCAGGGCGTGAAAGCACAATTTATCAAGTCAGTGACTATCTCTTCCACGATTGGACCAGGTATAAGGCTTGATGAAAAGGAATTATTAAGAATGTCGAAAGGAGGTCAATAGTGCCCTCACAAAAGAATACTGAGTATTTACAGAAGACCAAGGAACTTTTAAAAAGCGGGAAGGCATTCTATTTTACCGATTTTTCCAGTTTGTCTGTTTTAAAACTTGAGGCACTGCGCAGAGAATTGAAGAAGAGTAGTGGTGAATATTTGGTCGTCAAAAATACCTTGGGCTTTCTGGCTATGAAGGATTTAGGATTTGATGAGGATGCCATTAAGAAATTGTTTATCGGTCCGACTGGAATTGCAATTGCCTATGATGACCCAATAGTCCTCGCAAAGGTGTTGAAGGCGGCAGAGGATTTAAAGATTAAGGGAGGCATTATCGAAGGAACATACTTTGATACTGAGGGGTTTTTAAGATATTCTCAAATACCTTCGAAAAATGTTTTATATAGTAATTTAGTAAGTTCCCTTAATATTATTGGTAATTTTGTTGACGCATTAGAAGGGATTTTAAAGAATTTAATTTATACTATCGAGGCAATAGGATATAAGGAGGTCAAATGACAACAAAAAACAAGAAAAGTGTTGATGCCTTGGTTGAGGATATTGGCAATCTAACCGTGTTAGAACTTTCAGAATTGGTCAAGGCACTACAGGAAAAATTTGGTGTCACAGCAGCAGCGCCGGTTCAGGTTGTAGCCCAGGCACAAACGGTTGGTGCTACTCAGCAAGCTGTTGAAGAGAAGGCTGAGTTTAGCGTTGTGATGACAGGGTGTGGTGACAAAAAGATTCAAGTTTTAAAGGTTGTTCGAGAACTCACCGGTCTGGGCCTAAAAGAAGCAAAGGATATTGTTGATAATCTTCCCAAGACCATAAAAGAAGGGTTAACAAAAGAAGAGGCACAAAACTGGAAGAGCAAACTCGAAGAGGTTGGTGCCACAGTTGAAGTTAAATAAAGATGATTTATAGGTTAGGGTTGAGGAGCTGGAAATACCTATTGATGGCAGAAGCGAGTTAAAATAAAATTTTTAGCATCCAGATCCTAACCTATTAAGTGTTGTGCAATAAACAGGAGGTTTATGAAAAACATAATTGATTTTTCAAAGCGCAAGTCCATCTTTGATATGCCTCATCTGTTAGAGGTCCAACTCGAGTCCTATGAATATTTTATTAAGGAATCAATAAAAAGGATATTTATAGAGGAATTCCCAGTTACCGATATTCACAATCGCTATCAACTTGTCTATTCTTCTCATCGCTTTGGTTCAACAAAATATTCCGTCCAAGAGGCAATAGAAAAAGGTGTGGCTTTCGGAATACCATTAAAGGTAAGTTTTCGTTTGGTGTGCAAAGAAGATAGCGGTGAATTACGTAATATTATTGAACAGGAGATATATCTGTGTGATCTTCCATTAATGACCCACCGAGCCACATTTGTTATTAATGGTGTAGAAAGAGTTGTTGTAAGCCAAATCCAGCGTTCACCAGGTGTATACTTTAGCGAAGAAGCAAATGATTTTTCGGTGATGATTATTCCGTATCATGGTCAATGGATCGAGTTTGTTGTTGATTCCCTCAATACATTTTATGCGATTCTTGATCGAAGGCGTAGAATCTTGGTCAGTGCATTTTTGAGAAGTTTAGGCTTTGAAAAGAACGAGGATATAATTAAATTATTCTTTCCAGTAAAAACGGTTGATTTGAAGGAGGCAAGAAATCATTACTTAGCCGAGGGCATTTATCAAGATGAGGCCCTTCTTTTAGCCAGTGCCGAAATCATTGACGATTCAAATGTTGAGTTTTTAACTCATAAAAGGATAAAGAAGGTCGCAATTATCGATTCCGAAGAGATCGGTGTCGCAATCTTAGCAAATACTTTTAAAAAAGACCGAACAACCTCAAAAGAAGAAGCGGCAAAGAAGATTTATACCTTGCTTCGTTCCATCGCACCGCCCACCCTTGATATCGCTACTACTTATATAAATAACATCATTTTTGACCGTAGCCATTTTGACTTAGGCGATGTAGGGCGATTCAAATTGAATTTGAGGTTGAATATCCCAAAACGTGATAATACAGACTTTACAGTTGATGACCTTATTTATGTGCTGCGCAGTCTATTTAAATTTATTAACGGTGAAGTTATTGCTGATGATATTGACCACCTTGGCAATCGTCGGGTTCGACGCATTGGTGAATTACTTGAAGGACAATTTAGGTTGGCGATTAATCAACTTAAACAGAATATCAAAGAGCGGGCATCGTTGATGGATGAATCTGCATTGTCACCGCAGGACTTAATCAATCCGCACTTAGTATCAAATATCATTAACAAATTTTTTACAACATCCCAACTATCTCAATTTATGGAGCAAATAAATCCGATCTCCGAAATGACGCATAAACGGAGGATATCCTCTCTTGGCCTTGGTGGCTTGACACGACAGACAGCGGGCTTTGAAGTTCGTGATGTCCACTACTCCCATTACGGTAGGGTTTGTCCAATTGAAACACCGGAAGGTCCCAATATTGGTCTCATATCGAGTCTTGCGAGTTTAGCAAAGATCGATAAGTATGGTTTCATCGTAACACCATATTGGGTTGTTAAGGATGGTGTAGTAAAAGACAAACTCGTTTTCTTGAGGGCAGATGAGGAGGATCTTTATACAATTGCCCAGGCAAATACACCGATTGACAAATCAGGCAAGTTTTTGACCGACCAGGTTCTATGCCGACGCAAGGGCGACTTCCCTATCGTTTCGCCTAATGAGGTGGATCTGATGGATGTCTCCCCAGAGCAGGTTTTCAGTCCTACAGCCGCGCTTATTCCATTCTTGGAACATGATGATGCGGACCGCGCGCTCATGGGTTCGAACATGCAACGCCAGGCCGTTCCTTTAATAGAACCTGATATACCACTGGTAGAGACAGGTTTGGAGGAGCGTGTAGCAAAAAATTCAGGGATCCTCTTGCTGGCTGAAGAAGATGGCAGGGTTGAATATGTAGATGCAACAAAAATAATAATTGAGAATAACAAAGGCGTAAAGAGACGTTATCAGCTTTCAAAATTCTTGAGGTCAAATCAGAATACATGTATTCATCAAAAGCCATTGGTGCAGATCGGTCAGAAGGTAAAAAGAGGAGAGGTTTTGGCTGATGGATATGCGACAAAGGAAGGGTTTCTTGCGTTAGGCAAAAATGTGCTTGTTGCACTCGTGCCGTATCTTGGTTACAATTTCGAGGATGCAGTTGTAGTAAGTGAGAGGTTATTGAAGGAGGATACTTTCACTTCGGTCCATATTTTAGAGTTTGATTGTGAGGTTCGAGAGACAAAACTTGGACCTGAAGAAATAACCCGAGACATTCCAGGTGTCCCTGATTTCCTCCTTAAAGACCTTGACGAATTTGGTATCGTCAGGATTGGTGCTGAGGTTGGACCGGACGATATACTTGTTGGTAAAATTACACCAAAGGGAGAGACTGAGTTAACCCCCGAAGAGCGACTTATGCGGGCAATATTTGTTGAGAAGGCAACGAACGTTAGAGATACATCGCTGAGGGTTGAACCAGGTGTTGAAGGTGTTGTTATTGACAGTAAGGTTCTTACCCGTCGCACCATAGACCCACTATCAAAATATGTCTTCGATGAGAGGGAAAAGAAAATCAAAGAAGATTTTGCTCTGTTATACGAGGAGGCTTTGGAACTTCGGAATACACTTTTAAAAACTCTTCTCTTAGGTAAAGTTGCTGCCTCGACGATCAGGGATGACAAGGGCAAGATTCTTCTCAGAAGAAATAGTACGTTCACTGAGGAATTCTTCAAGGATTTGACCGTAACAAAGATAGTTGCCGAAGAGAAATTTGCTGATGAAACTAAAATTAATGAAAAGGTCGAGAAGGTTGTTTTAGAAGGAGAAGAGAATCTGCTCAGAATTAGTGCCGACAGAAAAATGGAAGAAGATAAATTACTTAGAGGAGATGAGCTTCCCTATGGTGTCTTAAAAATTGTAAAAATCTTCATTGCGCAAAAGCGCAAGATTGCTGTTGGTGATAAGATGGCGGGTCGGCATGGTAATAAGGGTGTTGTTGCAAAGATCGTTCCCGAAGAAGACATGCCATTTTTAGAAGATGGTACACCTGTGGATATCATCCTCAATCCATTGGGTGTTCCATCACGAATGAATGTGGGTCAAATCCTCGAGGCTCACCTTGGCTGGGCGGCTAACAATTTGAAGTTCCATGCTATCTCACCGGTCTTCAACGGCGCAACGATTGACGAGATAAAAGAGAAACTGAAAGAGGCTAAACTTCCAAAGGATGGTCAGGTATTTCTTCACGATGGTAGGACAGGACTTGCCTTCGATTCTAAGGTTACAGTTGGTTATATGTATATGTTGAAACTTATTCATATGGTAGATGAGAAGATGCATGCCCGTTCGAGTGGACCTTACTCATTAATAACACAACAACCACTTGGTGGTAAGGCACAATTTGGCGGTCAACGCTTTGGAGAGATGGAGGTGTGGGCATTAGAGGCATACGGGGCAGCATTTACCCTTCAGGAGATGTTGACAGTAAAATCTGACGATGTAGAAGGTCGGGCAGCCATGTATGAGGCATTAATAAGGGGAAAAAATCTGCCAAGACCGAGGGCACCGGCTTCATTCAATGTTCTCTTAAAAGAACTCCAAGGTTTATGTTTTAATGTGACATTCGAAAAGAAGGAGGAGTCCAATGAGAGGTAGTGGTTATGCGATTTTAAATCTTTTGGAATATGATGGGATAAGATTGAGCCTTGCTTCGCCTGATACAATACTATCTTGGTCAAAGGGTGAAGTTACAAGGGCAGATACTATCAACTACCGAACACAAAGGCCGGAAAAGGATGGACTCTTTTGTGAAAGAATATTTGGTCCGGTAAAAGATTTTGAATGTGCCTGCGGTAAGTATAAAAAGGCAAAGTATCGTGGGACACTTTGTGATCGATGTGGTGTCGAAGTGGCTCCTGCCTCGGTGAGAAGAGATAGAATGGGACATATCGACCTTGCAGTTCCTGTTGCCCATATATTCTACTATAAAATTCTGCCAAGTAAAATTGGTCTTTTATTAGATCTTACCATCAATCAACTTGAGGCAGTATTAAATTATGAGGCGTATCTCGTTGTAGAGCCTGGCGATTCTCCATATCGTAAAGGAGAGGTTCTAAACGAAGAAGAGCATCAAGACGCCAAGGGGAAGTATGAAGGCTTTAAGTCCGACATGGGCGCACAACCTATCCTTGAACTTTTGAAGGAAATTGATTTAGAAAACCTTTCGTCCGATTTACGCATAAGATTGGCAAAAGAGACCTTACCGGCACGACGAAATAAGCTTTTGAATAAATTGAAGCTTGTTGAGGCGTTCAGATTATCGGGCAATAGACCGGAATGGATGATTCTGACAAAGATTCCAGTGATTCCGCCAGACCTCAGACCACTTGTTGCACTGGAGGGTGGTAGATACGCAACCAGTGACTTGAATGACCTATACAAGAGGGTGATTACGCGAAACAATCGTGTAAAATCCTTAATCTCCGGTATCAAGACACCCGAAGTAATAGTCAGAAATGAAAAGCGAATGCTACAGGATGCGATTGATGCCTTACTCGATAATTCACGCCGCCCCCGACCCATCAAAGGACGGGGCAATAGACCTTTGAAATCGCTGGCTGATGCGTTAAAAGGTAAACAAGGCAGATTTCGAAGAAACCTCTTAGGTAAGAGGGTTGATTATTCAGGAAGGTCGGTCATTGTTGTTGATCCAACACTGAAACTCTATGAGTGTGGAATACCGAAGGAAATGGCCTTGGAACTTTTTAAACCATTGATTGCTCGGAAATTAGAGGAAAGGGGAGTCGTTGACTCAGAGAGAAGTGCGAGGAGATTAGTGAGGGCACGCTCCACAGAGGTTTATGAGATACTTGAAGAAGTAATAAAAGACCATCCGGTTTTATTGAATAGGGCGCCAACCTTGCATCGTGTCTCAATCCAGTCATTTTTACCAGTTTTAAAAGAAGGAAGGGCGATTGCAATCCATCCGCTTGTCTGTGTTCCCTATAATGCAGATTTTGACGGCGATACAATGAGTGTTCATGTGCCACTTTCACCTGAGGCAATTTTGGAAAATTATATATTGATGTTGTCAATCCACAATATCCGCTCACCAGCGAATGGTCGGGCATTAATGACCCCCACCCAGGATATGGTGTTTGGCTTATACTACTTAACAAAAGATAAAGAAACAACTACTAAACCCAAATTCTTGTCTTCAATTGATGAAATAAACCATTCCTTGAATGAAGGTTCTTTATCACTTCATCAACAAATTAAGTATCCTTTTAATAATAAGATACTTGACACAACACCAGGTCGGGTAATCTTTAATGAGTTACTGCCTCCAGAGATGAGGTTCAAAAATATTACCGTAAATAAAAAGATTCTTGCCGGGATAGTTGATGAATGCCTTAATACATTTGACACAGAAAAGGCTGTTGAGCTCTTAGATAATTTGAAGAAGTTTGGTTATGAATATGCTACTCAATCCGGTCTGACGATTGGTATTGATGATATGGTGAGTCCGAGGAATAAAGAGAAGATATGGGTAAGGGGTATAAAAGAGGTCATGGAGATAAACAAGGCACATAAAATGGGACTTATATCTGAGACCGAGCGGTATAATAAGGTGATTGATACCTGGACAAGGGTTTCGATGGAGATTGAGGAGGAGTTGATTAATGAACTTGGTAAAGACCGAAACAGTTTTAACCCCCTCTTTATGATGGTTGATTCGGGTGCACGTGGTTCACGAAATCAGGCATGTCAGATTTGTGGTCTCAGGGGATTGATGTCCAAACCTCAGAGGAAGGCAACCGCAGTGCAAATCATCGAGACACCTATCAAGTCTTCATGTAAGGAAGGTCTGTCGGTTGTCGAATACTTTATCTCATCGCACGGCGCGCGCAAAGGTCTGGCTGATACTGCACTGAAGACAGCGGATGCTGGATACTTGACGAGACGACTCGTTGATGTTGCACAGAATGTTACGATAACCATCGAAGATTGTGGCACAATTATGGGACAAGAGATAAGCGCCCTCAAGGAAGGCGAAAAGATTGTTGAACCATTAAGTGAACGGATAGCTGGTCGCGTAGCACTGATGGATTTAATTGACCCAGTAGCTGATGAGGTTGTTGTCAAAGGAGGAGAAGAGATAGCAGATGATGCGGCTTTGAAGATTGAAAGGTCCGGTGTTGAAAAAGTAAAGGTGAGGTCTATCCTAACCTGTGAGGCACCGGTTGGTCTTTGCGCAAAATGTTACGGTCGAAACCTTGCAACTGGTCGGATGGTAGAAATCGGTGAGGCAGTAGGTATAATCGCTGCACAATCAATTGGTGAACCTGGTACTCAGCTTACGCTTAAGACCTTCCATGGAGGTGGTGCCGCCTTGAGGATCGCCGAAAGTACATCAAAAAATTCCGAGGTTTCTGGTGAGATTAGCTTTGAGAATCTCACTGCCGCCGAAAGGCCTGATGGACTGCTGGTAAGTTTAAATGATAAAGGCAGGATGATTATCAAGAGCGACAGTCGGAAAATTAGTTACAATATTCCAATAGGTGCCATCATCTATTCAAAGGTAAAGAGTAAGGTTCAGGTTGGTGATATTCTGTTTGAATGGGACCCATATTCGATACCGATTGTTTCTCCAGTGGGTGGAGAAATTAAGTATACCGATATCATCGCAGGGGTCACACTACAGGAGAACTGGGTTGATGAAAGGTCCGGTGGTAAACAGCTGATTATCGTTGAGGATAGATTCCGTCGCCATCATCCTAAGATTGGAGTGTATGATAAAAGAAATAAATTGGTCAAAAATTTTTCAATTCCTGCTGGTGCTTATCTGTTAGTAAAAGATGGTGATGAGATAGTGCCTGGAACACTTATTGCAAGGATCCCTAAAGAGATTGGTAAGAGTAAGGATATTACTGGTGGACTACCAAGGGTTGAGGAACTCTTTGAGGCAAAGTATGTGAATGACCCTGCTGTTGTTACTGAAATTGATGGTATTTGTGATATTGACGAAGAGAAAGGGCTCTGGAAGGTTACTGTAACACCTGAGGTGGGTGATGCGCGAACCTATAAGATATCAACAAGTAGATATTTAAAGATTCATAGTGGTGAGTTTGTTCGGGCAGGGGATTCACTCTGTGAAGGTGCGGTTGACCCGCATGACATCCTCAAAATAAAAGGCCCGATGGAAACCCAGCGATTTCTGGTAAATGAGATATTGGAAGTATATCGTATTCAGGATGTGAAGATAGATGATAAGCACATCGAGGTGATAGTTCGTCAAATGCTACAGAAGGTGAGGATTGAAGATCCAGGCAATACCCCATTCGTGGGTGGTGAAATTATTGACAAACGAAGGGTGATTGAGATCAATCAACAGGCATTGGCAGAGAACAAGAGGCCTGCTACTTATCGCCCGATTCTTCTCGGTATAACAAGGGCTGCACTTTCGAGCGAATCGTACTTCTCGGCATCAAGTTTCCAGGAAACTGCAAAGGTACTTGCTGATGCTGCAGTCGAGGGGAAGCTGGATAGACTTGAAGGCTTGAAAGAGAATGTTATTGTTGGTCGCGTCATTCCTGCAGGTACCGGTGTAAGACAATATCAGACAATTGCTATAGAAGAAGAGGCAGCCGAGGCAAAGGCAATATAGATTTAATTTAATTATCTACCTAAGCTAAGAGATTAATAATTTTTGTAGAGAGCACTGAAAAAGAATTATAATTGAGTGCATATGAAAAGAGGTTCAAGGTCTTTTATTTTAAAAACCAAACTTGCCCTACCGGTGCTGAAAGAGAATGTAATCTCAAGACCACATTTACTTTCGCTACTTAAAGAGAATCTTAGTAAAAAGTTGATTCTTATTGTGGCTGATGCCGGCTATGGTAAAACCACACTTCTAACTCAATTGATTAAAGACCAAAAATTGCCTTATGTCTTCTATGACTTAGACAAAGGCGACAACGATTTTGCGGTCTTCTTATCTTATTTAGTATACAGTCTTGAACAGCTTCAACCAGGTCTAATTATGCGGACTAAAGGGTTATTAGCCCAGGGAGGTGAGGCAATAAGCAATTATGAGTTGATGATGGGTACATTGATTAACGAGCTGGTAGAAAAGCGCAAGCAGGAGTTGTTTTTTATCCTTGATGATTATCATGCGTTAGCTGAAGACAGTATGGTTCACAAAGCAGTGGACTATTTCATTGATCACTTTCCCGAGGCAATGCATGTGATAGTCGCTTCACGGACAATCCCCTCTTTACCTTCCATGGCCAAATGGCGGGCGAAGCAAAATCTATTTGAAATTTCAAGGGAAGCGCTAAAATTTACCGAAGATGAAGTCAAGGCATTACTTGCCGAGACTCACAAAATTGCTCTTTCTGAAGAAGAATTGAGGAATATTACGGCGCATACTGAAGGCTGGATTACTGGCATTCAACTCATACTACAGACTGCTGGTAAAGATAGCAAACCAGTCAAAGAAACATTGAATGGATACCTCGAGGCAAATCAGCCATTGTTTGACTATTTTGCTAACGAAATATTCAATAGTGAGACGAAAGAAACCCAGGAATTTCTTATGAAGAGTGCAGTCTTTGATATTTTAATGCCCGATGCATGTAATCGGATAATTGGTATTAAAAATTCAGAGAAGATGCTTAAGGACTTGGTGAAATGTTGTCTCTTTCTTTCCCTGGTTGGCAAAGACGAGTACAAGTATCATTGGTTGTTCCACGAATTCTTGAAAAATCAGATCAAAGATGATGAACTGTTACAGAATCTTCATTTGAAAACGGCAAATTATTTTCAAGAAAAAAAGCAAATGGAACTAGCGATTAAACATTACCTGGAAGCAAAAAAATATGACAAGGCAGGCAAACTTATCATCCAGTTAAAAGAAGAAATTTGGCAAAAGGCGCTTTTTTCTACGCTTGCCGATTGGTTACTGAAGATACCCGAAGAGTTTTTTGAGAAAGAACCACAACTTCTTGCCACCAGGGCATGGCTTTACCGAGTGAAGGGCGATATTGAGAAAGCAGAAGGCATGCTTGACCAGACTATTTATTATCTAAAACAAAAACCATACAGGAGACAGACGAATACAAGGGTAGTAATGGATGTTATGATTGAGCGGAGTAGACTCCTCTGGAAAAAAGGGGAAAAGAACAAGGCCCTCACGACCCTGCACAAGGCACTTCAGACATGTCCTTCTTCAGAAAAGATTGCAAAATTACAGATTCTAAACCTATTGGGAGTTATTTATGGTGAGCTGGGCAACTTCACGAAAGCCGAATGCTATATGAAGAAAGCCAAAAAAGTAGTTAATAAGAGCGTACCACCCCTCGAGCTAACCTTTTTGGAATCCCATTTAGTGATGATTTATTGTCGCAAGGGAGATATCCGGTTATCTTTTGAAATGTGGAAGCCCCTAATTGAAAGACTCAAAGAAAAATACACATATGCAATTGGTTTGTACTTTTATAATAGTGCCAAGACAGCACTTGATGCAGGTGAAGTTGAATGGGCTGAGCAATTGTTACAGCAAGGTATTGAACTCTGTAGGCCATATGAAGATGCCTGGTCAAGTGTTGCACTTCATCGTGGATTGGCGTATTTGTATATGCTAAAGGCACAATGGGATGAAGCCTGCCAGTATGAAGAAAAGGCACTGGAAGAGGTAAGAAAGTTGGGTTGGTTAGGCTCAGAAACACTGATATTTCAGGAGCTTAGCCGCATCTACCGTTATCAGGGGGAATTAGCAAAGGCAAAAGAGTATCTTGACCGTATAACCCAGAAAATAAGTGATATTGAGATCTACTTAGGAGCTAACCTGCTCATAGAAAAGGGATTGTTAGAAGTATATCTTGGCCAGTTCGATAAAGCTCAACGAACAATAAAGATGGGTTTAAAGGTAGCCCAAAGACTTGGTTGGAAGACGGGTGAATTCCTTGTCCGACTTGGTCTTTCTGAGATCAACTCAGCACGAGGAAAGGATAAACAAGCTATTCGCTTCTTATCCGATGCAGTCTGTCTCTCTCAACTCAAGGGTTATGATGGTATACTGATATGTGAATTGCGAAGCAATCAACACCTCAGGAATGTGGCTCAGGATATGTTAATAAAGTCACGAAAAATTTCACCAATTGTAGAATACATACGTGATATCTTAAGAAGATGTGATATACCAGTTCCTACTGTCATAGGGGAACCACGGCTTAAGGTGCAACTCTTTGGCAAATTTGATTTACTTGTAAACGAACTCTCAAGGTCTTTCTTTATGAAAAGGCGGACAACCAGAGCAATACTTGCTTATTTCATACTCCATCCAGGGTCAAATTTTACCTGGGAGAACATTACTTCATGGGTCTGGCCAGAAAGCCCGGACCGAACAGCGCATCAGATGTTCAAAATTGCCCTTTGGGAAATACGAAGAAGTACACCAGCCCTCAAATCAATAATCCATTACCATGCCGGACATTATTGCTTGAATGAAAACGTAGAAGTTTGGTTTGATGTCTGGGAATTCAAAAAGTTTCTCCAACTTGCTTCCGAGAATTTAGAATTGGAAAGAAAGGAAGAACTACTCAAGAAAGCTGGTGTTTTGTATCGTGGACCTTTACTTCCGGACTTCTATTATAACTGGCTTATTGATTTACGTTATACGATCGAAATGGGGTATACTAAGGAATTGATTTCTTTAGCCAAGGCATTAGCGGAAAAAAAGGAATTTGTAAAGAGTATCTATTATTGTCTTAAATCATTGGAGGTGGATGAGCTGAATGAAGAAGCGCATCGCCTTTTAATAAGCAATTACATAGATTTAGGCTTGAAAGCTAAGGCTTTAAGACATTATAACCATTTAAGGAAACTATTTCGTAAAAACCTCAAAATAGAACCATCATTAGAAACAACATCATTAGTCAAAACATTATCTTAAATACTTGATAACTGTTTTGATAACCCTTTGAAATATACTATATTAGCGAAGGAGACTTTATGAGCGTGAATTTTTTGTTTGTTTCTCTAATTTTATTCAATGCTGACTTTGGCATCTGCACTGCCCCGGACACCCAGTTTTTGCCCACTGCTATTTATGCAAATAACCGGTATTATGTTTTCTGGACAGATGACCGTCCTGGACAAGTTTCTTACTCACTCTATGGTGCCCGGGTTTCAACCAGTGGTGTCGTGCTGGACCCAAATGGAAAATTGCTTGTTCGTGACAGTTTACCGCATGCAAGAGTTGCCTATGATGGCGCAAATTTTCTCATTGTTGCCCGGCAAGGATGCTGAACCCTCGGTGATATCCTTGGAGTGCGGGTCACTCCGAACTGTGATACCATCAATACTTTCTATGTCTCCCAGGCAAGTGGTATTCAATCAGAACCTGCAATTGTCGTTGGTGGGGGGAACTATATGGTGGTCTGGGCTGATGGACGGTCTGGTATCTGTACCTATGGGGCAAGAGTAACTCCTTCAGGGACGGTTCTTGATCCTAACGGCATTCAGATTGGCCCTTCCAGCACTACCAGGTATCAGCGTTTTCCAGTAGTCGGTTTTGATGGAACCAATTTCTTAGTCGTATGGTCATGGGCGGTTGCCCCTTATGGAATTACAGCCAGGCTTGTTGATATTAATGGTCAGCCGGGCACCACCACAACGATATGTACTACTGAAGGTGTTCCCATAAGTTTGCGCATTGCCTATGACGGCACTAACTATCTTCTTGTCTGGCATGAACCTACATCTTACGCCTATATGCCAATCAAAGGACAACTCATTTCAGAAAATGGCATTCCCATAGGCACGCCATTTGTAATTGCGGAGCCTTATTGTGCTGCTTATTCACTTGGCTTATGTTTTGATGGCACGAACTACTGTATTACCTATTCATTGCCAAGCGGAAGTGTCTTTCAACTCTGGGGCCGTAGGTACAGCACCGCGGGGTCACCCGTCGGTTCGCCTTTCAGAATCTCCAATTCCAGCAGTTCTCAGTTTTATGGTTGGATAGTGGCGGGTGCAAACAATCGCTATTTCAATGTCTGGACTGAAGATCGAGGTTCATCCGGATATGATATTTATGGTAATCTTGATATTGAGATTGGAATTGAAGATTCGCAAAAATCCTACCTTCCCAATATTGCGCTTAAATCCAGTATTGTCATAAGAACAATTGAATTCAGCGGTGTTTGCAAGAAATCGTTTGATGTTTTTGATATTTCTGGGCGGAAGGTTGGCTCATCTAAGACTGGTCGGTTTGATTGTTGTTGCCTAAACAGCGGTGTCTATTTTATAAAGGTTTCATCAGGACAACAGTTTAAGGTTGTAAAGGTGAAGTGATTATACTAAAAAGGATGCCTAATGGAAATTAGCATAGTGCTTTGGACAATTTATATATTGAGTGTAGATTTCAGCATTTGCACCGCAATGGACAATCAACGCTACCCCTGTGCCATCTATGCTAATAACCAGTATTATCTTTTCTGGTTAGACGACCGTTATGTCACGACTGATGCAACCTTTTCGATTTATGGGGCACGTGTTTCGTCAACTGGTTCAGTCCTTGACCCTGATGGTAAGAGTTTGTTCAGGTTGAAGCCGGTGCAACCGCCAGCAGTTGCCTTTGATGGCACCAACTTTCTGGTTGTCTTTCGGAATGGAGATTGCTGAGGTCTTGGGGATCTGTATGGAGTGCCTGTCACTCCGAATTGTGACTCGATAAATTCATTAGGTATCAGTCTGATGGCTGAGGACCAGTCACATCCAGAGATAGCATTTGGTCAAGGTAACAACATGGTGGTTTGGGATGATTCACGTAGTGGTGATCGGTGGGATATTTATGCCGCAAGAGTGACTCCAGCAGGTGCGATTCTCGACCCAAATGGAATTCTTGTCAGTCCGACAACTTATATGGGCATAAATCAGTATCCTGGGATTGTGTTTGCAGGGAGCCGGTTCTTCATTGCTTGGTCAAAGCGGTCAATACCGACAAATGAAATTCTTGGTAGGTTTCTTTATCCAGATGGTCAACTCGGCCCTGTCGTTACTCTTCACAGTTCCAATTTCATATGCTATGATGTCAAATTTGCCCCCAGTGTTTCAGGGTTTCTTGTTGCATGGACAGAAGAACTTGCGGGTTCGTCTTTTGTGCTAAAGGCGCGGTTACTGTCAAATAATGGTACTCCGGTAGGCAATGTATTCACCATTGACTCATCACTCAACAATATTCATTCTTTCAGCTTGTGCTTTGATGGCACAAACTATTGTGCTACTTATTCTGCGCTGAGTGGCGTAGTGTCTCAACTCTGGGGGCGTAAGTATAATGTAAATGGAACACCAATAGGCTCACCCTTTAGAATCTCTAACTCCAATAATTCTCAAATGTTTGGCTGTGTGGTTCCCGGTGCAAATAACCGCTACCTTAATGTCTGGTCTGAACTGCGTAGTTCATACTATGACATCTATGGCAATATCGATATTCAGATGATAGGTGTTGAGGAATCGAACGAGCTTAAAACTTCTATCATTACTTTGAAATCGAATCCAGTTAGAGATATTATTCAACTTGATGGAGCTGAAGGCAAGGAAGCATTGTTATATGACGCAACTGGTAGAAAAGTAAGTATGACCGCCAGTGGTTTCTTTAATTGCCAAGGTTTGAGAAGTGGTATCTATTTTGTCAGAGTTTCATCGGGTGATTATTTTAAAATAGTAAAAGTCAAATAAAAAGAAGAGTTTATTACAAACCTATAAGATTAAGAAGAACATAATAACCTCTTCATCTTGGGTTTTTCCTACAATACGCTGTTATTGGGTATCGTTCATCTCTTCTTATAATTTCATATTTAAAAAACAGTTCAAAAATTCTCTTATAAATATTGTTGCTGGGATTGCAAGGACTACACCCCAGAAGCCAAATATTGCGCCGCTGAGAATTAATACAATTATTACAACGACTGGATGGAGTCTTGATGCCCTGCCAATTATCAGTGGGCCTAAAAGAAAATTTTCTAAGAGCTGTTCGCCGACATAAACGCAAACTATTTTGATTATATTGACGAGTGGTGAAGGACTTATAAGTCCGATCAAAGTTGCTGGTATAAAGCTCAAAACAAATCCGACATTGGGAATAAGATTGCCCAGCATGGCAATAAGGCTAAGCAAAAAGTAATATTTTATGTCCATTACCCATAAGGCAAAGCCGACGATAAATCCAACGGTGAGCATAAATATAATCTGACCGCGAACGAACCGCGCGAAAGATAAATTCAGGCTATCAATAAATTCGTTTATCTTTTCCCTTTCTTTTTCTGAGAAGACATTTCTGAACCAATTGCCAAATTTTTCTCTGTCGGAGAGAAAGAGATAGGCAGATAATGGAATAAATACAAGATTGTAAATAAGCATAATAATACTACGAATACCCTGCCCAAGCTGTCCAAAGGTTTTTAAAAGTCCAGTTAGAATGCTACCCAAATATGTTGTAATCGTGTTGGTAATTATATTGGGGTCAATCATAATACCAATTTCACGAAATCTTTCGATTATTGAGCCGAAGAATAATTGGAATTGATAGATTATATCTGGGATTTTTCCAATTAAAATCTGGATATCATTTACTAGGTTGATGGTAATCAATGAAATGATGAGGGGAAGTATTGCGATAATCGGTAAGAGCAAAATCAATATTGCCAAAACTTTAGGGACCTTTTTTGTCTGCAGGATATCTACTAAAGGGGTAAGGATATAGGCTAGACCAACGCCGATAATGAATGGAACTAATATTGAAAAATAGTGAATAACAAAATAGAAGAAAAGAAACATTATATTGATTAAAAATATCGGACGAATGTTGGTGTCTCGTCTCTGGTGCCAGAGCAGGGCAAGGGAAAGTATCAACAGCCATGCAGGTGAAAAGATTTTTGAAATAATAATAAAGACAGCGACGATAACTATTGTAATATAAAGAATTATCTTGTCCATAAAACAGTATATCTACTAAAGACACAAAGTCAATGGTTTTTTTAATTTGATCATTAATTTGTTGCATTCGTTTTTTTGTAGTTAATGTTTAATGAAATTAACGCTTTAGACATGTGAATCGGTAGCATCAATAAGGTTGTGTAAATTTTATTAAGCAGCGACATGATACCTAAATCCTTGACTTTGCTTTTTATTTGTGTAAAATGTTATTATGGAGGTTAATCTATGAAATATGCGATATATTTGCTATTATCTTTTTTTATTATTATAGCTGGATGTTCGAAGAATAACGAGATACTTGTCACAGTTGATATTGACAAGTATACAATTAACGATTTTAAGGACCGCCTCCAGTTTGCGCCTGCTGATGATTCATTGAAGAAGTTAGAAAAAATAAATGAGTTTGTAAATCAAATATTGACTATTAAAGCAGCAAGGGAAAAGGGTTACGAAAATGATCCGGTGGTGCAGGCGGCATACGAAACCAATCGCAAGGAAGTAATCTGGTATGGTTTTTATGATGAACAGTTGGTAAAGAAGATAAAAATTCCGGACGTAGAAATTAGGAAAATATATGAACAGATGATCGATCAGTATCATCTTGCCCAGATTGTTGTATCTAATGAATCTCTTGCTCAATATATCGGGAAAGAACTGAAAAGGGGTGTCCCATTCGAGTCCCTGTTGAAATTTTCTCTGGACACATTGACTCAAAATGGCGATATTGGTTCATTCGGTGCACTCTCTATTCCGCCGGAATTATTAGAACCACTCAAGAGAACAAAGGTTGGGAAGGCAACTGAACCAATACTATTTGGTGACCATTTTTATATCTTAAAAATTATCGAATATAAAAAACTCGATACTCCTAAATATAGCAGTGTAAAAGAGAATATAAAGAACAGACTCATGCGTGATAAATTGGTCAACGCTGTAGAAAAGTATATTCAAGAGCTTCATAAAGAAGCGAAGATTGAATATAATCAAAAGGGTCTTGATGCATTAATAAAACCAGATTCACTCATTACGCCGGAAGACCTGAATACCTGGGTTGTTAAAAAATATGACACTGCGTTTGTCTTTGTAAAAACTATTAGGGATGCGGTTCTTAATCAATATCGTCGCTCTTTTATTGAACCCAAAATATTAATTGACCAGGTTCTGTTTCCAGATCTGCTCTATGACAAGGCAATAAAGGTTCACGCTGAAAATCACCCCGAGATAAAGAAAAGATTAAAATTTACATTAGAGATGTTGCTTTATCAGAAATTATATTCTGATGTAGTTTTAGATAAAGCATCCGTTGAGTCCTTGGAGGTTGTTAGTTATTATAAACAGTATCGAGATAAATACAAGGACAAAAAATTTGACGCAATCTATACTCAGTTAAAGATTGACGCACGCAATGCAAAGGTAGACTCCTTAAGGAAGAGTTTGTTTAATGAATTAAGGTTAAGATATAACCCTATGATAAATGACAGGGCAATAGCATTATTATTAAAGGAGGAAAAATGAAACATAGCATAAGATGCAAGGTGCTAGGTGCAGGACAAATTTTATTAGTTGTTGTCATGATATTCATCTTTTGCGCCAAGAAAGAAAGTGATGTCCTGGTGAAGGTTGATGGTTCGACCTTTACATTAAGCGAATTCAAAAAATATGTTCCTCAATCAGAATATAAAAATTTACCTGACGAAACCTTAAAGGACTTCTTTGACAACTGGGCAGAGAAGGAAATTATTTATCTTGAGGCGAAGAAGAAAGGTATTGATAAGGAAGATTCGGTAGAACTACTTCTTGAACAGTATAAGAAGAATCTGCTATCTATGGAACTGATAAGGCGGGATTTTGGTGGTGTCGTGAGCGAGGTAGAGATATTGGAATATTTTAACCAACATAAAGATGAGTTCCTTTATATAGTAAAATTAGGGCAGATTGTTCTTCCTAACTATGAAATTGCAAAGATGACTGTAGCAGAGATAAAATCCGGCGCGGATTTCTTTAAGATTGCGAAAGAGCGTTCAATAGTCAGGTATGGAGATTCGGTTAACATCGTTACCGATTATCTCCCACGAGGTAAAACGGGTGACTTTGCAACCGAGGAAGTCATCTTCAAAATGAAACCAGGGGATGTTTCTGACCCGATTCCCTATATTCAAAACACATACCTTATCGTTAAGATGATTGATAAGAAACAGATGTATGCGAAGGCGGAATTAACTGCCGAATTAAGAAATCAGATATATAATTACCTAATGACAAAGAAGTATCAGGACTTTGTCACAAAGTTCGTCGATAGTCTAAAAACAAAGTACAAGATTACGATAGATTTATCACCCTTAAAGAAGTGACACCTCTTATCTTCTTCTTAATGTCCATGCTTGCTGACCAGATTGCAGCCCAAGTCAGTGACGATATTATCCTTGAAAGCAGGGTCGTTGAATATGAGAATTTGCTTGCCAATGACCCGATGGCACAAAAGATGTTTTCGAATTATGAAGAATTGCGCGATTATGTCCTTAATGAACTCATTTCACAGAAACTCATTCTTATCGAGGCCGAGGCTGAATCTATTACTGTTTCGAATGAAGAGGTACAGGGCCAGGTAAAAGAAGTAATCGAAGAAATTAAAGGGCGATTCCCATCTGAGGCAGATTTTTATAAGGCATTAGAAGAACAGCATATCACAATTGAGGATCTGAAAAAATATAAAGAGGAAAATCTAAGAACCCAGCTGATAATGCGAAAACTTATTGAGAAGAAATTGGCGACAAAGATTATGATTTCACCAATCACCGTAAAGAGATTCTACGACGAAAATAAAGACTCGATTGCCGTTTTACCTGGTCGAGTGAAATTGGCCCATATATTGTTGGCAGTAAGACCGGTCGAGGATGAACTTAAAAAGAAATTCCAAGAGGCAGTGGATGTTTATAAATTACTGCTTGCTGGCGGCGATTTCGGAATAATTGCACAAGAATTTTCACAGGATGTGAACTCTAAGAAAAATGGCGGAATGCTTGGTCGAATAAAGAAAGGTGAGACCCTTGAGGAGTTTGAACAAGTAGTCTTTAATCTTAAACCAGGTGTAGTATCACAACCATTCCCTACAAGATTAGGGTACCACATTGTGGAAGTCTTGAATAAAGGAACAGACTGGGTTTTGGTGCGTCAGATTTTGATAAAGATCGAAATCACTAAAGCCGATTCAATGAGATACGAAAATCTTGCAAATAATCTTCACGATATGATTAACGAGGGTGCTAATTTTGATAGCCTGGCGAAGGGGTATACTAATGACCCCAATATTGATATAGGGGAGTGGTTCATAAAACAACTCGCACCACCTTATAATGACTTAATAAAGGATCTAAATAAAGGCGAAGTGAGTAAACCAATCCTCACACCTATTGGCTACCAATTAATATATATTAGGGAAAAAGTTCCTGAGAAGTTTTTGAGTTTTGAGGATATGCGGGACCAGATATACCAGTATCTATATCACCAGGAACTTCAAGATCGTTATAATCGTTTGATTGAGGAGCTTAGGGAAAAAACATTTGTGAAGACCTTCGTAAAAGGATAACTCTATTTGCGAAGGAGACGAATAATTTCAGATAAAATTTCTTGATTTATTCCAATAAATAGTTATATTTACACTATGTCTTATTGTTTTCTCTTCTTTTTACTCACCTGGCAACAGCATGTATCATATAAAATAACTGCAAACCTCAACATCCATGAACACTTTCTTGAGACAACCGAATATCTAACATACTACAACAATTCTCCCTATCTACTTGAGACGCTATACATTCATCTTTATGCCAATGCCTATCGTGATAATAATACTATTTTTGCCAAGGAAACAAAAGAGATGGGTGATTACAGATTCCTTAGGGCAAAGAAATCATCTCGTGGATATATAGATATTTTAGATGTAACAAGCAATGGTGATTCATTAAAATTTATTATCAATGAGACGGTGATGGCGGTTTTATTGAATTCACCAGTCAAACCGAGTGATTCAGTGACCTTAACGATAGTTTTTTTTCTTAAAATTCCAAAAATCTTCTCCCGATTAGGTTATCAGGGTAACCATTACGAGATTGTTCAATGGTATCCAAAGCCTTGTGTTTTTGATGAACTGGGCTGGCACAAAGATCCATACCATGCAATTGGCGAATTTTATGGTGAATTTGGTAACTTCGATGTAACGATAACTTTGCCCGGTAATTATATTATGGCTGCGACTGGAGAGCGCGTCGAGGCAAAGGATATTGAATTTATGGATTCGCTGATAATCAGTAACAAGAAAATAGATATGGGAGAGAGAAGGACTGTTCGATTTGTTGCCGAAAATATCCATGATTTCGCCTGGGTTTGCAACCCTGACTTTTTTGTTTCCCGCACCAACATTGATAATCTAAATATATATACTTTTTACACAAAAAAAGATGCCAAAAAATGGAAGAAGGCAGGTGAATATTCAGTTGACGCCGTAAAAAGATATAATAAATGGTGTGGTACTTATCCATATAAGAGCCTGAGTATCGTTGATGGTTATTTTCGTGGTGGTATGGAATATCCAAATCTTGTTATTATTGGCAATGATGAGGATTTTCTGACCCGCAGTTTTGAAGCTGTGATAATTCATGAAATTGGACATCAATGGTTTTATGGTATTTTAGGGTCTAATGAAATAGATGAGGCCTGGCTCGATGAAGGTTTTACGACCTATACGGAGATACGGTATTTTGAGGATAAATATGGTAGAGAAAATTCCCTTTTTAAGTCACTATTTATTCCCCCGTTAACGAGAAGATATTACCACAGATTAATCTATTATCTTACATGGACAAATCAAATTGAAAAGGCAATTCTCACACCATCCTACGAATTTATTGATGCACCAGTCAGCTATTTGAATGCCGCCTACTCAAAACCCGGTCTCATTCTTTGCTACCTTGATGGACTTCTGGGACGCGAGGTCTTTGATAGGATTTTAAAAGAATATTTTGGCAGGTATCAATTTCAGCATCCAAAGACCGATGATTTTATTAATGTCTGTGAAGAAATAAGTGGTAAATATTTGAAGCCATTCTTCGATAACCTTCTCAAGACGACCGGTTATTCTGACTGGCGGATAAAGGGTTGTGAGAGAAATATAGTTCAATTAGAAAATATTGGTAACATTTTACTGCCGGTTGATGTTTGCATTGAAACAGATAATGGTGGACAGGTTTTTAGGGTTGATGGCAAAGAGCCACTTGTAACATTCAATCTTCCAGAAGCAAAGAAGATAAAGAAGGTGATTATTGACCCCTATGGATACTCGCTTGAAGCCAACTACTGGAATAATTATTATCCAAGGAGAATAGATATTAAGCCAATTTTGTCATGGCCATCATTTGACGCATATCAAATTTTTTATGCGCCATACTTGTGGTATAGTTCAGAGGATGGAATTACACCTGGATTCTTTATTATTGGCGGCGAGTTTGTTGATTTCGATTTTGTTAGAGGAAGACATCAATGGCTTACCGGCTATAATTATGGTTTAAAAAGTAAAATGCATTGCTACAATTTCAGTTATCAAACACCTGTTATTTTTAAAAGAGGTTGGCGAACAAGACTAAATTTCAAGGGTTCTAATGCCAATCACGAAGATATTTTTTGTTTTGGATATATTACCAATTTCGGCATCCCGTTCACACCGAAACCCCACATTGGAATTAAAAATATGTTTTCTTACTATAAATTGAATTCGTATCAATCGGTTGATTCAATTGATTGGAGCATCGGAAGAGATGTAGTATTGGAAAACTTTTTAAATTTTAATTACTTAAATTGGCGGATAGGACTAAAATTTTCGGTAGCACATAGTATTGTGGGAAGTGATTGGGATTATATCAAAATCAATTTTGAAATTAAAAAGAAAATCGGGATATTAATTCCAATTAATGCGCGCATTTTTGGCGGTAGAATTATTGGAACGGCACCAAGACAGGACCAGATATTTTTGAGCGGGGCATTACGCATCAATTTATTAGCTGATTTATTTTTCAGTCAGAAAGGAAATTTTTCGCCACAAGAACATATACACATTTCAGGTGATGGTAATATGCTCGGTTATCAGACAACGCATATTATGACTAATGAGATATATTGTATAAATCTCGAATTACCTGCCAGGTTTCCAATCAGAATATTCGGTGACTTTAGTTATTATGTTGATGCAGGAGATTGGAAGCCTGCCTTTGATATTGGCGCAAAATTGGTTTTAGGACCTCTTTCATTCAATGCACCGATATATACAAAGATCGAAAATCCTTGGAAAATCCGCTGGTCAATTGGGTTATGAGGGTTTCATTCAAACTTGACATTATAAATTTTATCAGTATAATACCTTTAATATTAATGATAAAAGTAGCGATGTCTAATAAGAAATGACAAGTATTTAGATATTTTGGACATTGGATACTTGAAACACCGGGGCGTAGCGCAGCGGCTTAGCGCACATGGTTTGGGACCATGGGGTCGTGGGTTCAAATCCCACCGCCCCGAATATTCCTCACCTTAGTCTCTTTTTTTCTCACAAGAAAGCATATGGAGCATTATGAAAATATCTGTTAAAGCAGATTCTAAGCACGAAATCCGAAATTCTAAATCGCATTTTTTAAAAAAAGCCCTTGACTTTAGTGCTAGAAATCATATAATATGCTAAATAAAGATGAAGGCATTTGACAGTAACGGAAATAAGTCAAAAAATTGTACACTTAGAAGGAAAATAGTTTTTCTATCATCGACTTTGAGCGTTATCATGTTTCTTTTTGCTACACAGGTTATCATGCTTTCTGCAAATCAGATTGACTCGATGGGACAGTATATGGAATTGGTAAGTGACTACTTCAACATTAAACTTTATGTTGCTGATCAGCGAGAGTATGTTAGAGAGGATTTAGCAATTCCGCTTTCTTTACAGATACCGTTACAAAAAATAAGAATATCCTATTTGAGGTTGTTGCATAATGAAATTGCAGCCAGACATGGTTATATCTTCAAAGATAAGATGTTAGATAAAATATTTCGTGGAACTGATTGGTATATGCCTACGACACGAGACTTCTTCGACGACCTAAATGAATTCGAGTCATATAATATATACTTCATCAAAAACACAGAAAGTGAGATTTTGCTTGCCGGCGAAAGGCAGATTAAAGGTTGGGATTACTATCCACCAAGTCATGTGCCGATTTGGAATATGGTCAAAGTAGAACCAAAAGATTTAGGGAAACTTGTGACTACAGAAAGTTTCCAAAATCTATCGCGCTGGGAAATAAAAACAGGCATATGGGTGGTTGAAGGTGGAGAATTGATCGGTAAGGCCGGCGAGTTTAATGCATATATTATGTTCAAGGAGCCAGTTCCTGATGATGGTGCAATATCTTTTTGGGTAAAGGTCGAACATGACTATGGTGCGGGTATTCTATTTCGGTATTCGTCCAAACAGCAAAAAGGATTGCATGCACAATATTTCCCTGAACATCGGTACATAAGTCTATATACCAACTACGATCTCAAGGCTTATCTGTCTGACATAAATGTAAATCATGGGCAGATAATCTATAATGTATCACTAAACCCTAATAACTGGTATTTGATGCAAATTCTGTTTGACGGTCCCCAAATAGAAGTATATTTTGCTGGAATATTAACCCATAAAATCAGGAATGCACGTTATTTACAAGGACCATTTTATTTATGTGCAGGAAAAGGTGCTTCAGCCAGATTTCGAGATTTAAAAATCTATCGAAATTCTAAATTTGAGTAAATTATATTATGCATTTTTACGAATTTACCATTTCAACAAATAAGGGTGAGGAACTTCTTGATATTACCAATGAAATTGAAAAGGTAGTCCATAATTCAAAAGTAAGTAATGGGATTGTGCATATTTTCATTCCCCATGCTACTGCCGGAATAATCCTGAATGAAAGTGCCGACCCCAATATTAAAACCGATTTCCTGAATGTCCTTGAACGAGCAATACCAAAAAGGGCGAATTATCTACACGACCGCATAGATAGAAATGCGGCTGCCCATATCCGCAGTGCAATTGTTGGTTCAAGTTTAACTATACCACTACGAAATGGTGAAATGATACTGGGCACCTGGCAATCAATTATGCTCTGTGAATTTGATGGACCTAGAAGAACCCGTAGAATAATTGTTCAAATTTTTTAGGTTCGGAAATAAATTTCTAAAAGAAATTTTCGGAAGCAAGTAATTCATAGTTTCTACAATTGTAGAATTACACAATTTTATAATTATATAAATATCAAAATAGATTTATTCTTTTTTTTTAATCTCGTCAAGCAGTTTACTAATTAATTCAATTATGTAATCTTTTCTCCAACCTGGATATACCGATTGAGGGAATGAATCAATTTTTATCTCCTGGAGAATCGTCTTTGCCCGGTGGTAATTATTTGTCCAGTAATAACTATCACCCAGCTGAAATTTTATGTATTCTCTGATTGATGAATTGGGATAATTCTTGAGAAATTCTAAAGAAACCTTCTTTAGTTTCTTAAATTGCTTGGTTTCATTCAGCCACCAGACCAGTTGTTCATAGGCCTTTTCAATTAGCAAACTCCTGGAATAACTCTTAATGAAGTCTTCCAATTTTTTTATCGCACCGGGCGCAAAATCCATAATATAAATTGGCGTTCCGAAAGGAGCATAGATACCGGTGAGCTGGAGGCGGGCGTTATCAACCGCCAGACTATCATTAGAACTCGCAATAAATTTTTTCAGACTTTCTTGCCATTTTCTTTCATAAAACGCCAGCTGCGGGTCTGATAAATCTTCGTTATAATGAAGGACATCATTCCATTCATCTGCATAATTCGAAGCATGCATCAGATATGTTTCTGCGCAGACAAAACCCAGAGATTCAGCTTTGTTCAAAAACCATTCTGATTCAAGGGCCATGACATCACGAGCAAATTCATATCCAATCCAGTAGCAAAATTCCGCCTCAGATAATGCCCCATTTACAAACTTTGTCTCATAATCTTTTATTCTGGTTAGTCCACCCAGTTGTTCGGTATGTTCAGAGAATTTCTTTTCCTTCTTTAGACTTTCAAGATACAATTTCCATAAAGAATCCGCACCAACAACTCTTGTGGAACGTGTTCCGTCAATCAGTTGATTAAGAAACGGATTGAGCGATGTTTCAATGACGAAAATTATCGTGATAAAAATTAACATTATGATGATTATATACAGGTATTTTGTCCTGTCAATAAACTTTCTATTCTAAATTAATGTTTAGATAAAATGTAGCAATGGATTTCACAATTTCGAAAACAAACCAATCTTTAAAAAATGCAATTATATAATTGCACTACTAAAATAAATTGAGATTCTTAACTTCGGTTTTACAACAGATTGACAAAAGGATTACTATTTGTATAATTAATCAGAATTTCAAAAAAGGAGAGTTTATGACCAGAAAATCTATTTTTTTAATTCTCTCGTTGTCTCTTCTATTCAGCGCTGACTATGATAAGATACCTTTGTTAAAATGGGCAGGACCTCCTGGTTCAAGACCCGAGACTTATGAAGAATGGATTGCCCAGCATCCTTATACCGATTTTTATTCCTATTTCGATAAGATTGTTTACGGCGATGGTAGACTGGGAACCGTCGTTATACTCACCCAACAGAGCATTGCCTCTGCCTTAGCAAGTAAGATAAATCAATTGATAAATAATCTGCAATCTGAAGGATATACAGTATTAAGTTACGAGGTCTCTGGTGGAACACCTGAAACATTACGAACATTCCTACGAAGCCTTTACAACAACAACAACATAGAGGGTGTATTTTTCATAGGTAATCTACCTGTTTGCTGGTTTGAAATAAAAAACGACTTTAATCAATATGGTTATGCTGACTTTCCTATAGACCTTTTCTACATGGACTTAGATGGTACATGGCTTGATACCATGAATACTGGTAACGGGAAATACGATGGCCATTTTGGTAATATTGATCCAGAAATTTATGTTGGTCGTCTTACAACTACAGGAATTGGTACCGACACAGTTCTTTTAAAGAACTATTTTCGTAAAGACAATGCCTATCGACATGATACTTTAGAACTGTGGCATCGTGCACTCGTCTTTGTGGATGATGACTGGATTCCCTGGGCGCCTGAATGGGCGACAGATGTTTCATTACTCTATCCGGATACAATGAATTTCTGGCATGCAGAGACGACAAGGGCATCTGTTTATCGAGTAAAACTCGATACGCCGCAGGCATGGGTTTCCGTTTTTGCTCATTCCTGGCCAGGTGGGCACTGTTTCTACTATAACAATGGAAACCAATCCGATTACTACTATTCAACTGAATATACTACTCAAAATCCACCGGCAAATTTCTACAATCACTTTGCCTGTTCATTTGCACGCTACACGACAAATGGCTATGGTAGTGGTAGGTCCGTATTCAATCAGGATTACGGTCTTGGCGCAATAGGTTCAACAAAGACCGGCAGCATGCTCGATTTTTATTATTTCTACAATCCATTAGCCAATGGAAAAACACTTGGTGCCGCATTTAAAGATTGGTTTATGTATATTACATCAAATGGCGTTAGCTTTGATGAACTATGCTGGCATTATGGAATGACACTATTGAGCGACCCATTCTTGAAGCCAACCGGACACGGAACTGGTATCACCGAGGCGAATGTTTCAATGAATGTATATAAAAACCTCGAGATTTATGGAAATTTATCGAATAGCAGCATTCAGATTCGGCTCAATATTGATAAACCAGAAAGGGTTAGTATCATTGCCTATGATTGTGCGGGTCGCAAAGTAAAGGTCTTATTGGCGGAAGGAATTATTTATTCGCCCACCCAATTCTTTTGGTCTTTTACTGATGAAAATGGCAATTCCCTTCATGCAGGTGTTTACTTGATAAGGGCAAAAATCGGCACAGAAATTTATTGCCGAAAACTAATAAAAATTTAGTTTCTTACGAAATCTCAGGGATAGATTTTTTCCAGCATCCTCGGGAATGGGATTGTTTCCCTTACATGGCGTGTCTTACAAATCCAGGCGACGGTCCTTTCTACACCAAGGCCAAAGCCGCTATGTGGACAGGTGCCAAATTTTCTCAAATCAAGATACCATTGATATGCCTCTTCAGGTAGGTCCTGTTCTTTAATTCTTTTTAGAATTATATCATAGTCATCTTCCCGTTGACCACCACCGATGATTTCACCATACCCATCAGGTGCAATCATATCAACACTTAGGGAGAGCGACTCATCATGAGGATCCCGTTTCATATAGAATGCCTTGCAGGTTGCTGGATAATGGTGCACCATTACAGGTTTATCAAAACTTTCTGAGATGATGGTTTCCTGAGGGGCACCAAAATCTTCGCCAAATTCAAATTTCTTATCTTTTTTTCTGATAAATTCAACCGCCTCCTTGTAAGAGATTCTCGGGAATGGTTTTTTTATACCTGCCAGTTTGCTTGTGTCCGTCTCGAGGGTCTTCAATTCTTCCTTCCTTTTTTCAAGAACCCTTTCAATAACATATACAATCATATCTTCCTCGAGATTCATTAATCCATCAAGCTCCAGGTAGGCAACCTCAGGTTCTAACATCCAGAATTCGGTCAGGTGGCGTCGGGTTTTCGATTTTTCTGCACGGAATGTAGGTCCAAAGCAGTAGACCTTGCCCAAGGCCGCAACGGTCGCTTCATTATATAATTGACCACTCTGGGTTAAGTATACTACCTGCCCGAAATAGTCAACGGGAAAGAGTGTGGTTGTGCCCTCAACTGCTGATGGTGTCAGGATTGGGGTGTCCGCATTGATAAACCCTTGATTGTCAAGAAAGTCTCGAAGTGCCTTAATCACTTCATGTCTTACACGCATTATCGCATTCTGCTTCTTTGAACGCAACCAGAGATGTCTTATTGGTTGTAGAAATTCGATAGAGTGGTTTTTGGGAGTGATTGGATAATCCTTTGCTAATTGAACTATCTTTATCTCTCTGGTGACAATTTCATAACCTCCCGGTGCACGTTCATCAGTTCTTACGATACCAGTAATAACGAGTGAGGATTCTTGCGTTATTTTGTCAGCCACCTCAAAGATTTCCGTCTTGACCTCATCCTGGCTGATAACTGACTGGATTATCCCCGTTCCATCACGAATGAGCAGAAACCTCACCTTACCAGAAGAACGCTTGTTATAAAGCCAGCCTTTTATCACAACCTCCTGGCCGTTATATTTGCCGATATCCTCGATATAAACTTGCATGGCTTTAATATATTCTTTTTAGAAAGAAAGTCAATAGTATGTTCTAAGACAACATAGCATAATGCATAAAGATGGCGAGGACTCAGGTTCTCCAATTATTGACACTAAGCTATTTTTAAATATAATTTTTAAATGAAGAAGGGATTGGTCATCATGCCAACATATAATGAGGCAATAAATATCGAAAAGATGATTCATAAGGTATTGTCTGCGTCAGACCAGTTGGAAATGCTAATAATTGATGACAACTCTCCGGATGGAACTGCCACAATAGTCGAAAAATTCCTACCGAATAATGATCGGGTTCATCTTTTGAAGAGGTCCCAAAAATTGGGTTTGGGCACGGCTTATGTCTATGGGTTTGGCTATGCCCTAAAAAATAATTATGATTTTGTATTTGAGATGGATGCCGACTTTTCTCATGACCCTGATGACCTGCCCCGTTTCATTAAACTTCTTGATAGTTATGACCTAATCATAGGGTCACGATATATCGAGGGCGTAAGTGTTGTAAACTGGCCCATGAAGAGATTACTGTTATCATTCTTTGCATGTCTCTTCGCCCGGGTTGTAACTGGTGTGCCGGTAAAGGATTTGACGAGTGGGTTTAAATGCTATTCACGCAAGGCACTCGAATGCGTAAAATGGGAAAAGTTTAACATTGATGGGTATGGTTTTCAGATCCAGAGTGTATTTGCAGTGTATAAGGTGGGGTTGCCAACAAAAGAGATACCAATTATATTTGTGGAGAGGCGAGCTGGAGCATCAAAGATGTCAAAGAGAATAATCTGGGAAGCATTCTGGCTTGTCTGGAAGTTGAGGCTGTGTTCAATCCTGAGAAAAAAATGGTTCTGGATATAATCATTGTAAATCACAATTCTCGACATCATCTAAAAACATGCCTTGAGGCCATCAAGAATAGCCGCAATTCTAAAAACTACGAGGTGGTCATCTTTGATAATGCATCTACAGACACCAGCATGCCCTATGCCCAGTGTGCTTTCCCTTCCTTTAGATATATCAAAAATACTACCAATATTGGTTTCGCACCAGCAATAAATCGAGTTCTCAAAAAGACCGCAGGTGAGTATATTCTCCTTATAAATCCTGATGTAGTAATTCTTCCTCGGACTATTGATTTGATGCTACAATTTATGAGGCAGAGTCCTAAATGTGGGGTGCTGGGTGGCGAGATTTTGAATGCCCGGGGTGTTTTTCAGCCAACCTGTAGACGTTTTCCTCAATACTACAATGTCATCTTTGGTCGGCGTTCTTTGGCCCGTCGTTTGATACCCCATAATCTTGGTTCCCGTCGTTATCTCTATCTCGACCTTGATTATACAAAACCGCAAATGGTTAATTTTGTCGAAGGTTCGCTCATGATGATTAGGCGTAAGGCAGCAGAGGATATCGGACTATTCGACGAAGATTTCTTTTTATATCTCGAAGATGCGGATTTTTGTTATCGGTTAGACCAGCAGGGTTGGGAGACCTGGTGGTTGCCAAAGGCATATGGTATCCATTTTCGTGGTGAAAACTTTCGTAGCGATAATATCCATCCGATGTTTTATCATTCTCGAGGATTTTATAAATTCTTTCTAAAACATTACAGGCCGGGCGCAATAGCAAAGTTATTTCTCCATCTATTTTTAATATTGAGACTAAGTTATATTGTTTCTACTGAGTCGGTGAGGAAAAATGTAAGATGATATTGCTTCTATTTATTTTCTTTAATATTTCACTCCATCCACAATACTACACTAATCATAATTATTATTATGAATTAACTGGGAGGGATTCACTCATTTATGGGGCAACAAATGGAGGTGCAGTTAGATTAAACTATTTAAATAATAGATTTCGGGTTCTGACCAACACTGATGGTCTTCCAGTGAACCGTCAAAATTGTATTGCATTAGATAGTTCAGGATATGTCTGGGTCGGCAGTGAAATGGGATTGGCGCAGATTGACCCTACTTTTAATACATTGCGCATGTACCCTATGGAATGTTTGCCGTGTCTGAGAATTCTTAGAATTTTTTGTTTAAAAGATACGATTTATATCAGTTCTGCCAGTGGGCTATTAGCAATTTATACTCAAGGAACATCACAAAATTTTACCGATGATATAACACTTAAAATATACGACGCAAATGGCTTACCGTCGAATAATGTCCTTTGTGTGGCAGTAGATACTATGATATGGGTTGGCACCGATAATGGAATTGCACGATTCACAAAGGATTTTCAGTATTTCACACAATACACCATGGCAAATGGACTATTGAGCAATTATATAAATACAATTGAGATTATTGATAGTTTTGTATATGTTGGAACGGATAGGGGACTCAATCATTTTTCACAAAATTATTTTGATACATTACTTGTTGGTCTCCCGGTAAGAGATATAGAGTCCTGGCATGATTCACTTTTATTAGTGCTCGACTCTCTAAACCAGTTTGGCATTTTTCTCCTCTCCCAGGAAACATTGATTATTAAAAATAATGGTTTACCTGGTCTGGCAAAGATATATAACATCGAGAATATTAATGACAACTGGTTTCTGGGTATTGGTAATCGCTGGATTAAAGATTACTTTGGCGATGGTATTGGATGGTTTGATTTTAATGGTGGAATCTGGACGACCATAAGAGATAGTTGTTTACCTTCAAATCACATATCTGATATTGCTACAAATGAAAATGGTGTATTTGTTGCCCATGGAGCAAGGAGTTCCCTATCTATGGGAATTGGCTGGCTTGATAAAGAAGGAAGATGGCACCATTTCACAAATGATTCAGTTTTGCCTACCAATCATATTCATCGTTGTGAAACATCGCCTGACGGCAGGGTCTGGTTTGGTATAAATGCAATCAGCAATAGTGGTAAGGATACGATATTGGCTTTCTCATTTGAACCCGCAAATAGTAAATGGCAATTTATAAAGACCAAATATAATGGTATGGATAATACCGATGCACTATGGGATTTGAAGCTGGATAAAAATTGCAATCTCTATGTCCATATTGGTCGGCCATCGAATAGGCTCTGGGTGATTGATTCAGCCTTAGCAAAAGTTTATGCCTTAGAGCCAATTCGAGAAGGTTTTTATATTGAAATTGCAATTGATACCTTGGGTAGAATCTGGCGAACAATTTTTGATGCGGGACTTGTCATGACCGACACAAAAAATACACCATTTGAACGAAGTGATGACTATTATAATATCTACAGCGAATCGAATGGGCTTATTTCGAATTATCTTCGAGGGTGTATAATAGATGATGATAACAACCTTTATGCGGCATGCGTAAATGGATTATTAATTTACAATGGAGTAAATTTTTTAGGGATTACAGAACCTTTTAAAAACACTGCGGGCGGTTTATTTGATGTAGAACTTGATTCCGAAGGGCGTGTCTGGATATTGGCGAGTGATGGTGTTTATTGGTATGATCCGAGATTGGATTTTATTGATGAATATAAGTTTTCTGCAAACAATATAGATTTTGAATTTCTACCATTATCATGGGAAATCATTCAGATTCAAGGTTTTAAATTTGACCCGGTTAGAAGGTGTCTGTGGCTTGGTTGTGAAAAAGGCCTGCTCAAATTTGAGATTGAATACGATAGTGTATCTAATCTCGATAGCATTCTTATTTATCCTAATCCTGTAGTAGGCGTAAATATTGTTAGAATAAAAAATATTCCTTTAGACGCTGAGGTGCATATCTATTCAATCAGCGGTCGGTTAATTGCTAAAGACCTATTGCCGGATAAGAATTTCGGCGAAGTGGTCTGGGAGATTCCCGATAATATTTCTAGTGGTCTATACTTTGCATTAGTGAAATCAACCTTAGGAAAAAAGGTCTGTAAATTTGCCATTGTTAGATAGCCATTTTTCTTTTTGCTCTATTTCTTATGCCTTTGTTCTTTGAAAAATGCACGAATTCAGCGTAACAAAGTCACTCATTGAGCTCTGTAATCAGGAGGCAAAGAAAAATGGGCTCCAGAAGGTATCGAAGATAAAGATTAGACTTGGAAAATTTACTGGTTTCTCCGCAGACGCAATAAAATTCTATTTTGATTATCTCAGCAATGATACCCGATGTGCCCATGCGAAGTTAATCTTTAAAGAAGTTCCTATATACATCAAATGTTCAAATTGTGATTACAAAGGCACTATTGAAGAACCAATTTTTTTTTGTCCTAAATGTGGGAAAGAACAAATTGAAATAATCTCAGGCAGGGAATTCTATGTCGAATCACTCGAAGGAGAATGAGGAGGAATGTGATGAAAAAGGTAACAGTATTAAAGCCGGTTCTTATCTCCAATAAAGAACGGGCAATAAAAAACAGAAAATTTTTTGATAAATTGAATAGCCTGGTCATTAATATTATAGGTTCACCGGGTGCAGGCAAAACTGCCTTTATTGGACAGATTATTAATAACTTAAAGCATAAATATAAAATCCTTGTCATCGAAGGTGATATTAGTGGCTCGCTGGATAGTGAAAGACTTGGTAAACTCGGTATTGATACAATTCAGATTAATACACTTACTGAATGCCACCTTGATGCCTTTATGATGTCCCAGGCATTACCTAAAATCAAGGAGAAGTACGACCTCATTTTGATTGAAAATGTAGGCAATTTGGTCTGTCCAGCAGAATTTGAGATTGGTGAGGATTTCAAACTTGCAATTCTATCGACTCCTGAAGGTGATGATAAACCTATAAAATATCCTTTACTTTTCCATCTTGCAAATGTAGTGGTTATCAATAAATGCGACCTTTTGTATCATGTGGATTTCAATGTAACTAAGGCAAAAAGGAATATCAAACAGAGAAATTCTAAGACTATAATATTTGAGGTTTCAGCAAAGACGGGCAAGGGTTTTGGTAAATTTCTAAAATTTTTAGAAAAAGCGTTGAATAATAAAAGGAAAAACTTTGTAGAGGCGTGATTCAACAAATCTGTAATCATGAGTTCAAAGAGGATAAGGATTAAAGGTATTGTTCAAGGTGTTGGGTTCAGGCCATTTGTTTATCGGCTTGCGGATGTTTTAAAAATTAGAGGTTTTGTCCGAAATACGACAAACGGAGTAGAGATTGAGGTTGAAGGTAAAGGAAGCAATCTTAAAAAGTTTATTGGTCTACTTGAAAAAAAGAAACCAGTTGCAGCAAGGATTGACAAACTCCTGGTTGAAGAGTTGCCAGCAAGGGGTTTTCGTAATTTTATAATTAAAGAAAGTAGAATTGTCAAAGGTTTTACTCAGGTTTCGCCTGATATTGCTACATGTAGAGAATGTCTTAAAGAATTTGTGAATTTAAAAGACCGGCGCTATCGTTTTCCATTCATAAATTGCACGAATTGTGGACCACGGTATTCAATAATCATTGATACCCCTTATGATAGGAAGAGAACCACGATGAACGATTTTGTGATGTGCGAAAGGTGTGAATTGGAATTTTATAAGATAACAAATCGAAGATTTCATGCCCAACCCGATTGTTGTTCAATATGTGGTCCATTGTTTTCGCTATATAAAATAAATGGAAAAAAGATTGAGACAGAGGGTTCAATTGAAGAGACGGTCAGATTGTTGAAGAAGGGCGAGATAGTTGCCATCAAAGGAATTGGCGGATTCCATATTGCCTGTGACGCAACCAATTGTCAGTCAGTAAAGAGATTGAGAAGGTTGAAGAATCGTCCGACAAAACCTTTTGCTATTATGATAGAGAAAGAAAATTTGAAGAAGATTGTTTATGTAAGTCTTGAAGAAAGAAAATTAATAGAATCACCTGTTGCACCTATCATGCTTTTAAAAAAAAGGAGGAGTGTAATCTGTGAAGAGGTTGCACCAAACAATCCATACCTCGGGGTGATGTTGCCATATACACCAGTCCATTATCTCTTACTCGAAGAAATTCCCCATCTCGTTATGACCAGTGGTAATATTCAAGATGAACCAATTGTAAAGGATGACCAAGAAGTGAAGGAAAAATTGGCAAAGATTGTTAATTATTATCTGACCCATAATCGTAATATTGAAAATCGCTGCGACGACTCTATCGGATTCTATACACCAAAAAAAGATTTTTCAATTATCAGGCGTTCGAGGGGTTATGTTCCAGCGCCATTGGATTTGCCTTTTACAGTGGAACCAACACTTGCTGTTGGGCCTTATTTGAAGAATACCTTTACACTTGCCCATAGAAAAGAGGCTTACATCTCGCCGCATATTGGTGATTTAGATAATTTTGAGACATTAAATTTCTTTAATGAAATGGTTAAAAAATATAAAAGATGGTTTAAGATTGAACCGAAATTGATTGTGCATGATTTACATCCGGATTACCTCTCAACAAAAATCGCCCTTGATATGGCAAAAGGTGAAAGGTTAAAGGTGAAAGGAGTTCAGCACCACATTGCCCATATTGTTTCCTGTCTTGGTGAACATAAGATTTTTGATAAAGCAATTGGCATTGCCTTTGACGGCACAGGGTATGGTCTTGATGGTAGGATATGGGGTAGCGAGTTCTTTATTGGTGATTTAAATGGACAGAAAAGGGCGGCGCATCTGGAATACCTGCCTTTGCCAGGCGGAGAGGCGAGTATAAAAAAACCGTATCGTATTGCGATTGCTTATATACATAAACTCTTGGGTGATAGATTTTTGTCAGATGTAGTTGCGCAACTTATGGTGCACAGGTCTCTCAGTGTAGTTGCACCATTTATGGTGCCTGCATTGGAAATAGAAACTATAAAAAAAATAATTGATGCTAATTACAATCTTGCCTATACCTCAAGCATGGGTAGACTATTTGACTGTGTCTCCGCAATGCTCGGCATTACAAAAGAAATAACCTACGAGGCCGAGGCAGCAATCAATCTGGAGTATATTGCGAAAAAGGGTATAAACGGTCATTATCCATACAAAATTGAAGGGGGTGAAGAGATAATAATTTATGTGAGTGATATTCTTCAAGGTATAATACAGGACCTGAAAAAAAATGTAAGTAAAGACATCATCTCTGCCAAATTCCATAACACCGTGGTTCAGTTTTCCCTTGACATCGCAAAGAAATTGCGTAAAATATATAAAGTGAATAAAGTTTGTCTATCCGGTGGCGTTTTTCAGAACCGTTATTTATTAAATTTGATGATAAGGAAATTGGAAAGTACTGGTTTTAAGATCTATATCCATCATAAACTTCCGACCAATGATGGCTGTATTTCCTATGGTCAAGTAATATATGGAAACTTAATAACTTAATAAGTAGAAAGTGGGAAGTGAGTAAAATAAAAGGCTCATGGTTTAGAATTAATAATTTTAAAACTGTTTGGGATTTGTTGCTTGAGATTTAGAATTTAATCAGATATGTGTTTAGCGGTAATAGGTAGAATCAAAAAGGTTGAAGGCGACATGGCGACTGCCGAAATAATGGACGTGCAGCGCCAAATTTCCATTGTATTGGTACCGGAAGTAAAAGTTGGTGATTATGTAATAATTCATGCTGGCTTTGCCATCAATCCGATTGATGAAGAAGAGGCAAAAAAGACTGAAGAACTACTGAAAGAAGTGACGAAGTATCACTAAACATTACAAATTTTATTATAAAGATATCTAATTGACATGGAAATGATATTGTAATTTAACTTAAGTGGGATATTATCTTAGGCAGGATTTCACCTGCCTTACCGATTATTGAAATGTCAACGATTGTACTTATTGGTGTTGACTCAAGGTTTATTTCAATTATCTTTGTCCCAAAATTTTTTGCCATTTCCGGAATTGCGGCTGCAGGCCAGACTACGCCTGACGTGCCGCAGATTATTGCTGCATCTGCGGAGTTCAAAAATTTGATAGCTGTTTCCCAGATATCCTGGGGGATTGGTTCACCAAACCAGACCACATCAGGCCTTAAAAGTCCACCGCAGGGGCATCGAGGTAAATTATCAAATCCCTCTGTATCCTCCTTTTGCAAAGAGGGCATTAATGGGGATTGGAAAATCTGATGGGTAACGATTTTGCCGCACCCAAGACACCTTGACCGAAAGATGTTACCGTGTAATTCCAGGACATTTTTTGAGCCAGCCACGCGATGAAGATTGTCAACATTTTGTGTGAGGAGTAAGAATTTTTCACATTTTCTTTCTAGTTCTACGATGGCATAATGCGCTGGATTTGGCCTTGCCTTTAAAATTATTTCCTGACGCCAGTGATACCATTCCCAGACCAATTTGGGATTTGTTTCAAATGCCTCAGGGGTAGCCAAGTCCGTTGCTGAATAATTCTTCCATAGACCATCTTTACCACGGAAGGTGGGGATTCCACTCTCGGCTGATACACCGGCGCCGGTGAGCACAAAAAGTTTATTCGTCCTCTTTAAAATTTTTGTGGTGCCGGAAATCCGTATAAGGTTTACTCGATCATTCATAAATTCTAAGTCCCAAACAAATTCCGAAATTCAAGATAGCCACAAATTAATTTTTGAATTTTTGAAATTAAAATTTCAGTGTTGTTTAGAATTTATAATATAATCCTATCCTTCCTTCTTTTGTGTCCAGTCCGACACGCTCCTGGCCCGCAAATACTGCAACATTGATGACCGAGACGATTCGATTGATAATCATGAAGCCGGTCATGAATGAAGCCCGACGCAGGTTCTCGCGACTCTCTTTTCTTCTTTCCCAGTAATAGTTTTTATCAGTTGATGGATCCCATTCCCATGCGTCTTCGTCAAAATAGCCATTCTCTCTGATATAAGCCTGTTGCGCTTCCAGGTCATCAGGATAGTAGTAACTTGCATCCCGTTCAACCTCTAAGTTATATTCGTTTGATGTAAAGTAGTCTTCGAGGACATCAAAATATTTATCATCTCGGCGCGCCGGATTCGCACCTGCATGTTGAATGGCAAATGCCCGTGCCGAATAATCTATCTTATGACCAATGTAATTAAAACCTAAATAAGCAGTCCAGAGTGAACCTTCGATGATGAGGAAAGTTCGCGCCTGTGCCTTCTTTTCGAGTATACTTTCACCCCAACCGGGTATAATCGCTGAAGCCAGGATAGGATTCATTGTCTGAAAGATGAGCAAGGATAAAGTCAAAAACACATAACCTCCTTAAAACATATTAAATCCAAAATGCCTAAATTTTACCTTCATTTTTTTGCCCTAAAGGAAGATGGTTCTATCGAAGTTATTTTCATTTCAACACTGCGAATTTTTTAAATTTAACTTCGCTTTTGTCGCTATTCTTTGCTTCAACCCGAAGAATATATATGCCATTCGATTGTTTTGCAAAATCAAAGTCGATTTCATTATATTCATTAGGTGTAGGTTGGTTCAAATTTTCACTACCAATTTTGTGCCCGGCAATGTCAAGTATATCTATCCTTACCTTTGCTTGTTGGTATAAATAGAACCTTACCCTGCCATGCCTCTCTACAGGTGACGGGTAGATGTAGCACGCACCTAATAGAATGGATGCAGTCTTTGGCTGAACAAGCTGTCCCTCAAAAACTCCCCAATTTTTGGGTGAATTCATGATACCATTCCAGGATGAATTGGTGCCGGGAAAATCCCAGATATATAACTTACCAGAGTCACTGCCGCATGCCAGTTCTAAGTCGCCATCCAAGTCCAAATCGAAGATAACACCGGGTGATGAATATCCACCTTCCCCGAAAAGTGGCGAATATTTAAATTCTTTTTTAAGGTTATTTATAAGTTTCAATTGACCGTTACTTAATGTATCGATTGCACTGAGACCAAATACCAATTCTTCTTCACCATTGTTATCGAAATCAGCGATAAGCAATGGATAGCGGATGTAGGTATTGGTGTGCAACGGAAAATTATTCTCAGATGTGCCATTACGATTACATACATATAAAGTCTTGCTACTGTTGGGTATGATGATTTCGAGATAACCATCTCTGTCAATGTCTGCAAGTGCTGGTGTATAATAGAAAGTCGTATCAATCAGGATGTCAAATTTTTCTTCTAAGGTATCCTTGCCAAAGATATAAATTGTTCCATAGCCATTTACGATAACCGCCTCTGGACTGCCATCGCGGTCAATGTCACCAGTAATTGGTGAGGCATAAGTAATCATATTATGCTGAGCATCAGTAAATTCTTTTATAATACCACTTTTATCAACTATCCAGAATCTTCCATCCGAACCCAAAATGCCAATCTCTTTCTTTTCTGGATCAAAGACACATGGTGTGGAAAATATCCAGCTATTCAAATAAATTGGAAAGTTTGTAATATTTGTCCCGCTGCTATTGAGGCAATAGAGTTTACGATCACGACTGCCAAAAATAACTTCGAATTTATTGTCGCCGTCTATATCGAAGATAAGTGGTGCGCCGAGGATAGCATCTGCAGTCTTGAAGGGGAAATTGGGAAGGGAATTTAGTGTATGACCATCGAGACAGAAAAGGTAAAAGTTAGAGCCAAAGGCAATATCTTCGGCATTATCGCCATTTAGATCACCAACCGCCAGAAATGTAGTGATTGTATCAACCACTGCAGAATCATAGGGGCTGCCGTCGTTATTGAACACATGAAATCGGCCGCTTCTTGTTACTGCAATTACTTCTCGTTTGCCATCACCATTTAGGTCGCCATAACTTACTGCCTGAATTGGCTGACCGTGTTCTACCCAAACAGGGAATCCCGCCTGGAAGATATCAAAATTGGCAGAAAGGTTCATCAAAGTGTCGGGGTATGATTTTATTTCGATATTTATCAGTGACTTTCCGAAATAAGAATCAGAGTTGGGATTTGTGAAAGGACCAAAGTGGTGATTCGCTTTGTTTGAATCGTCCACAAAGAATGGGTCGAATCGTGAGCCATAATATTCCAATGAATCCACAAACCACCAGGCATCAAAGTGCTGAATGCCATCGGCCTCTTCTAAGTCTACACCCTTGTGTCGAGGATTTATTTGAACAGTATTAGTTTCCCAATTTGCATTTATTATATTTTCATCAATGTGCCAGATAAGAATACCACTACCAGGCAGGAAGAAGTCATACTCACCATGGTCCACGCATATCGGCACACCATCCTCAACATCTACCATGATCGTATCTTTATGTTTTATATCCTGCTGACGATTTTCGATAAGAAAATATTCGGTTGCCGAAATTGGCACTTTTATCATTGTCTGACTTGCGACACCATATTGTGTAGTATCGATCTCTGAGGCACGAAGGGTCAAAAGGGTTTCGGGGTTTGTAACAACATGAGGGACTACCCAATCCATAATGTATCTTGGCAAGGCACCTAAATTCGCAGGAATTGACCCTTCTGGTGCGCCGGCATTATAATTGCCAACCCAGCCACCAGTCCCCATCAAATCCCAGGCGCCCACGCCATTGGAATAACCGTTAACATCGTATAAATCGAATAGACCGAGAATGTGGCTAAATTCATGAATGACCGTCCCAATCATCCCAACCATATAGTTGTCTACCCTTGCCATTTCTGCATTTACACTTACAGGATAATTGATTGTATCGCTTCCTCCATTGGCAAGTATATAAGGCACACCAAGATAGTATTCGAGTGCACCTGGGGGTATTGTTGCCGAGGGAATATCACAAAAGCGATAAAAATTTAGACTTGTTTGTAAAAGTGTGCCAGCATGAAAGATGATGATTGCATCATAATCAGAAAAGTCTATTGTTTCATCTAGGTCAGCCGCAGCAATGGCATCAGCAAGTATGCGCACAAGACCCATCTCCATGGCATAGGTATTAAAATAGACGTATCCGGTGCCGGGGTCATAATGGTCATAACCACTATAGTAGCGCATCTTATGCGGCAATTGATAATTATCAGTTGGACGATCGGGTTTTACAGTCCATTTAACAATGCAATTACCAAATGAGTTTGATTTATAAAAATTGCTCAAAAATTCCATATGACGGTGAAAGTATTTTTTTGTATGAGGCGGGTCGAAGGACAGGCCATCCTGAGGTTTGCCAAAACCTGCTAAATCCATTTTGCCGTTGCCGGTTGTGCATAAGTCATTATCCTCAACAAATTCGACCTTTAATACGAGGATATTTAAAGTGTGTCGTCCCTTTTTTGGATGTAGTTGTTTGAAATCTCTAAATAAGTTATAGGAATAAAATCTCCTCGCTTCTATTGTTTCAATTCCTCTTGGGGTTATCATTTTTAGAATTAGATTTGACTGTGGCATTTGTGGCAGATTTTGTGATGTTTTTCCTTTTATCAGCGTAATCTTTACACTAAAACAAAGATTAATTAAAAAAATAAAGACAAGAATTTTGCGCAAAGCTACCTCCACTCATAAAATAGTATATACAAAAGGCTTGTAAAGTCAAGGTAGAAGCCATTAAAATCTTATTCTATATTGATACTGTAGACTATATTCACCGGGTTCGTCTTTCCTAATCAAAATTTCATTTCGGTCGTCAATGAAGTATTCAACATTGAATTCGTTTGAAAAAGTAGTAATGTCATAAGTATATGTGATGAATAGATTTCTTGAAATATATTTACCAACGGTCAATTTTGTCTTCTCATCAGGCTCAATGATTGGTGTTTCAATGCGGAAGTAATCGAGTCCGGTATATGCCCTAATTCGGCGTGAGACATCACTCTCAAGCCAGGCAAGTAGACTTTTTGGTAACACATCTCCAACATATTCACCCTGCCTTAGAGATTCGAGTTCGCGCCAGGTAATATTCAAATTCAGATAAGTAATTATATCCTGTTCACTATATTCGGGAGGCTCAGAGAAGAATTCGAATATTGGTTCTGAGATTGGTCCAAAACAATGCAGGATAATCTTTATAGTTCTATTGGCATCCTTTGTGTCAAGTTCCGCCCAGAAGTCGAGTTCTGGGTCAACCTTCTCACCGGGGATAAAATTAATACTACCCCTTTTGATTGAGAAGGTATGGGTCAGCCAGTAGAAATTTCCTCGTTTAGTTTCAAGGTTACCTGAGACATATAAAGGTCCCTGTTCTTTGATGACATAAATTTCACCGCCGAATTCAATATCTGCTTCGCGATTCCGCAACCAGACATTTCGTTCGGCGCTTAATCTCAAATTCATTTGCCAATTTTCGTTTCTCTTTGTTTCTTCTTCTTCAACTCTCAGACCGAAGTCAATTGGCACGATACCTTCTTTTACCGAGATGTTGCCATTGTAAGATGTTATTTTATCTTTCATTCTTATGGAAAAGTTACCGCTACCCTTTCCATAGGCAAAGGGTGGAAACTGTATCGGTGCATCTTTGAAACTGAATTCGAAATTTAAATTTCTTACAAAAAAGCGTGGTTCCAATTTTATCATTCCGCTGCCTGTTACATATGCAGTGGCGGATTGGGCATACACTGTTGAACGAACCCTACAACGACCTGATTCAAAGACGATCTTATTTCCATCAAATCTAACCTTTGATTCCAAAGAATCAAATTTTGTTGCGAGAACTTTGATGCCGAAAGTGCCATTTTTGATTTCACCACTGCCAGATAATTTAAAAATCTCAAAATTACCAGTGAAGCTAATTTCGCCACTCATTGAGCCATTGGGTTGTTCTAAGAAAGGTTTAAGGAATGGAAATACCCAAGGTTTCACATTTTCGAATTTTAAGTGTAAATTTGACTCTTCAAGTGAAAGAAATCCATTTATCTTGAATTCCTGATTTTCATTATCAATAATGCTGAGTGATTTAAAGTCCACACCTTTGTTTTTATATTCACCCAATAATTTTACGGAACCATCACTCAACCCCATAAAATTTATATTATCTGCCTCAAGAGATATTTCGTTATTGTTAACAATAAATTTTAACTTACCAGTTAGTTTTTCTTTGAGACCCAAAAATTTTCCTAATTTTTCGAGATTGCCTTCTGTTAGAGTTAAGTTCAAGGGCGACAATGTCCCTTTTAATGTGCCATCAATCAACGATAGGCTAATTTCGCCAATCTTTCTATTGAGAAGGTCGAAGGTTGTCGGTGATATATTTTCTATGACGATTCCATTTTTTCTTAGACACAAATAAGACATTGTTCCTGTATAGTTTGTATCAAGATTTCCTTGAATATCACAACCGTCTATTCCCTTTTTAAGGAAAAGTGAGAAATTGTTGTTTTGAATAGATAGGGTAGTAGCATCCAAACTGTATTTTTTATATGTAACAGCATCTAATTTTAGGACAAGATATTCGATGGGATTATAAAGTTTAAAGTTTTTTGTTTTAAGATGAAATTTATTTATGTTAATGTCAGCAAGCGAAATATCTTTGCCTGAAATATCTATTGTTGATACAATATTTTTTAAATATTTTATGTTGCCCGTGAATTGATATTCACCTGATATTGTGCCCTTCTGTGGAAAGAATTTCTGGAATCTTGAAATATCGAAGTCATCAAAATATATTTTCGTCCTCCACGCTGAATCAATTTCAGCTTGAACTAAGAGGCTCTTCTTATTTTCCTCTTCTTTAATGAAAAGCGAATCCAAAATAACTTGAGTGTTTGATGTAGAACCAAAGAAAAATAGGGAATCAATATTCAGACCATCTTCTTCTGGTGAATTGAGAAAACCGAAAAATTTTGTATCACGATATACCAAGTATCCATTTATGAGGATTGATGATTCTATACTTGTCAATTTAGCCACATTCAAAAGCCTAAAATTAGTTTCGAATTGCCAGTTTTTTAGATTTAATAATTTTATCTGGGCAAAAATGTTGCCATTCAGTATCTTACCGTCAAAGATATTTATAAATACAGTATCAGCAAAGGAGCTGCTTTCAAATTGGAAGTATTCAAATGGATAAATATCTTCCGCAAAGCCTCGAATTTTTGGTTCGAGTTTCCCTTTCGAGTATTTAACTTCTCCAAAAAGGTTTACTTTTCCTTTATATATATTAAGGCCTCCTAAATCAATTAAACTATTTTTAATCTTCAAAAAAATGCGCTCTTTTTTGAATGATAACCCCCCTTCACCTTCAAATGAAAAACCCCTACCCTTAATCTTAATTGATCGTGCCATTGCCTCGTGACTCTGAATAATGGCCTCTAAATTTGCAGAGGTAATGAATAATGGATAGTCTGGAACAGTAAAAGATAAATTCATTGTGTTCAAATATAGTTTACCGCCTACAAAGTCTATAAAGACAAGTCCGGAGATCTTTTCAATCCTATAAACCCTTTCATTCTCATAGAAAAATTTCCCATTTTTTAAATTAATTCTCAGTCCAAGGTGCAATACGGGTATAGTAATTTCGCCACCTCTACCTATTCCTTTTTTCTTTTTGAAATAAATAGTTGGTTGCGTTAAATTCAGCTCAAAGACATTCGGTAGACTAAATCTTAAAGGCACAAGACTATATTTTATTTCAGCAAGCTCACCGCAGATGCTGTCGGTTTCTGATAGTCGGATAGTGTAATTTTTTAGCCTGAATCCAGTGAAGATGTTTCCTTCTATTGTAGTATACCTTGCATCGATATGTGCATTCTGCTCCAGTATGCTGATAATCAGAGGGCCGAAGTCAATTGTGTTGATGATGAGAATTATTACTATTATAACCCCGATAATTATTGGGAGAATAAATTTTCTCATAGAATTGTAATTTTGATGTTAAAATATATGATAAAAACCAAAATAGATCTCCTTACCCTTTTCTGTTAGAGGAAATCCCAAATCAGCACGCAATGGACCTATCAGTGTGTAGTAACGTAGACCGAGACCAATATCTGCTTTTATAAATTCTCTATGTTGCCAGTTAATTTTGTTATCTACATAGCCAACATCAAAAAAGGCAATAAGCCCCCAATTTTTTGGCAAATTGATTCGATATTCAAGGTTGATGTTCCCTAAAATATTACCATACTTTTCTTTTCCTAGCGAATCGGGACCAACCGACTTCTCAGGATAACCCCTCAAGGAATATTGTCCACCAAGGTCATATTTCTCGTCTACTGAGACACCGTCGGTAGGCAAAATAATTCCCGCCTTTAATCTTTGGGCAAAGGTATTTCTAAATAGAGGCAGAAAGAACCGTTCTTCAAGCTCAAGGCGTAAAAAGTCATTCGCACCACCTAAGATACCGCCAGCAAATTCTACGAGAGGTAGCAAAAATATGCCTCTTTCGGGATTGAAGAATTCATTACGATAGTCACTCATAAATTGGAATTTCATACTATTAGTGATACCCTTAAAAGTATCGGGTAACGTTACCATCTGGTAGTCAACGAGCTTATACTTATTGGCGACACTAAATTGAGTATTTTCACTAAATATCTTTGAAATTCTTAATTCGGCACCTCTTGTTTTTCGTATGAATTCTTCTCGATTTTCAAACCAGTAAAAGGGCAGAAGGGAAAAGGCGAGTCTTGCTGAAGTTAGATATGGAATTGTATATCGGGCTTCGAATTTTGTCTCCCATTCACGCTCTATGTTTATTTTGAATGATGGACGAATTTGAAAACGGTGCCCTAGATTGAACATATTTAACTCTTCAATGCCAAAAGAGACAAGAAAACTTAATGGGATTGAAATACCGATGCCAAAGTTTAGAAAGCGTGATTTTAATTCTCTCATATTGAATATTAAATCAATACTATCTGTTTTCTCTTTCAATATTTCAATGTCAACGGTGCTAAAAAAGCCGAGTATATAGATACGTCGTTGACTATTGCGCAACTTAGATTTATTAAATTTTTCTCCCTTTTTCAAAACGATCTCCTGATATACAACCTCGGACCTACATGTCTTTAACCCTTTTAGGATAATATCTCTAATGTAATACAATTCTTTTTTTTCTATTTCGAAAATTAAAAAACCAGAATCCGATAGTATCGAAGAAGAAACATTAGCAAAGGTATAACCATTGTCCTTATAGTAGTCCTCAATTTTATTTTCAGTTTTTTTTATTTTTTCGACAATAAAGTAATCGTTGAGATTTATATCGAACAGCATTTTTAATTTTGATTCGGAGTCGCCTTTAATAATAATTTTTTTGATTTTTGGGTGCTCGCCTTCTCTTATATAGAAGATAATGTCAATTGATTGTCCTGATGTCTTTGTCTGTGGATCTACCTGGGTATTAAAGAAACCTTTTTCATTGTAAAATCGTTTTATTCTATCGCTATCATAAATGAGACTGGTTTCATTAAATTCGCTACCCTTTTTTGAAGAAATCCCTTGTAACAAATCTCTCTTGGAGATAGAGTAATTACCAACAAATTCAATACTCGTAACTCGAATGTTAAAGACTAAAATTACAAGGAGGAGAACGTTCAAATCAAAGAAGAAATTTGCCCTTTTTGATTATTAATTTATCATCGAACCAGATACTCGGTCTCTTTATTACACCATCGAGATGCATTCTTGCCTTATTGATGCCACCAAATCCTAAATTATTTCCAAAGGCAATATGGACACTGCCTAAAACCTTTTCATCTTCGAGGACATTACCCGTGATCCTTGCCTTATAGTTCGTTCCAATACCTAGTTCACAAAGGATACGCTCGTTTTTCCCAAATTTATCAAAAATTTCTTTAAGTTTTTTATTCCCTTTAAGCCTTACTATCTCACCGGAAACTATTTTTAGACTGACGGGTCGAGTGACTAATCCTATTGGTGCAAAAGACCCGTCTATCACAATTGCACCGTTGCTTCTATTTTCGATAGGGGCAATGTATGCCTCGCCAGCTGGTAGATTAGAGAAGTCCTTTCGATTCTTTATAAGACCTGTATCTGCATAACCTTTTCTGTTCCCAAGACGTAATTCTAATGTGTGTTTGTGAGTTTTTAAAATTACTTTTTCTGTCCTTGATAACATATCCGCAAGGCGGTTGGATAATCGAGCAATCTTTTTGTAATTTGCGTTGAGGCTGCGAACCATTACTTGAGCAGTTATCCCAGGCATCGTTGCACCCCGTGCACCACTATTAATTGCTTCTATCCTTGCCCTGGTATGCGTGAGGGAATGGCTCGTAGGAGCAATAAATACATCACAATTCTTTAGTATCTGGGCAACTAATTGAGGTGGTTCCTCGCCATGAATCTTTCGTTGAGGGATTTCGATGATAATTGTGTCGCTAATTTCTTTTGCTGTAGACCATAAGGCGTAAGCTACTGTGCGACATGGTTCATCAGTAACTATAACTACCTTCTCGCCTTTCTTTATTCCAAGACAATCCTTTACTACTATTTGAGATGATTTTTTCAATCTTCTATCAGAAGCAGGATTCATACTACCAGCGGAAGTGGGCGAACGCCTTGTTTGCCTCAGCCATTTTATGAACTTCCTCTCTCTTTTTTATTGATGTGCCTTCGTTGCGGCTTGCGGCAATGATCTCCTGAGCCAATCGTTCTTCCATACGGTGTTCACTTCTTTTTCGGGCTGCCGAAACAATCCACTTTATTGCCAAACTCTCCTTACGATTGGCTCTCACTTCCATAGGAATTTGATATGTAGCACCACCTACTCGACGCGGCCGAACCTCCAGTATCGGTTTCACATTATTTATTGCCCTTTCGAACACTGCCAGGCCATCCTCCTTAGTTAACTTTTCTATTCGATTCAGTGCATTATAAAATATCTTCTGGGCAATGCTCTTCTTACCTTCCCACATTAAGTTATTTATAAATTTACTAATCAGAATACTATTGAATGTTGGGTCCGGCTGGTTCTTTCTTATCTCTGCCCTTCTTCTTCTACCCATCATTGACTCCTTTTAGGAGGCGACCGCTTCTTTTGGTCTCTTAACCCCATAAAGTGAGCGACTTTTCTTTCTTCCTTCAACACCTGCGGCGTCATATTTGCCACGAATTACATGATATCGAACACCTGGAAGGTCCTTAACCCTACCACCTCGAACAAGCACAATCGAGTGCTCCTGGAGATTGTGGCCCTCACCAGGAATGTAGGCAGTAACCTCATAACCATTGGTCAATCTCGCCTTGCAGACCTTACGTAAGGCAGAATTCGGTTTCTTGGGGGTTGTTGTATAAACCCTTGTGCAGACGCCACGGCGTTGTGGGTTGCCATCCAAGGCCGGTGCCTTACTCTTTTTTGCCACCTTCTTCCTACCCAATCTCACCAATTGATTAATTGTTGGCATTATCCTCCTTTTTATAGATAATTATACATAAATTTTATTATATGTCAACTACACGCCATATCTCATCAAGCTTATTACTGCACCAGTAAAGATCGGAACTGAGAAGTTATCATTCCAAGGTAGTGGAAGGGCCTCGAATATCGTTGCTGCAATTGCGCCGATAATAAGATGTTGCCATGGTAAATTTAAGAAATTATAAAAGATAATAACTGTGCCGATACTCGCAGCAAAAAAACTTAAACTGCCAACCAGGGTTTTTCGAAATATTTTTGGACCCTTTATACTCTGTCCTAAGATTGCGGCAAAGGTATCACCAACAATAATAAATGTACATGATGCTACTGCAACAGATTTTTGATATAAAAAAGAAGTGATTAGACAACCCAATAAAAGGTAGGTAGCACCACTCAATCGTGTAAATTCATGTCTTCTTAAAAATGAACCAAAGAAGAGAATAAAACCCTCTTTAACACCATTTATATGTAACCTGAAGAAGTCGATAATGATAACGACGAAGCTCACAATTAATAGTAATAACCGCCCTGAACGCTGGGGTGATAAATAGTAAATTATTGGTATGAAAAGTGCCCAAAGGTTTAATAATTTTCGAAATACTTCCGCCTTGATTAAAATTCTAACCCCGCAGAGAATTTATTTGAATTTTTTAATGATGACTGCATAATAAGTCCATAATCTAACTTGAATTTTTCATATTTTACACCAATGCCTAAAGTAAAATTCCCTTTGGTAATACCGCAACGACCAAAAAGGAAGTCCTTATAAGCGTATTCAAAACCAAATTTTAAATTAAACCCTTCAATATCGACTGATTTCACTATATCGCACTCAAGTGTAATTATTGAATTAATCTTTTCTATAGGTATTTCAGGTGCGACCCCGAATGAAAATTTTGAAGAAATTGTTTCTTTAGAATCATTACTCCAGATAAGAGGTGAAAGAATAAAATCTCGAACGGCGGCACCAATTTTTAAATAAGCTAAATTTAATTTAAATCCTAAATCCAAGCCACCTCCAAATCCAGTTATTACTGATAGATTACGATAATATACCTTTAGATTTCCTCCATACGAAAAAAATTCTGTGCCCTTTGCACCATTAAGATAAAAGATAATATCCTTAGTTGAAACTGTATCATAGGGAATGGGTTGATTATCACCATTCGGGTCTAAATTTGTATCCGGCAGCGTCGTGAGTTTGATATCACTAACTGTGATGTATTGTATACCCGTGCCAATTGCAGTGTTATTTCTGGATAAAACAACCGAACCAAATTCATTCTTCACAATGCCAGCGAAATTTTCTGCATGCATTAAATGGAGGCTGCGGTTAATAAAAATTGAGCCGGCTGGATTGAAATAGATTACCGACGCATCGGTGCACTGGGCAATACCAACACCACCCATCGCACAAGAGCGAGCACCAACACCAAGTTCTTGAAACTCACCTGCATATTTCGTCCCCCAAAGGATTATGGGAAGAACGAAAGTCATGATGCGACACATTTTACACTTCCTTTTATCAATTTCTTTAATCGCCGGCCATGGCCATGTATTGCCCGCAATTGGATATGAAACTCATAACCTCCAGGTGGCACAAATTCACCATTCTCATTTCGTCCATCCCAGACGACCAGAAACTCACCTGGTGGTCTCATAATATTTTCGATTAATTCACGCACCTTTTCGCCCATCCCGTTGTAAACTATAATATCAATTTTAGACCTATCTGTAAGGTAGATTGCTAATGTTGTCCCTGGCTGTTTATAAGAGAAAATCTTAGGGAAGCAACCAACAAAAAAACCATCGGTAGCAACCCAGAGATACTGACCGCCTTCCTTCTCAGTAATGAAGACCTGTCCATATCTTCGCCATATAGATATCCCCCTCGGTGAGGAGAATTCACCCTGTTCTGTGCCTGCCCTTCCTTCAGAGATAATATAAGTTAGGTAATGGTCAAATTTATGAACCTGGTCATTTATTTCATCGGTCACATAGATACTACCAAAATAGTCAATTGCTACATAGAGAAAATTGGCATCAGCAAGCCCAAGTTCAAAACTATATATTGCTTTCAGAAATCTACCATTTGTCGAAAATTGTGATACCCGTTTGCCATCATTATCGGTAATAACAACAAAATCATCTTTGTAATAGTTGTAAGGACCGTTGGCATCAATTACCTCGATACCCATTGGATGATAGAGCTCACCCAATGCCTTGCCTTCTTTTCCAAATTGATAAATCAGAGAATCATTCGGTGTGTAGACATAAATCTTAGCGTTATCATAATCGGTAACATATAGATTGTTCTTTGAATCAAAACAGACATCGAAAGGGCGACCAGGGAGTCGAATTTCTCCAATATAATGGATCTCCCCATTTTTATACTGCAGCTTTGCTACCCGATGATTATCATAATCCGCAAGTGCAATTAGGCCGTCCTCGTTTATTGTGATACCTTTAGGATTTGAGAATGTCTCCTTATTGCCATAAACCTTTACTATGGCAAGTCCAATATTGTAGACAATCTGCCCGGCCTTGGAATTTACAGCAAAGATCGAGAGCTCGTCATCGTCCCTTCTTGTTTTTGGGTCGTCCAGTTCCTTAAGTTTAATGGCCACAATTCCCTGCGGATCCTTATATTCAAATCCCGGACCAATAAATAATCGGAGATAATACTTCGATGCCCGATAAAATCCAAAGGTATGTTCAAATGGTGGGACGGTAAGGGTCTGGGGCTTATAATCGAGAAATAAAAGAAATATTAAAGCCATATAATATTATAAGTAATTTTTATTGCTTGTCAATGAGGATTGACATTACAAAATTAATAGTTATAATTTAATATGGTTAGTGTTATTATTTGTTTCTTTCTTGTTGGTCAATATTTCGGACAAAATAAAATTCAATATAAAGATTTCAATTTTAAAATTCTTAATACTGAACATTTTGAAATTTATTTCTATCCAGGTGGCGAGGACCTTGCGATCTTTTCTGAAGAAATTCTTGAGGACGGATATAGGAAATTGAGTGAAGACTTTGGTATCAATGTGGAGTTCAAGATACCTGTAATTTTTTATAATTCCCCCAATGATTTTTCTCAAACAAATGTTACCCTTGAGTTAATTGAGGAGGCAGTAGGTGGATTCACTGAAATTTTAAAAAATCGGATGGTCATTCCATTTACCGGCGATTATGAAGATTTACGCCATGTTCTCGTCCATGAGCTTACGCATGTTTTCCAATTTGTGATCTTTTTTCCATCGAGATTGGAGGCAATGCTTTCCGGTGATATTTTCTATTCAGTGCCCTTGTGGGTATTGGAAGGGTGTGCGGAATTTGAATCCATGGAGTGGGACTTAGGGACGGATATCTTCATGAAGGATCTGATTATGAATAATCGGACAATCCCACTTCCGCTCTTGCAAAATTATAATGGTTACATTATCTATAAGGAAGGGCAGGCATTCTATAACTATGTGACGGATAAATATGGCCGACAAAAGGTTTTTGAGTTTGTTCATCTTCTAAAATCTAAAAAAAGTCTTGAGGCAACATTTACTAGTCTCTTCGGTGTAAGCATTGATGAATTCAATACACGGTGGGTTAGGTATTATCAATTAAAATATTGGCCCAAAATTAATTTACAAGAAAATTTCGAAAAATTTGCGCGGGTTGTCTATGACCATAAAAACACCCGTTCAATCTATAATACATCAACGACAATTTCACCTAATGGTGATAAGATTGCATTTATAAGTGACCGGACAGGCACTACAGAGATAATTATTATTTCGAGCATAGATGGTCGGATTCTAAAACGCCTAGTAAAATCAGAATATTCCTCTGGTTATGAAAATTTACATCTTTATCAAGGAGGGCTTGATTGGTCACAAGATGAAAAGTATATTTTATTTGCGGCAAAATCAAAAGGTGAAGACGTCTTGTATATTCTCAAAACCAAGAACAGCAAGGTATATAAAAAATTTAAATTTGCCCTTGATGGTATCTATTCACCGAAGTTTTCATCGGATGGCAAGAAAATTCTCTTTTCTGGTCTCAAGGATGCCTACCAGGATATTTATCTGCTGGATATAGAATCGGGAAATATTGATAAGATTACCGATGATATATATGTTGACAAATACCCAAATTTTGCTCGAAATGGCGCCATTGTATTTATTTCGGACCGACCAGATTCAACCGAGGAGTATCGCTACGGTAGCCATGGGGTCTTCTTAAACGATAACGGAATAAACCAGCGATTAACACCGCGAAGTAGCTATGCGGCATCACCAGTTTTTGATTCAGATAGTGGACTCTACTTTATTGCTGACTACGACTCAGCATATAATCTCTATTACTATTCTGTTCAAGCGAAACAGATTACAAAAAGAACGAACATACTTACTGGCATATATTATCCATCAATCTCTGAAGATGGTAATAAGATTGCCTTTTCTTACTATAATGATTATGGCTACGATGTTTGTGTAGTAAAGGAACCATTGACAAAAATGGAGGATTGTTCTACACCTGAAGGGGTAACTACAGAGGTTGTCTTCGAAAGAACTGAATTAGATGCAAAGCAGGTTAGAAAGTATCGAACCCATTTTACCTTTGACTATTTTGTTGCGAGCGCCTCATTTTATTATCCATTTCTTGGACTTTCTGGTATTGGGCAAATTGCCTTAAGCGATATATTGGGTAATCATCACATTCAATTCAGTTCCGATTTCTATGGTGATTTGACAAGCTCAGATATTTTTATAAATTACTGGTATCTAAAAAAGCGGATTGATTTTGGTGTTGCATTATTTCAATACCTTAACTATTTTCGTGAATATGGTGGCAATGACCTTGTGATATGGCGAAATTTAGGAATTGCAACAATTGCGCAGTATCCATTCGATCGTTTTTTCAGAAGCGAGTTTAGTATTTATGTTTATAAGGTGTATGAAACGAGGTGGTACAATTTCTTTCCAAGATATGAGTCTGATACATATAACGAGGCTAACTACAATTTCTTCTACCCTGGCCTTGCATTTGTCTTTGACAATGTTAAGTGGGGAGAGATAGGCCCTCATAGTGGAATACGGGCCCGGATTGATGGCTACATTACCCTTTTTAGTGACTATGAGATAAAAAGTAGTATTCTTGATTACCGAAGATATTTTCGATTATCGCCGAGGGCGAGTTTCGGTGCACGACTTGTGTTAGCAGGAAGTTTTGGCCGGGATGTAGAATACTGGTCTATCGGTGGTCCTTATTCACTCCGTGGCTACGACCCTTATGAATTTAGTGGTTCAAAACTTGGATTTTTAAATTTCGAATACCGATTTCCATTTATTGATCGTATAAAACTTGCCTTTCCTTTACCAATAGAAATCAAAAATATTCGTGGGGTGCTATTTTCCGATTTTGGTGGTGTTCTTGTTGACACCTTTAGGGTTTATGAAACCACTGACGGATTCCATTTAGAGGATTTAAAGATGGGGGTCGGTGCTGGTGTAAGATTCAATTTTCTCTTTATAATCTTTAAACTCGATGTTGGTCGGGCGTTCAATTTTCAAAAATTTACAGACAATTGGAAGTGGTATCTAACTATCGGGCCTGAGTGGTGAGCCCTTGAAATTTGGGCTTGTTTTATTTCTACTGTTTACGCTCGCCTGTCAAAAAGAAGAAAAAACTATCGTCACCTTCTGGCATGTGATGGGTGGACCCTTGGGTAAACGACTTGATGAGATGATAATAGATTTTAATAAAATGCATCCCGAGGGTATTGTGAAGTCAGTACACATGGGGTCCTATGATGCCCTTGTCCAAAAATTGATGGGTGCAGTGACATCCAATACGCCACCGGTCATAGCGCAAATGTATGAATCCTGGACCGACCAGTTCTTTAAGGCAGGTTATCTTGAACCCCTACAGGGATTTGTAAAAAATGATTCACAATTTAATCTCTCCGATTTTTATCCGGTATTTATTGAGGATAATATATTCGATTCAGTTCTTGTTACCCTACCATTCAATAAGAGTGTGCCGGTATTTTACTACAATATGAACATCCTCAAGGCTGCAGGCATTGATTCATTCCCCGGTGATTGGTTAGGGTTTCGTGAAGCTTGTAAAAAGATTAAAAAATTTAAGACCTGGCCTACCTCATGGCCTATTGATGTTTGGTATTTTTCGACGATGCTCTATCAGGAGAATGGCCAATTGTATAATGAAGAAGCAAAGAAGCCGCTCTTCAATTCTCCCGCAGGTATCTGGGTTCTTGAATATATTGTCTGTCTGATAACGGATAGTCTATTTTATCTCAATCCCGGATTTCAAAGGCAGGACGAATTTCTATCCGGGAATGTAGCGATTATCCCAGCATCGATTGTTTCCTGGGCATTCTTGAAGGGGAGACCCACTTTTGAAATGGGCGTTGCGCCATTCCCAACGGGGACATCAAAGGCTGTAGTAATTGCGGGAACGAATATAGGCATGTTTAAAAATGCTAGTTCAGTACAAAAAAGGTTGGCATGGAAGTTTATCAAATGGTTACTACAACCAGATAATCAGATACGCTGGACACAGGCGAGTTACTATCTGCCAACTCGAAGAAGTACTACTAAACTACCTAAATTTGAAGAGTTCATTGCGCAAAATCCTGGTTATGATAAGATTCTTGCGCAACTTGAGTTTGCCAAGATTGAGCCAAAATCGAAGGACTGGTTTACAGGCAGGATCTATCTCACCGAAGCACTTGAAGAGGCATTGAGATTGGAACGTAAGCCAAGCGATGCACTGGATAATGCAGTAAGAAGGATGTTAGTGGATTTGGAATGAGTATTATATATTTAAACCAAAGGGGACGGGGGTTGACTTTGTGACATCTGGTTAGTCATTATTAACTACCTTCTTCGCCCTTTTATACAACTGACTCAATGAAGAATATCTCAACGAATGAAATATCGGCAATTTTATTATCTCCTTATACCTCAAACCCGCACGCTCCCGCAACCATACCAATAATTCAGCACGCAATCTCTTCGCCAGCACCGTATTGACATCCAACAATACATCCATTTTTATACCCTTAGCCTGTTCAAATTTATTAATCACCTCGCCCACTGACTCAAATATATAATCAGACTTTCGCCTCCGTAATGACTCACCTGACTTCTTTCGCCGCTCAAAGATTCTCATTTTAAAACGATCCTGAAATACATAGCCACGCCCACCATAAGCACCCCGATAAAACAACCCATATTGACCATTTAACTGACGCATAAAATCCGCCAGCCTACCCGATGAATTCTGTAAAATTAAATGATAATGATTGGACATCAGACAATATGCTAAAATTCGGATCCGCACGTCCCCGCTTCCCCCCGAAACTACGGATAAAATTGCGTACCACCAATGCAATTGAGCGTCTCTTTAAAGAATTACGCCGACGTACACGACCAATGTCTCTTTTTGCGAATGTCGCAAGTTGCGAATGTATTATTTTTGCTCTATTTAGCAAGGACAACAATCTATGGAAGGATCGCCGTTATGCTATCTTTAACTAGAATTTCCACACAACTATTGACATTACCTTAGGACACTGGGTAATTGACTGATGCATTCAATTGATTATAATATTCTATGGAATTCAAGGTAGCAAGACTTGATAGGGTTGCAACCATCATTTCAATTTTGACCACTGGTTTCTTAATAGGACTTTCAATATCTTTTATTATGAAAATGCCCTATGGATGGATATTTGCAATTTTGATGATGTCCATAGTGGTTATTACCTACCTTCTGAGTCCAAAAAGGTACTATTTTGAAGGTTCTAAATTTATAATTGAAAAGGTTAATGGCAAAAAAATCATTATACCCTTGAATGAAATCGAGGCATATGTAGTTATTCCTGACTTCTGTAAATTGAAGGCATCTCGGGCCTTTGGTGATGGCGGGCTATTCGGTTACTATGGTATCTTTTCTACCGCCGAATACGGTAACATCAATTGTCAGTTAACAAGTATGAAGAATATAATTATTATTAAGGCAAAGAAAGGTCTTTTTGGTGTTTCCCCATTGGAAGTGAATAGATTCGAAGAATATCTGAAGGGCATGGTGGTTGGTGTAGTTGGCAAGTTTGAAACAATAAAGCCCATTGAACCAACTCAAATAAAGTATGCGAACCCCCTGATATTAATAATCCCCGATACAATCCTTACTCTGACAGTCGTTATGGCAATACTCCTATATCGCCATCTGCCTGAGCGAGTTGCTACCCATTTTGATTTTCAAGGAAACCCTAATGCCTGGAGTTCCAAAATCTCTTTCATTTCTTCATATATTGTTATGTCTTTCATTATCTTCGCGGCTAATATAATTACATTTTTTATCATAAGAAAAAGAACAACAGACCCAAGGGTGGCAAATTTTGTGGTTATTCTCATTTCATTAATCCAATTATTAATTGCCTATGTATCTTTTGATATTTATTGGTTTAATGTTTATCATGCACATTTTGTAACAATCCATTATGGCTTAATTATATTTTTTGTTGTATTCGTCACACTGCTTTTAATATACTACAATAAAATTATGAAGGATTATAGATAGTCAAGGGGAGTTAATTCGTTAGGATTTTATGTCAGGTGTTTCCTGGTCTAATTGTTCTATTTAAATATTTCTTTGCCCTTGCCAACAATTTTATTAAGTTGCTCTCTAAAGTAGTCTGTAGCTTCTACAATGTGCTTAGGAATCTGCTGACAATAATATTCCCATGACCGTCTGATTTCGGGTCCAAGAAGTTGCACAAGTGTTCCATCCTTAAACCCTTGTTCTACTTTATCTTGATTATAGAGAACCAAATCAGAGGCCAATGCCTTGGCCAGCCGCTTTGCCCTTTCATGCCATTTTTTATCTTCTTCGCTCATCGCCGGGGTTGGCGTGGGTTTAGGTTTCTCGGGGACTTCGACTGGTTTCTGCTGGGCAAAGGGTGTTTCAGGGATGAAAGGTCTTGTTACCTCAGGTGGTGGGGGTGGCATTTCGGGCTCGGGCGGTTTCTTTTCTTCCAGTGGTGGTTGAGGCATTTCTGTGGGCTTGGGTGGTGCTTCAACAACCGATGGTTTGGACGGTGGCTCTAGTTTTTGGATTAAAAGAATATTCTGGCATTTATGACATCTTACCCGGACGCCTGTCGGTGGAACCTTATTTTCGTCTACATTATATTTGGCGTGACAAAACTGGCATTCAACAATCATTCTTTATCTCCTCATATATTTTCCGGCACTTTTTTTTGAATATTGTTAGAGTGCCGTTATTTTCAATAATAAATTTGGACTGCCTCGCCATTTCCTTTTCACTTTTTTGAGCCTTAAGAATTTGGTGATATGTTTTTTTATCAATCCCTTTTGCAATTGCCCTTTGTTTTTTTAACTTACTATTAGCAGCAATAAGAATTGGATAATCAATCTGTGCACAAAGCTCAGACCAATTAAAGAGGAGCGCTGCATCAATTACAATAATACCCGATTTTATTTTATTTATTTTTCTTAAAATTTCTTCAATCAAAATTGGATGTGATAATTTATTAAGGAATTTCAGATTCTGAGGATTTGAAAATACAATATTACGGAGTTTCATTTTATCAATTTTATATCTATTCATGATTGCAGAACCAAATTTTTTTTCCAATTTGTTTGTAATTTTTTTCAAAACCTGCCAGCCTATTTCATCAGCAGAAATATAATGTGCGCCCGAATCTGCGAAGACTTTAGCAGCCGTTGTCTTGCCGCTACCAATATTACCACCTATGCCGATTACCATTTTCGGTTTACCACGCATATAATTGAATGTTTTATTATTTTAGCCTTACGAAAAATTTTTAAAGCATAATGTAGCATTATGACCACCAAAGCCTAAAGAGTTTGAAATTGCATAGTTTATTTTAGCCTTTCTTGATTCACCGATTATAAAATCTAAACCTACACATTCAGGGTCTGGGTTCTCTAAGTTTATTGTTGGATGAACAATCTCATCTTTTATTGAGAGTACTGTGACTATTGATTCAATTGCTCCTGCTGCGCCGAGCGTATGACCGATCATTGACTTGGTAGAATTTATCAAAATTTTGGATGCATGGTCGCCAAATAAATCCTTGATTGCCTTCGCCTCGAATTTATCATTCAAATCGGTCGATGTGCCATGGGAATTGATATAATCAATCTCGTTAAATTGACAGCCCGCCTCCTTTATTGCTCGTTCCATGGAGCGCCGTGCACCTTCGCCGGCCGGCGATGGCGCAGTAATATGATAACCATCACCAGTTGTACCGTAGCCAATGACTTCAGCATATATCATCGCACCCCTTTTCAAAGCAAATTCTAACTCTTCAAGGATTATTATCGCGGCGCCCTCTGCTATCACAAAGCCGTCTCGGTTCTGGTCAAATGGTCTTGATGCCTTTTGAGGCTCATCATTTCGTCGAGAAAGTGCACGCATATTACTAAAACCAGCTACAGCAAATGGGGTAACCGGTGCTTCGGAACCGCCCGTTACGACAGCTATGGCATCGCCATATTTTATTGCGCGGAAGGCATCGCCGATAGCATGGGCACCTGAGGCACAGGCAGACGTAGTAGTATAATTTGGACCTTTTAAACCCCAGTGAATTGCTACATATCCTGATGTCATATCTGTAATCATCATTGGGATCAAGAAGGGTGAGACTCGACTTGGTCCTTGATTCAAAAATTTAATATGTTCGGCTTCCCAGGTCAAGAGACCACCTATCCCGGAGCCTATTATTACACCAATCTGGGTTTTATCAAACTGTTCAAAATCTATCTTTGCATCGCCAACTGCCTCGATTGCAGCCCACATACATAGTTGGACACAACGATCGAGTCTCTTCACCACTTTGGGATCCATTTTACTTTCGGGATTAAAATTCTTAACCTCACCGGCGATCTTAACTGCATGGTTTGATGTATCGAAGCCCTTGATTGTGTTAATACCACTTTTACCCTGGAGTAAATTGTGCCAAGTGGTCTTGACATCATTTCCCAAGGGGGTAATTGCACCCAAACCTGTAACAACAACCCTTTTCATTCTACTTTTATCTTTTTCTCAAGATATGCTACTGCCTTGGCCACTGTATCCAATTTCTGGGCATCTTCTTCCGGTATCTGGATATTAAATTTTTCCTCAAAAGCCATGATAAGTTCGACCGTATCCAAAGAATCGGCTCCGAGGTCTTCTATAAATTTTGCTTCCGGATTAATTTTTTCGGGTGGAACATGAAGCTGTTCCACGATTATATTCCGAACATCATCAAATAGTGCCATTTTATCTCCTTTTGTTTTTGCTTCGCAGAAAACACGGACTAACATCGATAACAACGTGAGAGACATAGATATGTTTTCTCTTGTCACCGTGTCTTTGTTTTTGCATCTTCATCACATTACCATCCCACCATCTACACATATTACCTGTCCCGTAATGTATGATGCATGGTCAGATGATAAGAAAATAACCAGATTGGCAATATCACTTGGGTTGCCGAATCTTCCAATAGGGATAAATTTAAGATAATTATTTTTTACTTCGTCAGAGAGGGTTTCAGTCATTTTGGTTTGAATAAATCCTGGGGCGATTGCATTGACTGTAACATTTCTTGATGCAAGTTCCTTGGCACAGGATTTGGTAAAGGCGATAATCCCAGCCTTGCTTGCGGCATAGTTTGACTGTCCTGGATTACCGATGATACCAATTACCGAGGCAATATTAATGATGCGACCATAGCGTTGTTTGAGCATATATTTTATGACCGCCTTGGTAACAAGGAAGGTTCCAGTTAAATTGATTTTGATTACCTTCTCCCAATCGTCCTTGGTCATTCTCAAAAGCAGTCGGTCATTTGCAATACCGGCATTATTGACCAGGATGTCAATTTTGTTAAAGTCAGTAGCAATTTTTTCTATGGTCTTATTTACTTCTTCCTCGTTACTGATGTCCATTTGATAAAATCTCGCCTTTTCACCAATTTCACTGGTGGTCTTGATGCCATTTTCAGAGTCAATGTCACAGATGGCGACAGCGGTTCCTTCTTTACTTAACCTCTTTGAAATCTCAGCACCGATACCACAGGCACCACCAGTAACAAGGGCAACCTTCGAATCCAAAATCATTATAAATTTTATCTAATTTTCGATTTGTGTCAAGACTTTAGCTTTTCGGGCGGAATATAGTCGCCATATTGTTTCTGGTATTCGATTAAGCGTTTTCGCTGTGCATTCAGAATCTCAAAAACAAGATGAGGTGAATCATGAACTTTTGTTTGATAAATTTTCTCAATCCGTTCAATCTTTGTTAGATTTTCGGGAATTCTTATTGAGAATTGCTCAGTGTAGTCTTCTTTTTTGTAGTCTTTCTTCAATACGTTTTTAAAAAGTTCCTTCAAATCATCATACATAGGAATGCGGCCGGTTGGAGTATCAATTGCATTTACTTCGTCATGAACTCGTAATTCCATCCATTTATACCATACCCGTTTGTCGGTTTTTTCATTCAGAAATTTGCCATCCTTGCCTTTCAAAAAATAGTTAACCGAAAATATTTTTGGTGGTTTTTTTAATTCCCTGGCAAAGTCGAGATTAATTTGAATGTATCTACCTATCGGAATAGAAAGGAAATCAAGGTTGGACATTGGATTGAATTCTCGCACACCTTCCTTTCCCAATGTTGCCGCCGTGGTTTCTGATTCCAATGATGCACCCTTTGTTATTATGCCGTGAACCCAATCAAACGACTCTTCAACGGGTACCCAGGTATCTGAATCGCGGCCGCCATAAACAAATGCACCTATGACCACGCCTGCTGGTTCATTTAACCTGCGGTCAAGATTATCAAACATCCTCAAGTCGATAGTGAATCGGGCATTGGGATGTGAGCATAAGATTTCCTTACCATCTTTATCCGTCTTTCCAATCCACCATTCACCTGAATGATTTTCGCCTTTTGGTGGCACTTCGCCATCTCTACCAATCCAATGAACATTGCCCTCAGATGTAACCAACACATTGCTAAAGATAATTTCACCGGGCGAATGTAATGCCTTCCACTGGCTCGGGTCATCTTTAGAATTTACGCCCTGAATAATTCCAAACATCCCCTTTTCAACATTGACTGCCTTGACTTCACCATTCTTTATGCGTAGATATGCAATATCATCACCAATAATCGTTTCACCATCAAGCATTGCAGTTGAGGTTTTACCGCAAAGTGAAGGGAATGCACCTGTAAAGTATGTAACTCGACCTTCAGGACCATGAATACCCATAATAAGCATATGTTCTACTAACCAACCTTCTTTTGATGCATGATTTATTGCAAGGCGCATTGCCAACTTTTTGAGTCCAATTGTATTACCACCGTACTGTGTATTTACACTGTAGACTAAATTTTCCTTGAGATCAATATAGATACGCCGCTTGTCAAGATTCTTGCAGGTTTTTCGTTCATCCAGTTCACCCTGTGAATGGACAAATTTAAAGAAACGGGCATTAGGTCCTTGCCTTATGAATTCTTCATAACCAGGCCGGTAAAGAATTATTTCACTATGTGCAACATAACTCGAATCAGTAATTTGAACACAAGGAATAGAAAATTCAGAGTTCGTAGGGCCCAGGCAGAAGAAGCAGATGAACATTTCTTTATCTCTCATAATATCTTTAAGAATTTCATTAATATCATTTAATGCTGTGTCCCGGTCTTTTGTTTCAATTGCCTCACCAAGATTTGCGCCTTTTGATATGAGAATTCCTGTATTCTTTTTGTCTCTTCCTTGGTCATAGTAATTTTCGAAGTGAATGGTATGACCCGGTGTTGTCAATTTTTTTTCTTCGCCCTTGTTCAATGCTATCTCACGGATATAATTGAAATCATCAGGCGTATCCTTAGAAACAAAGACCTTAGCCGGATTACACAATTCGATATATTTGGCGATAAATTGATGAAGCCCCGGATTATCAATCTTCATCAGTCTATTAAAGCTAATCTCGTCCATTCTTGACTTTAATATTTTCGTAATATCATCAGCCATTGTTCAGACCTCCTTATATTTTGTATATCTTAAAAATCTAAAAAAGAAGCCCTTATAACCTTCTTTTTAAGCCTTCTTATGCTTTTTGAATTATATATATTTTTGATGAAAAGGCAAGACTATTTTACCATTTGGTTTCTCAGATTGCCGATCTCCGACTGTAGAATATTCTTTTTTATCTCAAGGGGTGAATTTTTTATAGTGGGCAGCTTCGTAAGTATATTATCAACATAGTCCAGCAAGGTTATTGCCTCATCAATATATATGCCGGATACAATTTTTTTCCGCGCCTGGTTAACGAATTTTTGAAGGTCATCAATTGTAAAAGGCATGAGCATTTTCGGAGACATCTTCACTTCGTAAAGATATAGAGTGCCCTTATTATCGTCGACGACACCATTAGCATAAATTACATAGATGCCGACAATATTCAGGGTTTCAGATGGAGTTATGACTGCATCGAAGAATCTGCCTTCTTTTTTTACAATTACCGAATCCCATTTTTGTGCAGAAAAACTGTAATAGAGTGTTATCACATCCACTTGCTCATAGGGAACAACCCTTGCTAAAAGATTGGGTGAATCCTTTAAAAAATATAGGTCCACCCCAGTAAAAAGTGCTAATGCCAATAATAGGTTCATGTGGCCTCCCTTTTTAAATTCTAATATCTAATTTCAAAATCCTAAATAATATTTAAATCCAAATAACCAAAATTCAAGACAATCATCCAACACCGCTTGCCCCTTAAATGCAGAGATTAAAGCACTTTATACATCACATACGCATCGGTTCCGTCGAGATAGTAGTATTTTCGAATATATAAGACATTGAATCCCAATTTTTTGTATAACTCGATTGCCGCAAGATTACCTACCCTTACTTCAAGGTAAGCGCTGGTGCAGCCTCTTGCCTTTGCCATTTCTTCAAATTCGTTCATAAGTTGTGTTGCAATCCCCTGTCGCTGTACCTCGGATGCGACTGCGATGTTAGTAATATGGAATTCTGTGTCAACACAATTTGACATTGCATAGCCGACAATTTCGCCTTCCAATTCAGCAATTAAAGCAACTGTCTTTGGATTCTCGAGGTCAGTTTCAAAAAAAGACCTTGGCCAGGGGTTCGGAAATAGTTTTCTTTCCAACTCATAAACCCTGTTCAGGTCATTAAAGCTCATTGCCCTTATTGTGATTTCTTTCAGCATTAGTCTTTTTTATATAGTATGGCTCAAGTGTATCAGGATTATCAAAGTTGCCCTTTCTAATACGGGCTAATGCTATAGAAATTATTTTTGAGGCCGTAGGCAAAAGAAAATCCGAGTTGATAAAATTTAGTTTATTAGTATGTATTGGCTGTTTAGAATACTTAATGACCTCAATTCCTGAACCAATCACAAAAACATTTCCTTGGATTATCTTAATTATTTTTTCTGGTGTTGTGAGTAGGTAGTTGCCTATTTTCTTTCCTTTTTTGTACAGCGCAGCATATATCTCCTGATGATAGGCATTAATTACTGCCAACACTGGTTCAAAAAGAAACGAGGCTGGAATTCCCATGGCATCGAGTGAATTAATACCAACTATGGGAACATTTTGTGCAATCGCAAGCCCTTTAGCAAAACTCATCCCCACCCTCAATGATGTGAACATTCCCGGACCGATACACACCGCAATAGCACCAAGTCTTTCTCCTTTAAGATAATCGAGCAATTTTTTTGCTTCGATAAAAAAGAGGGCATCGCGGGATTTGCCTTCGACTTCACGATTCTTTCTGATTTCATATAATACCCTATTGTCTTCATTAAGACAAAGAGAGAATAACACTGATGATGTATCAATCCCTAAGATCTTCAATTTCTATCTGCCTTTTTTTCTCGCTTACTATTTCAATTTTGATGTGGAGGCCTCTCTTATCTTGAGAAGCGATATGATCTGCCCATTCAATTATTGTAAGACCATCAATTGGCTTATATTCTTCAATGGGCAGCCATTTAGTCTCTTCTTTTTTCAATCGGTAAAGGTCAATATGAGAAACTTTCATCTTTCCTTTGTATTCAGTGGCAATGACGAAACTCGAACTTGTTACATTCTCTCTTACGCCCAGACCCCGACATATTCCCTTTACAAGGACAGTTTTACCACTCCCTAATTCGCCATATAGAAAGACAACATCGCTGGGCTTTAAGATTTTAGCGATCTTTCTACCTAATTTGATTGTTTCATAGGGTGAATTAGTCGTAATAACCTTAGACATTGTAGTAATAAATTTTTAGAATACCATAGAGGCACAGATTCGGGTCGTATCTTGCTATTTCGGGGATTAGCGATGTCATCATTTTGCCCCAGCCACCAGTTGATATGCACAAAAGATTGCTCCTGCCTTCTTCTTTTAACCTATTGATAATACCTTTAACCAATGCTACGGTGCCGTAAAAAATTCCCGAACGGATACACTCTTCTGTGCTTCGGCCAATGAGTCTTAAAGGTTTCTTGAGTGCTACATTTGGTAACAACGCTGTTTTTTCAGTTAATGCAAGGAGTAATGCCTTAACCCCCGGGAATATTATCCCGCCAGCATAATTTCCATCTTTAAATACAACATCGAATGTCGTTGCTGTTCCAAAATCAATAATGAGTAAGTCCTTTCGATATTTTTCCAGACCACCTACAACATTAGCAATACGGTCAGCCCCTAAGGTCTCGGGCTTGTAATAATCAAATTTTATGGGCATATTCAATTTTGATGAGATAATTATTGGGGCGATGCAAAAATTTTTTCTAAAATAGCTTACGAAATTTGTAGTAAGGGCAGGAACGACCGAGGCGATTGCAGCACCTTCAAATTGTTTGCCTTCAAAAAGTTTTTTGATTCTAACGCTATCAAATTTTTCTGATGTAGGAATTGTATAGGTTTCCATCAACTTTTTTGATTTATAAATTCCCATATGGGTATTCGTATTGCCAATATCAATTATAACTACCATCTCAATTTTTTAACATCACCATAATAAAATTTTCTGATTATCCCTGACTCATCCCTTAAAAGTAATGCCCAGTCATCATCAATATCGAAGACCGTGCCATTTACATTTCCTCTCTGGGTAAGTATTTCTACTGGTTCGCCGATGCCGGTAATATAATTTCTGATTTCTTTTATCTTTAACATTCCTTTTTGATGTCCGGCATAAAGGGATTCAAATTTTTTAAGAATACTTTCAAAGAGCTCTTCGATTTTGTAATTTTGACCTGACTCGAGAAGAAGGGATGTGGCATTATCTATTTTTGGTGAGAATTTTTTGATATTGGCATTCAGTCCGATACCACAGATTATTGCCTTTTTGTATTGTTCACAAAGAACACCACACACCTTTCGATTATTGAGCAGGACATCATTCGGCCAGAGAATTGAGAGTTTTGAAAAACTCAGGTCTTCCAGGGTTTTGATAACAGTGAGCGACGCCAGAAGCGCAATTGAATTGAATCGTTCATGTGGGAAGAGTAGTAATGAAAGATATAGTCCTCCTACTGGCGAATACCACAACCTTGAGCGTCTTCCTCGACCTTTGGTTTGACTGTAGGCAAGGATTGCTACTTCTTCATTTTTATGTGAGAGTCGCCTGGCGATGTCCTGGGTGGAGGAGACCCTTTTGAACTTCAGAATTTTGCTTATCATTAATCCTAATAATAAACCTTTAATGCGGCGCCTTCAAATGGATTATGCCCTGGTTTTATCCTTAATGAATCGAGTTCGAACCAGTTAGGACTCATAATATTTATTACCCATTTAGTCTCATCACCATCTTCAATAACGATGCCACCGAAGGAGGCATTTGCAATAAATGTCAAATCTGTGTTTGATAACATCTTGTTTATATTTTGTTGAACATACCAGAGGGAATCTATGGTTACCTTTGCACTCTTATAAGTACCAGGACTTATATCTATGTAGATATCGGTGATACTTACAAAGGTATGCTCTTGTATTGGCACTGTCAGCAATTTCGAACCTTCCCAAATTGTGTTATAGGTATCATCAGCACTCAATTCGATTTTCAAGATGCGTATTCCGATGTCACCAAAAGTTCCCGATGGTGCAAGGATTGTTTCATCATTGAGCCCGATCTCAACCCTCGCCCTTCCGGCACAGCCAATGATAATTATTAAGGTAGCAATTAAAGCCAAGTCCTTTTTCATTTTACCTCCAATTTAATTATAGTTTATTCTAAAATTGTGGTATGTCAAGATGGCGAGTGTCTTGACTATCGAATGAAAATCATTATAATTACTTATTGAAGGAGGTAGATATGGCGGTTGCAGCATATCTTTTGATCAATACGGATACTGGTAAGGAACGAGGTGTCGTGAATGCCTTAAATAAAATTAAAGGTGTTAAACACGCCCATGTTGTCACTGGACTTCACGATGTTATTTGTTATGTTGAAGGGAAAAACTTAAGTGAAGTGAAAAATACTATTATTAAAAAGATAAGGGGAGTGAAGGGCATTCAGCGCACGGTTACCTGCATTGCACTTGATGTAAGCAAGTGATTAATTAATTTTCTTGGACCCTGATTAGCAAATTTCAATATACTAATCAGGGCTTTTTTTTAAAAATTAATAGCGATCATAAATCCATCTTTTTGAGGGAGTAGAAATGGGGGAATTCAAGAAATATTTGACTTTTATTAATAGATGATTATAATAATGGAATGAAGGTTTCAGTTTTAGTTCCCGCCTATAATGAGGCGATAAATATCCCTTTTTTAGTTGATGAGTTTGATAAACTTATCAAGGAACATAGAAATTACGAGGTGATCATTATTGATGACGGTTCTACCGATGGGACATGTGAGGTTGCCAATGAATATAAAAGAAACTATCTCAGGGTCGTTAGACATAGAAGAAATCTGGGCAAGACGCATGCAATACTCACCGGTGCGAAGGTCTCAAAAGGCGATATAATTGTCATATTTGATGCCGATTTACAGTACGACCCAGAGGATATTCCAAAACTTGTAGAACTTATTGATAAGGGCGCAGATTTGGCAACGGGCTGGAAACATGGTAAATATGAAAAAAAATTTGTCTCTAATGTATATAACTATTTTGGTAAATGTCTCTTTAAATTGCAGGTGCATGATATGAATGCAATTAAGGTGTTTAAGAAAGAGATTCTTGAGGCAATACCACTACGTAAAGATTGGCATCGCTACATCGTGCCACTGGCAAAAGAGTCCGGGTTCAAGATTGAGGAGGCGAAGGTTAAACTTAGACCAAGGAAATACGGCACACCAAAGTATCAACAAAAATCAAGAATTCTTATTGGACTCTTTGACCTGCTTGCGGTAAAGTTCCAATTAACATTTATGCAGAAGCCACTTTTATACTTTGGCACTATGGGACTCACTTCAATACTTTTAGGAATTGTGGTGGGTATCGTTGCGATTATTTTGAGATTTTTTGGCCATGGGTTCAGACCGCTACTTTATCTTGTCATCCTCTTGATTGTCTCTGGTATTTTATTCTTTTCATTGGGTCTTATTGGTGAGGCGATTCGGACAATTCTTGACCGGCTTGAGAAAATCGAAAAGAGGAAAGATTAAAGGTATTTGGACAGTTTTAAGAATTGTTGTTGGTATCGGACTGATTGTTTTCCTTTTAAGCCGACTCGATATTAATAAGATAGTTACTCATGTCCGCGATATGGATATAAAGTTCCTCATATATGCACTTATTCCTTATCTTTTTTTTATCATCATCTCTGCCTTTCGCTGGCAGGTTCTTCTAGATTATAAAAAAATGGACATTAGTTTTAGTAAAACGGTGACAATCTATTTTATTTCCCTCTTCTTCAATAACCTTCTTCCGACTACTATTGGCGGTGATGTTATGAGGGTTGTCTATTCGATGAGGGACAAGAAGGCAGATGCCCTGGCAACTGTTCTGGTTGACCGGATTCTTGGTTTTATAGGACTCTTCGTTTTTGGGCTGCTTGCGGTTTTGTATCTTTATATCAATCAAAAACGGAGTGAATTCCTTCCACTTATGATTGTTGGATTAATTGCCCTTATCCTGATTACTTTTTTACTCTTTTCAGAAAGGATATATCTACTCTTCTCACCAGTGATTGAGAAGATAAAGATACTTAGATTCGGTGATAGGGTTAACAATCTACACAAAACAATGACCGATTTTGGTGGGGCATGGGAGGTAATTATTCTCTGTATAGTTTTATCAATTATAATTCAATTACTGTTGGCTTTCGCACCATTTCTTGTTTTGAGAAGCATGCGTTATTTTGAGATAGGTATTTTACCATTTTTCATATATGTTCCAATAATAAATGTAGTTTCTATGATTCCAGTATCATTGAACGGTCTTGGTGTGCGTGAGAATTCTTATGTCTTACTCTTTTCAAGGGTAGGATTGGACAGTGAAACATCATTCGCCATGTCTTTGGTATCATTCCTTTTGGTCTTTTTATATTCCATAATCGGTGGAATGTTATTTATTCTTTATAGAAAGAAGAAGGAATAATGACAATGACCTTCGGGTATGTTAGGCTTTTAGGTATTAATTTGAAGGAGGTTCTATGAAGGTCTGTATGATTGGCACAGGTTATGTTGGACTTGTCTCTGGTGCCTGTTTTGCAGAAATTGGAAATGAAGTTATTTGTGTAGATAACGATGAACGAAAGATTCAAATTTTAAAGCAAGGCGGTGTTCCTATCTATGAGCCAGGGCTCGAAGAATTGATAAAGCGGAATGTTGAAAAGAAAAGGTTGAAATTTACCACATCAATTGAGGAAGGCGTGCGTGGGTCGTTGTTCCTTTTTATTGCAGTGGGAACTCCACCAAAGGAGAGCGGTGAGCCGGACTTGTCGAGTGTCGAGAAGGTGGCATCGGAAATTGGTGCGGCAATGGAAGAGTATAAAATCATTGTAGAAAAGAGTACGGTTCCCGTTCAAACAGGCAAATGGGTTAGAACGATTGTTGAACGATTTAGTAGAAAGGTGGGAGATTTTGATGTGGCATCAAACCCAGAGTTCCTAAGGGAAGGTTCAGCGATAGACGATTTTCTACATCCGGATAGAATAGTGTTAGGCATTGAGAGTAAGCGGGCAGAGGAGTTGTTGTTAGAACTTTATAAACCCATAGAAGCACCGAAGATTGTCACTGATATTGTGAGCGCAGAATTGATAAAGCATGCCTCTAACTCTTTTCTGGCGACCAAAATTTCATTTATTAATGCCATCTCAATTGTTTGTGAGAAGTCGGGTGCAGATATATTAAAGGTTGCAGAAGGGATGGGTTTGGACAAAAGGATTGGCAGGGATTTTCTAAATGCGGGTGCCGGATTCGGTGGATTTTGTTTTCCCAAAGACCTGAAGGCATTTATTGCCATCGCGGCAAAACTTGGTTATGATTTTCAGCTCTTGAAAGAGGTCGAACGGATAAATGAAGAGCAGATGCTCAGGGTTGTCAAAAAGATCGAAGAGGTTTTGTGGAATCTCAAGGATAAGAAGATAGGCATCCTTGGTTTGGCCTTCAAGCCGAACACCGATGATATGAGGTTTGCCCCTTCAATTACAATCATAAAAGAGCTACAGAGGCAGGGTGCATCAGTGAAGGCATACGATCCGGTTGCCATGAATCATGCCAAAGAGCTTATGCCTGATATTGAATATTGTTCCAATGCATATCAGGTAGCAGACGGTGTTGATGGTATAATTTTAGTGACGGAATGGGATGAATTTCGTAATTTCGATTTGAAACGGGTGAAGGATTTGATGCGCCAGCCTATATTTATTGACGGCAGAAATATTTTTGACCCCCAGGAGATGAAAAGATTGGGTTTCATCTATACAGGAACAGGCCGATGAAGGTATTGATAACTGGTGGTGCAGGATTCATCGGTTCGCATCTCGTTGATTACTATATGGATAGGGGAGACTATGTAATTGTGATAGACAATTTGATTACTGGACTCGAAGAAAATATAAAGGTGCATTTTGTTAAGAAGAGATTCAAATTTCTAAAAAAGGATATCTGTGAGCGGCTGGCGATTGATGAGGATATTGATTTGATTATGCATTTTGCATCACCAGCAAGCCCCTTCGACTATTTAAAGTATCCAATCGAAACGCTGAAGACAACTTCTTTCGGCACATATAATATGCTCGAGTTGGCAAGGGAAAAGGGTTCAAAATTTTTGCTCGCCTCCACAAGCGAAGTCTATGGGGATCCTGAGATTCATCCCCAGAATGAAAATTACTTTGGGAATGTAAATCCAGTTGGTCCAAGGTCGGTATACGACGAAGGAAAAAGATTCTCAGAGGCGATAGCGATTGCCTATCACCGCAGATTTAATCTGAAAATAAATATCGTAAGAATTTTTAATACCTATGGTGAAAGGATGCGTGAGGGTGATGGTCGGGTAATACCATCATTTATTACACAGGCATTGAGAAATGAACCTATCACAATCTTTGGTGATGGTTCGCAAACGAGGAGTTTTTGCTATATCCGCGATATGGTTGAAGGTTTTGTTAGGCTTGCCCAGACCGATTACCCCATGCCTGTTAATATGGGTAATCCACAAGAACATGCAATTTTTGAACTTGCCGAGCTCGTGAAAAATTTGACCGAGAGCAGAAGTCCATTTAAATTTTTGCCTCTACCTCAGGATGACCCGAAGAAACGTAAGCCTGACATTACAAAGGCAAAAGAGTTATTGAACTGGGAGCCCAAATTTAGTCTCGATCGAGGGCTTAAAAAGGTTATTGAATGGTTCAGGGTTAAAAAATGATAAACAAAGGGTTGTTGGTTTCTATTGACAGGAATAAAATTATGGGTATACTTGTATATAAAAATAGGAGGTATATCATGAAAAAGTCGTTTCTTATCTTAGTGATTATTCCCTTTATAATCTTTTCCTGTGCCAAAAAGGAAGAGGCGATTAAGGGGGAACAGGGCGGAAGGCTTGTCATCGGCACAACCGAATTGCCGTCCTTACTCTCACCACTTGCACCTTCTCTCTTCGGCTCTAATGAAGTTCTTGACCTTTTATTCCTGCCCCTCCATCGTGTCGATCCACAGACCGGTAGGATGAAGCCGGTTCTTGCGTTATCATGGGAATTTTCTGAGGATTTGACCTCGATTACATACTATTTGCGAAAGGATGTGAAGTGGTGGGATGGTCAACCAGTAACTGCGGAAGATGTCCTTTATACTTATGAAAGGATGAAGGATCCCAAGGTAGACTATGCAAACATTGCAGCCCTGAGATTTATTAAGAAGGTTGAGGTGCTTGGGCCACATTCCATCAAATTTACCTTTGATAGGGTGTATGCCGATATCTTGACCGATTCTGATATCATGCCAATTCCAAAACATGTGTATGAAAAAATTGGAAAAGATTTTAGTACGAGTCCGGTAGGTAATGGTTCATATAAAATAAAAGAATGGGCTCCTGGTAGTGGGTTATTGCTCACTTACAACGAAAACTATTATCGAGGACGTCCACCACTCGATGAAATCTATATCCGTAACTACACTAATATAGATGATATGCTGGCGGATTTTTCCCGAGGTGACATAGATTTTATCCTAAATATTACACCTGCTGCCGCAAAGATACTTGAAGAAAATAAGAATATAAAAATTGATTCAAGGCCAGGAAACACCTATACTTATGTTGCCTGGAATCTCGAAAACAGTTATATAAAGGATAAAGAAATTCGAAAGGCACTAGGCATGGCAATAGACCGAACAAAGATATTGATTGATGTATTTAAAGGAATGGGTAAATTATCTTTGGGTCCACTCTCTCCGTCTTCCTGGGGCTTTAATGAAAATATTACACTACTTGAATGTAATCCAACTAAGGCAAAGGACATTCTTAGAAGGAAAGGGTTTGAAGACAGAAACAGAAATGATATCCTGGATAAGGATGGTAAAGAATTTACACTTAATCTAATTACAAATGTGGAAAATCCTGACCGTGTTGAGATGCTTAACCGGATAGGTGATGACCTCAAGGCACTAGGAATTAGAGTCAATGCCCGTGCATTGAGGGCTGATTCTTTTATTTATTCAATTGTTACTAAGAAATTTGATGGATTCATCATGGGTTGGAGTGTTGGCGAAAAGATTGACCCAACCGTCTACTGGTCTTCGGATGGCAAATTTAATTTTGTGTCCTACAAGAGTTCGAAGGTTGACTCCCTTATTGACGTGGGCGTAACTTTGCTCAATCGTAAGAAGGCAAAAGATATCTGGGGTGAATTCCAGAAGACAGTTTATGAAGACCAGCCTTACACATTTCTCGTTGTGCCTAATGAGATATCAGCGACCTATAAACGGGTAAAGGGAACCGATGAAGGGATTAAACTCGCCAGTGCATATACATATTGGATTCCTGCGTCCGAAAGGCGCATTGCTGTTGCGGTGGTTATCCCCCCGAAAAAGGAAGAAAAAACAGCACGGACTACAACAACTCCATCCATTGAAAGGGTGACCCCAGAAAGACCAGTGGAGAGGCCGGCGAGACCGCCTGCAGTTATTTCACCTGAAAAACTTATACAGGCCGCCGCGGCAAAGAAGGAAACAACAATCGTAGCAACCCCACCTCCTGCGGTTACACCACCTGTTGCTCCACCGAGACCAGCCGTCATAACCAAACCAGTGCCAGTAAAACAGGTCAAACCGAAATATCCTGAATCGGCAAGAACAGTCGGTGCAGCAGGTAGGGTAGTTGTGCGTGTCGTAGTAGGTACCAATGGTAAGGTGAAGGCGGTTGCAGTTATCTCCAGTTTTGGTAATCCGGCGTGTGAAGAGGCAGCCCTCGCCGCCGCAAAGCAATGGGAATTTACTCCAGCAATGAAAGATGGTGTGCCATTTGAACAGAATATTTCGATACCGTTCGACTTTAAACCATAATATTTTCGCAAGGAGGAAACTGGCTTGTAAGAAAATATCCCCCTTGACACGAATGAAATTATAAATATACTTTAATATAATGAAGAGAATAAGATTAATCAACAAGGAGGTTCATGAAAAAATTAATCGTGATCCTTTTCTTTTTTGTTTTTCTTTTTAGTGAGTGGCAACAGAGTGGCGAGATTGCACTGCCGAAAGGGCTTCGAATTAATGACCTGACGATAAATAGCATAGGCGAAGTCTGGCTTCTCTCCCCGTCGTCAATTCTAAAGGTTGACCCGACATCAAAGAATGCCATCTTGATACATGAACTAAAGGATGTCCGTTTCTTTTCTGTTTTGAACGATGAGATTTATCTTGTGAATAGTAACCATCGCCTGTCAACCATAAATCTAAAACGGCAGGATATTATTGAAGAATCACATTCTGTCTTTAACACTCCGCTTCAGATATGCGCAATATCGGTTGAAAATCGGCCGATGATAATGGTTCTGGAATCAAATCGTCTTTTATTTATGGCTGAAGAGAAAACCCTCGGAACAATAAGTTCTGATATCAATAGGTTTAGTGTAATTCCACTGGCAGATTATAGTGATGTGCAAACACCATTCTTTACGCTTTTCAATAATCGAGTCTACGCCTGGACTGGGGGCAATTACAATGCGATTGAAAAATATCAACGTAGAATAATCTACAGTGCCTCAAATAATATCCTTGATTTTTCTGCGGATAGAAATGGTAATTTATATATCCTCTTTTCCGATTCCATAATTGTGCTCGATAATAAGGGCGAGTATAAGAGCAAAATCAAAAGTGATAATCTACCGCCGGATTCAAAAATCCTGATTAATCCAGCAAATAATAATATAATTGTCTATAACGCAATAGAAAAGGAACTAAGAGTTCTATCTGAGGCGAAGAAGGAGACCGGTGAAATTATTGTCTTGAATAAGAATCATCCTAATCCTGTTGATAATTACACTGAAATCGAATTTACAATTAAAGAATCACTTAATCTCACCCTGACAATATATAATCTCATTGGTGAACCAGTAAAGGTTGTTGCCCGGGGATATTTTTCCAGTGGCGCCCATCGCATCGTCTGGCAGGCTGACGATGAAAAAGGTAGTCTCGTGCCTAATGGTGTCTATTTCTACCGTCTCGAATCAAAAAAAGGTGTGGCAATAAGACAATTGATAGTCCTCAGGTAATTGCCGTTAAACTTTTATAATTCGAAGTGTAAAAGGTTAATTAGCCTTGGCCTCTCTTTGGTAAGGCGTGCAATATATAAATTCCATTTTTTAGAAAAAAATTCGCATGTGCTCGTAGCCGTTTCAGGAGGGGTGGACAGTCTTGTCTTGCTTTTTCTGCTCGTCGAATATAATAAGAGGTTTCGACAGAACTGGGAAATTACGACCTGTCATATAAATCCGCAATTTCCTGATTGGGATGTAAAAACAATCGAGGATATTTTTATCAAATTAAATATCCCATATCATATTATCAAGACGAACATCAATAAAAATATTCTGAACCTTGAAAAAAAATGTTTCGCATGTGCCCATGAAAGACGGCGAAAAATTTTAGAGCTTGCCGACTCATTGAATATTTTTCAGGTTGCCCTTGCCCATCACCAGCAGGATGTTGATGAAACATTATTATTAAATATGATTTATAATGGTGAAATTTCAACACTCATTCCCAAACAATCTCTGATTCATGGTCGTTTCTTTTTCATCCGCCCGCTCTATTTCTTGGATAAAGAAATTATTCAAAAAATTGCGCAAGTTTATAATTTACCCAAACATCGAAATATTTGTCCTTACTCCAGGGAGTCAAAACGAGATATGATAAGAAATTTTTTGGAAGGTATTCGAAAAGAGAATCCTGATGTCTACAAGAATATCTTTAACAGTTTATTTAACATTAAGGAATTATATCTACCATATTAACAAATACCTGGTGGGGCAATTACCCTGACTATTTTGAGAATTTATTATTACCAGCCGGTGATGCGGTAATCAGCGGAAATTTCTGTAGTTCTTCATAGATTGGACCTTCGGGTTTTAATGTTGATTTGAAAAGGACAACGGCATCCACAGAAAATGGTTCGGTTTTGATAGTCTTCTGCAGAATTTCATCTACCTTGCAAAATGTTTTTATCCTGCCAATTGTTAGATGTGGATGAAATTTTTTGTCTTCTTTCTTAAAGCCAATGTGGGCAAGCGAGTTTTCCAGTTCATTTGCGACCTCAATCATTTCTTTATCACCCTGTGTCACACCGACCCATAATACCCTGGGGTTTTTTAGACTGGGGAAACAACCCAAGCCTTCAAGTGTAACTATAAATTGTTTAATTTTTTTTACCACATCATTCATAACTGCTGTTACATCATATTTTTTCTTGTTGTCGATTTCACCAAGAAATTTTAATGTGATATGCAAATTTTCAAAACTGACCCATTTAATGGGTAAATTTTTCCTTGTTTCTTCTTTTATTAATTTATCTATTTCTCTTCTTATTTTTGCTGGAATTTCAATTGCAATAAATGTTCTCATTTATCACTCCATAATTTTTCGATCTTTTCCACCAAATGGCTTAGTTTAAGTTCTTTATATATTTTCATGGCTTTATCTGAATGCAACTTTGTTTCTTCCTTTTTCCCACCCTCCTTTAGCATCTTTGCATATTCAAGATGAACATCAGCCAAGGACTTCAGTTGCTTCAATCCTTCAAATATTTCAATTGCCTTATTGAAATATTCTTCAGCTTCTTTAATTTCTCGAAGTGATGCATATATTATACCGTGTGCAAAATAGCAATTTGCCCTTTCTGGTTTAGAATCTATCTCTTCGGCAATTTCCAGACCGTGATTTGCATATTTTAATGCCTCTTCAAGACTGGATTTGCCTTTCTTTTTGACCTGTAATATCCCCAGTTGTGAATAAATTTCTGCTAATGCCTTCTTATATCCTACTTTTTTAAATACCTTTTCAGATTTTAGTAAATATTCTTCGGCCTCATCTAATCTATTTATTTCTAAGAATAGATTACCTAAATTAGCACTGGCTATACCAGTTTCCCGTGGATATCCTATCTCTTCTGATATTTTTAAATCCTTCTGTAAAAGTTCAATTGTCTTTTCATACTCACCCTTGGAATAATAAACAGATGCCAGACTACTGAAGGCTTGACAGATTCCCCGTTTATATCCTATCTCCTCTGATATTCTTAAATATTTTTCTATAAGTTCAATTGCCTTATCATAATCACACTTATAGAGATAGACATTGCCTAAATTATAGCAGGCCATCCCAATACCTTGTTTAAAACCAATCTCCTCAGAGATTTGCAGAAATTTCTCAAAGAGTTTAATTGCCTTTTCGTATTGACCCTGAATATAATATACACTTCCCAAATTAAAGTTTGCACCACTAATCTCTTTCTTATCACCGAGCTCCTCAGATATTTTTAGAAATTTCTGGAAATATTCAATTGCGGTATCGTATTCGGATTTATATAAATATGTTGTGCCTAAACGATTTAATGCCCTTGCCTTGGTTTGTTTTACCCTATGATCATCAATTTTTATCTGGCCAGCTATACCCAGCGCTGTTTCGCCGTCCTTTATCGCTTTTTCAATTTCCCCTCTTATCTGGTAAATTTCACATTTTAATGTGTGAATTAAAGATTTTTCAAGCATTTCATCGACCGAATCTCCTTTGAGTAGTCCATCGGCGGCGTCGAGTATTTTAAAGGCATCATTGAATTTACCCTGAATTTGATTAACCCCGGCAATCTTCCTTTTTGCCCTCGACTGTGTTATTGCATCCGTGCTTGTATCATACATTTCCTCATAATGTTTCTTTGCTGACTCATACTCGCCCTTCAATTCTTGAATCTCACCTAAGGCCTCATAGATTGAGCACAGTTCCCCTTCTCTACCCTTTTTTTCTTTTTTAATTATTGACATTGCCTTCTGAAAATATTTGATTGCCGACTCGCTCACATAGCGCTCTTTTGCATGTTCTCCAGCCTTTTTCAACCATTCGATTGCCTTGTCAAAATTATCACTATTGGCATATTGGAATGCCAATATATCAGTAAATTCTTCCAGTCTATCTTTGTAAATTTCCTCGATCACATTTCCGATCTTCTGATGCAGTTCCTTCCGTTTTTTCTTTAAAAGGCTGTGATACGCGATTTCTTGAATAAGTGGGTGTCTGAATGTATATTCGAGTTCAGGTTCCCGTTTTACTTCTTTAATATATTCAAATTCTTCCAGTGTGGCGAGATTAAGACTTATCATCAGACTATCGATACCACATAGATGCTCAAGAATTCGTGCATAAAAATTTCGACCAATCACCGAAGCCATCAGCATATCATTCTTCACATCAGGCTCAAGCCTATCAACCCTTGAAAGGATTACCGCCTGGACTGTATTGGGTATTTCAATATCAGAGATGTCAACTTGGCCTTCTTTCTCAATCTCTTCTTGTGATTTGAGATACCAGATACCTGATTTAAAGATTAATAAACCAACATCAATCAATGAACGGAGGATTTCTTCGATATAAAACGGATTACCTTCAGCCTTTGAAAGAATCTTCTCCTTAAACGCTTCAGGAATATTAGGAATTTTCAGTAGATTGTATGTAAGTTCAGCGCTCTCCTCATGATTGAGAGGATTGAGTGTAATCTCCAAAAAGTCTTTACCAACTTTCTTTTTTATTTTTTCTTTTGCCTTCCAGAAATTTTTCTCTTTTTCAATACGTGATGCACAAACAAACAATGTGGGAAAAAAGTCAGGAATATCGAAAATATATTCAAAGAGCTCTAAAGAAGCTGAATCAATCCAGTGGAAATCTTCAATGAATATTGTCAAAGGTTGTTTATTAGCTAAGGCAGTAAATAATTTTTTGAAACTCAAGAGTATTTGAATCTTCAAACCTTTCGCATCGAGATATTTTACCCTCTCATCGAGTTCATCCGAAAAGCGGATTGAAAAAAGATAACCAATATATGGCGCGACTTCTTTATACTCCTGAGGAAACATATGTTTTGTTGTTTCTAGTACCTTCTCTTGGATCGTTACTGGTGGGTCCTGGTTTGTAATTCCAAATATGTTCTTTAACATCCGTAAGAATGGACCATAGGAAAAATTTTCTTCATGAGAGTAACAACGACCTTCCAATATGGTAATTGGTAATTGGTTATTAGTAATCGTTTTTCTGAATTCCTCCCAGAGTCGGGATTTGCCCAGACCGGCATCGCCCAGTATAAATGCCGCTATTCGTTTACCCTGGGTCAAATCATCAAAACTTTTTTTCAATAGCTCTAATTCCTTTTCTCTGCCAACAAGTGGCGAGTAAAGACCATGGATACCGCGCTTTGGGTCAGGCTTTTCTTTTATGCATAAAGGTTTAAAAACGTGTACTTTCTCTTCCATTCCTTTCAAACCCAGGGGAGGCAGGACTTCATAGTCGAAAAGGTAACGGGAAGCTTTGAATACGGGTTCCGAAACCAAAATATCACGTCGTTTTGCCGAATCTTTTAGTCTTGAGGCAAGATTTACAACCTCACCCATTACAGTATATTCCTTCTTTTCTTCGGAACCTACCTCACCAGCAACAACTGTTCCACTATTTATACCGATATGTATATCGAGGTCAACCTTTCTATTCAACTTTAATGTTAATGTTTCATTTATTTTTGGAATGGTTTTCATCATCTCTAAGGACGCCTTTATTGCCCGTTCCGGGTCATCTTCATGGGTAACGGGCAGGCCAAACAAGGCAATTACTAAATCGCCCTCATACTTATGGATTGTCCCACCTTGTTTAATGATTGCATTATTCAAATATTCAAAACAGGTATTAGCAACTTCTCGAACATCTTCTGGGTCGAGGTCCTGCGATAATGTTGTAAATCCCGAAAGGTCAGCGAAAAGGACAGTTATTAATCTTCGTTCTTCAGTTCTGGAAGGCATCAAAAGAATTATAGTTAAGTTTTAGGTCAAGTCAAGATGACCTAATTGAATCAAATTCCAAATCGTAAATTTAAAACCCCAAACCCATTCTAAAGAAAAAAATAGTAAAATTTAATACTATCTCCTTGTTACTATCTACTTTCTTTTTTATATAAAAAGTAATTCAATAAAAGCAACGCCTTCCTACATGCCTTCTTTCTTATTGCTTCACGTGAGCCTTTAAATAGATAACGCAAAACAATTGTTCTTTTTTTATCTGCAAGGGCGATAAAAACTAGGCCTACTGGTTTTTTCTTTGTGCCACCCGATGGACCAGCAATGCCGGTGATTGCCATGCCAAAATCAGATTTGAATTTCCTTATTATTCCTTTTACCATTTCATAGGCAGTTTCAGCACTTACTGCACCATATTGCTTAACCGTCTCTTCTTTAATACCAACAATTTTTTGTTTAACTTTATTAGAGTAGGCAATGATACCGCCAAGGAAATATTTTGAGCTGCCGGGAATGGCTGTAATAATACTGCCCAGCATACCACCGGTGCATGATTCACAGACACCTAAGGTTTGATTCTTTTTGTTCAACATTTTTGCTATTTGATGCAATAGGCTAAATTTATGAGAAGTGCTTTTTGTTGCCATACTTAAAGTTAAGGGTTGATGTTAAGTATACGAGTTGCTAATATTATTGCCGTTGTGTATATTGCCGCGCCGAGGTCGTCAAGCATTACCCCCCAGCCAGCCGGTAGTTGCTCCAATTTTTTGATTGGTGGTGGTTTTGTTAAATCGAAAATTCTGAAGAGGGCAAGGGTAATAACTAATGGCGCAATTGTTCTTGGCGTAAAGTAAAGCGGCAATAATAATGAAGCATATTCATCAATTACTATCTGTCTCGGGTCTTTACCCCAAATCTTTGTAAAATTGTTTGAAATTATAACGCCTAATAAGAACAGTGTGATTCCAACTAAAATATAAGCAACTCTGTAAGCAATCAGAAAATACCAGATAACGACACTAATTAAACAGCCAAATGTTGCCGGTGCAATAGGGAGATAACCAAGATAGAAACCAGTCACAATGAAAATTCGCAGCGTGCGCAGGATCGTTCCATACTGCATTTCCTGCGACGCTATTTCTTCTTCTTTGGAAATTTCTCTTCCCACTCAACGACTATGGCACAGACAACAAAGGTTGAAGAGTAAGTGCCAAAGATCAAACCCACAATCAAGGTAAATGCGAAGTCGGCGATCACAGGACCACCAAGGAAGAAAAGACAGAAGAGGGTAAAGATTACAAAACTACCGGTGAGTATTGTTCTCGAGAATGTTTCATTGATACTGGTGTTAATCAATTCACGCAATGGTCTACCGCGAAGCTTCTTTTTATTCTCTCTAATCCTGTCCGAAATAACTATTGTATCATTGATGGAGTAACCAACTATCGTAAGGAGTGCACCAACCACAGGAATTGTGAATTCACGACTGGTTAGCACAAGTGCACTAATGGTAATTAAAATATCATGAAAAAGTGAAATAACAGAAGCGGCTCCAAAACGGAAGTCAAATCTAAACCAGACATAAATGCCCATGAGAAGCAGTGCGAGAAGTACCGCATATATCGTATCCCTTGTCAATTCGGCACTGATTTTTGGCTCGACCGTTTCTTTTGCCCGCAGGTCCGGGGGATTGTCACTGAAGTCGCGCATTAATTGTTCTATAACCTCCTCACCAAATTTTGCGGGATCTTTCTTTTCGACCGACCTGATGACAAATTCATTGGTTCCGGATAGTTTCTGAATTGACGCCTGTACCTGACCAATCTTGCCCAGTGAAATTCTAATATCGCTCGTTTCGGTTGGCTTTTCAAACTTAACCCATACCAATGCACCACCCGAAAAATCTACACCAAGTCGAGGGCCTCTGATAATTAACAGTAATACCGCCAGCACAATCATCGTTCCGGAGAAGATGTACCCATACTTTCTCCAGTCCATAAAATTGAGATTTGGATTTTTGATTAGTTCAATCATGTTTTATATCCTCAGTTTTGTTACCTCAAACTTTAGTGTAAAGTAGTCGAGTATCGCCTTGGTCACAAATACAGCACAGATGAGGTTAGTAATCAGGCCAATCATAAGGGTGAGGGCAAAACCACGAATCGGACCGGTTCCAAAGATATATAGAACAATACCGCTGATAATCGTTGTGACATTTGAGTCAAATATTGCCAACCACGCACGCGAAAATCCCTGGCTAATGGCAGTCCGTATTGTTTTACCAATTCTAAGCTCTTCCCGGATTCTTTCAAAGATAAGAATATTGGCATCTACCGCCATGCCAATTGTTAGCGCAATTCCTGCAATACCAGGCATTGTTAATGTTCCCCTAAATGCAGATAGAATACCAATGAGCAGGATAATATTTAGCCATAATGCAAAATCAGCAACAAAGCCAGAAAGTGAATAGTAGATGAGCATAAAGAGGATGACGAATACTGCACCCACAAAAGATGCCCTGATACCCATATTTATTGAGTCCCGTCCTAATGATGGACCAACCGAACGTTCTTCAATGACCTTCAACGGGGCTGGCAATGCACCTGCCCTTAGCACAATTGCAAGGTCCCTTGCCTCTTCGGGTCTGAATCGCCCTTGTATCACTGCCCTACCCTGGGGTATTCGTTCTCTTATATAAGGTGCTGACTGGACAATATTGTCGAGGACAATTGCCAATCTCTTATTGATGTTCTTTCCTGTAATTGAGGCAAATTTGCGCGCCGCCTCCCTTTTCAATTCCAGTTGTATATACCAGCTTCCGGTATATTGTAGTTCCTGTCCTTGATAAGGGAGATGTTTTGCATCTCGAATGGCATCGCCGGTTAACTCCGCCTCTTTCTTGAGCAGATAAAACCTCTTTACCTCCCTACCTTCATAGATTTCCCTTGGACCAAAGAGAAATTCGAGGTCTGGTGGTATCACCCCCTGTGCTTGTGCCTGGGCAGTCATTGCCTTTACTGAATCTTCGTCACGCATATCAATTCCGATATCAACACGCTCAACCGATATAATATATGAAGAGAACGGTTCTTTAAAAGCCATTGTATCTTTACCTTCGAATAGCTTATCAATATCCTTTATGATTGTGCTCGTTCGTTGTTCGTCAGCAGCGAGTTTAAATTCCAGATGGGCAATACGCCCGATCAAATTGAGTGCCCTTTCTCGATCAACACCTGGTAATTGGACAAGTATTCTTGAACTCGACTGTTTTTCAATCATCGGTTCATATACACCAAATTCATCAATACGATTTTTTATAATCTCCATGGCACGATCGCGCAAATCTGATGGATTTCCTTTCACATTTGTTGTGTCTACTTCTAAAACGAGATGCATACCCCCCTTCAGGTCAAGTCCCAAATGGATTGCCCTTTTTAATAGGGCATTCTCTTCATCTTTGGGTAGCTGTTTTGATGTGTAAAGTTTTATGGTTGGATAGAAGGTATAAAGGCCAATAATAATTAAGGCAATTACGACACCAACCCTTAGACCAATATTTCTCAACTTGCTCCTTTAATACCTTGCCCCTTTTATGATTTGAACCATCTCTTGTGTTGCCTGGCGAAGACCAACAAACATCGCCCTGGCAACAATTGCAAAACCGATAGAATAGCCACTGATTTCTGATACATTTAATAACGGAATAATATTTTGATAATTGATACCGTGTCCGGCATGAACAATAAGCCCTTCGCGACGCGCTGCCTTCGCAACCCGGGCGATTCGGATTATTTCTTCTTTCGTGCTCTTCATTTTTGAATATTCATTTGTATTTATTTCAATATACTGTGCACCGATGCGCACTGCCTCTTTGATCTGCTCAATGTCTGGGTCAAGGAAGATCCCAATATTTAATCCATTTTCTTTCAGGTTTGAAATATAATGTTTTAAATCACCTTTAAAATTTATAAGGTCCAAACCACCCTGGGTTGTTACTTCACCCGGTGCCTCAGGAACCAATGTTGCACGATGTGGTTTTATTTCAATCGCAATCTTTGACATTTCTTCGGTGGCTGCCATCTCAAGGTTCAATTCTGTTTTGAGTACCTCCTTCAGCAATCGTAAATCGCGTTCTTTGATGTGCCTTCGGTCACCACGGAGGTGAACGGTAATACCATCAACACCACCCAATTCGGCTTCTATAGCCCCATATATTGGGTCTGGGAAGATTTCTTTTCTTGCTTCCCTTAGCGTTGCAATATGGTCAACATTTACCGAAAGTTCCATTGGCAATTATACGCAGAAAATATTTTATGTCAACCCCACATCTATTTAAATTTTGTTAGATATTCTCCATTCAGAAGATAAAAATGTTTTTATATTTGATATATTGAATTCACCTTTAAAGTGTTATGTAAATAGAGGTCTTATCTTATCGAAATTGCGGCGCCGAGGGCGCCGATAAATTGAGGTAGATCGGGAACAATAACATCACCAAGAATTCTTTTCATTGCCTTGACAAGCCCTGGATTGAGTGCGCCACCACCTGCAAAGACAACCGGGTCCTCTATTTCAATCTGGCTTGCAATCCCAATGATTCTTCGCACAAGTGCATCGCAGACACCCAAGACAATATCTTCAAGTTTCTTACCTTCGTTTATTAAACTTAAAATTTCCGTCTCTGCCATTACTACACAAAGTGAGTCAATCGTTTCCGGTTTATTAGAATCTAAGGCGAGGCTGGCGAATTCATCAAGCGTAATTCCTAAGGACTGTGCTATCTTTTCAACGAAATTTCCAGTACCAGCGGCACAGCGGTCATTCATCACAAATCTTTCAACATTGCTATTATGGGCTTTTATTACCTTGCTATCCTGACCACCGATATCAATGATGGTTCGTGTTGTTGGATTGTAGAATGCACAGCCGCGTGCAAAGGCAGTAACTTCAGTTACGATTAAATCAGCATCAGTTACGAGCGCTCGACCATAACCAGTGGCAACAATTCGGTGATAACCTGGAAGTGACTTTTTTGCTTCTTCAATTGCCTGTTTTGGTTTGAAAGATGTTTTAATAACTATTCTGTCTTTGATTTCACCATCGAATAAAATGGCTTTGGTGTAGCATGAGCCCACATCTATTCCCAATACCATCCGCCTTCCTTTGCCGCAGTTACAAATGCCTTCACATTCTCTGCTATTGCCTTGATTGGAACTTCACAGCCGGTTGATGCAATATAACCTTTTGATGCGGATTTAGTTTGTTGAACCATTGTTTTGACTTCCGTGGTAATCACATCGGGTGAAGAGAAAATCAATTTTGAGGTATTGTAATTGCCGATTATTCTCATTTTCTTTGATAATTTTCCAATGACCATTCTCATATTAACCTGGTCAAGACTGACCAAATCAGCACCGGTCTCTGGTAATAAATCCAAAATTGGTCCGGTATCACCGCAAATATGAAGAATTACATCAAAATCGTAACGATGCAAAAATTTTATTAGTTCTTTTTCATAAGTCATTGCAAATTTGCGATATATCATTGGGCTTATTACACTCGATGATGCTAAAGGGTCTACAAGTATTGGCAAGCCTCCTGCGTTAATGATTTCAAAACAAAATTCAATTGCGGCCTTAAGTGAAATGTCCATAATTGACACAATCTGGTCAGGATTTTTTATTGTATCAATTAAGAATCCATTTGGGTCACAGAGCATCATGCCGGTTGTGAATGGTGCTGGAACGTAGGCAAGAATTGGAATGAGGTCGCCCACTGATTTATAGGCATATTCAATTGCCTCAAGATAAACTGGCAACCGCCTATCTTTTTTCACATTCGGTATTTTGATTTTATCAATATTTACTTTTGTCATGGCGGGGATTTTGAGCATAGGCAAATCATCTTCAGGATATTGAAATTCTGAACCCAGTGCCTCAGCAATAATGCCAACTTCAGAAAAAATCGAAATGGCATCGTGTCTGTATTCTTCGATTGCGATAATCTGTGCCTTTGCCATGGCCGTCCCATTTGTGTAGTATTTTTTTAATTTCATGCCCGCGACTGTTGCGGCATGTGAGGTAATCAGAGGTATTACATTGCATCGGTCAGGTTTTTCATCAATGACTAAGAGGCCGAATCTTTCGCGCGGGGTTAAAATATCCTTCATAAATTAGATTCTAAATTCGAGGCACCAAATTCGAAACAATAATTAAACACCAAATAGTTTAGAACATTGGAAATTGGAATTTGGAATTTGTTTAGAATTTCATATTTCGATATTAGCATTTGATTTACCTGATGGTCTCCATAAACGCTTCAATCCTTGTCTTTATCTGTTCGGTTATGCCGAAAGGCGCTGGGACATCAATAGCAAGAACTGGAACATTACCTAACATCCTTTCAATCAACCGGGTTTCCATTGCGCAGTGGGAGGCACCAAGCATATTGGTAATTAGCACACCCTTAATTCTTCCTTCGGTAATTTTCCCCTTTATTCTTTTGACACGTTCGCCAGTTGAACCGATGAGCGAGGCATTGATGAATGACCGGGCAAGGGCGCGAAAGGGTTCTATATTTTCCTCTATCTCAACCAATGCCTGATTAATAACATATTCGGTTTCAACCACACGGCAACCAAAGTTTTCTACAATATTCAAAAGATATGGATCAGCGGTTGGGGTAATCCATGCAATTGGTATCGCTTTTTCAGTTAGAATACCAACTCCTTTATCAATACGTTGTTTTACGGTTTGATACATCATTTCGACAATATCAAACCATTCATCAAAATCAGCATACCCATACAAATTCCCGAATTCGATTGTCATTAATTCCAACGCTGGTAATGGCGCAATTTTTGCTTCAAAGGTTAGCCTTTTGATTTCATACACAAGTTTTCGCAAGTGGTTTGTTTTTTTTATAGTTTCTTCCAGACGATGTAGATTGTTTACGCCGGTGAGTTTAAACATTCTCTGCCAGATTCTTTTGTATTCATTAATGAGGTAATGTTCCATATCTTTATGATATAAATAGCCATGGATAGTCTGGTCATAATCATCTGTAACATTTTCTTTTTCCCCATTTACAACCTTCGCACCAATTTTAATCCCCCTTTGTTCCCCTTTGTTAATAAAGATGGGGAGGAGGGATCTACGATATGGAATTTCAACCCAGAAAATTTCGTATCCGAGGTCTTCTACGAGTTGCATAATGCATGAATAGTCATCGCAGGAGGCCCCGGTAGAGGCAACTATCAAATCTGGTTTAGGAAAATAAGCCTTTTTATAAAATGCCGCAAGTGCCGCCCTTGAAAAGCATGCTGCTTCTGGTGTGCCAAGCTTACTGGCGACATCGAGCAGTTCAGTAGATTCTCTGAAAAAAGGTATCCACCAGATACATTCTGGATAAAAAGGCACGCAATCAGGGAATGACATCACAAGCACAGGTACAGTGCCAAGGTCACCCATTGTTGCAATGACCCTTTTTCCGATTTGTCTTGCGCGGAAAAGCCTTTCTGTTTCATTAAAAACAAAACCCCACATTCTCAAGGCGGCAAAGGAGTTGTCGAGTTTTAAACGTTTCAATTCTCTTGTGCCATATACTGAAAATGTTGCCGGCGGTGATAAATAAATTCCCCATTCGTCATTATTATAGTATTTATATTTTCTTATGAGTGCATCATCAATCAATCGAAACTGTTGACTCCATTCATGGAGGCTGATTTTTTTTGGTTTTAGGCTTTTGTGTAGTGTTCTTTTTCGTGATATGTTCATAGAATACTTGACCGAGTATGACTTAACATCTCGATAAAAGCATCTATTCTTGTTTTAAGTTGGCTGAAATTCTGATATGAGAAGTCACTCTTCAGTTTTAAAATCGGCAGGTGTAATGTCTTTTCCATCCGTTTTAGCTCGAAGTCGTAGTTATCGCAATAATCCAGAATCCAGGCAATGATACCTGTACAATTTACTTCCTTTATTTGGTTGTTTACCCATTCATAGAACTTTCTATTTGGCCTTTTAAAAATACAGTCTGGCTGATTGTAGTAAGCTTCTTTAATTCCATCAAGTGTTTTCTCTTTTATTTTTATATTCAAAAAACGAGAAATACCACAATTAAAATCGCCGACAATTCGCAATCTGTTTTCTATAAGTTCAAGAATTTGACTCGCCTCGTAAGGCACAGGACTACCAATTAGAAACACCCTTGGTTTATATGAACTTTCTTCATTGATATCTATTTTTATTTGCTCAATATTTCCTTGGTAATAATTGATTACTGCTTTATGAAGTGTGGTTGTAGACACAAGTGAGGGGGTTGCCTGTCTTTTCTTCTTGAGGCTTCTCAATTTCTCACGGGCACTTTCCCAATGCTCAATCTCATTTTTTATTAACTCATTGCTGAATGTTGTGCCGGTGAATTTATTGAGATATTGTATCAGTTGGTCTATTTCGTTATTGAACATCTGTAGGTTGTCGGTTCGTGGATTGTTAAATACATAAGCCGGAATATCGGTCATTTCTGCCAGTACTTCAAACATTCTTCTTGCCATATCACAACCAGTGGAACCAATTAGTGCAGTAAAATTTGTGCGATTCTGCATTACATATCCGATATTAGATTTTATAAGAGGGCAGGCATCTACCCTGACGAAATTTTCACCGACATTTGATAATGTGATATCGCCGTGGATTAGACGGTATGGTTTGAAGCCGGTTAAAGAAAGTAACTCAACCGGAATATAAGAACAGGAATAACCGATTAGCCCCGTTAGAAAACTGTTAGAGGTATTAGGGATCGCATCCGATGAAGGTGTGCAGAATACTCCATCAGGGTTTTCTAACGGGGTTAGCGCCATGGCCGCAACCTCAATGCAGAAACAAATTTTTTTTGAAAATCAGGCTCGAGGGCCAATTCGATATGTTCGCTTTTTCTTCGGATTGTCTCAGCCTTGGTTTGTGCCCTATTATCAAGCAGGACTTCAACCGCTCCAGTTAGTGGCAGGTCCTGTTCAAATCTGACTCTTTTTATTCCCTGTGGTAGTAAACCTACCTGAAAAAGGGCACACAGATTGAGGTGCGAACCAAATTCGCCAGTCAGGACTGTCTCTTCAATTTGTTGAGGTCTTAAATTCAATTTAGCCAATAAAATATCAACACCGGTATGAATTGCACCAATTGCTAACTGGAGTTTGCGAATGGCATCCTGTTCAATGCTGATGCCGGCAATTTCAATGGATTTAAAGAGTCGTCCATCATCACCTACCCAGCCAAGATATAACAAGGTTGCTACTAAATCGAGTAGACCTGAGGCACAAATTCCAACAGGTTTACGATTTCCTATTGTATGGAATTTGAAGCCATTTTTATAATATACTTGGTCAATTGCGCCAGGAATTGCCAGACTACCACCAGTGATGCCGATGCCCTCAAATGCTGGACCCGCAGCAGTTGACACGGCAAGGATTTTATCTTTTGAAACAAGAACAACCTCGCCATTAGTTCCAAGATCAATATATAATGAATACCGATTATTCTCGGTTATTTTACTTGCCAGGAGTCCAGCAATTGTATCGCCACCTACAAAACCACCGATTATTCCAAAGGTATATTGTGCAGGATCTTTCGAGAAAATTCCTTTTTTTATCTCGCCTTGAAATGGATATTGGGCAAGACCTTCGACCGATTTACCAAGAAAGAATGCAAGCATAACGGGGTTTCCGGTAACTGTCGTGAACAATGGCGAATTTATACCGAGCCTCTTTTTAATATCATTGATGCCTGATAACAGAAGATTTCTTAATGGCTTATAATTTCCGTTAATTGCGGCGCTAATTCTTGTGATGACATCACCTCCAAAACTATTCTGTGGATTATAAACTTTTACCTTTTTTAAAACTCGTCCCTTTTTTAAACCAACCATTGCGCCCTTTATTATTGTTGTGCCAATATCTAATGCCAGTCCAAAATCATCATGTAGAGATGTTGCTTTTGCCTTTGATTCCGGAATCACAAATTTAACATCTGCATCAGCATGATACCGGCAGGCGAGGCGATAGCCTTTATTTATCAATCTGGTAGGGATTAAGATTGACTCAATCTCGTCTGGCTTCTTGGGCTTTAGAACTCTTACCAAACAATGCCCGCACCGACCTCGTCCGCCACATGTGGCATTGATCGGAATTTTTCTCTCGATTAGTAGATTGAGAAGTATCTTGGATTTAAGGCGTGAGCCTTTTGTCCTTATTCTAAAATCTCTACGAGTTAATGCCATAGTTCATCATTGCCTTTATATTCTCTGGATTAGTTTCCATCGGTACATCGCAAGAGGTTGAAAGTAAAAGATAGGGCTGTTTGAGAGCCTCTTTTATCTCATATTCAATCTTCGTTCGGTTGCCGTTTAAGATGGTATCGGTTTTCACACCACCCATTTTTAAAGTTTTAGTCTCTGGTGTAATGTCTTCAATAGAAAGAATATCGGCACCAACCCTATCAAGCATTGAAATTATCGGTCTTGTGTCACCGCAGATGTGTATTCCCGCAATAACACCATGGTCCTTTGCCTTTTTAACCAATTTTTTGAGTGGCTCATAAGCAAAGTTTGTAAATATTTTTGGTGAAACGACACTTGTTGAAGATAGAGGGTCACCGATGAAGACATTCACACCAATCAGAAGGAGCCGCTTGAGGTACCCCATTTGAAACCCAAGGGCGTGGTCAATAATCTCTTTTACCTTTTTTTCACTCTTTATGAGCATCCGTAGGAAATTTTCAATTCCAACAAGAAAAGCGGCAAGTGAAAATGGACCTTTTATTGAAACGAAGACCGGCACGGTCAATTTATCTTTAAGCAATTTTGCGGCATTTATAATTTCTCCAGTTCGATCGATTCGCTCGCTTTTTGTCTCTACTGAGTTAAGCCATAAGGCTTTTATAAGCCTCGGGTAGGGTGTAAACTCTACCTCACACCCCAATGCCTCTGCCTCCACATAAGGGTCACAAAAGACCAGAACCATATCATAGCCATAAGTTTTATAACCGTAATCCAAGACCTGGGCAAGTTTTTCACCATCATTAATAACATCCCCAAAGTTCATATTCAGTAATCGCGCACAATGGTCAGCGCAAACAATGGGAAAGACCGCAAACTTTCGTCTTCTTTTAAGAACTTCTTCTAATGTATTCACAATATAGACCTCGCTACCACGTTAGGATTTGGATAGAAACTAATACTAAAGTAATTCATCGCTGTTCTCAAATTCTGCGCATCAGGTTAATCTTTCGACCACCTTCAATGCCGCAAACGCGTCTTCGCCATAACCATCGGCACCGATTTTTTTGGCAAAGTCTTCGTTAACAGGCGCCCCTCCAACAATTACTTTAACATCCTTCCGCAAGTTCTTTTCTTCCAGGATTGTAATAATTTCTTCCATATGCATCATTGTTGTTGTCATTAGACTTGAAAGGGCAAGAATTTGTGGTTTTTCATTTTCTATTGCCTTAATAAATTTTTGTGTGGGAACATCCCGACCAAGATCAACAACCTTGTATCCTGATGCCTCAAACATTACCTTTACAATATTTTTGCCAATATCATGGATATCACCTTCAACAACACCGATAGCAATTTTTGCCTTCTGGAAGTTAAATTGTGAGACTTTTATTAAAGGTTGGACAATATTGAATCCCGCATAAAATGCTTCGGAAGCGAGCAGAACCTCAGGGACAAAATAATCCTTACGCGCAAAGAGTTCGCCAACCTCTTTCATGCCGGCAATAAGTCCTTTTTTTAAAATCTCCTCTGGTGCTATCCCTTCTTTGAGCATCTGCTCAACCAAATTCTTAACCGTAACTTCATCAAGTTCGACGATTGCCTTCTTTATCTTCTCAACTTCCAAAATACCTCCTCATTTTAATAGTCAATTGCATTATATAATATCATAATTGAAATATATGTTGTAGTCAAGGGGGATTATTTACTACTTATGCGCTATGTTTCTTTATCTTACCGATAACAAATCCAATAATGGATGTGGTTGAGTAAAGGGAGGCAATATTGCCTCCCTTTAACTTAAACCAATTATTTATGTCTTTTTGCCAATAAACATTCCGCTGCCTACTTTATGTTCATGTGCTGCCTTACGCCAGATGGTTACAAGGTTGGAGGCAAAGCCAAATAAATCCTCACCAAAGTTTTTCAGGATATCGGGCTTCAATGTTTTATGAACCATGTCATAATACTGGTCAAAGTGTTTAGCAAATACCTCAGTATTGTCAATTGCCTCAAGAACTTTGAATCCCACATTTTTAAGTAGTTCCTGATAACCTTCGAGACATTCCATATACGGAAATGCCATTGAATCGTAAAGCGGATCAAGTTCTGTTGAAGTGATTTTACCAGTTATTATCCAGTCGGTAAAACCAATGAGGCCACCAGGTTTTAAGACGCGATGGGCTTCACGCAGGAGTCTTTCTTTATCTGTGACATAACACCATGCCTCTTGTCCCCAGACTACATCAAAGGTTTCCTTCTTGAATGGCAGGTCCATAGCATTACCTTCATAGAATTCAATCATGTGTTCAAGTTTTGCAGATTTTGTTCTTTCCTTTGCTTTCTGTATCATCGTCTTCGTAACATCTACACCCTTGACTGTTACACCATATTTACTGGCAAGATGTCTTGCAGGCGCGCCGAGTGCGCTACAGATATCACATATTACCATGCCTTTTTTCAAACCAAGTTTTTTAGCCAGGACATCTGTTGCCTCTGGTCCACCCGAGTGAATCTGTTCGCCCATCACTGCTTCCCAGAGTAGACCTCCAGGACCATCATACACATCCTGCACATCCTTTATTGTATAGTCTTTAATGTATTTGTTCATCATATCCTCCTTATTTTATTTCTTTAATTATGTCAAAGACTTCGATACCTTCAAGTGGTTTTGGTGCAATTGTTGCTAATTGCTCTTGAGATGATGGCTTGCCAATTAAAGAACCAATGATAAGTCCGAGGATTGAGCCTATTAACCCAACGATTATATAGCCGAGATAAATATCGGCAAACCATTTGGGCTGGAAGTTGTGCTTCCAGATGTGGTACTCAAATATGTAAAACACCACATTACCAAGAAAACCCAGGATTGCACTTAATATTACACTAAGGCGATTTGCCTTTTTCCAGAACATTGCAAATGCGGGAATTGCAATTGAAGCGGTGAGAACACCTGAAGAGAGAATATATACATCCATTAGTGAAGTTGCATTGATTGCATAGACCAGACCTAAAAGAATGGCGACTACCGCACTGATGCGCGTCCAGCGCATAACAATTTCCCTGGATGTGCGTTTCATGAAACTTGGTTGAATAATGTCATACATGAGTGGCAGTGCAGTAACATTGGAGAATGTGTCCACCGTTGACATCTGTGAAGCCAGAATTCCAATGAGCATGAGTATCTGACCCCAGATTGGGAAGTATCTGATAATAATCCCTGAAATTATGCCGGTTGCATCACTGCCAATGAGTGCGGTACTGGATTCCTGACCGGGCGGGAACAAGACAATGGCATTGAATGCACTCCACACAGGAAGTGCAAGGACAAAGATTGTTATCAAACCAAGCAACAGATACGCCATTTTCTTTGCCTCTTTGAGACTGTTTGAACCCTGGATTCTAAGCAAGAGGTCTTGCTCAATCATCCACCCTGGTTTAGGAAAAGTAGTAGAGGCATTGTCAAGGTAAATCATTTCTTTGTTATTTTCACTGCTTTTACACCATCAGTCCTTGTTTCTATTTCTATTTGATAGCCATTTTGCTCGGCAAATCTTTGTATGTTAGCGATCGCCGCTGTCTCGTCGGCAAGCACTGTAATAGCTGTTGCACCCATATCGATTGTTTTCTTAACAAACATAACAGGTAGGGGGCAGGAGAGTCCTCGGGCATCGATCTTCTTAGTCATTTCAACCCCTTCATTCCTTTGTTTTGCTGAAAACGCCGACAAGGATGAGAACAATAATCCCCAACAAGATCGCCATTTTGCCATTATCGGGAACACTTTGGGGCGAAGCAACAAGGTTAAAATTATGGGCAAGACCTGCACCAAAGAGCATACCAAGAACTGTAATCCCGGCATCAGTATTGCCGTATCCGGACATCACCATCTGCCGAAATGGACAGCCACCGAGCATCACAAGCCCAAGGCCAGCCAGAAACATGCCACCAAAGTTCCAGAGAAAATAAGGATGGGCAATGGGCGATGAACCCGGATGAAACTGGCCCAAGATCAGATTAAAGATGCACGCCACGACAAGTAGTGCCACAAGTCCTTGAAATAGATATGTGTCGCCAATGAGGATCAAATCCCTGATGCCGCCGATTGTGCAGAACCTTGAACGCTGGGCTAAGCCGCTCACAATAAGACCGGCAATTAAAGAAATAATAAGCGGTGCATACTTTATCGGTCCAAATATGATAAATCCAGGTTTCGTAAGTAATAGAATCAATAATCCTATGGCAACAAAAGGCATCACCCAGCCAGTTGCATTGGGCAAAGATTGTGCTCTACCCAAATTAAATCCGACCTTTAGGAATTGAATTCCGACAAAAATTCCAACCACAAGTCCCAGGAGACCTTCTAATGCTGTCCAGTCACCACCAGCAATTCGGCCGAGCATCCTGATTGGACAACCTAAAAAGACCAATGCGCCAATCGTCACAAAAGCGCCGATTATGAAACGCAGAATTGAAGAAGAACCGCCGGTTGCTTTAAATTCTTTAGTTATCAGAGCAATGACCGTTGAACCCAAGATAAAACCGATTATTTCAGGTCGGATATAGCTCAATTTATCTATCGTGTGGAGTTTCAATGCACCAGCCGTGTCGCGCAGAAAACAGATGGCGCAAACGCCCATATTTGGTGGATTACCCAATTTCATTAAAAGCGCCAAGAAAGCACCAAAAACTGCACCGGTTATGATAACCCTCCAATTTGGTTTCACGATGAGCCTCCTGTCATTTGAGAAAATCCGAAATTCGAATATCGAAATCCGAAACACGACCCAAACTTCGTTTGGGTACCCCGAAATCCAAATTTCCCAAATTCTAAACGATGTTTATAACATTGGATTTAAAATTTGAATAAAATTCATTCCACATATATTTTCCTTTCTTTTGGTTCTATCACTTCACCAATAATGCAAGCTATGGTTATACCCTTTTCATGGAGTAAGTTTAGAAGAGTTTCAGACCGCCCCTTAGGAACCGCAATCAAAAGGCCACCCGAGGTCTGAGCATCACATAATAACATCTGAAGCTCATTCGAAATATTTTGAGAAAAGTCAACTTTAGGTTTAACAAATTCAAAATTTTTGACCGAACCACCAGGAAATAGAGACATCTTTGCCAGCTCGAAAGCCTCTTCAATTACTGGAACCTGATTTCCATACATTACTATACTTACATTACTAAATTCAGCCATCTCCAAGGTATGACCAAGTAAACCAAAACCAGTGATGTCGGTAGCGCACATGACACCGACTTCAATCATTGACGCACAACTATTTCTATTCAATTGGCACATAAAGAAATTTGCCTTTTCGACTGCCTTAGGAGGAGCAAGGTCAGCTTTAAGTGCCGTAGAAATTACACCAATCCCCAATGGTTTAGTAAGAATTAACTGGTCATTTGGTTTTGCGTTTGAATTTGTAATAATTTTTTTGGGATTGACAATGCCGGTTACCGCCAGTCCGCATTTTACTTCATCGTCTTTGATGGTGTGCCCGCCAATGATGCATGCACCTGCTTCTTTTATCTTTTTGAAAGTACCCTTAAGGATTCGCTGGATGACTTTGTTGTTAATCTTATCCGGTGGATAACTTAAAATTGTTAAGGCAGTCAGTGGTTTTGCACCCATGGCATATATATCACTTAAAGAATTGGCTGCTACTATTTGTCCAAAGATATAAGGATCATCAGCAATTGGCGTAAGAACATCCACGGCCTGGACAATTGCTTTATTTTTCTCTATCCTATAGACACCTGCGTCATCCATCTGACTCTGGCCTACCAATATATTAGGGTCATAAAATTTTGGCAACTGACGCAAAACCTGCATCAGGTCTGACTGACAGACCTTGGATGCTCAACCAGCTGTTTTGGCAAACTTTGTCAATGTAATCTTTTTCATGAAATCACTCTTTTTTAAATAGATTTGTAGTTTGTTTTGTAATCTCTTTGGGATTTTATATACTTGAAGTAATATTCAGTTGTATGAGTTGCCTCAGTGTGGCCAAAACTTTGGTCAAGGCGACCGCCCTGCATTCTGGGAATATTCATTTCCAATACTCCCGGCAAAATTGATTGTTAAATTTGATCATTTAATAATTATATATTTTGGAGAATCAAAGTCAATAGCAAAACAAGGAGTAAATGTATTCTTACCTGTTGACTTCATGCGCGTTATAAATATAATTATATTAATGAGCGGTGTTAGATGAGTTCTATCATACCTAATTAAGAGAAGCGGCTTGCTTCTTGACGATGAAATCTCAAGGCAAGTAATCCTCTGCACATATTATTATTTTAAATTATTCCACAACATTTTTCTCACTATGAACAAAATAATGTCTTGCAAGAAAATTATATTGAGGCTGTCAATAATGAATATTTTGGTATTCACCATGGCGCATACGACCTTTAGCCAGCAATTTTGTATTACGGGTTACGTATATAATGCAGCCACTAATCAAGCGCTCGAAGGAGCTAATGTAATACTCAAAGGCACAAAAATTGGAGCAACCACTGACATAAACGGTGAATATCAAATTTTCATCCCATCTCCAGGTGGCTATGAAATTGAGGTCTCGTATATTGGCTTTGAGACCGCTACTCAAATGATCGATGTCAGTGATGAACATAGGGTAAGGCTTGACTTCAATCTTAAGGAATCAATAATCTCCGTTGAGGGGATATCCGTGCAATCAGCAAGACAGGGAATCGTAGTAACAAATCGGATGACTATTATAGATGTCGAAAGATTCACAGAAGCAACCAGGGTTTATAGGTTGGAAGAAATTCTTGCGAGAATGGCAGGAATTGATATTTACAGGACAAGCTCTGTTGCTAATCCCACACAACTTGTTTCAATGAGAGGCTGCAATGATGTGAGATTTGTTGTTGCGGTCGATGGTCGCGCATGGAGCTCTCCATCACACGAAGACTGTCCTATCGACTGGTCTGCTTTGACAACAGATGATATTGAAAGGATAGAACTTATACGAGGAGGCGGTACAGTACTGTATGACGGAGCAATGGGTGGAATTATTAATATTGTGCGTAAAAGAGGTACAACAGAAAAAGGTTTTACCAAACCAAAAATCACAGCACGGTTTGGCTTAGAAGCTTTAAGAACTAAAAAAGGTTCAATTAGCGTTAAAGGAGGCATTAGTTCACTGGGTTATTTTTTATCCAGTGGTTTCGACCTCTCAGATGGTTATTTGAGAAACGAACGAATGGAGGGCTATGACTTTTCAGGAAATTTACACTATAACTTGCCCAGGGTAAATGGAAAAATTTCTTTATTCTATAAAAGACACACTTCGGATATAGGCTATCCAGTAATTAATGATCCATTAAGGACGGATTATGATGCGAATTACCCAGTAGTTCCTGAAGGTGGCGACCTCATACGAAAATGGAATGACAATGTATATCCAGGCGGAGTTTCTTATCGGTATAGAAAAATGGATTTTATTGATCTTATTTATGAACAGCCAGTAAAAAGAGCCACAGCTATTCTAAATCTATTCGCGAATGCTGGGTATGATGACGACTTTGCATACTGTTACCGCTATACGATGCTCGTTGACAGCGTAACCGGTGATACAACCATCGTGCCTGTGCTCAAACAATTAGCGTCCATTTCAAGCGAATACACCTACGGAGCCAGTTTTCGCATTGAGATTAAGAATGTTGAGTTGCATTCGTTTACATTTGGTGCTGATTATCGGAATCTAGGCACGTTCGCGATTAAAGAGGATTCAATAATGGGTATTGAAATCGAAGTACCTGAGGGCAAGGATGCAATTCCTGATTGGTTCAGGTTGGTTGGTGTTTTTGCTGAAGACCAGTTTAAAGCGAGTAGTGCTATCAATTTGACAATAGGTATTCGCTGGTCCTATCTTGATGAATGGACAATGCCAACCTACAAAAATCCTGCAACCGGTGATTCGGGTCGTGTCCATTTTTATTATAATGCACTCTTACCCAAATTTTCCGCAAGTTACAGTTTTCCCGATAGTACAATCATATGTGCGTCGGTCAATCGGGAGTGGCATGTGCCGAATTGTTGAGATAGACCGATATGGGCCTCCGGTGGAGGCCAAAAAGAAGAATTCGGTGCCGAGACAGCGATGCTTTACAATATTGGAGTATTTAGAAGATTGACAAAAGATACGGATGTACGTGTGGAAGGATACTATACCAATACCGATAATTACATTAGTTCAGAAGATCATAAATGTCCCCGAATTAGATATTCTGATAACATTGATAAAGTCTGGACAAAAGGGGCGGAAGTAGAATTTAACCGTAGTACTGCTGGTTTTGGAATTTATGTAAATTACAATTATTATATAGTTGGGTGGTTTGATGATACGCTGACAATTGAACCTTTTCTCATGGAATTAACACCCAGACACCGATTCAATGTAGGACTGACCTATTTGCTGTTCAGCAACTTGACTTTATCACTGGACAGCCGTGCTGTAATAGGTCGGCATAGCAAATCAGGATTGGTGATGGACGACTACTTCATTATGAATTGTGGTGTTGAGCAAAAATTATTCAATAAGATGTTAATGGTTAATCTCCGAATGGAAAACGTCCTTGATTTTGATTATCAGGAGATATGCGGTTATCCAATGCCTGGGCGAACGATAATCCTGCATACAAGTTTCAGTTACTGAAAGAGTGAGCAGGTAACAGTATCCTATTTATCTATTGACAATAATTGAATTGTATGTAAAATATCAACGTATGTTTAATACATTCTTTAAGTGAGTACGTTCACATATTATTAAGGGAAGCGGATTGCTTCTTGCATGTCACAAAGGACTCAGCAAGCATTCTTTCGTTTCATTATTTAGAAAATTCACGAAAAGTATCAATATTTTCGTGTACTCATTTCCCATATTATTTTTGAAAATACAAAAAAAAGAAAGGAGGTGACAACATAAAAATAGACACTAAGACATGGAGAATAGGATATATACATCCACGTTCATCCGTGTCAGTAAGAGCGTGAATCCGCGTGTTCAGGTTTAACTGAACAACGAAAGGAGGAAACACATGCACAATATCAGAAAAATAACAATACTGGCCGCACTCATACTCTTTTTCGCGAGTCTATCTTATGCTGGAACTAACGAATGGACTACAAACGGACCATGGGGTGGTAGAACGGGCAGGGTATGCATCAATCCGAACAACACCAATATCCTATATACAGCTCACAATGGAGTACTAAAAACTACAGATGGCGGACAAACGTGGGAGCACTCCAGCAATGGTATACCACTGGACATGAGATGTCTGCTGGTCGGACCATCAATTGCCAAGAATCACCCGTATGTTATACACACAAATGGCTGACAGGGATACTCATTCAGGACCACGGATAGTGGTCTGAACTGGACTAATATTACCCGTAATTTACCAACAAGAAAAAGCATGGGAACGCTGTCACATACAATGTTCCATCCCCTGAATCCCGATACAGCCTACGCACTAACTAATTTCAGAGGAGTATGGAAAACAGTTGACGGCGGCGCTTCCAATTGGATCGAATGCAATAACGGCTTAACGTCTCAAGGCGTGACTTATGGCAGTATCCATTCCAGCTTGCCTAATGATATGTGTGTCCTTGTTGCAACTGCCGGAATCTTTAAATCAACCGACGGCGGTGCAAGCTGGACCGCTAAAAACAACGGCATTACAAATCCGGGAATGGTAAGCTGTTTTGAAAGACAACCCCAAAACCCAAATGTACTTTATGCCGCCACTTCGAATGGATTTGTGTATCGAAGTGACGATAACGCTGAAAACTGGCTTTGTTTGAATCCAGGTTCGGCTTTAACAGTGGTTTTGCGGGTTATTGTTTTTGACCCGACAAATGCCAATTATGTGTATGCTGGTGCAAATGGCGTTAATCAGTTTTGGAAAAGCACTGATGGCGGCTATACATGGGCGCTCAAAAATACTGGACTTGTCGGCTTTGGCGGCTGGATTCACGGTATGACCATTGATCCGACAAATCCGACAATCTTGTATTTGAATGGATACTCGGCGGCAATTGCGAAAAGCACTGACCGTGGCGAAACCTGGTTTTTTGCCGGCGTTGGAATAGGTCAGGAAATAAACGCAATAGCAGTTGATTATTCAGACACAGACATTATTTACGCCGCAGGCATAGGTTGGATAGGTGGTTCTGGGGTCTGGAAGAGCACTGATAAAGGCGGTACATGGATAAGAATGACAAATGGCTTCCCGGCGAACAGACCATACCCATCGCTCAATACAATGGTCATGGATCCCATTGATCCTCAGGTATTGTATGTGGGTGGCAAACCCATGAGCGGACTTCCGTCAATCGGCGTGTATAAGACAACCGACGGCGGCAACAATTGGGCAGAGACCGATAGCACACTCAGGACTCTGGACATTAAAGAGCTTGCGATCGACCCAGCATATCCCCAGATCGTCTTTGCCGCTACTGCCGGAGGTCTCTTTAAAACAACCAATGGTGGAACAATCTGGGATACCACGACATTAATGACTCCTGTGGTTAGGTCATTGGCAATTGATCCTCAGAATACCGATATAGTTTATGCCGGTATGTTTGGGCATGCTTCGATATGCAAGAGCACCGATGGTGGTGCGACCTGGGATAGTGTAAGCATTGCCAGCGATGATACAACCGTAATATGCATTGCTTTGGCTCCGTCAAACTCTAATATCATATACGCCGGGACAGTAGGTAATGATGCAGGTGTTTATGTGTATAAATCTACTGATGCCGGTCAAACATGGCAGAAAAAGAGCAATGGACTACCACAACTTCATGACCCAGACAGTATGCGCTGGCATAGACCCAAGGGTGTGAATACTCTGGCAATAGATCCGATCAATCCTAATTTCGTGTATGCTGGTATCGCCCTTGAAGGTGGCATATACAAAACAACAGATGGTGGTGACAATTGGGTAGCAATGAATAATGGATATAACGGTTATCCGTTTACCGACATCGTTGTCATCGATCCTGGCGATCGAAAAACTTTATATACCGGCTCATATACCGGTGTTTGGACATACACAACCACGGATACACTCGAACCGAGCCCAGAGCCTAAAAAAGCAATTGCCTTTCCCAATCCATCTCGAGGAAGTCACGTAATGTTTGTTTATCATCTTGATGCCAGTGCCGAGGTTACGATAAGGGTCTACAACCTTGCCAAGGAACTCGTTGCTTCTATTACCGAGTCAAAATCTGCAGGCGATCGGACTTCACGGCTTGATGTCTCTGCTGTTTCACCTGGAATCTATCTATATCAGGTAACAACAAAAGATGTCACGAACGGCACGATTGAAAACTGGCAACGTCAGAAACTGGCGATTATTCGCTAAGGAGGATACAATGAAAATGCTGATGATGGTTGCTCTTATGCTGACCTTTCTTGCCGGACAAAGCGGAGTAGACTTCTTAAAGATTGGTGTTGGTGCACGAGCCATGGCAATGGCTGGTGCTTATACCGGTATCGCAGAGGGTGCTGAGGCAAGTTACTGGAACCCAGCTGGATTAGCACAAATCGAGCATATTGAACTTGCTGCAATGCATCTACAATGGTCAACTGACATCATGTATGAATTCCTATCTTATGCCCAGAAGTTCCCAACCATTGGAGCATTTGGTCTCGGCATATCTTATCTTGGTTTCGGTGACATTGATGCGCGGGATGAGTTCGGTCAGTCTTTGACCGGGTTTAGTGCCTATGATGTGTGCGGCATGTTCTCTTTTGCCCGTCCGATAAATGAGCAGTTGAATATTGGTGCTAATGCGAAATTATTCCAGGAGAAGATTGGCGATGACAATGCTACTGGTTATGCTTTAGATATTGGTGGTCTTTATTCTTTGGCTAAAGCACGTTTCGGTTTGAGTCTACGGAATCTGGGAATGAAATTAAAGTTTGTTGATGAAGAGTTTTCTTTGCCGATGATAGTGAGTTTAGGTGTATCATATTATCCGCTTGGTTCTCAATTAGTGCTGGCTTTGGCGGGTGACTATCAGATAGAGAGCGAAAGAGGTAATGTGCGATTTGGTGCTGAGTACTGGATACAGGAAATGCTTGCTGTAAGGGCTGGTTATCAATATAAGACCAAGGACGACGAATTGGGTATACTGAATGGATTTGGTGCTGGTCTGGGTGTAAAGAAAATGAAATTTGGCATTGACTATGGCTACGAGCCTTCATCTGAATTGGGAGACATTCATCGCCTCTCGTTGAAACTAAATATTTAATATTGAATAAACCTCGGTCCAGGGTTTTATGCCCTGGACCGAGCACAAGGAGATTTTGCGAATTGTTCAAAGTTATATTTTTTCTATGTTTGTTTTCAACATTGGCATCAGGTTTATCTCTTGATAGCCTATATCAATTAGCGCAGCCAGGGGAAGGTTATGACAAACTTCTTGTCTTGGATTCGTTTCAAGTTTATGAAGGCGGATTTTCTTCTGATAATGGCAAAAAAAGTTGTATTCACGGTCAGGGTGCAATTATTGATTTAAGCAACGGTGCTATTCAAAAGATTTCAGTGCAAGGCATAGGAACTGTCTTAGATATTGACCGTTGCGTGATTATTAATGGAAGTGCCGGTTCATCTGCTCTTGATTATAGTGATTCTGCATCAGGTAAACTAAACCACCTAACAATGGTTGACAATTATGATGGCATACGATTTTGGTGCGGCGAGAGTTTGACCCTGAAAAATAGTATTGTAGTAAACACTGCTCATTATGGCGTAATGACAATCGATAGTAGTATGTCCTTTTTCTCGATATCATACAACGACTGCTGGAATAACCAGTATGGCAATTATATTTGCTGGTTTTCAAGTTGCTGAGTGCCCTATTGGGGAGAGTTCTCTCCTTCGCCCGGAACAGGTAATATTAGTAAAGACCCAATGTTTATTGATGCGGCAAACAAGGATTACCGACTCGATAGCCTTCTCTCGCAATGTGTAAATCGTGCCGACGATGGTTACAATATGGGTGCATACCTTGGCCTCTGGAAACAACCGGAAGAACCTGAGAGTGTCAGTCAAAATCTTCTTTGCCAGAATATACCAAATCCTTTTAATAATAACACACGGATAGAATATCAGATTTTCTCAAGGAAAGCTACTGAGAACGTATCACTAAGAGTCTACAATACTCGTGGCCAGTTAGTCCGGACATTAGTCTCCGAGCCAAAAACAAATGGACAATATATCGCATATTGGAATGGACGTAGTGAAGCTGGCATCGGAGTAAGTTCAGGGGTCTATTTCTGTCGCCTACAAGTAGGTCGTAGTTACTCGAAAGCAATAAAAATGATCTGGTTAAGACCACATGTTGAAGAACAACCAGGTAACTAATAAGTGGTCAAGGAAGGAGAATTAAAAATAAGGAGGTTATTGTGTTAAAAAAGTGTATCAAAAAAGTTAACCCGATATTGGTATTGACAGGTGGCTTATTTGGTCTTTTCTTTTCATTGCTCGTGAAATTAGGCAATCCGCCTAACATGGGTGTATGTGTTGTATGCTTCATTCGTGATATAGGTGGCGCAATTGGCTTTCACAAGATAGCTGCCGCAAGTTATATAAGACCTGAAATAATCGGATTCATTTTGGGCTCAACAATCATTGCATTGGCTGTTAAGGAATTCATAGCTACTGGTGGTTCTTCACCGATTATTAGATTCGTTATTGGTATGTTTATTGCGCTTGGTGCTCTGGTGTTTCTTGGGTGTCCCATAAGGATGTTTGGCCGAATTGCTGGAGGCGACTGGATAGCTCTGCTGGGTCTTGTAGGAATAATCGCTGGCACATATGTGGGCTCGGTATTTATGAAAAATGGTTATTCATTGGGTAAGGCCCAACCCTTAAATCAAGCAAACGCCTGGGTAATGCCTGTGATAGTATTTGCGCTATTTATTGGTCTTTTGATTAAACCAACTGTCATGCCGCCAGGCGCACATACCCATGCACCGATACTTGTATCATTGGTTTTGGGTCTGATAATCGGTCTTCTGGGTCAAAGATCCAGGTTTTGTTCAATCGGTGGTATACGAGATATCATATTAATGAAGAATTTTGAATTGGTTCAGGGAATTATTGCATTTCTGATAGTCTGTTTTGTAGTAAATGTTATTCTCAACCAGTTTCATTCTGGTGCTCATCCAATCGGACATACTGATCTTTTGTGGAGTGCACTTGCTATGTTTTTAGTTGGAATGGGTTCTGTGATGATCGGTGGATGCCCCTTCAGACAGACTATACTTGCAGGACAGGGCAATACTGATGCTGGCTTTGCCGTCATTGGAATACTTGTAGGTGCTTCTTTCGTTCATAATTGTCCAATAGCGGCATCACCAGTTGGAGTTCCAGTGATTGGTAAGATATCAGTGATTATTGGTATTGTAGTTTTGTTACTAATAGGTTTACTCAATATTAAGAAGGAATAATAAAGCAATTGCATAGCAAGCTATAACGAGCCTGTATGGTGTGGGTTGAATGGGAATTTTCAGTTTGTCTTGCCGGTTGTCGGCAAGCGATGGGTCCCTTCAATTCTTTCAGTTACACCAACTTTCAGAAAATAGTCGAGGATATCACGTGCAGTATCTCTTGAAATGCCGAGAATAACCTTGAATTCAGAAGCACGGATGCTTTCTTTTTCATTAAGATAATTAACCAGTTGCGTTTTTGCTTCTTGAAGCACTTCTTGATATAGAAATGCCCCTTCTTTGATTTCAATAAGTAAACCGTTCTCTATTAAACAATTAATGACTTTATTGACTTTTTCATGACCCTGTGACGAAAAGGCATTACTAATTTTAGAAACAGGAAAGGCTCTAAATCCCAATTTTTTTGCATACAATTTTACTTCATCAAGTAATATTTTAATATCCGGTGATATTTTTGGTGCAAATGACAACAATCTCACATTATCTTCTTTATACTCGATTTTTTGTTCACTACATAAATCCTCTATAATTTTATCCAAAAGATATTGATTTAGTATATTAATATCCTTCGCTACGTGGGACGATCTTATATAAATGCTTAGCGGATTTTTATTATGGAGTTCTTTTAAACCATTAATAAATTTTTCTTTGAATTTATTAAAAGTAACCTGGTGAACCAACGACCCATCTCTCAGTCTCATAACCGTGCCATCGTTAATTAGTTTTTCAAGATAAATTTTGGTCTCCTCTAAAGTTAAATTGGCAATTTTTAAAATTTCAATATCATTTTTAATCAAAACCTTACTATTAAGGATGATTTTTTCTACAATTTCTTTAGGTGATGCTTCCTTAATTTGGTTAAGATATTCAACAACTTCTTTTCGGGAGCGTCGATACTGTGCCGGATATACATCAAGAATTACACCACCACCTACCACCTTCATCGGTGAATAGGTTCGAATGAGGTATCTTTCTGCGCGAGCCGCGATAATTGGGTTTTCCAGTCTTAACATAACCAGTCCATTTTCGCCGGGGTTAATCTTTTCTTTATCAAGAATAGTGATCCGTGTCATTACTTCGCACGTTCCTTTGTGTAAACGGACCCTTACACCGCTTGTCAATGGCTTTGAAGCATTAGGCAATAAAGAGATTTCCGTGTTTATCCTGGTTGTTGGGTCAAAATAATCTTGAAGACTTATTTCATATCCTTTGGCTATTTCAGATATGGCTACATCAGACAGATTAAATGCTGCTCTCTGACCTGCGAAGACTTCCTCAACTAGTTGATTATGTACTTGTATCCCTCGAATACGGCTGGTTTTTTTGATTGGTAGAACTTCAACAAGTTCGCTTCTCTTCAATCTTCCTGAAATTACTGTTCCAGCTACGATAGTCCCGAATCCTTTTATTGTAAATACACGGTCAATTGGCATTCGAAAAATTCCAGAATCTGCAAGCGGCGATATCTCTCTTACTGTTTTCCTAATTCCCTGTGCAAGCTCATCTATTCCTTGTTTGGTAATTGAAGAAACACAGAATGTTGGGGCATTTTCTAAAAAGCTACCTTTTACTAATTCTTTTACATCCTCAGTAACTAAAGCTATCTCTTCTTTATTTGCTTTATCAATTTTTGTAAGAACTATTATTCCTCTTTCGATTTTCAAAAGCTTCAAGATATCGAAATGTTCTTTAGTCTGAGGCATAATTCCTTCGTCAGCGGCAACTGTAAATAGAACCAGTCGAATACTATTAGCTCCTGCAATCATAACCTTTATGAACCGTTCGTGCCCTGGAACATCAATGATTGCAACTTCCTCTTGTTCGTCGATCGGAAAAAAGACAAAGCCGAGATCGATTGTCATTTCGCGCGCCTTCTCTTCAGGTAAACGGTCTGGGTCGACCCCTGTCAATGTTTTAACAAGTGTGCTCTTTCCGTGGTCAACATGGCCTGCTGTTCCAATAATTATTTTCTGCATCTTTTATCTATCTTTTTTCTTATCGCTCTTCCCTTCCTGCCACTCATAAATTGTATCCGGCTCTAATTGATTTTTCCTAAAAACATTCTTTAGTATTTCGAGTTTGTCGCAAATTAATTCGATTGCCATACCACAATCAGAACTTACTTCGCGAGGCGTGGGTATTAGCTTAACATTAAAGCCATTTTTTTTTAGTATCTTTTCTGCCTTCATTACATAATACACTGATTCGAATGTTATTACCCAGCTATTTGACATAACGCCTTACATAACTTGTTAATATGCGTAGTTGTATTAAATATCCCAATACTTACACGCACTGCTCCTTTAGGAAATGTGCCAATTGTTTTATGGGTTATCGAAGAACAATGTAGCCCTACTCTCACCGCAATATTATATTCTTTATCAAGCAAAGCACCAACTAAACCGGGATCTCTATTTTTGATATTTAGCAGCACGACACCAGTTTGCCTCTTTTCATTTTTTGGGCCATAGATAATAACATTTTCGATTTGGGATAACTGCTCAATTAATTGACCGGTGAGATTCTGTATGTAGTTACGAATATTCACGATACCTTTATTCAGAATAAAATTAATTCCTGCCTTGAGCCCTGCAATTCCAGGAAGATTCAATGTGCCGCTCTCGTATTTGTCAGGGAGAAATTCTGGTTGATATTCTGATTCAGAGCTGGAACCTGTGCCACCGAATTTGAGAGGTCTTAATTCAATATTTTCCCTTACGAAGAGACATCCAATACCCTGGGGACCCAAGAGCCCCTTATGACCCGAGAATGCAAGGAGGTCAATATTATTTTCATTAACATTAATTGGCAAGACACCTATTGTCTGTGCCGCATCAACTAAAAAAGGGATATTATATTTTCGAGCAATTCTTCCAATCTCGTTGATCGGTAGTATTGTCCCAACAACATTGGAGGCATGATTTAACACAATCAATTTTGTCTTCTTTGTAATTTTTGTTTCTATTTTTTGGGGTTCTAATTGACCATCCGTCGAACATTTGATTATCTCAAGTTTAATACGCTTTTCTTTTTCAAGGTATCGAAGCGGGCGCATCACAGAATTGTGTTCAATGCTTGATGTAATTACCCGGTCTCCTTCATTGAATCCGAGTCCTAATATTGCCAAATTGAGAGATTCAGTTGCATTTTGTGTAAATATTATACGTGATGAATCCCGTGCCCCGATAATTTGAGCAACGGCTTCTCTTGTTTCAAAAACTAATTGTGAGGCCGCATGCGCCTGGTGGTATGCAGAACGACCTGCATTAACACCAATCTGTGTAAAGTAGTTACTCATTGCCTCGAGGACACTATCAGGTTTTGGGAAACTCGTTGCCGCATTGTCGAGATAGGTGGTCATAACAATTTATTGAGCCTTAATACTGTTTTGTCTATCTCTTTTGTCATCGCTATTTTTTTAAATTTTTCTCCATCTCCATTACCAATAAGGAATCATGATTTGATAGGTCAATCATCACTATTTTATCGGCAAGGGCATCCCATTGCTTAGGATGAATGGGACGCCCTTGCTTCTTTTATTTTTTCTGGCCAATAAACATTCCGCTGCCTACTTTATGTTCATGTGCTGCCTTACGCCAAATGGTTACAAGGTTGGAGGCAAAGCCAAATAAATCCTCACCAAAGTTTTTCAGGATATCAGGCTTCAATGTTTTATGAACCATGTCATAATACTGGTCAAAGTGTTTAGCAAATGCCTCGGTGTTATCAATTGCTTCAAGAACTTTGAATCCCACATTTTTAAGTAGTTCCTGATAACCTTCGAGACATTCCATATACGGAAATGCCATTGAATCGTAAAGCGGGTCAAGTTCTGTTGAAGTGATTTTACCAGTTATTATCCAGTCAGTAAAACCAATCAAGCCACCTGGTTTTAACACTCGATATGCTTCTTGGATAAGGCGATTTTTATCAGTGACATAACACCATGCCTCTTGTCCCCAGACTACATCAAAGGTTTCCTTCTTGAATGGCAAATCCATCGCATTACCTTCATAGAATTCAATCATGTATTCAAGTTTTGCAGATTTTGTTCTTTCCTTTGCTTTTTGTATCATCGTCTTCGTGGCATCTACACCCTTTACCGTAACACCATACTTGGTGGCAAGATGCCTTGCTGGTGCGCCAAGCGCACTGCAGATATCGCACACGACCATGCCCGGTTTAAGGCCAAGCTTCTTTGCCAAAACATCAGTTGCCTCTGGTCCACCCGAGTGGATCTGCTCGCCCATTACAGCTTCCCAGAGTAGTCCACCTGGACCATCATACACATCCTGGACATCCTTTATTGTAAAGTCTTTAATGTATTTCATTTTTTCTCCTTTCATTCTTTGCTATTAACGCCGCACCGATGGCCCCGACGATTTGTGGCTCATCGGGGACATAGATTTTTCTTCCTAATTTTTTTTCAAGGAGTGAGACGATGCACCAATTCTTTGCGACACCGCCTGCAAAGACGATGTCATCGTCAAAGCCAATCCGTTCTATCATCGCCATAAGGCGATTGAGTATTGATTGGTGAAGACCCAGTGCAATATTCATAGGGCTTTCGCCCTGGGCAATAAGAGATATAACCTCAGACTCGGCAAAGACCGTGCACATCGAGTTGATATATATCGCCCTCTCTGCCTTCAAGGCCTCCTCACCAAATGTATGGAGAGAAAATCCGAGGGTATGTGCCATGACCTCAAGAAATTTCCCTGTGCCTGCGGCACACCGGTCATTCATCTCGAAATCTTCAACCTTCCCATTTGTGACCTTGATTACCTTGCTGTCCTGTCCGCCAATATCAATCACGGTTTGGCATTGAGGAAAGAGGAAACATGCGCCGAGTGCATAAGCCTTTATCTCGGTTATGACCGGATATCCGAGATGAACCTGGGCAAGGTGACGTCCATAACCTGTAGCAACGATTGTATCGAACTTGTAATCATTTAGAATCTTTTTCGAATTGGCAAGGGGATCGATACCAGTATCAATTATACAAAAATCTGATACCTCAGAGTCTTCAATTGCTACAAATTTTATTGTTCTTGAACCAATATCAATCCCCGCTGACTTCATAATTTCCTTAAGCTAATGTTTCTAAGAATGCCTCGATTCTTGTTATTAATGGACCAACATCTTCTTCAGAATAGTCAGTTTCTATCTTTAGGCTTGGAATGTTTGCCTGCTTCAAGGCACCATCTACTCTGATTGCTTCAACATTATACCCATGACAATACTGGAGTATATACTGGACAACGCCACTAACATTGTAATCCTTCGCCTTATTTATAATACCATCAATACGTTCATTATTTGGGGTAAAACAGGCGCAATTAATCTTCATATAACGGTCAGCGATAGCAGCAAGTTGTCCATCTAAGTCTGACCGCGCTTCATCCACAAGATTTTCAAAGTAACGACTACCGGTACAAGTTTCATCAGCAACTATCGCTCCGCCACTCTTCTCGACCAGTGAATGAATTTTCCAATTGCCTATTACTGCAGGGCAACCAGCAATCATTATGCGGTATACTTCTTTAGCAAATGGCGATACGCCACTATTTACTCGTTTTTCAAGCTCTGCGTTCAATTGATTCAATTTTTCAGTAAATCGCACTGGCTCGTCATTGAGCGCTGCCTGCATTACTACAAGGGCATCAAGCCCGCTAATCGGCGATGGGTTATTTTTGCGCATTTCATTTAGTTTTTGAAGTGCACGCCGTTTTTCGTTCATTATTTTAATTGCTTTTGCAAGCTTATCGCCATCTATTTTTTTACCTGCGAGGTCTTCAATTTTTTCTTTGAAATTTATAACTTCTTTGTGCCAGAGATTCATATCTATATTTTCTTTTTTCTGAGGAACTTCCATAACATGAAAATTAACCTTTCCCGCAAGGATTTCCCAGGTTTTCTTTTTTGCATCGCAGGTTGTCTCACCAACCGCCATACTTTTGATTGGCGCATAAGGACATGTTTTTGAAAAGGCGAGTCCAAGTGTTGATTTTACCAACGGACAGATGTCCCTCGGAAACATTTTTTCTGCATAGGGAATTGAAAACTGAATGCCGCCGCAAAGTGCAATTGGAATTATATCCGCGGCAATGGCGATTTCATCGGGAACATAGATGCAGAAAGTTCCAATGATTTTTGTTCCAGTGTGCTTTGCCACAAGCAACTCAGCAATGCGCGCGCCATGGGATTCATGTAACACATTATCGAAATATGTCATGCCCTGAGGTCGATTTTTCTGGTTACCAATAGTTTGTTGAAAAGATTTACTTATTGATGCCAAGACTTCATTGTGAAGTTTGACATCAATGCCAAGTTCCTGCCACATCTTTTCATAATTTACCATAAATACCTCCAATTTAAAAATTCAAAAAATAAATTACGGTGTTTGGGATTTGTTATTTGGTTGTTTGAAACTTGTTTAGAACTTAGCCCTGAAACAAGTTTAGGGTCGGATTTAGGACTTCTTCTAAGGAGATTTTTGGAGTGGACCCGACCGGGCCCAAGGACCCGGCGAGTCATTTTCTACCTCCATCAAACCCCGTTAGAAAGCTCGGGCAAGGTATTAATCCACCTAAGGTGGAGCCTCGTTGTAAGATTGGTTGAAGTTTCATCTCCGCCTAAATGACGAAAATTCTAACGGGGTAAAAATTAATTTATAATAATTAATCATCGAACAATTATATTCATTTATCTTGAAATGTCAATAGCATTTACGAGCGTTAACACACTTGGTGAACATTTGGTGTGACTACTTACACTACAATTTTAAGGCATAATTCTGACTCGACCAATATCTTTACTTATTACACGGCCGATGACCCAGAATGGATATTGATATTTCTTTTTGAAGGTCTCGACCCTTTCTTCGGTCAGAACAATAGCCAGGCCACCGGATGTCTCAGAACCGAATATTATTTGACCAATATACTCATCAACCCCCTCCTTGTCAATCCGGTCACTGAAGGAATTTATATTCATCATAATGCCAGGCTCAAATATCCCGCTTTTTAGAATCTCAATTGCCCCTTTATGGATGGGAATCTTTGATGCCCAGAGTTCGATACCGACTTTGCTTGCCTCAACCATCTCCACAAGATGCCCGGTAAGTCCATAACCTGTAATGTCAGTCGCCGCATCGGCATCAGCCTCTCTCATTGCTAATGAGGCATCGCGATTCAAGGTTTGCATCGCCTCAATCGCCGGTTTGAGATCTATTCCTTCTGTTTTTGACAATAAATTTGCCTGAATAAGTGTGCCGATGCCAATCGGCTTGGTTAGAATTATTATATCGCCAGGTTTCGCTGCGGCATTGGTTATGATTTTATCTGGATGGATGTAACCAATGACTGAGAGTCCATACTTTATGTCTTCGCTATTAAAGGTATGTCCGCCGGCAATCGTAACACCCGCCTCTTTTGCCTTTTCCTGTCCGCCTCTGAGGATTTCGCCCAGAACCTTCGGGTCGCCTTTTGCAGGAAAACCGATAATATTCAAGGCAATCTTTGGTTCACCACCCATTGCATAGACATCAGAGATAGAATTGGCTGCGGCAATAATACCAAATGTAAAAGGGTCATCAATTACCGGGGTAAGGATATCAATGGTATAGACCAGGGCGAAGTCATCATTCAGTTTGTAGACACCGGCATCATCAGCAGTATTCAAACCCACGAGGAGATTTTCGTCCTTAATCTCAGGTAGAACTGATAGAGCCTGCGCCAACTGCGCAGCAGAAAGTTTGGAGGCTCATCCCGCGCACTTTATAAAAGCAAGAATTCCCTTTTCTTTATCCATGGGTCAATTATATTGAGATAAATTCCTTTGTCAATTGTAGAATGGTTGCGGTAAGTCGTCAATTCACCCTTGACAAAGTTATATTTTGCACTACAATTATATATGCTTTTGGATACTGATATTGGTAAGTATCTGACAGAGAAAAAGGCGATTGTGGATGAGGCATTTAAGAAATATTTCCATGATAGCAATCCACTCTTTGATATAATGTACTACTCCCTCGATAGGGGCAAAAGAATTAGACCGATTCTTGCTATTGCAAGTTATGAGGCAAATGGCGGACAGGATATAAATAAGATACTACCTATCGCCTGTGGCATAGAATTAATTCATACCTATTCGCTTATTCATGATGACCTGCCCCCAATGGATAACGACGATTATAGAAGGGGTAAGGAGTCAGCACATAAGAAATTTGGTGAGGCAGTAGCAATTCTTTCAGGAGATGCGTTGTTTGCCTACGCATTTGCACTCTTTACAGAAGGTGATGATTTAATTGGTGAAAAATATTCGATAATAAAAGAGATTAGTGATGCAGTGGGACCAAAGGGTATTGTTTATGGGCAGTATCTGGATATCCTTGATGATAAAATGTCAAACCCTAAATTTTTGAGAAGAATTCACCTTAATAAGACGGCAAAATTTATTGCCGTTTCAATTAAAATCGGGGCAATTATTGCCCGTGCACCAAAAGAGAGGATTGACGAGCTTTACGGCGCCGGATTGTATCTGGGTATGCTATTTCAGTATACTGATGACATTTTAGATGTTATCGGTGAGAAGGAAAAGCTTGGCAAAACACCCGGCAAGGACAGAATCTATGGCAAGGTGACTGCACCAGTTGTGTATGGAATAGAAGGTGCAAGGTTCAGGGCACGGCGATACGCCGAATTGGCAAAGAAGAGATTTATGGAACTCGGTAATAATTTCAAAATATTCAATGAGCTGACCGACCTCATTTTGAATCGTACATTTTAAGCTAACTAAATAGTATAACCATGCCCATTCTCGATAGAATAAAAGGACCTAACGACCTTAAGAAATTATCCATTGAGGAACTACATGTCCTCGCCCAGGAGATAAGGGAAGAGATTATCAAAACCTGTGCCAAAACTGGTGGACATGTCGCGCCTTCTTTGGGTGTTGTGGAATTGACCCTTGCATTGTATCGGGTATTTGATGCAGATAATGATAAGATAATCTGGGATGTTGGTCATCAGACCTATGCACAAAAGTTGATTACAGGCAGATACAATAAGTTTCATACCTTGAGAACCTATGGTGGCATCAGCGGTTTTCCAAAACGGAGTGAATCGAAGTATGATGTCTTTGGGACTGGTCATTCTTCCACATCGCTTTCGGCAGTAACCGGTTTTGCATTAGCCAGGGATTTTAAAGGTGAGAATTACCATATCATCAGTGTAATTGGCGATGGCTCATTGGGTGCCGGTATGGCATTTGAGGCATTAAATTTTCTTGGCCAATTGAAGCGCGATGTCATTGTGGTTCTCAATGATAACGAACGGTCAATCGGCACGACTGTAGGTGCCCTCTCACAATACCTTACGCGGGTAATCACCACCAGGACATACAACCGTTTTCGCGATGACCTCTGGATATTTTTGGGTAGATTGCCACCTTACTTTAGAGACCGAGGAAGAAATCTCGCAAAGAGGATTCAAGAGGGCTTAAAAGGACTTTATGCACCATCTGTAATCTTTGAGGAATTGGGTTTTCGCTATATCGGCCCACTCGATGGACATAAATTAAGAGAACTGGTAGACACTTTCTCAAACATTAAGGAGATGAAGGGTCCGAGGATTGTTCATGTGGTTACGACGAAGGGGAAGGGTTATAAGCCGGCTGAAGAGCATCCTGAGCGATTTCATGGTATTGGCCCTTATGATGTCGAAACAGGGAATGAGAATTCAAAGCCAAAGTCATATACCGATATTTTTGGCGAGACCCTTGTAAGGTTTGCCAAGAAAAATAAAAGGATTATCGCAATAACCGCTGGCATGTGCCTGGGCACTGGATTAAAACAATTCCGTGAAGAGATACCGGAGCGTTTCTTCGATGTTGGTATTACTGAGCAGCATGCTGTAACTATGGCGGCGTCACTTGCACTCGATGGTTTCATTCCTGTGTGCGCAATATACTCGACATTTTTACAACGAGCCTATGACCAGATTATCCATGATGTCTGCTTACAAAAGCTTCCCGTTATCTTTGCTATTGACCGTGCTGGATTGGTGGGCGAAGATGGTCCAACCCATCATGGTCCATTTGATATTTCATATTTTATGTGTATTCCGGATGTAATAATCAGTGCACCCAAGGATGGTGAAGAACTCATTGCATTATTGAAGACCGCAATAAATTATCGTAAGGGGCCGTTTGTGGTCCGTTATCCAAAGGCACCATGCGGGGATATTGGCAATAACGAGCCAGATTCGATTACTGTAGGCAAGTGGGAGCTTCTGAGGGATGGCAAAGATATCATAGTCATGGCAACAGGTTCAATGGTAAAAGAGTGTATAGGTGCATTGTCGATTCTTGGGGCAAAAGGTTTGAATCCAATTTTAATAAATGCACGATTTGCAAAACCTTTGGACACTACTATGCTACAAAATATTATTAAAAGGGCAACAAAGATCTTTACGGTTGAAGAGAATAGTTTACATGGAGGTTTTGGAAGTGCGGTCATAGATTATCTAGTAAAATTGAAAACACCGGTCGAGGTCTATTCAATAGGTCTTCCTGATAGATATGTCGAACATGGTTCAAGAGAGATGCTTTTACGAATCGTTGGACTTGACAGCGAAGGTATTGCGAATAGAATAAATTCGTTGTTATGAATCTTTTTATTTCACTTACGCTTTTCCTGCAATTTACCAGTCCTTGTGAAACGAGGGTTTTTATAAATTTAGAGAGCAATTCAATCATCTATGCCCGCTTCTATCAGGACAATCTCATCGGCATTGATAGTGTAGTAGCCATTTCAGAACATCTTGAAAAAGGGCTTTTAAGTCATAATAAGAAACAACTTCTAACCGAATTGAAGCGGGAGATGACAAAAAAAGGTGGTTATGCATCCAAAGGGCTCATCGGCACCTTTGAGATTCCATTGCCGAAAGGTGGTTTTAGCGATTTCATGGGTGAGACAGGTAAACTCGATGTTGGTGGGCATGTGAAGATTACCCTTGGTGGCAGTGAGACATTTATAACCGACTACACGAGGACTGAAAGGCCGTCCCTCTTTCCAGAACTTGAGATGAAACAGGAGATGTCCATTAATCTTGATGGCCAGGTGGGCGATAGAATGAGGGTATTTATTGACCACAATTCAGAAAGGATTGATGAAACACAGAATAAGATTACAATCACCTATAAGGGTAAGGAAGACGAAATCCTTCAGGAGATTGAAGGTGGCGATACCCAGTTGTCAATTCCGGCAACGACCTATACTGGCGATATCCCATCACACCGCGGACTCTTTGGTATTAAATCAACGGCAAAGCTTGGCCCATTGGACCTTGTTGCAATTGCATCGCAGGAACAAACCCAGGCTCAGGAGTTTGTAATTGAAGGGGCAGTCCGGTCAGATACAGGCATCATCGGGGATAGGTACTATGAGCGGCGACGTTTCTTCTGGCTGGGCACAAATGATTCGATCATCTACCTTGAGGTGTATGTTGATGACGGGAATACCCAGAACAATAATAACACAGTAACTCATTATGGCGACGCAATTCTTGATGCAGATGATGATAATATCCCCGACGATACGACGAAGACAGAAAAGGGATATTTTACCAAAAAACTGCAGGGTTCAACTGATGATTATCTATTCATTCCCAATGTGAACATTATAGAACTCGCCACAAATCTTCAATTAAACACCGAGATATTAGGGGTTTATTATATAAAAAGGCTTGGTGATGGCACAGTGGATACGGTGGGAATGCGTCCACAACTTCCTCCTGGTGATACAGCCATCCATCTTAAACTGATCTGCCCCAGAAATTTTGATACAGCATCTGTGACCTGGGATTACGAATTGAAGAACTATTATCAAGTCACATCCCCTGGTTCAAGACTCGACTCCTTGCGGATCTATTATAGAGAAACTGGCGGTCGGGTAACTGATATAGATGATGGTACAGGCAAGACATTCCTACAAGTTTTAGGTCTTGACCAGAATAATGATGGATTCCCTGACGAAAACATGGTCTATTTTCCAGGTCGAGGCCTATTAATCTTTCCTGACCCCCAACCATTTGCCTCAGGCAGTCTGGCAGACCCTGATTCTGAGATTTATACAAATCTATATATACAGGGTGAACCGAAATATTATATCTACAAAAAGACCATCGAGGCAAAGCCAGTTTATGACCTGCCACCCAATGTCATAAAGGTGCTGGTCTGGGTTGATGGGATTCCGCTCGATTCCACACAGTATTATGTTGACTATGAAGAGGGCAAACTCGAATTCAAAACCCCAATTCCAGCGACTGCCAAGATTAGAATAAAAACAGAATATAGTCCCCTCTTTTCCCTGTCCCAGAAATCCCTGGTTGGTATGAGGGGAAGCATGAAGGCATTTGGTGAGGGGACATGGGGTTTTTCGTTCCTATTCCGTTCGGAATCGTATCCTGTTGAACATGTGCGATTGCAGGAAGAACCATTCAGCAGGATGGTTCTGGAAACAGATTTTTCTCTACCTAAGACCTTACCCATCCTAACCGATTTTATTGATATGTTGCCCTTGATCGAGACCGATGCTGAATCAAAACTGAATTTGAATTTTGAGGGTGCTTATTCATTTTCTAATGCCAATTCTCGCGGTGAAGCCTATCTTGATGATTTAGAATCATCTACAATATCCGAAGATGTTCCGGTGAATGGTGCATCCTGGGTATTCTGCTCTACACCAGCAGGATTGGATACATCCTGGTTTGCTCACCAGAAGTTAATCTGGTATAATCCCTGGGATAAGAGCCGTCTTTCGGCAAGGGATATATACAAGGAACCTTTAGACCCTAATGAAATTGCTGATGTTCTGCAGGTAATCTTCAATCCCGATGACACACTTTCATTTGCCGGTATAACGCAATACATAAATGGTCAAAATCTCGACGAATGTGAAAATCTTGAATTGATATTGAAGGGCAAGGGCGGTAGGATTCATGTTGATATTGCCCAGAATATTAATGAGGACCAATTGAGGAGAAACGACCAAGGTTCGCTTGTTGGTTTTGGTTCCTTGGAGGATGAGGATAGATTACCACCCAGGGGGACCTGGACACTAAATATTGAGGATGCAGGTTTGGATGGCGTTTTTGGCGATGACGATGCAAATATCTCAGGTGATGACGGGAATGATGATTATTATAGTTATGATGACGAACCCGAGAAAGCAGCGGCCGGTGGTTTGAACGGAACTGAAGGAAATGGTCGCTGGGATACCGAGGATATTGACCGAAATGGCATATTAGACCAGAGGAATGCATACCATGGTTATTCGGTAAATCTTGATGGTACAACATATCTCGACAATACCGGTTTGAAAGAAGGCTGGAAGATGTTTCGCATTCCGATTAAGGATTCTACTGTATGGGATACCACTGTTGGTCAACCTGACTGGCACAACATAAGATATGTGCGAGTATGGTTTGATGGTTTTAGTATTCCTGAAACGCTGCTTATTTATAAATTGAGTGCTACTGGAAGTAGATGGAAAAATTATGGGATTACTGGCGATACTACGACGATAGACACAACTGAAAAATTTACCATCACCCCGATTAATAATAAAACACATTCCTATTATAAATCCCCTTATCCACCAGAAAGGGACCCGGTAACCGGCCAGATTAAACAAGAAGGGGCATTGGAGTTCAGACTTGAAAATATCAAAGAGGGGCATACCTGTGTTGCGCATCGTAATACAGACGAAAACGAAGATTATCGAGCTTATGATACACTCACATTCTTTTTGCGTGCAAACCATTCTAATCCTATAATCTTTGTCAGAATCGGTTCAAATGACTCGGCATATTACGAGTATACAACCGAATATGAGAAGGGTCCTAAGGGCTTTGCTATTAATGATTATCGCTTGTTTAAAATCTCTTTATTCAATTTCATAAAACTCAAAAAAGAATCAGGGGGAAATGGTGTAATAACCGACGGAAATTATACCGTTGTGAATAATCCATCGCTGTCCGTCAATCGCTTCTTTGAGATTCAAATCAAAAATCAATTTTCAACGCCGTTAACTGATACAATTTGGTTTAACGATATGAAACTTGTCTCCCCTAAAAAAGAAGTTGGTAGAATCTTACGGAGTAATGGGTCACTGTCATTGGCTGATTTTTCTACCCTCACCTTTGCATTTGATGAATCGAATGGTCGTTTTAAAAGATTGTCGGATACAAAGGAAATTTCGGTCAATGGACCCGGTCGTAGCTATTTAGTTGGGACGAATATTTCCCTTAATAAACTGTTACCTAATGATTGGAATTTCAGTATACCACTTGGGCTGAGATATAGTAAATCTATTCAAGAACCGAGGTTTTCATACCTGGCAAATGATTTAGAGTTGACCAGGACTGACCGTGAAAAAGAGAAGGAAACAGGTATTTCTAAATCCTATACACTCCATATTTCAAAATTTAATTCAAAGAATTGGTTTTTAAAGCAGACACTGGACCGTCTGTCATTCAGCCAGGACCATTCATGGTCATTTTATCAAAAGGCGCTCAGCTGTGATACATCCGAGGGCAAGAGTTATAATGCATCATACAGTTTAAATCCTACAGTTTCTTTTAAAATATTTAACCAAATTTTCTCTCTTTTACCTCAGAACTCAATATTTTCAGCAGCCTATTCTGATAATTTTGTTAAGTCCTATTATCGGCGCACCCCGGATACAAGCTTTGTATTGCAAACTTTGCAACATCGCAAGGCTCTGAACCCCTCCTTTTCCACATCCTACTCCCCGCATGAGATCATGAACACCAGCTTCAACTTTTCGCAGTCACGGGATTCTGTTTCCCAGAGGCGGAGATTCGGTGAAGAGGTGAGCCGAAATCAATCATTCAATGCGAATATTTCTAAAAATTTAAAAATAATTTCGCCATCACTTTCATACAATTCAAGTTATAGTGAAGACCATCGTTTCGAAATCCGCATGGAAGATGACTATCGTAATGTCTCAAATAGTTCACGATACAGTATTAATGGCACGGTTGATATTAAAAGGATTACAAAATTCTTTACACAATTGAGGGATGAATCCAAGGATTCACTATTAATCCCTGGCTCACCCTTGTGGGTTGTTAAACAGGTTGAGCAGTTTGTTGGATATCTGCAAAATCCTTCTATAACATATGCCCGACAGCGTAATTCAAGTTATTTGAATGTCAAGAAACGCCCTGATATTAAATATCAATGGGGTATTGTTGATTCTATTCCAACTAAGGATGTTGCTGCGAATAGCTTTCCTGGGCGTGGTATGTCTGACAATTATGGTATTACATCAGGACTGAGTTACAAATTTATGGGTATGCAGTTTGGATATAGTGGTCAGGTTTCAAGAACATTCAATTACGATGGAAGTGAAATTAGAAATACCTCCCGTAATTACCCCGATATGACTTTACGACTTTCAGGATTAGAGAGACTACCATATCTGAAGAAATACACCCATTCTTCGTCGCTAAATTCTACATTCAGTCAGACTATCGAACAGAGATATACAATTACAACCGCTGATAGCCTTCCAAATTTAGATTCCGATTCGAGGACTATCAGATTTAGTCCACTACTTAGCTGGATGGCGAATTGGGTAAGAGGCATTTCGACAACCACCGATATTAACTATTCTGAAACAAAATCGAATCAATATTCTGTAATTAATCCAGTTCCATCAAGGTCGCTGAGCCGAGGCGGCGCTTTTTCACTTGCCTACTCATTTAGTGCACCAAGGGGAATAAATCTACCGTTTATGGGAGGAATAAAATTTGCCTCAAATCTTGCGGTTAGTCTCAGCATCAATTATACACGTAATACATCGTATTCTTCAGAACCTCAGCCGACAAATGACACAAGTATCTATGGCGTTAATGTGGGGGTTAGCTACAATTTCTCAACAAGCATAACTGGCGGTGCCAATTTCGATTATTCACAAAACAAAGAGGCAAATAGTAATATGGATTCCAAATCTGTTGGAGTAAATATATGGACGAATATAAATTTCTGAAGTGCTTATTTAACAGATACAAATTCTTTTCACTATGTTTATTATTGGTAAGCTTTATATTTGCAAAGACCCCTTACGACTATTTTGTCGATTTTTGCCAGATTGGCGAGCGTGTTCCCGGATCTATCACCCATAAGAAGGCAAGGAACTATATTATAAGTAATCTAAAAAATCCTGAGGTGGACTCGTTCTATATTTATGGTACATGGTATTACAATATCTATAAAAAATTCTCGGGCGGGAATTTACGTTTCGGTATCGGTGTTCACTGGGATTCATATGTTGAATGTCCGGGGGCAAATGATGGCGGTTCAGGCGTTGCACTATTGTTGAAACTTGCTGATACGCTGGAACATAATCCACCAAAAATTGGTGTGGACCTGCTGTTTTTCGACGGTGAAGATGTCAACCAGGCAGAACTTTTCGGTTCAAAACATTTTGCGGCGAAGTGCATTGATAGCTATTCGTTTATTATCATTATAGATATGATTGGTGATAAAGACCTACAGATTTTTAAGGAAGGGAATTCGACGAAATTCTTCCCTCAACTGGTTGATTCAATCTGGGAGATAGGTATGGAAATTGCGCCAAATGTTTTTATCCCCTCGGTTAAGTATTATATTAGTGATGATCATATTTCTCTCATCAAATATGGTATTCGGGCAATTGATATAATTGACTTTGATTATCAGCCGTACTGGCACACAAAGGATGATACGATTGATAAATGTAGTAAAGAGAGTTTAGAGACTATGTATAAGTTTCTCTTAAGACTTATCTATCCAAAGGCCATATACTGACGGAATATGAATAAAAAAGAAATCATGGTCATTGTTGTTTTAATTGCAGTTCTCGTCATTCTAAATATTATAAACTATGTGGGACGGGAAAATCTTAAGCGAAATTATATATTTTTTGTTGAAGAAGGAATTTCTCAAGTTTCAATAAATAATGCCAGCGTTACTGAATTGATGATGCTTCCTGGCATTGGTCCAACATTGGCAAATAGAATTATTGAACATCGAACAAAGAATGGCGGTTTCAAAAACCTTAATGAATTGAAGAAGGTGAAAGGTGTGGGCGATAAACTTTTCGAGAAGATTCTGGCTTATATCAAATTATAGGTTTTGCTTGACTTTGAAAGATTTTTTCATAAAATTGAATTATGCGAATAGTAACTAATATAGAGATGAAAAAGATTGACGAATGGGCACAGAAGGAACTTGGTATCCCCGGAACTGTGTTAATGGAGAATGCAGGAAGGGGGTGTGTTGATATTTTGCAGCAATATTTTAATCTGCAGGGTTTAAAGGTTTTGATTTTCTGTGGTAAGGGTAATAACGGTGGTGATGGTTTAGTTATTGCAAGACATCTAAAGAACCGGGGTAGTATTATAAAAGTGATTTTGCTTGGCAAGAAAGACGAACTGAAAGGCGATGCCTTAATAAATTTCAACATTGCTAAAAAATCAGACATTGAAATTTTTGAGGTAAGTAATTTAAAACAACTGAAAAAAGTCGTGTATTCATTTTTTCCTGAGTGCATTATTGATGCAATATTTGGGACGGGTTTTTCAGGTGCTCCTGAAGGGATATATTATGACGCAATAAACCTGATAAATGATTCCGACGCCTTTGTTTTCTCTATTGATATCCCATCCGGGGTCAATGGTGATACTGGTAAATTTGAAAGGACCTGCGTTAGTGCTGATGTAACAGCAACGATGTGCCTGCCGAAAAGGGGAGACTATCTTTATCCCGGTCGTGATTTTTGTGGCGAACTTTATGTTGTGGATATCGGTGTGCCGCGCCATTTAATAGACATAGGATTTCCTCGCATCATTGAACATAACGACATTTATCGTCTTATGCCATTTAGACCATCTGATGGTAATAAAGGGACTTTTGGTTATGTCTTGGTTATTGCTGGTGCACGGGGCTTTTCTGGTGCGGCAGCGATGGCCGCACTATCTGCGCTTAAGGTAGGTGCTGGTCTTGTCTGGCTTGCGGCGCCCCATGGGATTATGGATGCCCTTGAATCCAAATTATTGGAGGTGGTTAAAGTTTCGTTGCCTCAAACGGATGAAGAGACAATAAGCCCAAAGGCAGTGGATGTCCTTTTACCATATTTAGGTAAATCCGATGTGGTTGTGGTTGGTCCTGGTATTACGACACATCCAGCGACTATGGATTTCTTATTCCAACTACTGCCTAAGGTGGATGTTCCTCTGATTGTTGACGCCGATGCAATAAATATTATTGCCCGGAAGGTTTCATTCTTCAAAAAACTAAAGACACCATTTATATTGACCCCTCATCCCGGTGAATTTTCCCGATTGACTAATATTACACCACAGAAGATAAATGAAAAAAGGGTTGACCTGGCAGAAAAGTATGCAGCTCATTTTGGTGGCGTATTAGTCCTAAAAGGGTCACCCACAGTAATTGCATCACCAAAAGGCGAAGTCTTCATAAATCCAACCGGTAACTCAGGTCTGGCAACGGCTGGTTCCGGTGATGTTCTCGTCGGGATGATTAGCGGTTTTCTTGCACAGCGGTTGGCGCCACTCGATGCGTCTATAGCTGGTGTATTCTTACACGGGCTATGTGCCCAGCTGGCGATGAAAAAAAGTAATGAGTATTCTTTAATTGCTGGCGAGTTGATAGGTTATATCCATGATTCAATAAATTTTATCTTGAATCGGGAATATGAAAAAGAAATGTGATGATTAATTTATTTACCTATATAATATTTGCTGTTGATATCTTCCCCCAAAATATATTTTTAGATCATTATGAAGTTATTCCGCCACTCGGGACAATAAAGTCCATTGCAACATCCACAATTTATCTCTTTGCGGTAAGTGATAACTACTTGCTCATTTTTGATAAGCAGAATTTGAGCCTCAAAAGAACTGTATATTTTGATCAATCAATAGATTTATTAGCATACGACCAGGGATATGATGAACTCTGGATAACCAGCCCATCGGTTATAATTCGTTATAACATCTCTTTGGGTAGCAATAGGGAGTATCCAATTCCTGAGTACTTCATAAATGGAATAGGTGTAGGGAATGAGTATATCTATCTTGAGGCAAGTAAAAAATATTTACTAAATAAAAGGAGTGGTGAAATAAAATTGGTTAATTCATTTCCTGATAATTTAAGATGGTATAGAAGAATTACCGAAGGCGATATAAAGAAGTATCCATTCCTCACACCCTATTACTATGTTGATGACCCTCAAGAATCGCAGACACCGTTTAACCGATATGGTATTACTGCTATAAATGATGATGGTGTAGAATTGTATATTGGAACGGGTGGCTTCGGTATTCTAAAATATAATAAGATATCATGGCAGAAATTGAGGATAGTGTATGGACCACTCGACACAAAAATTAGAAGGGTTAAAAAAGTGGGCGATTCGGTCTATTTAATCTCTTCGAAGGGTATTTCAATATACCAAAAGAAAGATGATAACTGGCGGTATCTTCGCCTTACAAATGAAATAGGTGACTTTATTCTGCAGGATAGCAATTTTGTTGTAGGTATTGGCAACCAGATTTCTCAATTGAGTGGCTCATTTATCTTTCCGATAAATGAATTCAAAGCAGGTGTGTTATATCTTAGTGCCGACAATCTATATATTTATGTCGGCACTAATTCAGGATTGTTTAAGATTTATCGAGGCAGTCGTGAGGCCATACAATTTGGCCCCGACCGATATGCAGTATATGCCGTTTATCCAACCGAAAATAGTATCTATGTTGGCACTGAATTTTCTTTTTATAAATATGATGCGAGGAAGTATACATGGTCAGAACTTATAAATCGTGGAATTAAAAAAATTGTCGAACTGAAGGATGAATTTTATTTACTCAGTGTTGATAATCAACTTATCAAATATCAAGCCATGCCAAAAGATTCATTAAAAAGTGATACAAATTGGATTCTTCTACCTTATTTTAATATTTATGATATTGATACAGATAAAGAGGTGCTTTATTGTGCATCATATGCGGGTATCTACTACTACAATCCGACTGATGGATTTTATAAGATGGTTTATAACCTTCCGCGTATAAAATATAATTATATATTTGTTATTGAAGATAATATTTTGACAGTTTCGGATAGAGGGGTTTATCGCCTGCCGATAAAATATCGGGATTGAAAGCCTCATTCCTTGATCACCTTGAAGAGTTACGAAAAAGGATAATCTATTCAGGCGTTTGTGTTGGGATTACTTCCATATTTGGATTTCTATTTTCAAAAAAATGTTTGGACCTGATAATTAATAAAATGTATATCAAAACTGTTTATTTCTTTTCTCCGATGGAGGCATTCACAGCACAGGTCAAAGTTGCTATCTTTTTAGGAATTTTTATTGCATTTCCATTTATATTGTATCAGACCTGGGCGTTCATCGGACCGGGCTTAACAATGAAAGAAAGGAAGGTCTCATTTTCTTATCTCGGTTCTGGGATTATTCTTTTTATTATAGGAATTTTATTTGGGTATTTCATTCTCATCCCTTATGGTCTAAAATTTTTACTCTCGTTTAGCACTGAGTATCTCCAGCCCATAATGAATATCAGTCGCATTCTAAGTTTTATCTTCTGGTGTTTACTGGGTAGTGGGTTTCTATTCCAGTTGCCTTTGATTGTCTTTTTCTTAATTAAATTGGGGATTGTTAGTATAGAAACAATGACCCGACATCGTCCTGAGGCAATCATTATTATTCTTGTTCTTTGTGCAATAATTACCCCGAGCAGCGATTTCTTGACCTTGCTTTTGATTTCGATTCCGCTCATTCTACTTTTTGAATTGAGCATCCTTGCTGCAAGGCTCTCCATGAGGACAAAAAAGAATAAGGATAGTCAAAGAAATTCCTCGATAATTTAACTATTAAATAAATTTTTTACCTACAGAGCTATTGACTTTTTAGATTTTATTGAGTATTATTATTAGATGGGAAGTACGGTTTCATCAATTTTTTTTATAGTTAGCGTACTACTTAAGGCACAAGACCCATTCGGCAATGATATTTCTGGTGACAATCAGATTGGTGAAGTTGCCGGTGCGCTAAAAAAACCGATCGCAGTTAGAGTTATTGATAACTCTGGTATACCCAAATCGCATGCCACGGTTGTATTTTCGATTCTCGATGAACCTAAAGAAAATACGGTCCTGAAGCAATTTGCAAAATTGGAGTCAGATACAGTCATAACCAACATTGACGGCTATGCAATGACAAGATTGAGGTTTGGTGGTTCAAAAGGTCACTATTGCATCATTGCCCAATCTCAAAATCAATCGGTGCTCTTTAATGCTATGGCACTCGACAAAAACTGGTTTCTATTTTTTCTCTTCTCAATCTTCGGTGGTCTTGCCTTATTTGTCTTCGGCGTAAACTATGGTAGTAAAGGTTTGATTCGAGAGATGGGTCCAAAGATGCGCGACATAATATTTTCACTTACTGCAAACCGTTTTACCGCACTTCTGATGGGAATTTTAGTAACGGCTATTTTCGGCTCAAGCACTGCAACTGCAGTTTTACTTGTCCGTTTTGCTTCGAGTGGCATCGTTACTTTAAATCAGGCACTTGGTATTCTGCTGGGTGCTGACATAGGAACAACTATTACTGTGCAGATACTTGCCTTCAATATCTTGAGTTACGCGATATTGATTGTTGGCGTTGGTATCTTTTTGAAACAACTTTTCCCTCGATTGAGAAATCTTGGTCAGTTTATTTTTGGCCTGGGACTTCTCTTTTTTTCATTGCAAATAATGTCGAATGGTGCTTCGAATTTAAAATATCTGCCAAATTTTAACGGTGTGATAAACAGTCTTGGTAGTAATTCTATTTTGGGCATTATTACTGGTGCCATTGTTGCTCTTGTCCTCCATTCGAGTGCGGCAACAATTGGTGTCCTTCTAATCTTGGGGTTTGGGTCTTTAATATCCCTATCAGCGGCAATTCCTTTAGTTTTAGGGGCAAATCTTGGGGCCACAGTTTCAAGCCTTTTTGCAGCCGATACGGTTGACGGCAGAAGGGTGGCATTCGGACATTTTATTTTCAAGTTAACAACGATTATCATTCTATTTCCATTTTTGGCATACATTCCTAAGATTGTTAACCGGTTTGGTGGTGATACGGCACGTCAGATCGCTAACCTCCATACACTCTTCAATATATTTACGGCAATTATATTTTTACCTCTTTTCAATCTTGTTACTGCTTTTTTAAAATCATCAGTAAGAGAGACGAAGAAGGAACTTTTAAAAATAAAGAGGCTTGACCCTCTATTTCTTACTACACCTTTAATTGCCTTGGGACAGGCAACTCGAGAGATACTTCAGATGGCCGATATAGTTATAAAAATGCTTGAGGATACAATTAAGGTTTTCGAAAATAAAGATAATAACTTGAGGAAAAAGATCATCCAGACTGACGATGAGATTGATGCCTTTGAAGAAGCAATCACTCCTTATCTTACCAAAATCAATCATGAAGAAATGGATAATAGACTGTCTCGCCTTCATAGCAGCCTGCTCCATACAGTAGCAAGCCTTGAGCATATTGGTGATATTATTTCAAAGAGCCTCATGTCTTATGCGAAAAAGCAGATTGACAGTGGATTCGCTTTCTCTACTGAAGGATTTTCTGAAATAAAGGAATTTCATAACTTTGTTTTGACAACTCTAAGAATTTCTACTAATGGCCTGGCAACCCGAAATAAAAAATTGGTAACCGAAACAGTGGCACGACGAGCAATTGGTTATAGCAAGGCAAAAGGGTATGAAGCACACCACCTATTTCGACTCACACAAGGATTAAAAGAGAGTTTGGAAACCTCAACTGTTCATCTTGATATAATAAATGACCTTGAGCGAATAAATTTCCATGCCTCAGAAATTGGAAAGGTGATTCTGTGAGACAAGGATGGTATCTTTTAATAGCCATTATTTTGCTCATTATCCTCGGTCTCTTTCTTGTTATGGGTATAATGAATAGCCGCAATGTGATGATGTCCCTCATTGAAGAAGAGGCAAGGTCTTTTCTTTCGTTAGTTTCTCTTGCACAAGAAAATTCAATCTTTACTGAGGCAGAGTTAGAAAATCTAATGATCGGCAAACTTATTGATATTGTAAATTACCTCGATAAAGTTGGCTACAGTCAAGGCATTTTAGAACAAGTGAGGCTGAATTTTGATTTAAATTCAATTATTGTTGTTGATATTTTTCAAAAGAGAATAATTTCAAAGTCTGGTAATCCAAATATGATTTCTGAAGGAATATATAACCGCATAGAAAATATATTTTTCGAATACTATACATTTCGTGGTGAGAAGTATATTCGATTCTTCTATAGAATAGATAATAAAATTTTTCAAATAGAACTCTCGGCTGAAAAGATTAAAAGATTCAGTCAGGAGTATGGCATCAGCAAAATTTTGAACCAGATTTCCTTAAATCCAGTTGTGAAATACTTAGTCCTCCAGGACCAAAGAGGAATAATCTTCGCAACACCAGGTGTCAAAACTATCGGTAAAATTGAACGGGATTCATTGCTTATACGTGTAATGGGTGGTGAAAAAGAAACAATGAGGATAATTAAATTTGAGAACAAGAATATTTTGGAATTAGTCCAACCGTTTATAGTGGAAGGGAATATTTTTGGTATCTTTAGACTGGGCGTGAGTCTGGACAATTATTATCGACATATTAAGGAGGCACAAACAATACTTGCTGAATTATTTATCATTCTTTTTTTTGCGGGATTCTTCTTTCTTTATTTTTTTACTAAATACCAAAATTACCTTAATTTGAAAGAGCTCTTCGCCAAAACTCTTTCCTCTATAGATGAGGGTGTGATTCTTGTAGATTGCAATAGTAAAATTACAGGTGTGAATAGTATGTTTTGTAGTATGCACAATCTTGAAGAAAAATTGTTACTTGGCAAATATTATAATGAAGTGTTCAAATCTGACCCATTTGAAATAAATTTAGTTTTACAAAAGCTAGTGAGGATTGAAGATGAGAAGAAGTTGTTTGGTAAAGATATTCAGTATGCTACATATCCTTTATATGACCAGAGAAAAAAGATTTCCGGGGCAATCTCAATCCTTAGAGATCTTACAAGAATAAGGCTGTTTGAAAAAGAGCGGGAAGAGAAGGAGCGGTTAAGTTTTCTCGGTAATCTTGTAGCCAATTTTGCCCATGAGGTAAAGAATCCCTTGAATGGTTTGGCAATTGCGGCACAGCGTCTAACAAAGGAGTTTCCATCAGAAAATGAAGATTACCAGCGACTCACTAATACCCTAATAATAGAGATAGATTCTTTAAATAAAGTTCTTAATGATTTTTTGAGTCTCGTTAGACCGCAGCTAAAGGAGAAAAAAGTATTCAATCTTACGCAGGTAGTCCAGGATGTAACAAATCTTGTGAAGGAACAGGCAAAAGAAAAAGTTTTCACAATAAAGGAAGATATTGCGTTAGATGTAAATTACATTGGTTATGCCGAAGATATAAAACGCGCAGTTTTGAATATTTTACTCAATGCAGCAGAAGCAGTATCGAGTATGTCTGGTCAGGGTAAAATTGATGTTCAACTCAAATTGAAGAGAGAGAATATAGTTTTGAAGATAAGTGATAATGGTCCAGGTATAAATAGAGAAGAATTAACAAAAATTTTTGAACCGTATTTCACAACCAAAAAAGGCGGCACTGGTTTGGGTCTATACATTGCCCAGAAAATAATTAAAGAACATCAAGGTAATATCACCGTAAAGAGTGCGCTTCAAAAGGGCACAACATTAACTGTAACTTTTCCCGTAATTAGTTAATATACTACAATGCTTGACTTTGTCAAAAACCTGGATAGAATATGACGAAAAGGAGTAATATGATCGGCAAAAAAGAGGCAAAAAGAATTGTTAATTTAGTTTTGAAAGAATCAACCGCAGACCAAGTTGAAGTTCTAATCTATAATCATACACAGGCACTTACGAGATTTGCAAACAACTATATCCATCAGAACGTGAATGAATCGAATAGTGCTATTTCAGTAAGGGTTGTATTTGGAAAAAAGATTGGCACAGCTTCGACCAATTCACTCACCCCGGAGAAGATTAAAGAGACAGTAAAGTGGTCGGAAGAGATCGCAAAATTCCAGAAAGAGAACCCAGATTTCGTTTCGTTATTAAGTGTAAAGGCAAAAGAATATCAAAAGGTAAAGACCTATATCAAAAAGACCGCGCAATTTTCGAATATTGAAAGGGCAGAGGCAGTTAGAGAGATTATTGATGTTGCAAAGAGAAATGGGCTGACTGCATATGGCTCAGTTTCGAATGGCATTGCCGAGGTTGTTATTGGGAATACATTAGGAACATTTGCCTATGATATTTCTACCGATATTTTCTGTAATATTGTGATGTCAGGCAAGAATTCAACTGGTTATGCACAATCAGGAAGCAGGGATGTCGATGAGATGAGATATAAAAAGCTCGCCGAAATCGCCGCCCAGAAGGCAATCAATTCCACTGACCCGATTGAGATTAAGCCTGGTCCGTATACGACAATTTTTGAGCCACTTGCAGTAAGTGATTTTCTTAGCTATTTAGGTATTTATGCATTCAATGGTAAGCTTTTTAATGAAGGTAGGTCATATTTGGTAGGAAAACTTGGTACAAAAATAGTTGATGAACGAATTACAATAGTTGATGACCCTTTCCGTGGCTTTGCCTTTCCATTTGACTTTGAGGGTTTTCCCAAAAGAAGATTAATGCTAATAAACAAAGGCATTGCCGAAAATATTGTTCATGATTCATTAACCGCAGTAAAGGCGAATACAAAATCTACTGGTCACGCCTTAGCCGCGCCCAATCCATATGGACCGATTCCTATGCATATGGCGATGAAAGGTGGAGATGCTACACTTATTGATGTAATAAAGAAAACAAAAAATGGACTATTGGTCACCAGATTACACTATACCAATATTATTGACCCTTATAAACTGATTGTCACTGGTATGACGAGAGATGGTACTTTCCTTGTCGAGGATGGCATTATTACTAAAGGTGTAAAGAATTTACGATTTACAGAAAACATCATTAAAGCATTAAATCGGGTAGAAATGATTTCAAAAACGAGCGAACTTGTAGCACAGGAACCCGGTTATGGCGCAAGATTTGGTAGAGGCATATATACACCGGTAGTGAAGATTAAAGACTTTGCCTTCACGAGTGCAACGGAGTTCTGAGATGGATGATTACCTGCGATTACTACGACCTCAGCAGTGGATTAAGAATATCTTCCTTTTTGCTGGACTTATTTTTAGCCGCCAATTTCATAATTTTCAAAGTGTGCTTTTGAGTGTTTTTGCTTTTTTTATATTTTCTATGCTTTCGAGTGGCGGATATGTTTTTAATGATATTGCTGATTATGAGGAAGACAGGATTAATCCAAGAAAGTCAAAAAGGCCACTCGCTGCAAACAGGATAAAAAAGGATACCGCCTGGATTATTGCATTCATTTTAGTAATTGGCGCACTGATTTTAGCATCTTTCGTAAATAAACGGTTCTTCTATATCTGTGCAGGCTACATTATAATGATGATTTCCTATTCACTCTTTGTAAAACATATCGTTATTCTTGATGTTTTATTCGTGGCAGTTGGTTATGTCCTGAGGGCAATTGCTGGTGCGGTAGCAATAAAGGTTGAAATCTCTTCTTGGCTCATTGTGTGTACATTCCTGCTGGCACTATTCATTGTGGCTTCAAAGAGGAAGGTTGAAATTGTTCTACTGGGCGAGACGGCAACAAAACAGCGCAAGGTTTTATTGCAGTATTCAGTTGAGTTGTTAAACCAGATGGTTGTGATTGCTACTGCTGCCTGCATAGTTTCATATTGTATTTACACATTAGCCCCAGAGACGATAACAAAATTTCATACAAAAAATTTGATTTTCACTATTCCCTTTGTTGTTTATGGCCTATTTCGTTATCTTTTCATTGCTGAAAAAAAATCTGGCGGTGATATGCCTGCACAGACTGTTATTTCTGATATACCGCTATTAATTTCAGTATTTTTATGGGGTTTTTTGTGCATATTAATTCTAATGTAAAAATTCTGTAAATCAGTTTTTTGGGCAAACTCTAAACTATTTGGTTATTAAAATGTCTAAATATTGATATGAAATACGATAAATTTACGCAGAAGGCGCAAGAGGCAATAGCACTTGCCCAGGAGATTATTGAAGAGTATAATCATCAAGAACTTGATACCGAGCATATTTTTTTAGGACTATTAAGACAAGAGGATGGTTTGGTGCCGAAAATCTTGAAGAGAATGGATATTATGCCAGATATTATTCAGCGTCGACTTGAGTCATCACTTGAATTAAAACCTAAAGTCTATGGCGGGACAACAGCCCAGATTTATATCACACCAAGAACAAAAAAATTATTGTCATTGGCACAGGCTGAGGCACAACGGATGAATGACGAATATGTTGGCTGTGAGCATCTTCTGTTAGCAATCACCGAAGAGCGCGAAGGTGAGACGGCAAAGATTTTACGGGAATTTGGCATTAATAAAGAGAAGGTCTATCACGCATTGCAGATGATTAGAGGCACGCAACGAGTTACCGACCAGGATGCAGAGAATAAATATATGGCGCTTGAACGCTATGCACGGGATATTACTGCCCTGGCAAAACAGGGAAAATTGGACCCAGTGATTGGTCGGGATGAAGAAATTAAGAGGGTCATTCAGATTTTATCACGAAGAACAAAGAATAATCCTGTATTGATTGGTGATGCAGGGGTCGGTAAGACTGCAATTGTCGAAGGTCTGGCCCAGAAAATTGTTGAAAAAAATGTTCCGGTTATACTTAAGGATAAAAAAATTTTAGCCTTAGACATGGGTGCGTTGGTTGCTGGTTCCAAATTCCGTGGTGAATTTGAGGAACGATTAAAGGCAGTGATGGATGAAATCAAAAAAGGCAAAGGGGAGATTATTCTCTTCATTGATGAATTGCATACGATTGTTGGCGCGGGTGCGGCAGAGGGTGCTATTGATGCCTCGAATATGCTAAAGCCTGCCCTGGCAAGGGGTGAACTTCAGTGCATTGGTGCAACAACCCTTGATGAATATCGAAAACATGTAGAAAAGGATGCCGCATTAGAGCGACGATTTGCACCTGTTTATGTTGGTGAACCTTCAATTGAGGATACAATTGCAATATTGAAGGGTTTGAAAAGTAGATATGAATCACATCATGGCGTTATTATTGATGATAGTGCTATTGAATCAGCAGCAAAACTTTCAGACCGATATATCACAGAGCGGTATCTTCCTGATAAGGCGATAGATTTAATTGACGAGGCGTGTGCCAGGGCACGGATTGAAATCTATTCGATGCCTGATGAGCTAAAAGAAATGGAAAAAAAGCTGGAGCAGGTTAATGATGAAGGCAAAAAGGCAGTGGCGATGAGAAATTATGAAAAGGCGGCTGAACTTAGGGATGAGGCAGAAAAAATACAAAAAGACTTGAAACAGAAAAAATCGAAATGGATGAAACAACGTGGTATTGATGAACGAGTTACCGAAGACGACATTGCTCACATCATTGCATCCTGGACCGGAATTCCGGTCTCCCGAATGCTTGAATCAGAAATGGATAAGTTATTAAAAATGGAAGAGCGCATTCATGAACGGCTCGTTAATCAAGAAGATGCGGTAGTCGCAGTAAGCGATGCAATCAGACGTTCAAGGGCAGGTTTGAAGGACCCAAAAAGACCGATTGGTTCGTTTGTCTTTTTGGGCCCGACTGGTGTTGGTAAGACCGAATTGGCAAAATCGTTGGCTGAGTTTCTTTTTGATACCGAAGAGGCAATGGTACGCATAGATATGAGTGAGTATCAGGAAAAACATACTGTATCAAGATTGATTGGTGCACCGCCAGGCTATGTTGGTTACGAAGAAGGCGGTCAGCTCACCGAGGCAGTCCGTCGTCGCCCTTATCGTGTCATCTTATTTGATGAATTTGAAAAGGCACATCCTGACATTTTTAATATATTATTACAATTACTTGATGATGGTAGATTGACCGATGGTCAAGGCAGGTCAGTTGATTTCAAAAATACAATTGTAATTATGACTTCTAATCTTGGTAGCGAAATAATAACCGAAAGTCTAAAGAATGATAAGTTCGATTATGATAGGATAAAAAAAGATGTTTACCAAATTTTGCAGAGAAGTGTTAAACCAGAATTTTTAAATCGCATTGACGAGGTAATTGTTTTTAAGCCATTAGGTTTTGAAGAAATTATAGGTATTGTTGAACGGGAACTTAAGAAGATAACCAAGAATGTTTTAGATTATGGGTATAAGATTGAATTTACTGAAAAAATTAGGGATTATTTAGCGCACGAAGGTTTTGACCCAGTGTATGGTGCAAGACCCCTACGCAGGGCAATCCAACGTCTGATTGAGAATCCCTTTTCCAAAAAAATCATTGCCGGCGAATTTAAAAAGAACAGCAAAATAAATGTGGATATAGAAAGGGGAGAGGTGGTGTTCAAGAGCGCAGAATTATAGATAAGGTTCAGAATTTGTGTATGATTCAATGATTATTTTCTTTCCTGCGATGTTATTAAATACCGCGTAAAGGAATTGAACCAATCCGGGGTGGGAAATTTCAGTTAGCCTCGTAATCCGACGGCAGATATTTGAAATTGAATAAAATTCTTTTTTCAGAAGATAATAGCCATTAATCAGCTCTTCTATCGTCATATTTTTAGGCTCAAATACAACCGTAGAATGATTATATTTGCTCCAGTCTTTGCTGATAAGTCGTCCTTCATTCTTGAGGCGCTGATAGAGTTTTGTGCCAGGATAGGGGGTAAGAATATTAAAGGTAGCAGTAGTTATTTTATTCTTGAATAAAAATTCAAATGTATCATCGAATATTCTTTTCGTATCATCATCAAAGCCAAATACAAATGAAGGATGGAATAGTATGCCAGCATCCTGGATTTTCTTAATTGCGTCTTCATTTTCCTGTATATTCTTAAGCGTTTTATGCATTCTACTCATTGAAATTAACGAGATTGATTCCATTCCGACGAAAAGCCCTTTGCAACCTGACAACTGACAGAGTTTCAATAATTCTTTATCCTTGGATATTCTTATTGTGCTTTGACCACCCCATTCAATCTTTAGTGGTGCTAATGCGCGAAACATTTCTTTTGCATACTTGGGGTCAGCGGCAACATTATCATCAAGCAGGACAAAGATATTTGCCTTTGAATTAATAATGTCCTTTAAAACTTTTGGAATCGGTAAATGGCGAATTTTTTTGCCATAGACATCACTGACTGAACAGAAATCACAATCATAAGGGCATCCCCTGGTCGTATAAAATCCTGGCCATTTATAGCCTAAAATACCTCTATCAATACCAATATCTCTTCGTGGCAGAGGCACATTTGAAAGGTCAATTGAGTTAGATTTATAAAATTTCTTCAAAGTATTCTTTTTAAAGTCTTCAATAACAGCGGGCCAGACACCTTCAGCCTCGCCAATAACAACGGCATCACCATATTTTAATGCCTCTTCGGGTAAGACCGAGGCATGGATACCTCCGAAAATGACCTTGGTGCCTTTTTCCCTTAAAATTTTTGCCAGTTTATAACCCCGAGGCGCATTTGCGGTCATTATTGAAATACCTACCAAATCATAATTTTCTGAAAAGTCAATATCTTTAATCTGTTCATCAACAATAGTCAGTTTTACATTCTCAGGGGTAAGGGCAGCAAGGATATGCAGGGCAAGCTGAGGAACCTTTAAGCCAACCGGTGACTTTCTTTCTGACGAACGCGGTGAAACCAAGAGAAGTTTCATCACTAAATTATACACTATTATACACTATTGTCAATTATAAACTTTGATTCCAAATTATAGCGCAATAAATTGTTGACAATTCCTTTATTTAGAATATGCTAAAGAGGGTCTCTGATGGAATATTATAATCCAATTGAAAATGCAAAAAAGATAAAGAGGGTAGTAGTAAATGGCAATAATAGAAAGTATTATCGGATTGTCAGACCAGGTAGATGGTATGGAGGCATTGCTACAGCGGATTGCAGTGGTTGTAATTTGAAATGTGTCTTTTGCTGGAGCGGCAAACCAAGAGACGACCCAGACAAAATTGGTGAATTTTATAGTCCAGAACAAGTCGTTAATCAGCTCACAACATGTGCAAGAGCCCATAATTATCGTTATGTGCGTATTAGTGGCAATGAGCCGACAATTGCAAAAGAACATCTGTTAACTGTATTATCGCTTATTGATAAGACAAAATATCTTTTTATTTTGGAGACTAACGGAACACTGCTTGATAAGGAATATGTAAAAGACTTTGCTCAGTTCAAAAATCTTCATATCCGTGTTTCACTCAAAGGCACAACACATGAAGAATTTTCAATGTTGACCGGTGCAGTCCCAGAATCTTTCGACCTTATAATGGAAGGTTTAAAGAGTTTGTGTGAATTCAAAGTTCGCTTTAATCTTGCGGTAATGCTTTCATTCAGTCCAGATAAAAATATTGTATTGTTAAAAGAGAGGCTAAATAAAATTTCATCTACGATTATTGAAGATTTTGAAGAAGAATATATCTTCCTTTATCCCCATGTTGTCCAGCGCCTAAAAAAAGCACAAATTAAACCGCTGGTTGCCTACACACCTGATGGCATTCCGCGCGAATTGATCTAATCTATTAAATTTCTAAATTGTAGTTATCTGATTCATTAGAACTGTTAGAAAATTCGTTAATACTAACAACGCCTGCTTATCTTGATTTTTTAGATTTTATAATTATAATCTTTTATGCCTGAGTTACCTGAACTCGAAGTTCTGAAAGAAAATCTTATATTTCAAATAAAAGACAAGACAGTCAATGACTTGCGGGTTTTAAAGCCGTATGTTTTGAAAAATTATTTTAAGGAAAATCTGTGTGGTGAGAAAGTTGAAGATATAAAAAGGCGTGGTAAATTTTTGATAATCGAATTAACTACCTACAAAGTAATCATTCATTTGATGTTGCACGGTTCGATTAAGTTTAATTTACTTGGTGCTAACATTAAAAAATCAACTGGTGCATTGTTTAAATTTAATGATGGCACAATACTTGAAATAGGGGAGACTGGTTTTAAAAAACGGATGGCAATTTATGTTCTTTCAAAAGGTGATTCGTTAGAGAAAGTTGAACACCTCGGCATCGAGCCTCTCGGGAAAGATTTTACTATGGCTAAACTTAAAAATATGTTGATGAGTGAATCAAAACAGTTAAAACATTTTCTTTGTGACCAAAAAAAGATAACAGGAATTGGCAATGCCTACGCGGATGAAATCTTATGGCAGGCAAAAATATCTCCCTTTAAAATCACAACAAAATTATCAAAGAATGAAATTCAGAGTCTTCATCAGTCCATCATTCGTATTCTTATTTGGTCAATTGAGCAAGTAAGAAAATACGGGGTATCGGAGAAAAGAGAATTTTTGAATGTCCACAATAAAAAAGGCAAACCATGTCCAAAATGTGGTGAGCCTATCTTATCAGTCAGTTTTTCAGAAAAAGAGACTTTTTATTGTCCCAATTGTCAGACCGAAGGGAGAAAATTAAAAGACCGAAGATTATCCAAGTTCTACCGTGGTTCCTCATCTATCCCTTACCAAAGATGTGGGGAGGGATAAAGGGGAGGTGAGAAAAAATTTTATGTTATTTAAAGCATTGGTTGAATATTTTGACCGAATTAGAAAAGTTACTAAAAGAAATGAAAAGATTGGTATTATATTAGAATTTCTGAGCAAATTGAAGAAAGAAGAAGCAGAAATTGGTATTAATTTTATTGCCGGTAAAATAAGGCAGGGAAGATTAAACCTCGCATGGAAAGGGCTTGCTGAATTAATAGAGACACCCACAGTCGCCTTAAATAACAATCTTCAATTATATGAAATTGACAAATATCTTGAACATAGTATACAGGCAAGGGGACAGGATAAAATTAAAGTTCTGTATCCATTGTTTTCTCAACTTGGTATTTTAGAAAAAAAATATTTGGCTTCACTTATTATAGGCGATGTTCAGCAAGGAGTCGCTGAAGGATTAGTAAAGATGGCGATAGCAAAGTTTTTTAATCTAAAAGATAGGGATGTTGAACGAGCCTATATGTATAAACCAGATATTGGTGGACTTTTTGCTTATCTACTTGAACATGGTAAAAATGGCATAAAAGATTTGGGAATTAAGATTTTCTATCCTGTGAAACCTATGCTTGCTGAGATTGCAGAATCTTTGGACAATATTTACGACGCTTATGATGATTTTGCAATAGAACATAAACTTGATGGCATACGAATTCAGGTTCATAGAAAGGGTGATGAAGTAAGAATCTTTTCCCGGCACTTGAAAGACATAACAACCCATTTCCCGGAATTATTACATATTGCACAAACTCTGTCTGTTAACGAATTTATCCTTGATGGTGAAGCCATTGGTGTTGGTGAAAATGGTCGGCCTGTGCCATTCCAGATTCTTGCCCGCAGAACAACCAGAAAAAAAGATATTGATGTAATAAAAGATAAAATCCCGGTTGTGCCTAAATTCTTTGATATACTCTATTTTCACGGCGAGGATTTAACACCCAAAGATTATACAGAACGCTGGGCGATTCTAAATGATATTATCAAGAAAGAAAACTACCTGGCACAGAGAAAAATTCCGGACAATAAAAATGATGCAATAGAATTTTTCCAGAATTCAGTTAATAACAGAAATGAAGGGATAATGGTTAAATTGCTTAAATCGCCATATCAGGCAGGGAAAAGAGGTAATTTCTGGTTCAAAATTAAACAGGCACATACAATCGACTGTGTTATTCTTGCCGCAGAATGGGGACATGGTCGAAGGAAAGGCTGGCTTTCAAATTTACATTTGGGCGTCTTAAATGAAACCAAAACAAAATTCCTAATGGTTGGCAAAACATTTAAAGGGCTGACCGATGATATGCTTATATGGTTCACTGAAAATTTACCAAAGTTTAAAGTTTATGAAGATAATTGGATAGTTTATGTAAAACCAGAGGTAGTTGTTGAGGTTGCATTTAATGAAGTTCAGATAAGCCCCAAATACGATTCTGGTTTTGCCTTGAGATTTGCCCGGGTGAAGCGAATAAGACAGGATAAGAATCCATTAGAGATTAATACGCTTTTGGACTTAGAAAAATTGGCTACTTCTTTCACTTCCTCTCCCTTGCTGTAAGTCTCGAGTATTATCGAGAGAACGGGAAAGGATGGGAGCCTGCCCTGAACGGGTTTCAGGGGTGAAGGTGAAACCTTGGAGTGCAACAACGATGTTGTTGCAAGGAGTTAATCCGTAAGGATTTTATAAACTTCAGACTAAAATGGCTTGTTGTTGTAGATAAAAAAATGTAGTTGCACCGTCTCCAATTGTCTTCTCGAGAAAACTGCGAAAAATCAGTAGATTTTGAAACAAAAGTTGCAAAAGTTGACACGAAATTCACGAAGAGGTTTTACACTCTTGACAAATGTTACTAAATATATATAATTAACAAAATTGATAATTATCTATGCTTAATAAAAATATTGAATTTTTCACTAAATTAAATGATAAACCTTATTTTTCCACTTCTGACCTTGTGGAAATATTAAAGGTGAAACCTGCATCAGCAAATGTGCTTGCTGCCCGCTACACAAAAAAGGGAATATTCATTCGGTTGAAAAAAGATTTTTATGTGTTAAGCCAGACCTGGCGAAATTTGGGCACGGAACAATTATTTCGAATTGCCAATATGTTGCAAGTCCCATCGTATATATCGTTTATGACAACACTTAGCTATTATGAGGTTACTACCCAGGTTCAACAGAATTTTTATGAAAGTGCCGCTCAGAAAAGAAGTGGCAGCTTTAATATCAAAGGAGCCGTTTTTAATTATTACAAACTCCAGAGAAAGTTCTATTTTGATTTCAACCACCTGGGAGATATGTTTATCAGCACCAAAGAAAAGGCATTTATTGATGCGGTCTATCTCTTTTCTTTTGGTAAATATAGAATTGATTTTAATTCAATCGATATGTCAAAACTGGACAAAAGAAGAATAAAAGAAATTGTAAAAGTCTATCCTGCCAAGACTCTCAAAATAGTTGAACGATTATGCAACATCTAATCAAGCAAGAACAGTTTGAAATTGAGGTTTTAGAACGACTAAATAGCAAACAGTTATTAAAACATCTCGTGTTCTGCGGAGGCACAATGCTTCGGCTCTGTTATGGTCTCAATCGTTTTTCGGTTGACCTGGATTTCTGGTTGATAAGGAAAATTAATGTTAAGAAATTCTTCAACGAGGTAAAAAAAAGCCTTGAGCAATTCTATACCGTGTCTGATGCGGAAAATAAGTTTTATACTTTGCTTTATGAAATAAAGCATAAAAATTTTCCTCGGTGTCTCAAAATTGAAATCCGAAAAGAGTCCAAAAAGGTGCAGACTGAAAAGGTAATTGCTTATAGTAGATATGCAAATAGTCAGGTCTTACTTACAGCGGTGTCTTTGAAAGATATGATGGTAGCAAAGACCGAGGTCTTTATCCAGCGGAAAGAGATAAGGGATGTATTTGATATTGAGTTTCTTTTGAAGAAGGGAATCACTTTACCTGACGACGATATGGTTTTGAAAAAAGTAAACGATGTAATTGATTCACTGACTAAAAAGAATTATACAGTAAAACTTGGTTCTCTGTTAGAAAACGACCAGAGGAAATATTATATATCAGAAAATTTCAAAATTCTAAAATTGGCAATAAAAGAAAAGTTAAATAAATAAAACATTCATTTAAAAATTTAGCCAGCACAATTGCCTCTTACCAAAGGTATCGTGCCCTCCTTACAAACTTCTAACCGGTCCATAATCGGCTGATTTAGAAACAAAAATTGCAAAAGTGGACGCCTATCAAAGTCGAATTCTGGCATTCTGGTAATTACCAGAATGCCAGAATGTTCATTTAGGACATAGAAGTTTTCCTTCCTAACAGTTAACCTGAATCCCGCGTGAAAGATTAAATAATACCTCGTGAAAATATGATAAATTCAGGTTATAATACCCTAATGGTTATTTACAATTTGACATCATTAAAAATGAGGTTTATTTGTAATGCCAAAATCACATAAAAATTTACAAATTTTGCCGATAGCAATTGTAGGGACAACCCTTGTGGTTGTCCACAATTTTGTTATTTCGGACAGGGACAAGCCCTGTCCCTACATTTATTTTAAATCAAAAATACTACAAATTTCACGCAGGATTCAGGTTAATGTAAATAAATAAGTGCTTCAATCATGTCCTTGTTGATTTCAACAACTTGTTGCGTAGTGTGCACAGAATCTGTTAGAAATATATAAGAATTCGGTGTTTGATAGAGCATCTTTACAGGTCTGAAACCTGTTGAGTCGCTGAAATATATATTCTGTTTATTTAATTCATCAATGTTTCGCGACTCTTTTAAAATTACGCCAACAGGTATTGGTTTTCCACCACCCAAGAAAGGGTTAATTTGCGGCCATAAAAAACGGCCAAAAAATGTAAGCCCAGCCAAGGCAAACAGTATTAAGATAAGCATCTTGTAAGGCAGTAACTCAGTAGCAATGAATAATTTATGTTTATAATGAAAACCAATGAAAACAAAAAGGCAAAGAATAGTAAACGATAATGAGAATTGCAATAGAATTTTATCTGCGATATAATTCAGCGCGAAGAAACAGCTAATGCATATGATTAGCGCAATCCCTCGGTAAATTTTAGTAAATAATGATCTACTTTTTATTATTAACCTGCTCAACAAAATGATGATTGAAAGTATTAACAATATTAGGAGAAAAGTTACTAACAAAGGTGAAACATTATTTTGATAAAGAATTTTTGGGTTCAAATACCAATCAGTATTTCTGCTAAAAAGAAGTCTAAACAGCAAGTAAGAATAAGGAAATGAACTAAACAATATTATTGATACTTTTATAATAATGTTATCCGCATCTTTGCCAATAATTTTTAGACAAGCATATAAGGTCAGAATAGCAAAAGTTATTATTATCGCTATCAGAACACCGGCCGCAATTATTCTCGTGTCCAGAAAATAAATTTGAATGCCATATTGAAAAAGATTGGCACTTACAATTAGATAGCCAAGCAAGTAAATCAATATAACACAACTGGGTAGAAATTTTAAGAGATTAATTGCATGTTTAAGTGATACGTATTTTTCTGTTTTCATATTACAACTGAAATCCGGCGATAACTTTTAACTGGAGTGCAGTAGCTTGCTACTGCAGCCGAATTTATCAACTTTTTCTGATGCAACATATCTTGGATATTTCTGCATTTTCTATGTAAATAATCGCTAACCTTTTCTTTTATCGTTTTTTTCTCGCATAGATACCCCTTTTTAAATCAAAGTGCAGAAAAGTTATTTTTAACGATGTTTTAGTCGTTTAATGGATTCACTTTAGTTTTGCATAATCTAACGCAATATAATTATCTTCCCCATTTTTTTCTGCCATGGCGATTCAAAAAGGTAAAAGTAGACACCAGCACTTACATTTGCAGACCAGTATATTTCATGGGTACCAGGCGACATTTTGTAAGTAATCAATTTATTAACAAACCTTCCTGAGACATCAAAGATGCTCAGCATAATTTTTGCTTCCCTAGGAATTACTAAATTGAAGATGGCCTTATCTTTATTAGGGTTGCCCTTTAGATTAAAAGAACAAAATTGGGGTATCATTTTTATCTCTGCAATGCTGTTGTAGTTTGCTATAAACCAGTAATAACTTGCGGGTGCACTTTGGGGGTCTGTTGAAATATTACCAGCATAATCAACTGCTTTAATATAATAGCGAACTGTATCATTAGGGAGTGCGACTGGAGGAATTGAATCTAAATACCAATTAGAATTACCAATAGAATTCATTATTTGCGCAATCCAATTGGGGTCTTCGTCTCTCTTATAAATAAGAAATACCAAGTCTATACCTGTTTGATTATCAAAAACTTTTGTTTGAATTTTAAATGAACCGATGTATGAAGTATCAATCCATACGGTAGTAGATTCGATTATCGGTGGTATTGTATCCTCAGATTTTGTTTTTACAAGATAAACATCCCAGCTACCGGCGCCAAAGGAAATTGTCCCTCCCGCTAAAATATACCCACCATCAAGAGTTTGTTGACCTGAGTATCCGATTTGTTGACTTGGTACGCCATAATATTTTGTCCAAAGGGTATCACCATTACTGTTGGTTTTTATAACATGAAAATTGCTTCCTACAATAATATATCCGTTGTCAAAAGTTTGCTGAACCGAATTACCAATTTCATAAAGTGAGGAGTTATAAATTTTAGTCCATAATGTATCGCCATTTGCATCAGTTTTTATAAGCCATATATCATCTGGTTCAACTGCAACACCGCTTATTATATAACCGCTATCAGATGTCTGTCGAACAAAACGACCACCATCACTATTCCAACTATATCCTGAATCGTATGTTTTTATCCATAATACATTACCGATGGAATCAGTTTTTATTAGACCAACGTCAAGACCATTACCACCAGGATCGTTATATGTGCAAGATATTATATATCCACCATCAAAAGTCTGTTGAACTGAATAACCAGTGTCAGGAACTCCTGAAATTCCGTAAATTTTTGTCCAAAGAGTATCACCATTCATATCTGTTTTTAAAAGCCAGACGTCCGTATACCCGAACAATGTCATCCATCCGGCTATAATATAACCACCGTCCGAAGTTTGCTGAACTGCACGACCACACTCAGGGACAGACCCAGAACTGAAATACATATATGTTTTTGTCCAAAGGGCATCACCTAGTGAATCGGTCTTTATAAGATAAACATCTTTATTGTTTGGGGTTGTAGTGTACCCAGTTATAATATATCCACCATCAGATGTTTGTTGAACTGAATAACCACAATCATCACTTACGCCACCATAAGTTTTTGTCCACAGTGTATCACCATTTGCATTAGTTTTTATAAGATAGACATCGCCTTGCCCAACGCCAAATGACCAGGTAGTTCCTACAATGATATATCCTCTATCAGATGTTTGCTGAACTGCATAACCTAAGTCGCCGTCTGTGCCGCCGTAAGTTTTTGTCCAGAGAGTATCAGAACCCGCAGCAAATAGAATCTTCATACAAATGAATAATAACACCCCAATATTTACTTTACTTATCGTTATCATTTGTGACCCCCTTTAAATTACATTACCGATAAATAGGTTTGAGTGTTACAGCGTATACTTGTAATCTTATCTGTTTTGAGGTCATGCTGTCATGTGAGTTATCCAGTTCTACTGCCCAGTCATAATAATTGAATTTTTTAATGTCGATTGTTCTATTTTCAAATACTGTTCGCGTCATGGGGCTTATCTCTTCCACATTTTGAGATGAAGGATTATAGTAAAGTATACGACACCCGAAATCTCTGCCAGTTGGAATAGTCGATACGATGTTCGAAACGGCACCCGATATTGGCACGCCCGTGGCTATGTCTGCAACAAACGAAAACATTGATACGGCAGAGGTTAGTGCGTTAAAACTTTCTTCATTAGTCACAATTATTACCAGTTTGTCTACAGTGGTTGTAACTTTAAAATTTTCAGGGCTTGGTCGTGCACCGCCTTCGAGATAACAACTTTTGTCTAAAATGGGGTCTATCAAAGTATCAATCTTAGTAAGTGTTAATCGGGTATCGAACGCTAACAAAGAATCGTGAGATGGAACACGAAATATCTTAACATTATAAATCCTTCTATATTCACTACTGTTATTTCTGGCTATAACAGAAAATAGCCCACCCGCCGGTGCAAAATGAGTAAGTTCAATAGTTTTCAAATCACCTGTTTGAGAAAGCACCTGACCTTCATACTCAGATATTTCTATGGAACTTACTGTCAATTGGGGTGGTGAGAGCAATTGAGCCAGAGCTAAAACTGGGTTATCGGTCCCTGTGGATACAAGTGTCTGTTCTACTGCTTCGGCAGTCACAAATATCCAGTCGCCGGGTGCATACCTGAAATTTTTAATAATAGAATCTTGGGGCTCAATGGTAATTTTACCCTGAAAAAGAGGTACTTTTTTTGCACCTTCAGGTAGTTGTAAAAAAAGACAAACGACCAAAATTAAATTCATTTTGCCTCCCTTTTAAGCATAATATTATATACCTTATAAGATATTTGTCAAGTATCTTATAAAATCTGGTAAGGCGGATTATTATGAGTATATTTTATAAATGAAAAAAATGGCGATTTTGGTCAAATTGGGACAACGGGTCAGGCAATTAAGAGTAGCTAAAAATTTATCCCAGGAACAATTGGCTGAAAAAGCTGACTTACATCCTACATTCATTGGTAAGATTGAAAGGGCGGAAATTAATCCCTCAGTAATTACTTTAGAAAAGATTGCACAAGCATTTAATATTCCACTTTCTCAACTATTATCCTTTCCTGAGGATAAGCAAATAATTGCATTAAAAGTAGATTTACTCAATGAATCAATCGGCAAGGCAATTAAAGAATTAAAGATTGCCTTTGATATTGCGAAAGATTTTAAAGATAAACCAAAATAGACTGTAATAATACATTTAATGATTTCAAAATTTCAAAATCATCAAATCTAATTTTGAGTAAGGTATTATAGCATTACTATAAGGCGATCGAGATTTTAACCAAATCTAAGAATTGGCAAAAAATTATAAATTGAAGAAAGAATAGTCTGGAAAATCTCCTATAATCTACTTTTATAAAAAGGGAAAGATGTAATTTTTATGATGTTACGATATCTAAATTAGTGAATGGATTTTTTCCTTCACCCAATTTCAATGATTCCTCGTTTAAATTGCAGATGAATGTTAAAATTTTTCAGAAAACTTAAACCGAGTAAGCCATCTACCCGTGTTTCCGGTGGTAAATCATGGCAGATAACTTCTACACCTTTAGCTTCGACGCCCAACGATGTGATTTTTCTTACTTTCAATTTAGGGGCGAATTCAATGCCACTGGCAGTTATAATCCGCTCTTTTTTATGAATATTTGATGGTTCATATCCCAATGCCTCTAATATGCGCCACGGCAGATGAACATAAGTAGCGCCGGTATCCAAAATAAGAGTGACATTCAATACTCCATAAGGACCTTCGATCATTGCTTTCGTAGTTATCGAATTTGCTGTAGGCTCGAAACGGATTTTATTCATAAAAACATTACTGCTGTATCTTTAGGAGGGACCTCACCTGTAAAAATGATACAAAGTTTTTTCTTTCGTTTTAGTTCCATAAGTCTGTCGTATATCTCACCCCTATCTTTGCTATGAGCAATCACGGTGCCAGAAACTGGCTCACAAAGAGCATCGGTGTTGAAATTTGATAAAAGAACCCATTCATTCTTGAATTTTTTCTTGATTTTCGAAATTGATATCGTCGTCATTCTGTTCTCCTTTTAACCAATTTTATGCAGAATCACTGAAAAGTCAATAGTCAGCTAAGTTTAGATAGGTAGACAAAAATTATCGGTAGTTAGCCAAAAAATGAAAGAATTGCAAACCGCCTCTGATATTGCAAAGGATTTCAAAGACAAGTCAAAATAAACTTTATTAATATTTGATCATTTTAAAATTATCAAATGATCAAATCTAATTTTTAGTAAGTAAGGCATTTAATATTATCTTGTAGAATTATTGACCTTTCCTGATGATAAAAAATTTTGTAGATACGGATATTATGGTAATTGATAGGGTAGTTAAGATTTTAAAGCAAATTTTAGAGATTAAAAAAATTATAAAATGAAAAAATTAGTCTGGGACAAAAATCATCGGTAATTAGCCATTAAGATAGGATTAATTTAGCATTTTCAATCCTAAAGCTCGGTCGAAAGGTATGAATAAAGCAGACTGAAAACTTGATTTTTATATTTTTTTAATTATAATCTTTAAACAAGGAGTGACCGCACAAGTGCGGTCATGACACCACAAGTGGTGTCACTCCTTTAAAGTTTTTCGATGTTATTTAATGAGAGGAGGTTATGTGTCGGCCTTAAATAAATATATAAAAAGGGTGATTGCCATGGGTGCGACAAAAGCAAAGATTATTGATACCAGAACAGTTATCGTGGGTAACTGGGTGCGCCTGAAATGCCAGTATGGATGTTCAGGTTATGGCAAACGCTACACCTGCCCACCATATTCGCCGACACCAGAATATACGAAAAAGATGCTCGCTGAATACTCAAAGGGGCTTTTGCTGCAGATCGAAAATATTACGCCAAAGGATGAACCGAAGGCAAGTCGAAAAATCAAAAAAATTGTTGCCGCTCTTGAGCGGGAAATCTTTTTAGATGGTTATTATAAAGCATTTGGTATGGCTTCGGGTCCTTGCAGATTCTGCCAGACTTGTGATTTAAACAAACCCTGCAGATTTCCAGAACTCGCCCGATCGGCAATGGAGGCGTGCGGTATTGATGTTTTCCAGACTGCAAGAAACAACGACTTTAAACTGGAGGTTGTCCAAACTGAATATTCATTATGTTCATTTGTGTCGCTAATATTGATTGAATAATATTTCTTTATTTATCATTGTGGCCCTGAACGAAGTGAAGGGGAAGCAATACCATTATTTAATTCCCTCTCCCTTGTTGAAAGTCACGAGAACTATCGAGAGGAAGGGCGAGGGTAAAGCCTGCCCTGAACTGGTTTCAGGGATGAGGGTGATACAAATGTAGGGCAAGGCTTCAGCCTTGTGCAGAAACTTAGTTTTTACCAATTTGTGTAATCGTATTTTTTACATCTGTGTAATCTATGTTTATATCTTGACAACAGAATAAAAATGGTTAAAATTGGGTGATGAATCAAAACACTATAATTAAAAGTCTGCCGGATATTACAAACCGAGTCCATCTATACTTCCCCAATAGAGGGATATCCGAACCAACTTTGGATATAACTAACTTAAATATATAAAAAAGGATAGTATAATAATGAATGGCGATTTGAAAGAAGAAGCAAAAAAACTTACATTAATTGAGAAGTTAAATAATGAACTTGAAAATTACTATCAGAATAAGATTTTTGAGGATACGAATCTTTCCAAATGTGTCCCCAATGTAAGTACGGCATAGGTGGAAGGAAAAAATATCCAGGGCGTCTATGCCGGGGTTAAAATTCCCTGAAGATGTCCAAGAAAATTGTGGTAACAAAGATTTTAATATTTCAAAATTTTGAAATCTTGAAATATTAAAATTTTGGAATATAATTTGATATGAAGATTATGGAGAAGAAGTATCGGGGTTCTTTAATCTGTCGGGTGATGGGTTATCCGATTACTTATGCAATTGTTAGAATGCTTTTAGAAAATGGCCCAACACTGTTAGAGGAAATCGTCCGCAGAGTTGGTCGGTCAAAAGGTACAGTTTGCAATCATCTGGTGAAGTTGAAATTAGCAAACCTTGTGCGCTATGATAAGAAGGGACATAAAACGATTTATTGGTTAAAATACCCTAAGGAAATAGAAAAATTTTTGCATATATGTGAGAAGTTAGTAGAAAGAACCACTCGTCGGATTAAACAGGATTTTTAGGTTAACCCGAGAGAGATATTATATTTTTAAAAAGGAAATTTAAAAGAACGGCATGCTCGAAATTGATGGCAGTTATCTCGAAGGGGGTGGACAAATCGTCCGCACGGCGATTGCCTTATCGGTAATTGCTCAAAAACCAATTCATATTTTTGATATCCGTAAAGGTCGAGAAAAACTAGGCCTGAAGCCACAACACCTCGAAGGCATAAAGGCGGCAGCAGAAATCAGCAATGCCTCATTAGAAGGAGCGCGCCTCGATTCAACGGAAGTCATTTTCAAACCAGGAAAAATAGAAGGTGGAATATATACTATTGATACAAAAACTGCTGGTTCAATCACTTTGATTCTTCAGACATTATTCCCAATTAGTTTACAATGCCCAGGTAAGATAACTTTAAAAATAAAAGGTGGCACAGCAGTGCCTTTCAGCCCGACAATCGAATACTTTCGAAATATCTTTGGCTATTTTATAACGAGAAAGGGCGTTGAAATATCAGTAATGGTTCTTAGACATGGTTTCTATCCAGCAGGTGGGGGAGAGGTGCTAATTGAAATTAAACCAGCGTTGTTAAAAAATCTTGATTTAATCAATCGCGGTAAATTAGAAAAAATAATAGTGGTCTCAATTGCTTCGAAACACCTTAAGGATGCACGAGTAGCTGAACGGATGATAGATGGATTTAAAAATATGTTAACAAATGTTGATGCCAAGATAGAATATGTTGATGCTGTTTCTCCAGGTTGTTTTATCCATAGTCGAGCAATCTTTGAAAACTGTGTGCTTGGTGCTGACGCCTTGGGAAGACATGGTAAAAGGGCAGAGGAGGTTGGCAAAGAAGCAGGAAGAGAACTGAAATTAGCAATTGATTCTGGCGCAGTTGTTGATGAATGGATGGTAGACCAGATAATACCATATATGGCGTTAGCAACTATGAAAACAAATTCAGTTTCGAGGGTTAGAATTCCTCAATTAACGAAACATGCCGAAACCAACATCTGGGTCGTTGGAAAGTTCCTCCCAGTGCGATTCGAAATAAAAAATGATATCATGCTGTGTTTAGTAATTTGAGATAAAATTGGAATGAAAAATTCTCTAAGTTAAATACGATTTGCGCAGCTAAGCTATTTAAAAATTGAAGCAGTAAAATTAAAAATTAAAAGATTAAAAATTAAACACCTATATATTTATTCCCATTTGCACAATTATATTGACTAAGTATTCGAATTACATATAATAGTAAAAATACTTTTTGTTATACTGTGCAATTGCACAATTGCACAGATATCGAATTAAGAAAAGGAGGATTATTAATGAACAGAGGAATTAAAACAAAACCAATGAAAGAAATTTTATATCGTGAATCGAGAGTAGCAAGGACTTTGGGTGATCCAGCGAAGTATGCAATTATTAATTTGTTGTTAAAAAGAGGACCAATGAATGTAACTGCAATTTCTAAAATGGTACATCGTGCTGAATCTACAGTATCGCATCATTTGTCTAAATTAAGAAGCCTGGAGATTGTTAGATATGAGGTAAAAATTGATGGCGTATATTACTGGATAAAATATTCAAAAGAATTAAAATCTATAGTCGGTTCCTTAAAAATTTTTGTTAAGCGTTCTCAATATAGATTGGAATACGATAGTTAAGCCGACTAACAAAAGTGACTTTAGGTAGTTATGGGGTAATATTGAAGACCGAATCACGATTAAATCCCAAATACCATCCCTGATTAAATCAGGGACCAAATTTCAAATCATAATTAAAATCTATGATATAACAGGAAGTTTAGTAAAACAGTGGGACAAACAGACGGGGAGACAAGGAGAGCAAATCGTCTGGGATGGAAGGGATGACGCTGGTAAGATTTTGCCCGGCGGCGTTTATTTTTGTTGTCTTGAGGTTAATAAAGTTAGAACTATAAAGAAGTTAGTTCTTTTGAAATAAAGAGACAGCACAAGTACTGTCAGTCCAATTTTTGAAAGGAGAAAAGATGAATAAGATAAAGTTTCTGGTTGGAATAGCAATCCTGTTTGGACTTTGGGCAGCAGGCTTTGGAGATGTAACGGTTGATCCAGTTTTTAGCCCCGCGGATTTGAGGGTCATAAATCAATTTGAACCACGAGATAGTAATTATTACGACCATATTTCACTAAGCGGATGCGAGTTAACCACCATGGAGGTTGGTAAACCACTTTTGCCAGTGAAATTTTGCAAAATTGTCCTATTCTGTAAAGTTTTGGTTGGTATTGACACAAAAGATATTTTTAGTACAATGTGTTTAGGTTTAAGTATTTATTAGTTAAGGAGGATTTTATGGATTTTATATATAAAATTGGATGCAAACAGATTTTAGTGGATGCAGACAGATGTATTTTGCACGGCGTTTCTTACGAGCCTTGCGATACAGCGAATCCGCCTCAGGCGAATGATACTGCAAGTCCCGCAGGGACGATACTGCGGACTGTCTTCCTCTTACTGTCTTTATTTACTCTCTACTTGCTACTTGCTACTTGCCACTTTCTCTATGCTGGCGGTATGATTTACTGGACACCTAATGGGGTGTTGGTAAATGATTTTGACAATGGCGTCGGAGGCCTGGTTGATGATGGAAAGGGTGGTGCTATATTGTTTAGTATTCGGCTTTATGGCATCGGTCAGGATTCTGTTGTTGCCTTAAGAATAGACAGTAATGGTAATTCTTTATGGGGTTTGCAAGGCAAAACATTGGATAATTATGCTGGCTGGCAGGGAAAGGTGAAAGGAGTGAGTGATGGGCGTGATGGGGCGATTGCAGTTTGGTCGAGATTTCCTCCTCAACCAAAACTTTATTATCAGCGTGTGGATTCCATGGGCAATCGGATGTGGGGTGCTAATGCCCAGCGGGTAACTTTATCAGATAGCGGCCAGTGGTATCCCGTAATTGTTTCTGATGGTGCAAAAGGCATAATAATTGCTTGGCGGGAGGTCAGAGATTACGCACGGGGTATGGATATTTATGCCCAGCGGATAGATTCAAATGGTGTAAGGCAATGGGGTGATTATGGCGTGGCAGTATGCACAGCAGATAGTAATCAGGAATATCCTGCAATTACATGCGACATTAATGGCGCGAGTGTTATTGTATGGACTGATTTAAGAAATGGGAGTTATGATATATTTGCTCAACGCTTGAATAGCAATGGTGCGCCACTATGGCAAGTTAACGGTATAGCGATATGTGATACAATAGGAGCGCAAGGTCTAACAACTTATGGCACAAATGTGGTGATGGCTACCGATACAACGGGAATACTTACATGGTCTGATGACCGTTACGGATTTGCGAATCAGGATGCTTATGCTCAATGTATTAATAGCAATGGTCTACCGTTGTGGATTCAACAAGGTGTGCCAGTGTGCGACACAGTAAACCGTCAGGGGGGGGGACAAATTATTGCCGATGGTAGAGGCGGTGCCATCATTTGCTGGCGGGATACGCGCGATGGGTATAGACACCTTTATGCTCAGAGATTAAATAGCAACGGTCAAAAACTGTGGTTGAATCAAGGTTTATTAATATGTAATGCAGATACATGTTTGAATCAGAGAATAGTCTCCGATGGTAAATCTGGTGCAATTATCTGCTGGCAGGATAAACGTTCTGGCAATTGGGACGTTTATGCCCAGCATATTGATTCACTAAGTAATATTTTATGGGACACAAATGGGATGCCAGTATGCACCGTAGTAGACCCATACGAGCGATACCCCGAGATGATTGCCTCCGATTCTAATACGGCGATTATCTGCTGGACTGACTTTCGTAGTGGTAACGGGCGCGGCTATGCCCAAAAGGTGGGAGATGAGATCATAGGGATTGCGGAAAACATGAATCGGAAGCTGAAGGTAAGTCGCATTGAGCTAAGACTAAGCCCTAATCCTTCTTCCCATGCTACAGCAATTGAATATTACGTAAGGCACAATGCAACGTATGTTGGATTGAAGGTTTATGACATAACCGGGAAATTGGTTAGAGATTTTAGCTCGTCTATGACAAAACAGAGTGGCTGCATTGCCTGGTTGGGCGACGATGATAGAGGTAAAGATTTACCAAACGGTATCTATTTTTGTCGGTTAATTGAGGATGGGAAAAGCATAATGAAGAAATTGATTTTGTTGAAATAAGGAGGATAAGATGGATAGCATCAAGTTTATTATTAACGTGGCAATCATGTCGGTCTTTGTTCAAACAGCACTGGCCGATGTATCGCATAATCAGGATTTTCCAGTATCAGGTTTAAGTATCAAGGCATTACTTGAGCCAGCGGATAGCAATGTTTACCATCACATCAGTGTCACAAATTGTTTGTTCAAAACCGATGCGATAGGGAAACCTGAATTACCTTACAATGCAATGAATTTTGTGATTCCAGCCAGCGAGGAAGTTACAGGAATCACGATAAATGACACAATAAAATATGAGCTTGGCGATATATTCTTTGTCTATCCAGCACAGCCACGAGTCAAACTTGACGACCCGCCACCGGAGTTTGTACCGCCGGATTCTGAGGCGTATAGTTCAAATTTGGTCTTGACATGGAAAATATCGTCATTATAATGTATTTGGAATTAAGTATTTGTTGCTGTTGCTAAGGAGGATTTTATGGCAATGAATTGTTGGGGCTGCAAACGGATTTTAGCGGATGCAGACGAAGTTAAAGGCGTAAAGTGTCAGACTTCGAGCGTCGGGCGTTTTGTAAAAATTATAACCTCGTATCTTCCTAACTTCAGAACCTCGATTCTTTTGTTTTTGACTTCTTACTTCCTACTTTTTACTTTTCACTTCTCATTTGCTGGCGGTATGGTCTACTGGACGCCGAATGGAGTGCAAGTGACGTCACGTGATGGTGGTATTGAAGGGCTGGCTGATGACATGAAGGGCGGGGCGATTACGTTTAGTTTCGATGGTGATTCTGTTTATGCATTTAGAGTTGATCGTAATGGTAATTTGCCCTGGGGATTACAGGGTAGGGCGATGGATAATTATACCGGCTGGCAAGGTCAGCCGATTGGTGTCAGCGATGGTCGAGGCGGTGCGATTGCGATTTGGCGCAGAGCTCCTTCCTGGATATATTATTATCAACGTGTAGATTCTCTGGGTAATCGGATGTGGGGTGCTAATGCCCAGCGTGTGACTTTATCGGACAGTGCCCAATGGTGGCCTGCAATCGTTTCTGATGGAGCTAAAGGAATAATAGTTGTTTGGCAAGAAGTCAGGGTTATCGCACGAGGTTGGGATATTTACGCCCAGCGGATTGACTCAATGGGTGTAAGGCGCTGGGGTGATTATGGGGTGGCTGTGTGCATGGCGGATAGTGCTCAAGAATCTCCGATAGTCACATGCGACATTTATGACAACAGCGTTATTGCCTGGGCTGATATGAGAAATGGCAATTATGATGTTTATGTACAGCGATTGAATGCGAATGGAGTGCCTTTATGGATGATAAATGGTGTAAAAATTTGTGATACAATTGGGGTGCAGCTTCCTAAAGATATTGATATGGCAACGGATACAACCATAATACTTGTATGGAATGATGGCCGCAATGGCTCTCCCAATTCAGATGTCTATGCTCAATGTATAAAAAGCAATGGTTTACAATTGTGGACACCGCAAGGTTTATCAATGTGTGATACAACAAATGCTCAAGGGGGTGGGCAACTTATTGCTGATAGCAAGGGCGGTGCTGTAATAGGCTGGATAGATACAAGAAGTGGTTACAAAAATATCTATGCGCAACGCATAAATAGCAATGGTCAAAAACTATGGATGAATCAGGGTGTTGCAATTTGCACTATCAATAGTACGTGCGATTATCAAAAAATCGTTTCTGATGGTAAATCTGGAGCGATTGTCTGCTGGCAGGATAATCGCTCCGGCAATTGGGATGTATATGCCCAGCATGTCGATTCGCTGGGAAATATCTTATGGAATACAAATGGCATGCCAGTATGCACGGCAGTCAATAACCAGGACGTCCCCTACATGATTTCGTCTGATTCAGGCAGGGCAATCATTGTCTGGGATGATTACAGGATTGGTGGGGGTACAGGATACGCTCAAAAGATTGGCGATGACATAATTGGGATAACGGAAAAAATGCAGGATACTAACCCTGGAATGCAAGCAGTAAAATTGGAGATTTATCCTAATCCATCCTCTGAGAAAACTAGTATTAGATTCACGATTCATGATACCGGATGCAAGATGGAGAAATTTTCTTTAAAGATTTATGATATATCTGGTAGAGTTGTTGGGGACTTAACAAGTAATCTTGAATCGCGTATTCGGAATCATGTTTCCAGTGTGACCTGGGATGGGGAAGATAATGATGGCAAACAATTATCAAGAGGTGTTTATTTCTGTGAGTTAATAGTTGGCGGTCAAAGATTGACCAAAAAGATGATCTTGTTGAAATAAAAAGGGAGGGTACGATGAAGAAATATTTATCAGTCGCACCAATTATATGCGTGCTTGCCAGCCAAGCACTGGCCGATGTATCCCATAATCAAGATTTTCCAGTATCAGGTTTGAGTATCCAGGCAGTATTGGAGCCAGCGGACAGCAATATCTATCATCATATCAATGTAGCGCAATGCATGTTCAAGACCGAAGCCATAGGCAAACCCGAACTACCATACAACGCTATAAATTTTGTCATACCTGCAAATGAGGAGGTCACGGGTATAACGATAAATGATACGATCAAGCAAGAGATGGGTGACACATTTCTTGTTTATCCCGCACAACCACCACAGAAGATTGGTGACCCGCCACCGGAGTTTGTACCGCCGGATTCCGAGGCATACAGTTCAAATTTGGCCTTGACATGAAAAATATTTTTATTATAATATATTTAGTCTTAAGTATTACTTGTTAAGGAGGCGACATGAACCATTTGAAATGTAATATGCTGAGTTTCAAAGGAACTCGGAGATTTGTGAAAATCATAACCGCTCAACTTCCTAATCCGCCACGCCGTATGGCGGACAGAACCTCAATTCTCTTGTTTTTCACTTCTTACTTCCTATTTCTTACTTCTCACCTATCCTATGCCGGCGGCATGGTCTACTGGACGCCAAATGGGGTGCTGTTGAACAATTTCAATGCGGGCGCATGGGGCGCCGTTGATGATATAAAAGGTGGTGCGATAGTTTTGTCTGCGTCATCACCAAGCCCGACTGTTTTTTTTATCCATGCATTGCGGGTTGATCGTAATGGCAATCTGCCATGGGGACTACAGGGAAAGACAGTGGATAGTGCAGATATTTACCAGGATCCCCCTTTAGGTGTAAGTGATG